>Ga0335085_10008413_pt1 | contig 15746 bp, 13 predicted proteins | sample Lox_Sample_45_FD_206712 | JGI IMG/M metagenome (GOLD analysis project Ga0335085, IMG submission 206712) | Soil microbial communities from Loxahatchee National Wildlife Refuge, Florida, United States - Lox_Sample_4.5 | ecosystem: Environmental > Terrestrial > Soil > Wetlands | place: USA...
GGAGATCAAGAAGAGATTCCCTGAGCTCAAACTGGTTACCACCCACCTTGGCTCATGGGAACAATGGAAAGAGGTAGAGGACCTCCTCATGGGGAAACCAATCTTTATGGAGATATCGTGCTCCCTTGAATCTCTGGATAAAAATCGTGCACGGGAAATTATTCTGAACCATCCCCATAATTATATCCTTTTCGGCACAGACTCTCCGTGGACAGGGCAAGGGGAGACCCTCTCGCTTTTTCAGGAACTTAACCTTGGTGCGGAAATGGAAAATCGTATCCTGAGGGAAAATGCGGCTAACCTTCTGAATTCGGTCTGATTCTATAGAAACCTCTGCAGTCTTAAGTCAAGCCAAGGCCCGGATGTTATTGAAAATAACACCATGGTATGATAACCTACACTTTTGAAATTTTTTGAGAAATGAAATCCAAAGACGATAAGAAAGAGAAACGATTGCTCTCAGGAAATGAGGCCATTGCCCGGGGAGCGTATGAGGCAGGAGTGAAGGTCGCCTCTGCGTATCCCGGGACCCCCTCAACAGAGATACTGGAAAACCTCTCCACGTATAAAGGGATATACACAGAATGGGCCCCCAATGAGAAGGTGGCTGTGGAAGTTGCGCTGGGGGCCTCTTTTGCGGGAGTGAGAGCCTTGGCCTCGATGAAACATGTTGGCCTTAATGTTGCAGCTGACCCTCTCTTTACCGCTGCCTATACGGGAGTGAGGGGTGGGCTCGTCATTATTACCGCTGATGATCCCGAGATGCATAGTTCCCAGAACGAGCAGGACAACAGGAATTATGCATTTGCCGCAAAAGTCCCCATGCTGGAACCGGCTGACGCTTCTGAGGCAAAAGAGTTGATCAAAGCTGCCTACAGGATAAGCGAAGAGTTCGATACCCCGGTGCTTTTCAGGACCACCACGAGGGTCTCCCATGTAAAGGGCATTGTCTCCATTGGTGATATGGAGACGTCTGCCGTAAATCCTGGGATCGAAAAGATGCCGGAAAAATTCGTCATGCTTCCTGCTCACGCCAGGAAAAGAAGGATCGAGCTGGAAAAACGTATGGTCAGGCTCAGGGAATTTGCAGAAACTTTCCCGGGAAACAGAATTGAATGGGGAAATAAAGAGAGGGGTTTCATCACCTCAGGCGTCTCCTACCTGTATGTGAAAGAGGCTTTCCCTGAGGCCTCTCTCCTCAAACTCGGTATGGGTTACCCCTTTCCTGAAAAGCTGATAAGGGGTTTTGCAAAAGAGGTTAAGGAACTGTTTATCGTGGAGGAACTTGATCCCTTTATCGAATTCCATGTGAAGGCTATGGGCATTCCCTGCAGGGGAAAAGAAGTGATACCCTCAATGGGAGAACTGAACCCACGCATCGTGCGGGCAGCGGTCATGGGTGGAAAGACAAAAGCTATTTTTGAGCCTGTGCTGATTCCCATGAGGCCGCCGAACCTTTGCCCTGGCTGTCCCCACAGGGGAATATTTTATGCTCTTTCAAAACTCGGTCTCTTTGTGGCAGGCGACATAGGCTGTTATACCCTCGCAGCGCTCAGACCACTCTCAGCCATGGACTCATGCGTATGCATGGGGGCCGGCATCGGAACCGCCTTCGGCATGGAAAAGGCACTGGGTAAAGAGGCGCTGGGAAAGATTGTGGCGGTGATCGGGGATTCCACCTTTTTCCATTCAGGCATTACAGGACTGATTGACATTGTCTATAACAGGGGATTTACCACAGTAATCATTCTTGATAACAGGACCACCGGCATGACTGGCCACCAGCCCCATCCCTCCTCTGGTATGACCGTCAGGGGAGATTTTACCACAGCCATTGATATTGGGGCGCTTTGCAGAGCAATCGGAGTTCAGCATGTGATGAGCGTGAACCCCAATGATATCGAGGCGGCACAAAAGATTGTGAAGCAGGAAATCGAGCGCCCCGAGCCATCTGTTATTATCGCGAAGTCTCCTTGTGTCCTCCTGCCGGAAATGAAGAAGCGGAAGGACAAAAAGCTCTATATCGTGATACCTGAGAAATGCACTGGCTGCAGGACCTGTCTCAAGCTTGGCTGTCCTGCAATAGAGTGGGTACCCCTTACCCCTGATGAGGCGAAAAAACTTGGGTACAAGGAGAGCCAGAAGGGATACTCAAGGATAAACGCAGTTTTGTGCGACGGCTGCAGCCAATGTGCCCCTCTGTGCAAGTTTAAGGCCATTGTGGTGGCAGGAAAAGATGAGGGATAAGACAACGAATATCCTCCTCTGCGGTGTGGGCGGTCAGGGAATACTCCTGGCCAGCGAGATCATTTCATCAGCGCTTATGAGTGCGGGATATGATGTGAAGCAGAGCGAGGTGCACGGCATGGCCCAGAGGGGAGGCTCTGTTGTGGCGCACCTCCGTTATGGAGCCAAGGTCTACTCACCGCTCATTGAATTGGGCGGAGCCGACTTTGCGGTTTCATTTGAGCTTCTTGAGGCCCTCCGCTATTTGCCATACTACAACAGGGAGAGCAAGGTTATTATAAATACCCAGAAGATACTGCCTGCTCCGGTCTCTACAGGTGTGGAAACCTACCCCAGCGATATCCTTGATCAGCTTGTGAGCAGACGGCTAGCCGTATTTCCGATGGATGCCTTTGAGTTGGCGCGGTCTGCAGGAGAGGCAAGGGCGGTAAACATGGTGCTAGTGGGAGCACTCTCTGTCTTCCTTCCTGTGAAAGAGGAGATACTTCTTGAGGTAATCGAAGGAAGGATTCCTGAGAAAGTCAGGAAGGTGAACACAGAAGCCTTTGTCAGGGGAAGAGAAAAAGTGGGTGTGCTTCAGGGAAAGAAATGAAGATAGTTACGACTCTTTTGAGGAGGTGAGGCTGGAGTCATGATATGGAATGAAAAAATGGAATGCATGAGCCGTAAGGAGATGAAGGCTATTCAGTCAGAGAGGCTGAAGAAGATTGTCTCCTATGTCTATAAAAATTGTCCCCTCTATAGGACCAAGTTCGACGTAATAGGGGTGAAACCCTCAGACATCAAGGGTATTGGAGATATACACAAGCTGCCCTTTACTGTAAAGGATGATATGAGAGACAGTTATCCCTTTGGTCTTTTTTCCGCGCCCATGGGCAAGATCAAGGAAATTCATGTCTCCAGCGGCACCACGGGAAATCCCACAGTTGTGGGATACACCAAGGAGGATATTAAACTCTGGTCAGAGGTAATGGCAAGGGCCATCTCCTGCGCAGGCGCCGAACCCGGTGACAAGATTCAGATCGGCTATGGATACGGCCTCTTTACCGGTGGATTGGGATTTCATTACGGTGCTCTGGAAATGGGACTGACGATCATTCCCGCATCTTCAGGCCAGACAAAACGTCAGCTGAAACTCATGAATGATTTCAAACCAAGGATCCTGGCCTGTACACCAAGTTATGCACTCTATATGGCCGACGAAGCCAGAGAGATGGGGCTTGACCCACGGGACAGCAGCTGGGAGATTGGTATTTTTGGCGCCGAACCCTGGAGCGAATCTATGAGGAAGGAGATTGAGGCGACCTGGAATATGCTCGCCACTGATGTGTACGGCCTTTCCGAGATCATCGGGCCTGGAGTGGCCCAGGAGTGCACGCATAAAATAGGCCTCCATATATGGTGGGATGTCTTTTATCCGGAAGTCGTCCATCCTGAAACAGGGAAGGTGAGGGATGAAGGGGAGGTGGGGGAACTGGTGATCACGACGCTCACGAAGAAAGGGATTCCCCTCATACGCTACCGTACAAGGGATAATGTGAGCATCACCTATGAGAAATGTAGCTGCGGCAGAACTACTCCGAGGATAAGTAAAATTAAAGGAAGGACCGATGACATGATTGTGGTGAGAGGCATTAATGTCTTCCCGTCCCAGATAGAGCATGTGCTCCTGAGCATAGAGGGGACGCAGCCCCACTATCAGCTCATTGTGGACAGAAAAGTAGGGGAATTGGACGAACTTGAGATTCTTGTGGAGGTGGAGGAAAAGATCTTCTCGGACGAGATCAAGAAGATGCAGATGCTTGGGGATAAAATTAAGCGGGAGATAAGTTCGATCCTCGGCATTTCTGCTAAGGTGAAGCTGGTGGAGCCCAAGACCATTGAGAGAAGCGAGGGAAAGGCAAAGCGGGTTGTGGATAAGAGGAATTTATAATAAGCGGTCAGCAAACGGCTGTGAGCGTTCAGCTCGGCAGGATTCTTTTCATTATTATTCTCGGCTGAGGGCTGATTGCTAAAAGCTGATAACTCGAATAGGAGGCATATATGAAGGTTGAACAGATATCCATATTCCTCGAGAACAAGTCCGGAAGACTTGCCGAGGTGACGGAGTTGTTGGCAAAATCTGGAATAAATATCAGGGCCCTTTCCCTGGCGGACACGGCAGATTTCGGGATATTGAGGCTCATCCTGAATGACCTGGAGAAGGCAAAAAAGGTGCTGAAGGAGAATGGCTTCACTGTGGGGAAGACCGAGGTTATTGCCGTTGAGGTTCCTGACAGACCTGGAGGGCTGGCAGGCATTCTCAATGCGCTGAAAGGGGAGGGAATCAATGTGGAGTATATGTACGCCTTTGTCCAGAAAAGCGGAGAGAACGCCATTATCATATTCCGCTTTGACGAATTAGAAAAAGCTATCTCGGCCCTGCAAAAAGCAGGGGTGAGGATACTGAAGGGCGAAGAGGTATATGCGTTATAATCCAGTACTGAAAAGGAGGTAAAGGAAATGAAGGTAGCAACGCTTGTTTCAGCAGCAGTTCTGCTTGTCGTGCTCACTATTGCTCCGGCATTCGCTGCAGAAACGATCAAGGTCGGCGCAATACTTGCCATTACAGGTCCGGCCTCGTTCCTCGGCGCCCCGGAGGCAAGGACGCTCGAAATGATGGTCGAAGAAATCAATGCGAAGGGTGGTATCAAGGGCAAAAAGGTTGAGTTGATCATCAAGGATTCGGGCGCAAGCCCTGAGAAGGCGCTCTCTTTTGCCAAACAGCTCATTGAGGAAGACAAAGTGCTGGCTATCATAGGTCCTTCAACCAGCGGCGAGACGATGAAGATAAAAAACCTTGCGGAAGAGGGTAAGACGATCCTGCTTTCTTGCGCGGCAGCAGAGGTGATCGTCAATCCTGTGGCGAAATACGTCTTCAAGACACCCCAGAAGGATAGCTATGCCGTGATCAAGATATTCGAGCAGATGAAGAAGATGAAGCTCTCGAAGGTGGGGGTACTCTCGAGCAACACGGGTTTCGGCAAGGCCGGCAAGGACCAGATTGAGAAACTTGCTCCTGAGCATGGCATCCAGATCGTGGCCAATGAGGTGTATGACAAGGCAGCGACCGATCTCACTGCAGAGGTAACAAAGGTGAAGGCATCCGGGGCCGAGGCGATCATTAACTGGTCGATCGAGCCGGCCCAGTCCATTGTGATCAAGAACGCCCGTCAGATTGGCTTTAAGGGTCAAATATTCCAGAGCCACGGATTCGGCAACATCAAGTATGTCGAGGCAGCAGGCCCGGCAGCCGAAGGTGTCATTTTCCCCGCGGGACGGCTGCTAGTGGCAGAGGTGCTCCCCAAGAACGATCCCCAGAAGGCCGTCCTGATGAAATACAAGAACGACTACGAGCTGAAATGCCATGGGGAGGAATGCAGCACTTTCGGCGGCCATGCCTATGACGCGATGCTTATCCTCATAAAGGCCATCGAGAAGGCCAACAGTACGGACAAAGAAGCCGTGAGATCGGCGGTCGAAGGGCTCAAGGGCGTAGTCGGTACTGCAGGCATCTTCAACTTCTCTCCAGAAGACCACAACGGTCTGGACATGACGTCCTTTGTGATGCTAACTGTCAAGAAAGGCAAGTTTGCGCTGCTTGGGAAATAGGTGTATGAAGCGCTCTGACCGGCGGACCTGTATATGATCCAGGCATGCCAGGAGTCTGCGTGCAGAGAGGCACAGGAGGAAAAGAGTTCATGAAGATACTGAAGATGATCGCCCTCGCGATTTGTCTCACGATGGCTTTGACAACATCGTCGCTGGCGAAGGAAACTGTCAAGATAGGGGCGATCCTGGCCGTAACCGGACCAGCGTCAAATCTTGGCGCACCAGAGGCACGGACGCTGCAAATGCTGGTGGAAGACATCAACGGAAAAGGCGGCATCGACGGAAAGGTGATAGAGCTTCTCCTCAAGGATTCCGGAAGCAGCCCTGAGAGGGCTGTCTCCTTTGCAAAGCAGCTTATAGAGGAGGAGAAGGTTCTTGCCATTATCGGGCCTTCCACCAGCGGGGAGACGATGGCGATCAAGAGCATCGCCGAGGGAGGGAAGACTATCCTGCTTTCCTGTGCGGCAGCAGAGGTGATCGTGAGCCCTGTGGCTCCCCATGTCTTCAAGGTGGCACCGAAGGACAGTTTTGCCGTGGATATGATCTTCGGCCAGATGAAGAAGATGGGGATCTCACGAATCGGTGTTCTTTCGAGCAATACCGGCTTCGGGAAGGCCGGGAAAGAGCAGATCGAGAAACTCGCTCCCAGCCACGGCATCCAGATCGCGGTTAACGAAGTCTATGACAAGGCAGCTACCGACCTCACCGCCGAGGTTACTAAACTTAAGGCCACCAACATACAAGCGGTGCTGAACTGGTCGATTGAGCCGGCACAGTCTATTGTCTTAAAAAACGTGAGACAGATCGGACTTACTGTTCCAGTATTTCAGAGCCACGGGTTCGCCAACATTCAGTATGCGAAGGCGGCGGGCACCGCTGCTGAGGGAGTAATCTTCCCAGCAAGTAGGATGATTATCGCGGAATCACTCCCAGTAAGACATCCGCAAAAGGCTGTCGTTGAATCGTATAAGAAGGCTTATGAAGTAAAGTACAAGGAAGAGGTGAGCACCTTCGGGGGCCATGCCTACGACGCTCTGATGATCCTCGTCCGGGCGATCAAAGAAAAAGGTCTGAACCGTGAGGGCATCAGGACCTCTATCGAGAACATGAAGGGATTTGTCGGGACGGCGGGGGTCTTTAATTTTTCCCCTACGGACCATAACGGTCTTGATATCTCGGCCTTTGAGATGCTGACGGTCAGAAAAGGCAAGTTCGCGCCGCTCAACAAGTAACGGTCGGCAGGCACAGGAGCGGATCGGGAGTATCTGCAGGAGCGGATACTCCCGATTGTTTGAGGAAAGGGTATGAACATCGATCTCTTTTTCCAGTATGTCGTTGCGGGCATCACCTATGGTACGGTTTATGCGATTGTGGCGATAGGTTTCAATATCATCTATAACGCGACCGGCATCATTAATTTCGCTCAGGGTGAATTCGTTATGCTCGGTGGCATGACTGCGGTCACCTTCCACTCTTTTCTTCCCCTGCCTTTGGCAATCATTGTCGCAGTGATGGTCGTGACGATCATTGGTGCGTTGATCGAAGTCCTTTTCATCCGCTGGCTCCATAAGCCTTCAGTGCTCAGAATGATCATCATCACCATCGGCATCTCTATCCTGATCAGGGAAACCGCGCTTCATATATGGGGAGAAGGTGTGCAGGCACTTCCGTACTTCACCGGGACTTCGGTAAGCGCTCTCAATCTGGGGGGTGTGTTTGTCTCACCCCAAGTGATATGGGTGGTCGGCATCGGTGCTATAGTGGTGGTTCTCCTGAATGTGTTTTTCAATTACACCATTCTGGGAAGGCAGCTGCGGGCTTGCTCAGCCAACCGTGACGCGGCGCGTCTCTGCGGCATCAATGCAAAAAATGTGGTCACCTTCTCCTTCATGCTGAGCGCAGCCATAGGTGCCCTGGGAGGTAGCATAGTCTCTCCTATCACTTACGTGCAATACGATAGCGGTACACCGCTCGCCATAAAGGGTTTCACCGTCGCGATTCTGGGTGGCTTGGGTAACAGCACTGCAGCCGTCGGTGCCGGTATGATACTGGGCGTCCTTGAATCGTTCAGCATCGCGGTGCTCCCTGCCGCATACAAGGATGTGATCGCGATCGTGATTCTGCTTTGTATTCTCTTCATAAGACCGAGCGGTATTTTCGGCAGCACCGAGGCGGCCCGCTTGAAGGAGTTTTAATGAAGGCGCGTTACTTACAGGTTCTTGCGTTTGTGGCACTGGTATCGGCTATCCAGCTTCTCACTAGAGTTACGGACAGCGCCTACCATCTCACTCAGCTTACTATGACAGCCTACTACTCAGTGCTGATCATAGGCCTTTGTATGCTCGTCGGGTACGCAGGCCAAATCTCCCTAGGTCATGCCGGGTTCTTCTGTATAGGGGGTTACATTGCGGCCTTCCTGACGACCCACGACCTTTCGATGCATAAGGGAAAACCGCTTGTTGCCCTACTCAGCAAGACCGGCATCCTCGCTTCGAGGCCGGACCTCTATGGGGGAAACCTTCTCACCTTTCATTCCTGGGCGGCCTGTGTGGTTGCGATGCTCACCGCCCTCGTCATTGCCTGGGTGATTGGCGGGCCTGTCCTGAAATTGAAGGGTCATTATCTGGCTATGGCGACCCTCGGCTTCGGTACGATCGTTTACCGTATAGCGCTCGGCACAACTCTGCTTGGGGCAGCCGACGGCATCTCTGACGTTCCCCCTTTTTGGGTGCTGCCCGGTATCGAAATCTCGGGCAACGCGTCGGTGCGGGTGATGAACTATTATATTGCCTGGGGGCTGGTAACCGCAGGGGTTGTGCTCCTCCTGAACCTGATCCATTCGCGGGCTGGAAGGGGCTTGGCTGCCATCCACGGCGCTGAAGACGCAGCAGAGGCCATGGGTATTCCCACGGCGCGATATAAGCTGAACACCTTTGTCTTAAGCGCTGTCTTCGCAGCCCTTGCAGGCGTTTTGCTCACGCATTATAACGGAGGCATCGGGCCTTCGGAGGCGTCGGTGATGAAGTCCGTGCGGTATTTGGCCATTGTAGCCATCGGCGGCATGGCAAACCTCTGGGGCTCATTGTTTATGAGCCTCGTCCTTAATTATCTTTCTTTACGCGGCTATTTTGGTACGTATGACGACGCGGTTTTCGGCTGTATCCTGATCCTGATCATGCTCTTTGCCCCTGAAGGTCTGATCAGACGATCGATACTCAAGGACCTGAAGCGGTTTGTTTCGGGAGGGGTTGCGGAGGAGACAGGCCCATGAGCCTCTTGTCAGTACAGGATCTCTCGAAGCGTTTTGGGGGCCTCCAGGCTGTTGACAATGTCTCTTTTGTTGTCCCTCAGGGGGCAATCAAGGCTCTCATTGGTCCCAACGGGGCAGGCAAGACCACGCTCTTTAATCTCATATCTGGGGTCCTCAGACCTGACAGCGGCTCGATAAGTTTTAACGGCGGAACGGTGCAAGGACTGATGCCGCACGAGATTGCTGCAAAGGGAATAGCTCGTACCTTTCAGCATATACGGCTCTTTCCTAAAATGACGGTGCTCGAAAATATAATGGTTGGACGCCACCTTCACAGCAGGGCCGGATTTATTTCGGGAATGCTTAATCTCCCTTTTACAAGGAGAGAACAAAAGGAAGTTGCTGCGAAGAGCAGGGCAGTGATGGAGTTCCTCGGTATCGCAGCCCTCGCCGATGCAGAGGCCACGAGTCTAGCCTATGGCCAGCAGAGGGTCGTTGAACTGGGCAGAGCCCTTGCCAGTGAGCCGAAGCTGCTTCTCCTCGATGAGCCTGCCGCGGGGTTGAACATGCGCGAAACCGTAGAGATGTCCGCTCTTATAGGCAGGATACGCGACCTTGGGATCACGGTTTTCCTTGTGGAGCACGATATGTCTCTCGTTATGAATATTTCGGAAGAGATCCTGGTGCTCAGTTACGGTCAGAAGATCGCCGACGACAAGCCCCTCGCGATCCAAAAGAACAGCGAAGTGATCAAGGTTTACCTCGGAGAAGATAATGCTGCGAATTAAGAACCTGCAGTCAGGATACGGCAAGCTCACGGTGCTGAGGAAAGTGACTATGCATGTAAGTCCCGGCGAAATCGTCAGCATTATCGGTGCCAATGGCGCAGGCAAGACTACTTTGCTTAAAACAATCTGCGGACTGCTGAGGGCACGTGATGGAGAAATATTTTTTAACAAACGGGACATCAGTGCACTGTCGACTGAAAGTGTCGTCTTTCTGGGCTGTTCTCTGATCCCGGAAGGGAGACAGGTCTTTGCTCCCATGACCGTACAAGAGAACCTGTTGCTGGGTGGCTACGTGCAGTACCGAAGACGGCTCCGGGATGAAGTGAAGAAGGACCTCGACCGGATGTTTGAACTCTTTCCCCGTTTAAAGGAACGCCAGAAACAGCTCGCAGGTACCCTCTCGGGAGGTGAACAGCAAATGCTGGCTATCGCAAGGGCGCTCATGGCCCGGCCCAAGATGATCATGATGGATGAGCCCTCCATGGGACTTGCACCTCTTGTCGTCAGAGATATTTTTGGAATTGTGACCAGGCTTCGCGGCGAAGGCAACACCGTGCTGCTTGTCGAGCAGAACGCTAGGGCGGCGCTGGCTGTTGCGGATCGCGGTTATGTGCTTGAAACAGGCAGAATCATACTTGAAGGGAAGGCGGAAGACCTACTCGCAAACAGAGAAGTCCAAAGGGCATACCTGGGAAGAGATCTTGACGCGGAAACAAGAATATAAAGGCGGAGGTTACTATGTATTGGGAACAGGAAAACGAGCGTATGGTGAGAGAGGAGCTTCAACAGCTGCAACTGGAGAGACTGCAGGCCACATTGCACAGGGTGTATATGAATGTTCCCTTCTACAGGAAGAAGTTTGATGAATTGGGCATTGACCCGGATGGTTTCACGTCCCTCAGTGACCTGAAGAATCTCCCGTTTACCTCAAAGAGTGACCTTATGGGCAACTATCCCTACGGACTGTTCGCGGTTCCTTTGAGGGAAGTGGTGAGGATTCATGCGTCTTCGGGCACCACAGGGATGTCAACGGTGGTGGGGTATACGAAAAACGACATCAAGACCTGGTCAAACCTTGTAGCGAGGATTCTCACTGCGGGGGGGATTACCAAGGACGATGTTGTCCAGATAGCCTTTGGCTACGGTCTTTTCACCGGAGGGTTCGGTCTTCATTACGGTGCTGAGCGCATAGGGGCTTCGGTCATCCCTATTTCCAGCGGCAATACGAAGCGGCAAGTGAAGATCATGCAGGACTTCAAGACCACCGCCCTTGTCTGCACGCCGAGTTATGCCCTTCTGATTGCTGATGCGATTTCAGAGGCAGGGATAAACGTGAACTCGTTGTCGCTGAAATATGGGCTTTTCGGTGCGGAGCCTTGGTCAGAGGGGATGCGACAGGAAATACAAGAGAGACTCAGGATAGTGGCGACGGACAATTACGGCCTGAGTGAGGTCATGGGGCCTGGGGTGGCGGGAGAGTGTCTTGAACGCAGTGGTCTCCATATCAACGAAGATCATTTTCTTGTTGAGGTGATTCATCCCCAAACCCTTGAACCGCTTCCTCCAGGAGAGATGGGCGAACTGGTCATCACCACCCTCACCAAGGAGGCCTTTCCCGTGATACGGTTCAGGACCAGGGATTTGACGAGGTTAATCACGGGACCCTGTCCCTGCGGGAGGACATTGATGAAGATGGGGAAGGTGATGGGGCGTACCGATGATATGCTTATCATAAAGGGGGTGAACGTTTTTCCCTCACAGATAGAATCGGTGCTGTGTGCGATAGAGGGAACAGAGCCCCATTATCAGATTATCGTGGACAGGAAGGGCGCCCTTGATGAGGTAACGGTCCTCGTGGAGGTGTCCGAGGCAATCTTCTTCGACGAGATGAAAAAACAGCGTGAGTTGATTGACCTCATCACACGGAAGCTCACCTCGGAACTGGGGATATCCGTCGGGGTGAAACTGGTGGAAAAAAAGACCCTCGAGCGTTTTGAGGGCAAGGCAAAAAGGGTAATCGACAAAAGAAAACTCTGATTAGAATAGTCTCGCGTCAGCTCTTTCTCTAGAGGTCAAAGGGGTTCTGTCTTGGAAACTGCGCAAGGGCAGAATCAAGGACCCTCCTGACAATGGAAAGGAGATAGATGCCTTCGAAGGGCTTTCGTATGTAAGCATTTATGTCTTTATCCTTCCTCTCCGTGCCCCAGATGTCATATCCGGAGATGGCGATCACTTTTACGGACGGTTTGATGAGCTTAAAGTGCTTGATGAGTTCCCTTCCGTTCACCAAGGGCATCACGATATCTGTAATGACAAGGTCTATTTCCTCGTTAATTTGTTTGAAGGTATCCAGCCCGTACACAGGGTTAGTTGTAGCAAGGACCTTATACCCCTGGGTCTCAAGAACATCCTTCATGAAGCTCAACACGTCCTCTTCATCATCAATGACTAATATTTTTTCACGTCCTGTAACCGAATAACCGGAGGTTTTCACAGCCTTGGGAACAAACTTGTCTGAGACGGGCAGATAGATCTCAAACGTAGTGCCCTTGCCTAACTGACTTCTCAGGTTAATCACTCCTTTGTGCTCTTTCACAATTCCATAGACCATGGCAAGACCTAAGCCAGTCCCTTTTCCCGGTCCCTTGGTCGTGAAAAAAGGATCGAATATCCTGTCTCTGATCTCTTCAGGAATCCCTACGCCGGTATCTGAAATCCTCATGACGACGTATTTCCCAGGAGTCAACAAGGGGTGAATACGGTCAGCCTCATCCCGTTCAAGACCTACCCTAGTGGTGGCGATGGTAAGGGTACCCCCTGATGACATGGCATCCCCTGCATTCACCGCAAGGTTCATCACCACCTGTTCCAATTGATTACTGTCGCCGCTGATAGGGGGAAGGACGGGATCGACTTCCATGTTGATGGTAATATTTTTCTTTGTGAGCATCCTTTCGATGAGTTCCATGGTGTCCCTGATGACGTTGTTCAGGCTAAGGGGAACAGTCTCGAAGCTTCCCTGCCGGGCAAAACTGAGGAGTTTTGAGACCATCTGTCCTGCCTTTCGCGATGAACTTTCAATGATCTTTACCCTCTGTTTTGCAGTAGCATCCAGATTGCTGAATTCGTGCAGCAACTCCGCATGGCCAAGGATGGCAGACAGGATATTATTGAAGTCATGGGCAATCCCTCCTGCCAAAACTCCGATGGACTCCATTTTTTGTGACTGGAACAGCTGTCCCTGTAATTTCTTTTTCTCAGTGATGTCCCTGTGGAATGACTGAATGATGAGGTTACCTTCCACCTCTAAGGCTTTTGAGCTTACTTCGATGGAGACCCTGCTACCGTCCTTTCTGTAATGCTGGGTCTCGAACATGAGCGGCTCACCCTTAAGGATGCGGCGTTTCCTCTCCTCGAACAAGGGTTTATTCTCCTCCGTCTCCAGGAGGCCGATATTCACTCCCACGAGGGCATCCTTTTCAAAACCGTGTATCTCGCATGCCTTCTCGTTTACACTGAGTATAATGCCGTTGCTGTCCATGATCATGATCCCGTCATTGGCATTTTCAAAGAGCGACCTCAGCATCGTTTCGGATTTGTTAAGCTCCTTTGTCCTCTCTTCAACCAATTGTTCGAGCTGAGTGGAATACTTTTCGAGCTGCTGTTTATCCTGAGAAAGGTCGTATTCAAGAGAGAGTTTCTTAATAAGGAGTTGATTATTGTAATATCGCCAGGCAAAACCGCCCAAAACAAAAGCTATTAAGAAGATATTATTATTTATAAATACTCGCACGTTTGTAATATGATCAAATAGTATAATTGGGACGAAATATAGCGCGTAAACCGAAGCAAAAGCTAAAACAGTTGTTCTAAAAGGAAGAGGGACAAAACCAAGGATGAAGACAAGCACAATAATCATTCCGGCATAGTAAGGAGACTGATGGCCTCCAAAAGAAAAAATCATTAATTCAACCATTGTTGCTGTTGTTAAAGCACCTGAAACGGCAATGATTGATTGTAAGGTAGTATTATTTTTCTTAAGTTTAAGAATTAAATACTCCGCTGCCATTAAAGAAGCAAATATTATTCTATAGATAAGAAATTTTGTGAAATTTTCAGGTGTCACAAAATAATCGAGCAGGCTCAATAGCAAAATAGTAATAACCCCAACAGGGAAAAGAAGTAAGGATAAAAGAGACTGAGTTAAGGACAATAACTCTTTTCGGATGTACTCTTCTTTGTTCACAGAACTATTATAGCAAGACTTTCTCTTTTTTCAAAATCAACTTTGAAATATCATGACTCACATATATCACACCGGATATGCCAACGCCTAAAGCTGTCCAGTGCCCTGTTAAGTAAAGACGCTGGATAGAAGGAGGCTTCCTTAGTCCCGGGGCCGCTAACTGGGAAGGGGTACTTGCCCATCCGTAAGAAGCTCCCTTATAGTTTAATGTATATCTGTATAATGTATAAGGTGTTGCCGCTTCCCTGTATACTATGTGTTCTGATATGCTTGGGATCGTAAAATGTTCTATTTTCTCTATAAGGGATTCCATGAATCTGGACTTATTATTGTTCCAAAACATCTTGTTCTTAAACGCTGCCGGTATAATCGCATATACGGTTGATTTATCGTGAGATACCCTGAAAGTGTGCCCGTCATATCCCTCAAGATCATTTTCTTGTGCAGACCGATAAGCCTTGTCCAGGTCGTAATGCCGGGAAAAAAATATCGCACTCCCCGGAGGCTGTGGCGGCTTGAATTCCTTATCCATACCGAGATAGACAATAAAACTGGATATTGAAGGCGTCATATTCTTTATCTCTCCAAGAAAAGCCCTCTCAACCTGTTCTCTGCCCAGGAGTTTCAGGAAAGTCTGCTTTGCATCACAGTTTGAGACTATATATCGTGATGGGATAAAGCCGTCATTTTCAGTATATATCCCTGCAGCGGCATTATCCCTAATGCCTATTTTCTCGACATGAGATGACAAGCGCAGTTCTCCGCCAAATTCTTTAAACCGTTCCGCCAATGCATCAGCCACCACCTGCATCCCACCAACAGGGTAATATCCTCCGTCAAGGAAAAATTCAGAAAAAAACTTAGCTCCCATAAAAGCCGACATAAGCGATGGCGGCAGGCCCGCCATAGCCAATAATGGGAAAGTTAAGACCGCCTTCAGCCTGTCATTGGTAAAATAGGAATCCAATAAATTTTTAAAGGTCCAGGTCCTTATCTTCGAGATGGAGACAGAATCGGGAGCCAGAAGGAAATAAAAGAACTTCGTGATGTTACTGGTTTCTTCTGGGAAGGCTGCTTGAAACTCTCTTATTGTGTGCTCAATGTCGTTCCAGAAAGGGATTCTGTAATCAGGCGTCAATATGATAGAGGGAGGGTCAAAGCGTATTATGTGTAATTTGGTGTCTATCCCGAGGTCTTCAAATACCTTTCTTGTAATCCCCTCTTTTCTATAGGCCCCAAAGCTGTCAGCAGCAGCATCAAAGGTGAAGCCTTTTCTTTTGAATGAAGTGCAGTAACCTCCCGGTTTATAATGCTGCTCTGCAACAAGCACCTTCATACCGGCTCTTGCGAGATAGCAGCCACAGACGAGGCCGCCTATGCCTGCGCCTATTATGACGGCATCATAAGTGTCTTTAGTCTTTAACATTCGCTTTTTTCTGATATCAATTTATTAACCAGTTCTACAGCTTCTTTTACCGTTGTTATGTTTGGGACATCCTCGTCTCTTACCGATATCTTGAATTTCTTCTCGATTGCTACGGTAATCTCGATGTCCTTGATAGAG
>Ga0335085_10008414_pt1 | contig 15745 bp, 8 predicted proteins | sample Lox_Sample_45_FD_206712 | JGI IMG/M metagenome (GOLD analysis project Ga0335085, IMG submission 206712) | Soil microbial communities from Loxahatchee National Wildlife Refuge, Florida, United States - Lox_Sample_4.5 | ecosystem: Environmental > Terrestrial > Soil > Wetlands | place: USA: Florida...
ACCACCGACACCTGGGACAAGATCAACGCGACCGGGATGGCGCAGGTCGCCGAGTACGTGAAGTCGGTCGCGTGGACGCTCGCGAACCGCCCTGCCTCGCTCACGTTCGTGGATGCCGCGCCGCCGAAGATGGCCATGGGCGGTTCGGGATATGGCGCCTACCTCGGCACGATCCCCGACATGACCGGATCTCCCGGCGGCGTACGCATTACCGGAGTCCGGGCGGGAAGTCCCGCGGAAAAAGCAGGACTGCAGGCGGGAGACGTCATCACTGCGATCGGGGATAAGACCGTCGCCAATTTGTTCGACATGACGGACGCACTGCGCAGTCATGAGGCGGGCGACACGGTCGATATCGGTCTGACCCGGGGCGAGCAGAAGCTCAGCGTGAAGGCGGTGCTCGGGAAAAGGTCGTGACGGGCGGACGGGCGGATCGGCGGATGGGCGGATGGGCGGATAGATGATTGATCCTGGAGTAGTCGTCCGCGCGTTGCGCGCTGCACATCTGCATGACGTCTCTCGCAAAGAACTCCTGCAGCTCGCGTGCGAGCGCATCCGCTCGTGGGGCAAGCCGTTCACGTCGGTCTACGCATACATGCTCAATGGCGACACGCTCGAGCTCGAGGCGTTCTCGGGGCGAGCCACCGAGCACACCCGCATTGCCGTGGGCGCGGGCGTGTGCGGCACGGCGGTCGCCACAGGAACCGATCAGAACGTCCCTGACGTTGCCGCCGTCGGGAACTACATCGCCTGCAACCTCGACACGCGCTCCGAGCTGGTCATTCTCATTCGCCGGCGCGACGCCATCCTGGGGCAGCTGGATATCGATTCGGACACGCCGCGGGGATTCGCGGAGCTGCACGAGCAGGCGGTGCGGCGGGTGGCGGATGCGCTGGCCGTGCTGATCTAAGCCGCAGGCGTTGATGAGATAGTAAACCGGAACCCATCAGGATCACGCAACCGAAAGATCCGCGCGCCATGCGGAGCCGTCACGGGCTCCGTATCAAGCTGGACCCCGCGCGCCTTGATGGCTGCGGCCAACGCATCGACGTTTTGCCGGGTGGTGATGTGCAGGGAGACGCCTTGGCCCTTGATGCGATCCTTGCCTTTCGCACCGTCGTCCTGGGTCAGGAGCAGCCGCACGGCGCCCGCTTTCAACCGCACGCCAATCACCCGGCCGTCGCGTTCGTGGCGCTGCTCCACCACGAACCCGAACACGGTCGTGTACCACGTGGTACTGCGCTCGAGATCGGCGACGGTCAGCGCGGCCTGAAGACCGTCACCTTGGAATTGCGCTGGCATGGCAGAAAAAGAACACGGCGGCGGCGATATGGATATGGGACCCTCAAGCGCAATTCATTCCTGTTATTGACTCAACCGACCCAGTTCTGTAACTGCCGCGTGACTCATGAATCCTAGCTTCGCTCGCGAGCCTGCCGAGATCGGTCCACCCATCGTGAGTGTGGGGGGTGTGAGGAGTCCTGCGCAGCGCCACGCCGTGCAACAGCGGACCCGCGTTCCAGCGCGTCGACCCGTGTGGCGCGGCCGCCGGTATCGCCGCGATCACGGAATCGATTGTCGAGCTGGAAAGCAGGATCGCGGCGGTATCTGACGACCGACCCTGACCAACTCCGGTTGCGGTCGCACTGACGGATGCCAGCACGAGCAGCACGACACCGCGCATTCTTTTCACCTCCGGAAGGACGGCGGGTGCACAGTCGGAGTGGGTTGTACCGCTCACCTTGTGGTCGCGTTGCACTGCCCCGCGGCGCAATGCGGGTTGTTACCGGTCTCCACGAGCGGCAATGGAAAGCACGTCATGATCCCGTACGGTTGCCCCTTCGCGTTCGCCCCCTGATCGAACTGCAAACTGTCCGGGATGTTGTCACGCAAGAAATCCCCCAGCCGATGGCCGTCGAGAAAGAGGGTGCGCCGTCGCTCCTCGGCCACCTGCTGCGCGATGGTCGCGGAGTCCGTACTCGCGAACAACGGCAAGCCATACTTCGTGCGCAGTCGATTGATCGCATCGACGGCACCCTGTCCGCCCTCGGCCTCGGCGATAATCAGCTGGGCTTCGTCCCAGGTTGCGAGTGGGATGGAGCTCGCCTGTGTGGCGTACTTCGTGGCGGTCCACAGGCGCGTGCGGCTGTCTTGCCCGTTGTGACCCGAGTCCAGGACCTTGACCCGTGGGTCCGGAACCGCTCCCACGGTGAGATTTCTGAATCGCGGATCCACCGAGGCGTATCCGGTGCCGGCGTTCCAGGCGTATGCCTGATTCAGCCGCCGCGGGCTGTCTGAGGAATAAGTGGCGTTCTTGACGAAATTCAATGGGACGAGCTTCGCGTCCGCGTCCGCGTCGCTCAGCCGTCCGAGGTCGAGCCGAACGCGCGCGCGCCCGAGGAGCGCCATGGAACGAAGTGAGTCTCCCGGCACCGTATCCAGTGACAGCACCGTAGTGAAGCGCTGCTCGGCGATGGCGAATACGTCGCTCGACCGTAGTGGTGGACCGAGCTCGAAGGCAGATTGGCAAAATCCTTCTCCGAACAAAGTGTAGGCAAACCCGGAATAGGCCGCGAGGATCGAGAGGAACACGGTCTTACCAGGAGGAGGAATTGAGTCTCCTACGGCCACCCAGTTTTGAATCCGAGCATACGTATCGTCGGCCTGGTAGCGCGCGGCTTGCAGTGGGGCGTAGATCTGTCCGGTTGGTGACGTCTGCAGGATCGCGCAAGACTGGCCCTGGGCGCCATACGTATTCATGGCCGCTGGTCCCCGCAGATCCCACAAATTGTTGCCGGCGACCGCCACTGAAGCGGTATATTCGTCGGTGATGTTGGCTGCGTCCGACACGTAATCCCCAAAAGCGCACTCGAAGTCCCCAACTGCACTCGTCACGAGGAGCGGTGCCAGCGTCGGGTCATTCAAATCGGTCGCGGGGACGTTCAATGGCGACTCCACATTGAACAGATCCTGACACGCCGCGCCGGCGAGCGTGACGATCGCGAGAAGGGCCATGGCGCGCACGTGCATCGAGTTGCCCGTCACCTAGAAGTTGAGCTGCAACATGGCCATCACCTGGGTGTATGGCGGCAGCTGGTTCAGCTCCTCGGCCCCCAGGTCAACGCCAGTTCGCACCTCGGGGTCCACGATCTTGAAGCCGAACACGTCTTTCTGTTCCTGCCACAGAATCGCGAGGTTGCGGGCAGCCACGGTCAGCGCTACCGAAGCAGCCCTCATCCGATTGGCCCACGACACGGGAAACGTGTACGTGAGGGAAACCTCGCGCAGTTTGGCGAAGCCTCCCTTCGCGAGCCCCTCCAGTGCGCCTCCTCCAGGAACCCCCTGCGCGTTCAAGGCATCGGCTGCCAAGAGCAGCGTGTCGGCCGTCGTGTTGATGGCCCGTGTATTCCGCTGTTGGCGGTGGGCACCGACGGCCGTGCCCGAGAAAATCAAATTGCCCCCTCGGAAATCCACGAGTCCATACAACATCAAGTTGCGTCTCAGCGTGATCGTGGTCCGAACATTCCCTTCCCACGACGGCGTGGCCCGGCCCACGTAGAGGCGCGGCGCGTTGGCGCAGGGTACGGGCTGATTGCCGTTGTCCGGACCGCCCGAGCACATGATGTTCACCGTTTTGCCTGTTGCATCGAGCGAAGCGCTGACGATTACGGGAACGAAATAGCCGGCGACGGGATAGCCCTGAACCAGATATTGATTCGCCTCTTGATTGATGGAACTGTTGACGGCAGCCAAGTCGACTGAGGGTATTCCGAGCGTCACGATGTGGTTGTTGTTAGTCGAGAAGCTCGCGCCCAGGTCCCAGGCTCCGGATCGCTTCGACACCAGCCGAGCGTCGATCGACGCCTCGAAGCCGGAGTTCAGAACCTCGCCAAGGTTGATGAGCTTGGTTCCCGGGAATCCGCTCGAAGGTGGGACCGTCTGTGGCACGATTGCGTCTTTGATGTCCTGCCGGTAGTACGTGAACGTCGCAGCGACGCGATCGCGCCATAACCCGGCATCGAAGCCCACCTCGAGCTCTTGGCCACGTTCCGGTCTGAGATCGGGATTGCCGACGTTCTGCGGCGTCAAAGCCGGCGTCCCCCCGGGCCCGCTCACCGGTTGATAGGTGCGCTCCGCCGCGAAGACGTCAGGCTGCCGGCCCGCCATGCCCCACGCCCCTCGGAGTTTGAGGGCATTGATCACGCCGGCTCTCCAGAACGGCTCTTCACTGATCACCCAGGTCGCGCTCAGCTTCGGGTAGGTCACCAGGCCGACCGAGTCGCCGAACGCGCTGTTCTTGTCGGCCCGCAGCGCACCGGTGAGAAAGCGGCGGTTCTTCCAGCCGAGCAGCTCCTGGGCGAATACTCCGCCGCTCTTGGCCTCGATCGTGTTTTGCAGGCTGGTGGTCACCGCGGCGCCGGATACGACCGTAACCCCCGCGGGGAAACCATGCCCGTACTCCTGGCTGCCGTCGGTCCGCTTGTGATAGAACTGCGCGCCGACCGAGGTCGTAGCCTTCAGCTCAGTCCCGAGCGCGGCGGTGCCATTCGCGACGTAATCGAACGAGCTCAGCGCCACGCGATCGCCCTGCACGGTCAGGTCCCCCTGGCTGAGCGTGCCAAAGGGGAGCGTCGGATCGCTGGGAAAGAGAACCGAGTTGCTTTCATTGCCGACGTCCGAGCCCACGGTGAGCCGTTGGGAAAACCAGGATGAGGGGCGATGGTTAACCTGGACACTGCCAATGAAACGATCGATTTGATCTGTGGCCTCGATCGCGGTAATGGCCTCTGGGGTGGCACGGAGAAACCCGCGCAGCGGTGTGTTGACAGTCAGCGGCGTGCCCCATGCCATCTGCGTCATTATGTCGTATCCGATCTCTGTGCCCGTCGCGGTCATCTGGCCCAGTCGCATGTCGTTGCGGACGTAGCCGAGGTTGGCCTGGATATCGAGCTTGTTGGACGGATACACGCTGATGTTCGCCCGGCCCGAGGTCCGGTTGCGCCAATCGTAGGTGACGACACCGACGTCACGGCCCGCCTCTCCGGAGACGTAGTAGCGGACTGTCGGCGTGCCGCCGCTCACGCTCAGCGCGTAGGACTGTGGTTGTCCGGTATGAAAGATCGGCCGGCCCGCGTCAGCTTCCTGCTGGTAGAGATTGACACTGTCCAGGCCGCCGGTGCTCGGATCCTTGGCATACACCCAGTTCAGTCGCTCCTCGGGATCTTCGAACCAGTTGGCACCCTGGCGCATCGTGAATGTCCAGCGCGGCGGGCCCTCGACACCCCGGTGGGTGAATATCTGCACGACCCCGCGCGAGGCCTCGGTCCCGTAGAGCGTCGCGGCGGCCGGCCCCTTGATCACGTCGATGCTGGCGATCTCCTGCGGCGTGAAGTCGCCCAGCCGCGACACATCCGGACCCCCGCGGATGTACGGACCCGCGCGGGGGTCGTTGTCGACGCGCGCGCCGTCGACGTACACCAGCGGATCGTTCGGGAGGAACATGCTCGTCACACCACGAATCCGAATCATCGCGCCTGAGCCGACATTGCCGTTGGTCGGCATGATCGTGATGCCGGGTACGCGTCGCGCCAGCACATCCTGAACGTCCGCGACCGGGGCATGCTCCAGCACGTCGGAAACTTTTGTACTGGTAACCGCATTGCCGATCGCGCGGCTTTCCGAACCAGCGGGCGTGCCCGTCACCACGACGACGTCCATCGGAACCGCGGCCGGTTGCAGGTACAGTCGAAGTCTGTGGTCGCCCACGCGAACGGTATCGGTGAGCGGCTGATACCCCACGCGGCGGACGAGCAGGGTGATGCGATCCGGCGGTAGATGTCCGATGGCAAACCGGCCGAGCACGTCGGTCAACGCTTCAGCGGTGCCCTTCATTACCTGTACCTGCGCTGCTTCGACCGGCATTCGCGTGATCGCGTCGATCACACTGCCGGCGACAACGGAGTCTTGAGCGACGTGCGCAACGGCGGGAGCGTTGGCGGCGGAATCCTGGGCCGAAAGAGCACTGGGCGTTACACAAAGAAGCGTGCAGACAAGCACGCGCGCGGCTACGCCGTTTCCTTTATTGGGATCGCGGCCGCGTGCACAAAGCGATGGGGGAGAGCAGGCTACGCGAGCCAGGACTAACCCCAAGGAATGAGCCGAGGGTTAACCTATTGGTGGTGACACGTGCCGCAAGAAGAAAGTTGTTTCAAAGGGGCCAAATTCTACCGCTTGACCCCCGCCTTCCGAAGCAAGGCCTCCCACCGTGGGTCGGAGCCGAGTTGCCGCTGGAGAAAGAGGGACGGATTGAGCGCGTGCGCTTCTACTGCTTGATCGAACGCCGCAAAGGCTTCGTCCTTGCGCCCGAGACCCATGTACGCCACCCCCAGCGGGGCAGACCCCACTCGGCCCTGCGCGTGGTCCTGTTCCAACCGCCGTATCATTTCTTCCGCCTCGATTCGCCGCCCCGTTTTGGCGGCGATGAACGCCCTCCAGCCCCTATTCGAATTCGGGAGGTCACCTCCCGACAACTGTGCCGCCGTGTCAAACGCAGCCAGGGCGGCGGAGTACATGCCGCACTCCGCGTAGGCGCGGCCGAGCAGCGAGCGCCACGGCGCGGCATTGGGCTCGAGCGTGATGGCGCGGCGATAGTACTTGATAGCTTCGCTGTACCGGCCACCGAAACGCAGGGCTTCCGCATACGTGGCGTTCATGACGGAGGAAAGCGGATCCAGCTGTTGGGCAATGCGGCCTTCGCGAATGCCCTCGTCGGAGCGGCCGACGACGCCCATGACTTGCGACAGGAAGCGTCCGTACCACACGTGGCCCAGGGGATACTTCGGATTGAGTGCTATGCCCTTCCGGAACGCCGCGTCGGCGGCGGCCCACTCCCAGTCGTTCTTTCGAACCTGCGCCAGCGAGATCCACGCTTCGGCGAGGTTCGAATCGAGCTCAACCGCGCTGACCGCCGCCCGCCGCGCCGCCGGATATGCTTCGCTGACCGCCTGCCATCCGAACTGGCCCATGGCAGAGTAGGCGTCAGCCAGTCCGCTGTACGCCAGCGCGTAGCGCGAATCGACATGGATTGCCTGCCCGAAATATCCGATTGCCTTTCGCGTCTCGTCCGGAGTCCGCTTGTACCAGTGATACCGCCCCTGCTGATACAGATCGTAAGCCTCGAGATTCTCCGTCGTCGGCCGCTCCGCGAGTGCGGCGACACCTGGAGCGAGTTTTACTTGCAGCGTGACGACGATTGCCTGCGCAATGGAGTCCTGCACCGCAAACACGTCCCGTGCACTCTTGAGCTCCCGCTCGTAGTGCTGTGACCAGACGTGATAGCCGTCCGCCACGTTGATGAGCTGCGCGGTCACGCGCAGCTCTCTGCCCACGCGGCGCACGCTTCCCTCGACGAGGTGCGCCACGTTGAGCTGCCGCCCGATATCTGCAACGGGCACATTCCTGCCCTTGAATGCAAATGACGACGTTCGCGCGGGGACCCGCAACCCGTTCACCTCGGCGAGTGCTCCGATCAGGTCCTCGGTCATCCCGTCCGAGAAGTAATCGCTGCCGGAGTCGCCGCTCATGTTGACGAACGGCAGCACGGCAACCGATTGCTCGACGGGCGCGCGTCGTATGAGGAAGCGCGCGCCGGCTCCGACGCCGATAACGACGGCTCCCAGGGACAGAACCAAAACACGGTGCGACGGCCAGCGTCCACCTGGGGATGCAAGCGCCCGCGCGAATGCGCCCGCGTCGGGAAAGCGGTTCGGGGGGGTCTTGGCAAGGGCACGACGCAACGCTCGCTCGACGTGTTCCGGAGCTTCGGGGCAGGCCGCTCGTACACTCGGGATTGGGTCCAGCGCGTGGTGCGCCAGGACCTCCTGTGCCGTGTCGCCAGCGTACGGTGGATGACCGGCGAGCATTTCGTAGAGCACGCAACCGAGGCTGTAGACGTCGCTCCGCCCATCCACCTGGCCCGCGTCCGCCGATTGCTCGGGGCTCATGTACGCGGGTGTGCCCGCCGCCAGTTCGTCGTTGTACCCGCCCGCCCTCGACGTAGACAACGCGCGAGCAATCCCGAAGTCGGCGACGACCGCTCCGCCGCCGTCGGTGAGCAGAATGTTTTCCGGCTTGATGTCTCGGTGCACCACCCCGTGGCGGTGGGCATAGTCAAGCGCCTCGGCGACATCGTGTGTGATCCGGAGAGCATCCTGGACCGGCAGCTGCTGTTCCCGATTCAGGCGATCGCGTGCTGACTCGCCCGCCACATACGGCATCACGTAATACAGACATCCCGCGGCCTCGCCGGAATCGATGAGCGTCAGGATGTGGGGATGGGTGAGCTGGGCTGAGATCTGGATCTCGCGCGCGAACGACTCGGTGCGCATGGCGTGCGCAAGTTCAGGGAGCATGACCTTGATCGCGACAGGACGGTTGTACTTCAGATCCCTCGCGAGGTACACGACCGCGTGGCCGCCGCGGCCGAGCTCCCGCTCGATGGTATAGCGGCTCGCGAGCGCTGCCTGGAGACCGGTCGAGGTCTGTCCCACAGCGCTAAGATACGGAGCCACCCCGTCCGTTCAAAAGACGAGCGTTACAGCGGTAGGCCGGCCTTGCTCATGAGCGCGACCCAGCGCGGGTCTTTGCGCAGCGGGGCAAACAGTGGGTCGAGCAGCACGAACGTGCTGGCATTCAGGGGACCTACACTGGGCTCGAGCAGCTCGATCGCTCGATCGAACTGACCCATGTGCGTAAGAATCAGCGCTCGAGAGAGCCGGTCCGGACCCGCGTTCCGGCTGATGCTGTCGAGGATCGCCTGCGCTTCTGCTCGCTTGCCCGTGCGAATGTCCAGCACCGCGAGCCGGGCCATCGTAATCTGCCTCCCCGGCTGCAGTCGCAAGGCCGTCTGAAATTCCTGTAGCGCCTGCGGAAACTCCCCTTTCTGCAAATAGGCAGAACCGAGGTTGGAATGGGCCAGAGTAACGTCCGGATCGAGAGCGATCTCCGTTCGAAATTCGTCGATCGCTTCGTCGTTACGACCTGCGAGATACAAGGTTTGTGCGAGGCGTTGGTGCGCCTCAACCGATAGTGGATCGAGCTCGGTCGCCGCTCTGCCCTCCCGTACGGCCTCGGTAAATCGTCCACTGAATGAGAGCGCTTGCCCGAGGCGCGCGCGTGCGTCGGCATACCGTGGGCTCAGCGCCACCGCCCGGCGGTAGGCGCGTTCAGCCGCGCCCCAGTTCCACTCGACACTCGTGTATGCCAAGCCCAAGGCCGCGTACGTCTCGGCGAGGGTGGAATCGAGCACCACGGCCTTCAGCGCCGCCGCCTTCCCTTTGGGATACGTTTCTTGGCGCGGCGCGTAGCCAGCGGAGCCGAGTGCGATGTAGGAGTCCGCCAGGCCGGCGTAGGCGAGCGCATACATCGAATCCTTCCCAATGGCGGCTTCGAAGTACTGAGCTGCTTGCCGGTATCCGTCCGGGGGATGGTTGTAGTAGTACCGGCCTTTCAAGTACAGCTCGTACGCCTCGATGCTCGGGCTGGCACGCCGAGAAAAAGCGGTGACGGGTGTCCTTAATGTCACCTGAAGCTGCTGCACGATCGCGTTCGAGATGCCCTCCTGAACCGCGAACACGTCTTTGGGCTCGCGCGTGTAGATCTCGCTCCATTCCTGCGAATCATTACGGGCATTGATCAGGCGCGCGGCGACACGCAGTCGATTACCGTCTCGCCGTACGCTGCCCTCGAGCAGATGACCGACGTTGAGCTCACGGCCGAGCTGTGCGGCCTGAAGATCGTTGTGAGCCGCGAGATGCGCTGCGGGAATTCTGACCGCACGGATACCGTCCACTTGACCGAGTGCGTCCATGATCTCGTCGGACATTCCTTCGCTAAACGAAACGTCCGCGGAATCGCGAGACAGATTGACGAATGACTTGACGGCCACTCCTCTCGCACTGCCTTCGTCTTCCCACCACCGAGCTGCCAGCGCGGCGCCGGCTAAGAAGACAAAGGCCGCGATGATGAGCGAGACGGCATGACGACGCGCGAACGAGTGGTGGCCGGCAGCAGACGTCAACGCAGCGGCAAAGGCGGCGGCGGTCTCAAATCGCGCAACGGGTGCCTTGTTCAGTGCTCGCATCACGACGTGGTCCACGCGGCCCGAAACGTCCTGGCGTGCTGCCCTGAGGCTCGGCACTGGATCGAGCGCATGTCGGGCGAGCACCTCAGCATCGGCTGTTCCCACAAACGGCGGGCGGCCGGCAAGCATCTCGTACACGACGCAACCGAAACTGTAGACGTCGCTGCGCGCATCGAGATCGCTCGTTCCGCCTGCCTGCTCGGGACTCATGTACGCGGGAGTACCGGCGGCGAGCTCCGTTCCGGGTGCGCCGCTCGAATGCAGCGCATGCGCGATCCCGAAATCGGCGACCACAACATGCCCTTCGTGCAGCAAGATGTTTTCCGGCTTGACGTCGCAATGGATCACGCCGTGCTCGTGCGCGTACTCGAGCGCTTCGGCGAGCTCCTGCGCGATCTGCAGGCAATCGTCCAGGGGTAACTGCTGTTCCCGCTTGAGGCGTTCGCGCAGCGATTCCCCGGTCATGTACGGCATGACGTAATACAGGAATCCCGATGCTTCGCCCGAATCGATGAGCATCAGGATGTGCGGGTGCGTGAGCCGAGCCGTGGTCTGGATTTCCTGGAGAAACCGCTCGGCCCGGATGGAGTGCGACAGCTCCGGGGCGACCACTTTGATCGCCACGTCGCGGGCGTGCTTGAGATCGCGCGCGAGATACACGACCGCGCTTCCGCCCCGACCCAGCTCGCGCTGGACAGCATACCGGCCTGCGAGCGCTCGCTCGAGCTGCGCGGGCGCGGACGACGTCATTACGGCGTCGCGGTGACCGGCCCCATGTATCGATCGAGCCAGTCGAGGGTTTCGCGAATCAGTTGCGGGCGCGGCACGAAGTGCCCGCCGTCCGACACGACCTGACGCTTGTGCTCCGGCGGCGTTCCCAGCGACCGGAAGAACGGCAGGGCCGAGCTCTCGAGCGGGAAGAGCGCGTCATAGCGTCCACTCAGCACCAGCACGGGAATCCGGACGCGGGGAGCATAGTTGAAGGGCTCGACCTCAGGCTGAGCCCGCTCGCTCCGGAAGCCCGCGATATTCAGTACCGCGACCTTGATCCGTGGCTCCGTAGCGATCATGACGGGCGCGTTGCGTCCCCCCCAGCTGTGACCGTAGTAGGCCAGTTTACGGAGATCGAGGTCGCTCCGTGTGGCGACATAATCCACGGCGCGTCGCAGGTCCTTGGCCCACATGATCACGTGTTCTTTGAAAAGGTTCGTCTGGTCAGGGACGTCGGTCTTCAGATCCGCGCCGCCGCGCTCATACGTGTCCTTGTAGATCGGAACGATGACTGCCCGTCCGCTCTTCACGATGAAGTCGAAGTCCGAGATGACGATGTACCGGCTCGAACGACTCCAGAACGCCGTCGAACCCGGAAAGAACACGACGGCCTGGTAGGGCGCTTTCGCATGCCGCGGCAGAAACAGGTACGCCGGTATCCGCTCATCAGCGTACGCCGCGGCAAATGAGACTCGCTGTCTGACCCAGTCGGCGGAGGTCGAGTCGATCGTGTCGACGGTCGCCGCAAGTGGCAGGGAATCGTATTGGAACAGCCGCTGGTAGATCCGAAACACCTGATCGCTTACCGGCCGTTCCGCGCTGAAATTACGCTGTAGCAGTGGCAAGGGAGCCGCGGTCGTTCCCGGATCGCGCGGATCGATATACTGGACCAGCCGCATTCCGTTGGTGGGGGAGCGATCCCAGGGATCGGCCGAAAAAGGGCGATTGAATATGTAGTCGGCGTCGTTCCAACCACCGCCCATGATGTAGCGTTCCGCGCCGTTTGCCGTGCTGCACCATTCCCGCACGTTGCCCGCCATGTCATACGTCCCGAAGCGATTGATGCCGAGGTGCGAGCCGACTGGCGCGGGACCCGAGTCCGAGAAATTGCTCAGCGGCACGATCCACGCGCTATTCGGCCTTCCTGCCGCCTTATCCCAATGGTATATCGTTGGAAGCGATTTGCCGGCAAATCGGGCGTAGGCCGCGGCTTCGAACCACGAGAGCCCCCCGACCGGATCGTTCGCCTGACCTTGCGGGTAATCCCCGCCCTCCCAGCTTGCCGAGCCCGGTCGGCCGGTGCGATCGACGAATTGCCCCATTGCCTCCCGCCACGGGACGAGCGCGCCGTGCCTGATGAACGGCTCCTGCCAGTATCGTGGGTCGCGGTATCCGCCGCCGAGGACGAATCGCTTGAACTGCGCATTCGTCACCTCGTACTTGTCGATGAAGTATTCGTTCAGCTCGAGGCGGGGGACATCGCGAGTGACGGTCGAAACCTGGCTCCATCCCGGTGGCACGTATACCATGCCGGCCGGTACGGTGCCGCGCGGCCGAAGCTCCATCCGTGTGATGTTGATCAGCGGCTGCTGCGAGACGAATTCTGCGGTTTCGTAACCCTCCTTTTCGTAGCGCAAGCGGGACAGGAGCACAGGTATCCAGATATCGTGCAGTGGCGTCGTGCCGAGATAGTCCCACGGTTGGTCCGCCGTATAGCTGTTGCGGTACACACGGACACCTGGAGGATCCGTCTCGATTGTGACGTGGTTGGCAATGTGCGGCCACACTGCCGCCAACGCCGAGTCGTGAGGATTCGTCTGCTGGGCGGCGCGTGCCATCGTCCAGGCCGAGTCCGATTTGCCGTCCTCGGCTAGTCGCATAATCTGCGGAATCGCGATGGTGCGCACCCACGTCGCATCGTGCCGCGGAGCACCCCAGGACCGGCGAGCGAGCCAGGCCAGGCTCGCCACCAGAACAGCGAGCACAACGAGCACGGCAGTCTTCCTCCGAAGGCGGCGTGCTGGACGAAGCGGAGCGCCGTTCAGGGCTCGGACAAACTCGGCGGCGCTGCCAAACCGGTCAGACCGTCGCTTGCTCAGCACCTTCCGGACCGCCTGCTCGGTGGCCGGAGCAATGTCCGGGCATGCCGCGCGCACGCTCGGCGCGGTATCCATCGCATGGCGCGCCAAGACCTCCTGCGCGGTGTCGCCCGTGAACGGAGGATGGCCGGCAAGCATTTCGTAGAGCACGCAGCCGAGACTGTAGAGGTCGCTCCGGCCATCGACCGCTTCGTCGGCCGCCTGCTCGGGGCTCATGTACTCGGGCGTTCCCGCGACCAGCCCGGTTCTACTGCCATGCGCCACTGACACCGCCCGCGCAATGCCGAAGTCGGCTACCAGCGCGTGGCCGGCCTGCAACAGGATGTTTTCGGGTTTGATGTCACGATGGACGATCGCGTGCTGGTGCGCGTAGCCCAACGCGTCGGCCACTTCGGTCGTGATGCGCAGGGCCTCCTCGAGCGACAACTGCTTCTCACGCACGAGGCGCGCGCGCAACGACTCGCCGGTCATGAAGGGCATGACGTAATACAGACACCCGGCGGCATCGCCGGAGTCGTACAGCGGCAGGATGTGGGGATGAGCGAGCTTGGCGACCATCTGGATCTCTTCGAGGAAGCGTTCTGCGCGCAACGAGTCCGACAGCTCCTGCCTGACCACTTTGATCGCGACCTCGCGATTGTGCCGCGAATCCCGGGCGAGATAGACGACGGCATGGCCACCACGACCGATCTCCCGCTCGATCGAATACCGATCCGCGAGCGCGGCCTTGAGCCCAGGATCTACTTGGGGTGAATGGGCCGTGGCTCCCATGGCGGCTAAGATACGGGTGTTTTCGTCGCGTGCAGTCCCGCGGAGCAAAGCGCGTCAGGGGGCGAGGCCGGGCGCCTGCCGTTGGCCCAGAACGCGGAATCTTTCGCGCTTGCCCTTTACTGAGTCGGAGGGCGATTTGCCTTGCGAGGCCGATCGACCAGCGAACGAATTGCGCCCCACATCGTGGCCCCTCGGTCCGGCGGGCCAGTTTCTGCCGTGAGCCCCACCGCGAACTCGACTGCGGTCGCGTAGCGATCCGCTGGTTTCTTCGCGAGTGCCTTGAGGATGGCGCGCTCGATATGGGACGGAACGTCCGGCCGGCAGGCGCGAAGACTCGGGATCGGATCCATCGCGTGCCGCGTCAGAATCTCCTGCGGGCTCTGCGAGAAGAAGGGGGGATGGCCTCCGAGCATCTCGTACGTCATGCACGCGAGACTATAGATGTCACTCCGGCCGTCGATGTCGCGTCTGCCCCTCCCCTGCTCCGGACTCATGTACGCCGGCGTCCCCACTGTCATTCCCGTCTGCGTGAGTTGTTTGCTGCCGGCCATCGAGAATGCCCGGGCAACTCCGAAATCCGTGACGATCGGATCGCCGCCGGCCATCAAAACATTATCGGGTTTGATGTCGCGATGGACGATCCCCCGCTCGTGCGCGAAGGTCAGGGCTTTGGCCACAGTGGAGACAATCGCCGTGGTCTCGGTGAAGCTCAGCTGCCTCACGGCCTGCAATCGATCGCGCAGCGTGGGCCCCGCGATATATGGCATCACATAGAAGAGGAATCCGCCCTCCTGGCCGGATTCGTACAGCGGCACGATTTGCGGATGGGTGAGCCCGGCGGCGATCTGGATTTCCCGAAGAAAGCGCTCGGCATTCGTCTCCGAAGCAATCTCTGGGAGGAGCACCTTGATCGCGACTTCGCGCTTGAGCTTCTTGTCCTGCGCGAGAAACACGGCACCCGCGGCGCCACGGCCCACCTCGCGTTGTACTGCATACCGCTCGGCCAACGCGGTGGTGACAGGCGTCTGGAGATCTCTCATCGCACACCTTCCGGAGCAGCCCGCACGGGTCACGGCGTGCAACACGGGGCCAGGGCTGGACTCGTGAACGATACAGGGCTGGTACTGGCCCGCAAGCAAGCGAGTCTAGCGGCCCCCCCGGTGAGGGGTACATTTGATCCGCCGAACGGCCGGTCAGCTCAATCCCAACCCCAATGAGATTGAATCGGAGGGAGAACCGTGTCAGGCGCCAAGGCGAAACTCGTGTTCTTGAGCGGCAGTAAGTCCGGCACCACGCTCGAGCTGAAGGACTCGACGGTCACGATCGGCCGCAAGCCTGACCGCACGGTCGCCTTCGCCCCCGAAGATGCCCTCGTTTCGACCGAACACGCGTCGATCTCATCCCGCAACGGCCAATACGTGCTGCGTGACGATGGCAGCCGAAATGGCACATTCGTCAATTCGCAGCTGGTCAAAGAGCACGTTTTGCAGCACGGCGACGTGATTCAGCTCGGGCCTGGCGGCCCCTCGATTCGTTTCGTTCAGGAGACGAAACCCGGCTCCATCGCAACGGTCGACGTCTCTGCGGTGGCCGAGCGACAAGGCGCTGCGATCGCCGCGGCTGGCGGCGAGCAGGGGCTTCGCACCCGAGACCTTGTCGTCCTGAGCCATGCCAAGCTCTCGACGCGGATGCGGCGCAACCTGGTCAGCGTGCTGGTGCTGGTCGTTATCGCGACGGGCGTTCTCCTCTGGACGCAGCAGCGCAATCGCGCGCGCGTCGAAGAGGATCTCGCCAACCTCGCCGCCTCCGTCGCCTCCTCGCAGTCCTCGGTTGAGCAGGATGTGAACGCCTTGCAGGCGCGCTATGCCGTGTTGCGAGATGCCGTTGCATCAGAGGGGAAGACGCTCGGGGGCCACGGAGCACGGGTCGGGATGGAAGCGTTGTCCGACTACACGCGTGGTGT
>Ga0335085_10008415_pt1 | contig 15745 bp, 14 predicted proteins | sample Lox_Sample_45_FD_206712 | JGI IMG/M metagenome (GOLD analysis project Ga0335085, IMG submission 206712) | Soil microbial communities from Loxahatchee National Wildlife Refuge, Florida, United States - Lox_Sample_4.5 | ecosystem: Environmental > Terrestrial > Soil > Wetlands | place: USA...
GCAACCCGGCGTCAGCTCCTCCTGCGCTATAATGCAACGGCATGAGTTAGTGATTGAGAATCTCACGGCAGTATTCGCCGGGCGGCCGCGATGCATGTCGCAACTCGCTCTTTCGTCCCCATTCCAGCCAGTTGTCTGGCTCGCTCCGGGATTTCTACACTGACGATCACATCGCGCGGGATTAGAGCGAGGAATTCGCGGAGCGGAAGTTCTCCCTCACCCGGCGGCTTCCGGTCGTATAGCGCTTCCTCGAAATAGGACTGGAATTTCGAAATGAGGGGCACGTCGGCGAGCTGGATATAACCGATCAGACTTTTATCCAGTTCGTCGATCTCCTTCACGCTGCCGCCGAAGCGGAAATAATGCATTGTGTCGATCAGTAGCTTGCAGTTGGGCCGCTTCACATAAGCCAGTGTTTCCAACGAGGCCTTCAGATTGATGTTGGGTGGCTGAGCGATCTCCATCGTCATTTCGAGCCCACGCTTTTCGGCCATTTCAGCGAGCGTGGCAAAGCCGTCTAAAGCCTGATTGCGGTCCTTAACCGTGCTCGCTGCGTTGAATCGCCTGCCGCCGAGTGATAGCAGCATGTCCATGTCGCGCCCATAATCGGCGAGATCGAAGTCGGGATGGATCCGAAAGCCCTCCATCAGCGAGATGCCGACGCCTCGATCCCGCAAGGCAGTGCGCGTTTCTCGCACCAAAGCTGGGTCGTCGCGCAGAGACCAGTAAGAATAATTGTCCGGATTATAATATTGCATTGCGGTCGATCCTACGCCGATCCATGACACGCCGATATCCGCTGCCATATGTACAAATTCGACCGGCGGCATACCAAACACGCAGAGGCGTTCGACGCCCACCCTGTCCATAGAGATCAATTCTCCCAGTGTTCTGTGACTGGCATTTTGCGGCTGCATTTCATCGAGCGCCGCACGGCTATCGACTTTCGAGCCGAACGCGCGGCTTCGGCAGTTGGGCGCGAGTTTAACTCACTATTCGCGGATACCAGCTACAAATTGCTTTCAGGCCGGCTTTTGCCGCTGGCGACCAACGTCGAACTTGAAGTGCTCAGAACCCATAGCGCCGCAGCACTCCATCGGTTCGCGCCGCGACGATACAGCGGCGTTCTTCGCGAGCCACGCGCGGCATTGCGGCGGGCAGGTGGTTAAGCACTTCACTCGCCGGGACGATCTTCGTCTCGGGTAATGGCGTGTCAGTCCCCTTGTAGACGCGCAACATCACGTTTCCCCTTTCGATGCCCACCGGATCAAGCCAGTTCATCACGCCAGGGTCTTCATGACTGACCACCGCGCAAAACCTTCCATCGGGACCGAACCATCCGTTCTTGCGATTGAGGCTGGAATGATGCCAAGTGAAATCCGTGGTCCGCCACCATAGATCAGCCAGTTGGATTCCCCAGTAGACCGCACTCCGCGGCATCATGGTGTCGATGATCAGCGCCTCACCTGGCCTGACGTGATAGGAGCAATGCGTCGCGACATTATCGGGATGGCCGTTGTTGACGCGCACCGTCTCATTCATCTTGCGCACGTAGAACTGATTGAGGACGCCCCCGGTGCCGGCGACCACTTGATGGTAGAAGTCCACTGTTCGGCGCGTGGCGTTACGAACCAGCACGCATGCACGCTCGAGCCGCGCGACCAGATCAGTCTCGGGATAAGAGAAGGGGCCGAGTGTCTCAGCAGGATCGATGCACTCGATGCGCAAGGGAGTCGGCTGGTCGATGGCCCAATCCTCGAGAGTCTCGCGCAGCGTCAGCACGTTATGCGGCTCGCTCTGATCAAGGTCGATGTGGTTCGGGCCCTTTGACTTGGGCCCGAGGAACAGCTCGATGCTGCCGTCGGGCCTGGCGAACTCGTTGATGGCGCCCTGGAAGTAGGTTTTCAAATCGTCGACGAAATAGCCGCTGAAGGCGATGATATCGAAAAAGGTGGCTGCACTCTTGCGCGGGCCATGGATGCGATATCGTCTTGCGCCGTCGAGATAGGCCCAGCGATAATCAAAATCGGGGTTGGGCATTCCCCAATTGAGCCCGATTGGCTCGCCAACATGCGTGCGTTGCAGCAGCGGATAACCGGTATGCGGCGCGATTTGCATGTAAAACGCCGCCGCCTGCATCTGCGCAGGAAGAAACAGCGCCGCATCGCGAACGGCGGCGTCGGCGCATCCTGGATCGGCCATCATGTCAGCGCGCGATTGCTCCAGCGCTGCAAGATAGTCCGCCCAGGCCTTCGCGAAGGCGGCGCCGCGTTCCCTCGCAACAGGATCAGTCGGCTCTCCCAGGCGCATGCCGAGTGTGCTTCCCAGATGCGCGTCAGGTCTTGTCGCAGGTGACGACAGCGCCTCGGAGTTCATAGGTGCCAGAGGCAAGGTTCCAGGTGACGGTCGGCGTCTGGGCAAGCTTTAGACCCGGCACCTGCAGGATGCGGTTCAGGAAGACACGGGTTTCGACGAGCGCCACCTCCGAGCCAGGGCAGCGGTGCGGACCATCGCCGAAGCTCAAATAGGCGCCGACGTTCTTTTGACGCCGCGCGCGGTCCGGGTCGATCTGAAACGGACATCCGCCGACAACGTCGGTATCGCTGTTGTTGGCGCGCAGGTCGATCGCGATCAGTTCGCTGGCTTGCGCGGTCTCGGCCGTGCTTTCCGCAGGCGCGCGGCGATAGATGTAACCGGCCGGCGGGTCCAGGCGAACGACCTCGTGAAGAATGTTAAATTGAGTTTCCTCGTCGCCATCCTTGAATTGACGCATCAGCTCCGGGTGATCGAACAGCTGCCACAGCGACATGACGATGAACTCGCGGGTCGTTGATACGCCCGCAGTCGCATAGGTCATGCACTCCATGGTGATGCCGTTCTTCGAATAGTTCTTTTCCATCAGGAGGGTCAGAACATCATCCTTGGGCTCTTTGCGACGGGTTTCCATCGCGGGGACGATGTCGGCCTGCCAGAAGCGCTCCTTTCGGAGTTTCATGCGGTAATCAAAGAACCAGCGGAACAGGTAGTCACGAATGAAGACGATGTGCGGTCGCCGGTCGAAGCTGTTGCGGTTGTTCAGGATCGCCTGGACCCGCTTGGTCAGCTCGACAACATTGCTGTTTGTCAGCCCGAGGATATCCATGGTGACGACGGAGGCGAGTTCGAGGCTCATCATGTCGACGACGCCCGATCCCCTTGCCTGGAATTGGGCGATGACCCGGTCCATCGCCTTTTCCATCAGCGGCATGTAGCGCTGGCTGATGGCTCTAGGCGTGAAATAGGATGCCACCGATGCGCGTCGGCGCCTATGGGCTTCGCCATCCAAGAACGGGAAAGGCGTCTCGTCTGCGTCGCTGACGTCGGTGATAGACGAGCTGGCGTTGGCCTGGCGCGACTTGGGCGAGCGAAGAATATCGCGCGATTGCAAAAACTTGCCTGAAATTCGGGCGCCTGGAAATGGCCGTACGAGCTGTTTGACGATTGTTGCGGTCTTTCGGTCGTCGCGGCCCGTCTGAGGTGCAGCCAAATTGGTGCTCATTGGCATCTCCCATTGCCTGTCGGGCAACTTGTTTCAGAAAAGGCTTTCCACGTCTTATGCGAATTTGCCAATTCTGCCTTCCAAAATCGAACCTCGGTGGTCACTGCTGACCGTGCGCCGCCGGGCATCCGTCCCCTAGGCCGGCAGCAGGCGGCGCGCGCCCTCGACGCAAGCACGAACATGGCTGCGCCCGTGGCCGGCGGACAGTGTGCACTGCGACATTGGCACTTCGAGACCGATGGGGACATCGCGCGGCAAGGCGGCGAGAATCTCCGCCAGCGGAAGTTCGCCTCTGCCTGGCGGCAGACGATTCAGCAGGGCTTCCTCGAGATAGATCGGCATTGTCGGCGCAAGCGGCACATCCGAAATCTGCACATAGCCGATCACCTCGGGTGACAGGGCTGCGATGTCCGCGGCGCTGCCACCCGAGCGGACAAGATGCATGGTATCGATTAGCAACCTCATATTGCTCGCATTGATCTGCTCCAGCGCCGCAAGAGCGGTGAAAAGATCGGGAATTGCGCGTGTCGGAAGGAATTCGAGGACGACCTCCAGACCCACCTTGCCGGCCATTTCCGCGAGCTTGCCCAACTGTTCCAGCGAGCGGTCAAGTTCGGTGTCGAGCGAAACGCCGCAGACCCTGAGGGCGCCAAGATCGCGCAGGATTTCGAGATCCGGTTCCTTTTCGGCCACGTCATTGCCCGCCACAATGCCGAAACCCTGGCCAAGGCCCAAGGTCAGTCCGTGATCGTCCATTGCCGCCTTGAAATCACGGCGGGTTGCCGGATCACGAAGCGACCATTGGGCAACGCCGTCGAGCGGGATGGCAAAAGGGCTCAGGGCCGTGCCGACGAAGCCGCAACCGAGTTCCGCCGCCAGATCCACCAGTTCCAGGGGGGTGAGCGAGACGGCGGTCAGGCTTTCGATACCGATACGATCCATGGTGTGTTTTTCTTCCGTGAGAGCGTTACGGGGCGAGTGGGCAGACGTGCACTTTTGTTTCCTGGTTGGCGCCACGCAACATCTCGAAGGTTTGCGGCAGCACATCGAGTGGGACGACATTGCTCACGATGCTCTTGGGGTCGGCGTGGCCAGACAGCAATGCATCGGCGGCATATTGGAAGTCCGTGGCGCGGTAACCCATCGGGAAACATAGCCGTACGCCTTTGAAGCCCGCCACGCCGGGAATGACCGGATCTGGCGTTCTACAGAAGCCGAGCGAGACGACTTGGCCCAAGGTGCAAACATGCTCGATCGCCTGGCCAAGCAGACCTGGCGCCCCCGCGCATTCGAAGACAATATCGGGCGCTCCGCCGAGTGCCCCGGCGACTTGCCGGACTTCGTCCTCCTCTCCCGTCCGGATGTACGCATCAGCGCCCATAGCCAGCGCCATCTCCTCGCGCCAAGCGGAGCGAGATGCCACGACAATGCGCCCGGCGCCCAGATTACGGGTCCAATAGAGGGTCGTCAGCGCCACACTGCCGGCCCCGAGGATCAGCACCCGGTCTTTAGGTTTCATCTGAGCCATACGCACGCCATAAAGGCCGACTGCGAAAGGTTCGATCAGCGCGCCGTCGATTGCGGAGTAGGTCGCGGGCAGTTTCACGGCGTTATCCGCCGCCAGCCTGTGGTATTCCGCAAAACCGCCCATGCCGGACTGCATTCCCCGGCACAATGCTGCGTTGCCGATGCGGCACGCCTCGCATTTGCCGCAGCCGATAGTGAGGCGATAGGCGATCAGATCGCCATTGGCGAAGCCTTCGACCTGCTTGCCCAGTTCGATGATCTCGCCTGCATATTCATGTCCGGGGACAGTGCCGGGGCGATAATCCCAGCCTGAGTGGCCAGATGTCATATGAAGGTCGGTGCCGCAGATGCCGCAGCGATGGACCTTGATGAGGATATCGGTTGGTCCGGGCATCGGCATGCCGCGCGTTTCGATGCGCACGGGCTGGCCGTCACCGGGATAAACCGCAACCTTCATGTGCCGACTTTCTTTGGCCGGAGGTCGTAGCGATCGACATAGAAGCCGAAACGCTTGCGAATCTCGTCTTCAGTGATGCCGAAATCACCGATGCTGTAGCGGTGGACGCCATGACTTCGTTCGGGATCGGCCGCAATGCGTTGGCGCATCGCCATTTCCACCTCGTCGCGCAAGCTCATGCCGCAAAACGAATAGATACGCCGGATGACGCCGAGCGGATCGGCATGGAAATCGGCATGCATCACATCCAGCACCTGATCGGGATGATCGCGCCGGACGGCATCGCAGTCCGCTACCGCTTTTGCCCACTTCTCAGTCTCGCGATGTGCCATCACACGTCCGCGCAGCTCATCGCGGCCATCCTCCAGCGGAGCGATATACTGGTTGATGAGAGCGACCACGGAAGGAATGGCTTTGGCGGGATCGCGGTGTGTCTGGACTACCAGCGCATCGGGGAAAATCTCGAACAGGAGGTCAAGATTGGCGATATGGCCGGGATTTTTGAGCAACCAGCGCTTGTCCGGTTCACCGCTGCCGATCAGTTGGATGACGCGGTGAAGGTGGCGGTAGGCCGGTCTTTCGCTCTGCGACTGCCACCAGGCGTCATAGGTCGGCGCGACCCAGTTCGAAGCCCAGAAATTGCTGACGAAACTGTGAGCCAGCACCGCGAGGCACTCGTCCACTTCGTTTGGCGCACGGGCATGGGCGGCCTTGGCGCCGGGGCTGAGCTTGTAGCGCGCGGCGATGCTTTCGGCATCCTCTACGAAATGCGGATTGCTCTGCCACGTCTCGCGGGGAGGACGCGGCATGGGGGCGTTGATTAGCCAGCTTTCAAGACCCTGGAACTGTGGGTCGACGGCCATCAATTTGTGCAGAGCCGTGGTGCCGGTACGTGGCACGCCGGTGATGACGACCGGCCGGCAGATCTGCGTGGCCTCGAATCCGGAATGGTACGCCATCGACTGTATGGCGCGCGCGCGTCCCGAAAGCACTTCGACCAATCGCGCCCAGGCGCGCTGACAGCCGAAATCGGTGAAGCGTGTGTCAAGATCGATCGACTGCAGCAGGATTCGCAGGCCCCAGAGATAGTCGCCTGGACCGAAATCCGCGCCGCCCACCAATTCGGCGACAACTTCATGCAGCCTATCGCTCGCGTCGACAAAGCGAACCGGGGCTTTCAGTAGACCCTCGGAAACCATGGGTTACCAGCGCCGTCGCCGCTGCGCTGCCCGGATGCGCGCGCTCAATTCGCTGGCGCGTTCCTCAGGCGTAACGACCGGCGTATCCTTGGGCAGATGCTTGCGGATGTCCGCGAACTTCACGCGCTTCAGAGTCGGTGTCGGATGGCTGTTGCAATCATACCAGCGGCCATAGATCGTGCCTTCCGTGAAGCCCGCAGGGTCCAGCCAATTTGGCGTCCCCGGATCTTGGAGAGAGATGACCGCGTAAAAGCGACCATCGGATCCCACCTTGGCGAGATGGCCATTGGTGTGGCTCATCCGGTAGACATATTCGATGGCGTTGAAATAGGGATCATTAAGTTGAAAATTCCAGTATTCCCGTACCTCTGGCAGATCCGTTTCGAGGATCAATGCCTCGTCCTCGTCGAACTGGAACACGGCGGGTAGATAAAGCTGGCGCGACAGACTTCCTTGATATTTTGCAGGCTGGAAATTATTGACGCCGACGCTTGCCTTGATGTCGTTCTGCATCCGCATGAACACTTTAGCGTAGCGGGCGGGAAAGCTGGCCATGAGACGGATGCGCTCCACGACCTGACCGACATCTAGTTTTGGCTTGAGCGGCACCTTGTCCAGGCACTCGATAGAAATGCGCGGATCGATCTCGTTCTCCCAGTCATAGGAGCGGTAACGGACGAGCATAATGTCGACATCGGGATGAATCTCGATCCAATCACCCATGTGGCCCTCGGGCCGCTTCTGGCTGAAGATCACTTCGAAGCTGCCGTCGGGCGCAATGCTGAGGTCACGCTGGTCCAGGTCGCGGGCGTACTTTTGCTCCGACAGATCGTCGATGAGCCCAACCAGGCCTTTGCGCGCGGTGAAAGTCATCAGTTTTACGGAGCCGCGATTTCCGGACACCCTGTAGATCAGATCGCCACGGATCGGCGCATAAAGGTAAATGTCATCGGGGTTGGGTTGCAGCGTGAAGACCGGATTCCACAGCGGCGCCCAGTCCGGATGTTCGGGATCGGCATGGAAATAGGCGAAGTAGCTGTACGACAGGCTGCACAGTGTTTGCCGATAGATGTCCGCGCGATATTGCGGATCGTCCGGATGCCAAGTGTTCACCAGCTCGCCTACAGCCTTTTCCAAATCCGGCAGATATTCGAGCAAGGTGGGACCGAGCAGCTGTGACACGAAAACTTTCTCCGTCCTGAACATGGTCAGGCTAGGTGCAACTCGCCGATGATCCTCTGCTTTGAGCTGACATTCGCACGGCCGAACTGGGGCTCGATGATGTTTGGCCCAGTGAATGCGCCGTACTCGCACTGCCACATGGTGTCAAAGCCGAGCAGTTTGAGCTGCGCTTCGGAAAGCTGATCGACCACGTCCTGCCTCAGGTTCATCGCCATTGGCCAGCGCTGGCGAATCCACGGTGCCGCGTAATATTTATTCACCGAGGCGCGCAGCTCTCCGCTCGTATTGATTCCGGCTGCATGCCACAGTCGCCCATCCAGCATGAAGTTGGAACCCGCGGGCACTTCGATGGGAATTGCGTCGTCGCCTTTATAGCCGTCGAAATTGATTTCAGCTTGCTTGTGCGTGCCCGGCACGACCAAAGTGGCGCCGTTGTCGTAGGTGAAGTCGGTCAAGGTGTGGAAGCTGTTCACCGCGACGGGATAGTCGAGGTGTCCGGGAACGAAGTTCTGGTCGATGTGAAACATCAGACCGTATTGCGCGTACTTCTGCCCTTCGGGCGCATGCTCGACGCTGCCCTCGCGGCGCTTGAACAGACCATCCATGCTGCCGCAAATCGCCGCCTGTTCGAGATTGTATTTTTTGGCCTGCTTGTGTGAGACCGCGGGCCGCAGCGCGGCGTCGAGCACCTGATGCTCAAGCGATGTCGGATCGATCAAGTCCTGCCAAATCTTTCCTTTGTTGAGCAGCGCGCCGACGTGGCAGCGCAGATCAGGGTCGTCGAGCGAGACCGTTTTGTCGTGCAGTTGAGCTTCGGCGATCATCTGCTCGACAAAACGCTCCTTCATCGTCTCGACTTGCCGGTTCGTCAGCACGTCGGCGAGAATCGCGTAACCGTGTTCGTCAAGGTCGCGCAGGGCCTGATTTACATCCTTCGTCGCGCTTGGAAGTTTTGACATCTTTTTGTCCTCCGAAATCCTGCCTGGTCAGCGATCAGTCGGCGTAGTGCGCGCCTTGAACCGCTTGTGGGCGTCGATCATGTGGTTGACCGCTAAATGCCGGAAGTCACTCCACGGCTTGATGAGCGGTCCGGTGCCGGACGTCCCTTTGGTGAAGACCTGAGTGGGGCCGTTCGCGATATTGGCGATGATGCCGGCGGCGACTTCCTCGGGCGTCGAGTCCATTTCGGGATTCGCCCTGACGCCCAGGTTGCGCAGCCGCTGCGGCGTAGAGGTGCTGCCGATCACCGCTTCGAGGACATCGACGCCATCGTCTTTCAGCTCTGCCCAGAGGCTCTCCATCAAATTGACTTGGTAAGCCTTCGATGCCGAGTATGCGGCCGTGAAGGGGCCTCCGCAGAAAGAGCCGGTCGATCCGACGAGGATCAGTGCGCCGCGCCCTCGCGTCTGCATGGCCGGGGCAAGGCCATGCAGCAACACAGTGGGCGTCGTGCAGTTCAGCGCGATCATCCGCAAGGGCAGCGACAGCGGCTGGCGGATGAACAAGTCACTATTGCCCACCGCGCCGGCGTTGTAGAAAAGCAGGCCGACTTCCAGGCCTGCGGCAGCGGCGAGGATCCGGGCGCCGGCATCCGGAGCAGTCAAGTCCTGCGAAATCGTTCGGATATCGGTGGTGTGGCGCGAACGGATGTCGGTTGCAAGAGCATCAAGCTTCGCCCGGTCACGCGCCACTACCATCAGGTTTATGCCCCGCCCCGCGATCATGTCGGCGGCTGCCGCGCCGACTCCCTCAGATCCGCCCGCGATGATCGCCCACTGGCCGTAGCGTTCCCGAAAGTCGTGGCTCGATGACAGCATACGTTTGCGCCCGGCTTCAGCCCCGTGTCCGGGACTTTGTTGGCGCGGCCGCGTCCATGCGCGGGGCCGGAGCAGCCTCCAGCCCTCCGACGAGAAAGCGGATCAGATCTTCGATCATCTCATCCATTGGCTGCTTAAGCTCGCCGCGTTCCGCCATGGTCCGGTAGTTCGCAAGGCTATAAACGATGCTCGACTTCAAGACCGTCCAACGCCGATCGATGATTTCCTCGGTCAGTTCCGGTAGCGCCTCGTTGACCGCGATCCGCAGAAATTTCACCACGTCGGGCGAAACAATGGCCCGCATATCCTCAAGCCCGCCACGCTCGATCATGAAGCGGCAAAGGAAGGGCAGGAAGTAATTGCCCTCCGCCATGTGCTCCATGAGAAAGTCGCAATAGTCCTTGACCACGTCATAAGGCGTGATCGGCACGTTTTCGTTCCGCAGGCGCAGTTCCGACCGCTTTATCAGTGTTGCATGTGATCCGATCCGGTAAGCGACGATCTGCCTGAGCAAGTTCTCCCGGTCGCCGAAATGATACTGCACAGCGATCTTGTTCTTCTGGCCGGCGGCGGCTGCGATGTCGCGCAGAGACACGTTGCCAATGCCGAACTGCGCGAACAGCTTTTCGGCCGCGAGGATGATGCGCTCATGAGTTGGCCGCTCGTTCAAATCGACAGGGCGAGCGCGTCGAGCCGGAACTCCTGCTGCGCGCTGTCCCTTGCCCACGGCCTGGCCAAGCTTTTTAGCTGACGCTTCCATTGTTCTCGCTGGAATTCCTCGGAAAATCAGCGTCACCTTGCTTCGGAGACGCATGCTTCTTTGCATGACGAACGAGATAGCAATTTGCCTGATTAAGTCAAGTGACATATATTTGAGGCGATTGACTTATTCGGGTAAGTAAGGTACGAATTTCACGGAAGCGGCACAGTCACGTGGCCCGTGCGCATCAATACGCTGCAACTCGCGCAATGCGTTGAAGGACGTCTCCGAAGAGTGACGAATGCGCGCCATAGACGTTGATCCGCACCTTCTCGAAAAGCACGCCAAGCTCTCAGTCCGCGCCGGCGAGGAAGGCTGGCGTCACATGGCGGCGGAGATCGTCGGCGAAATTCCAAACCTGATGACCACGCTGTGCCCGCAAGGGCCTTATGCCTACACGATCATGCCCCAGGTCTTTCCGGATGGCCGCGTGAAGTCACCGATCATCACCACGCGCGAGGAAATCGAAAAAGCTTACATAGAGGTTCGAGGGCGCAGCTGGATCCATGCGTCCGAGGCGCTTATCGAGATCCGTGCGCCCTGGTATCAGTTCACCGAGTCCGTTTCGACGTCGCAGGTGAAGGGCCAAGATAAGATCAACTTCAATCATCTGATAACCCTGTTCCCGTTGGGCTCGGGCGGCGGCATAACGGGCGAACTGGTGTGGGTGAAGGTCCCGCGCGCCCTCATGGGGACCGGCCCGATTTTCAATGGGTCTAGTGCCGACGAACTCACTTTGCGCCGCCAGCTGTTGGCGCTGCACGACACCTATATGAGAGCTTTGGCCGACAACAACGCAGCAGCGGTTGTCGCGACTTTCGCGGACGGCGCTCAGGCCGCCATTCGCGACTTTGTGGCGGAGACCGGAACGCTGGTGGCGCTCGAAGGGGCGGACGCGAATGCAGAATTCTACATAGCCTTATTCCAAAAGTTCGAGTTTTTGAGCGTCGCTTTGCTACAGCGCGCGGTGCAGGATTGGTATGTGTTCGCGGAATTGCGGCTGATCGTGCGTTTAAGGGCGACTGGCGAGACGCTTGTGTTCCATACGGCGGAATTTTTCATTCCCGGAAAGGATGGACGGTTCATTATCCGTGTCGGTCACGGAACCGATCCCGCGACAGCAACCGCGGAGTGAGGAATATGGCGACGGCCTGGCCAACTGACACCGACAGAAAGACAATCCCTGCGTCCGTAACCCAGCGTCTTGCCGAGTGGGTGGTCAATGCGCGTTACGAGGATCTGCCGCAGGTCGGCATTGAGCGGGTGAAGGAACGGTATCTCGACTCATTCGGCGCCCAATTTTCCGGCATGACCGTGTCGACCGGGAAGGTGATGGTGCAATGGGTGCTGGCGCAGCAGGCCAAGGAGGAATGCACCCTCGTCGGCACGGCGCATAAGAGCAGCGCAGCTTTGGCTGCACTTGCCAATGCCACCTCCGGCCATGCGCTGGAGCTGTGCGATATCGCGACCTTTAGTGGCCACCCGGCAAACCCCCTCACTGCCGCGACCCTAGCCGTGGCCGAGAAAATCGGCGCCTCAGGCAAGGATGCAATCCTCGCCTGGATGATCGGCTGGGAAGTCACGGGCCAGACCACCCGCATTTGCGCCAGTCCCAGCGGCAACAGGCTGATGGACGCCGGCTGGTCCAACCAGGGCTTTCAGCCAGCGCTGGGCGCGGCTTGCCTGGCAGCGAAACTGAAGGGCTTCACTGTCCAGCAGACCCAAATGGCGATCGGCAATGCTGCCGCGGGCATGGGCGGTCTGATGAAGAACCGTGCCAGCGATTCCAAGTCCTTCACCTGCGGCAATGCGGCCATGCACGGTGTCATGGCGGCCGAGCTCGTGGAGCTGGGATTCACCGCGAACACGGACATTCTTGATGGTGAAGGCGGGGTCATCAGCATCATCGGCGCCGCGGGCATCGATCCCGAGCGCGTGTTGATGGACCTGGGCAATTGGGACATTGCCGTGAAGGGCTCGACCATTCGCACCATCGCCAGCTGCGCGGCAGGGCATTGGGCGGTCGATGCCTTGCTGAAGCTTCAGCGCCAGCATGACTTCAAGCCGGACGACATCGAGAGGGTCGACGTTTATGTCAACGCGTTCCTTATTCCCAGCAAGCCCTATCATGACCCGCAGACGAGCATGGAGGCGAAATTCAGCATCGAATACGACATTGCCGCGCAGGCGCTTCACGGCAAGGCCGGCTTGCACCAGTTCACCGACGCGCTGGTCCGCGCGCCAGAAACGCGCGACATGCTGAAGCGCATTAGGCTGCATCCGGTCGAAGGCGCGCTCGGTCAGGTGAAACTAGAAGGCCGGACCATTGTGACGCTGAAGAATGGGGAAGTGTTGGACGCTTCATCCAACGCCAATCACGGTCGCCCGGAAGACCCGCTGACGCCCCAGGAACTGCACGAGAAGTTTCACGAGTTGTCGGACGCGATCGTGCCGCTTGAGCAGCGCAATCGCATCATCGCGATGTGCGAAGGGCTCGAGGAGATTGCCGATATACGGAAACTGGCTGCGGCCCTGACCGTCAAGACGTGAACGCGGCGTGTTCTGCACGTTTTCTCCTTGTTTCGGGTCATTTTGCCCTGGCAGGCAATAGCGCCGCATCGGCGTTCGGGGATTAGGATCGAGCGAGCTTAAGTTCGGCGCAAGCTAACCTTGGGAGAAGACCATGGACAGGCTTCTGATCGTTTCAGCTGACGGTCATGCCGTCATGCCCAGCGAACTCTGGCCGGAATATGTCGAGGAGAGGTTTCATCCCTATCTCGAAAAGCTTGCACGCGAAGGCAGCTTGTATTCCCGCATGATGCAGTCGCTGGCCGATATGAAGCTGCCCGCCGACATACTCGCGCAATTCGACCCTACCGGCGCCCGCGCGGCCGAGAAGTGGCGCGGGGTTTGGGACGCGGACGTGCGCCTTGCGGAAATGGACCGCGAAGGCATTGCCGCCGAATTCGTCTTTCACGGTGATCATCGCAGCTGTGACATATTCTATTCGGTTTTCAACGGCACCTACACCTATGCGGCGGTCGATGCGGGGATGCGCGCCTATGGGCGGTGGGCTTTCGATACGTTTGGCGGGCACACCGACCGGCTGCTGATGATCAGCCCGGTTGGAGCCTGTCTCGAAATCGACGCTACGATCGCGCATGTGCATTGGCTCAAAGAGCACGAATTCATTGGCCAATATCTGCCGGGCTATGTCGCCTATCCCGGCCAGCCGCCGCTATATGATCCCTATTGGGATCCACTCTGGGCCACTTACCAAGATCTGGACATGACCCTGGTCATCCATGGCGGTTATGGCGCGCCGCAGGGGCAGGGCTTTGGCGACATCATCGCCGCGGAGGCGCGTGTGAGCGCTGCCGGTGGCTCCGACAAAGACCTGGCCGTCGAGCTGAGCCAGAAAGTGCTCAGGGGCGATTTCTTCAACGACCTGCGCTGTCGGCAGGCGATGTGGCAACTCATGCTGGGCGGCGTGTTTGATCGCTTCCCCCGGCTGCGCGTCATGGAGACCGAAGTCCGCGCCGATTGGATTCCCGCTCTCCTCAAGCTGCTCGACGGCATCTGGGAACACAATCGCGACTGGCTGCCCGCGAAGATGCGCCCAAGCGAATATTGGGCGCAGAACTGGATGGCCGGCGTTTCGTTCATGCGCCGCTCGGAAATCGCGATGCGCAAGGAGATTGGAGTCGAGCGGATCGCCTTCGGCCGGGATTTCCCGCATCTGGAAAGCACCTGGCCCAACACGCCCGAATTTCTACACGGCCTTTTCACGGGCGTGCCCGAGCTCGAGACGCGCGCCATCCTTGGCGGAAATCTGATCCGGTATCTCGGCCTCGAGAGGGAGCGGCTGGAAAGGATCGCGGCGCGCATTGGACCCTCGCTGGAAGCGGTGACCGGCGCCGGACCGGACCTCGACGAAGACCTGCTTCAACATCTCGATACGCGCTGTGGCTACCGCGTCGCCGCGGAGGGCGAGCGCCGTGTCGGGGAAATGGAAGCGATGCTGAAGCCCGACTTGCCACGCATCCGGCGAGCCGCGGCGGCTCTCGCTCTCGCATAGGGCAGGAAGCTGGCTGCGCAAACCCAGCGGCGGATTCAGCGCGCGCAGTCCATGCTGCTGCCGCCGTCGATCATATAGGTATAACCGGTGAAGAAACCGCCTTCGGGGCCGACAAGGAACGCGACCAGCGGCGCGATATCATCATCCGTGTCTCCCAATCGCGCGATCGGGCCCGCAACGGCGTGGTTCATTTTCAAGATGCGCTGAAGGCCATCGATATCGTCCTGAGTCTTGGGCGATTCGCTTGGCGCCGAGGGACAGACGCTATTGACCGTAATTCCATGCTGGCCCCACTCGCGAGCGGTGCAGCGAGTTAAAGCGCGCATGGCCTCCTTGGACATGGCATAGGGCAGGAAGCCTGCCATGCCGCGCGTTCCAGCAGCAGACGCCATGTTGATGATGCGTCCTCCATGCTTTTGCATATGCGGAAAGCAGGCTTGCATCGCGGCGAGAGCGGCATAGGGGCCCGAAACCATCTGCCGGTCGATCTGCGGAGGACGCACCTCGATCGCGGGGGCCGTCATCTCGGTGAATTTTGTATTGTGGGCATTGTTGATCAGAATATCGACAGGACCGAGTTCACGCGTGGTGCGATCAATTGCGGCGGCGACAGCGCCTTCTACGCCAATGTCGCAGGCAAAGCCGATGGCGCGCCCGCCGCGGGAGACGATGTTCGCAGCGGTGCGTTCAACCTGTTCGACGGTGCGCGAAACGACTGCGACTGCGGCTCCATCATTCGCCAAGCGATCGGCGATAGCGCGCCCAATGCCGCGCCCGGCTCCCGTAATAAAGGCGACTTTGCCTTCAAGCGGTTTTGTCATGGTGATTTCAATCCGTGTTTCGAGTGTTGGGTCCGCCGAATAGGGGCTTTGGCGCGCACGAAGCTACGGGCCGCTCAGGCATGTTTATTAATTCTCATCGGCAGCAACAAATGTCGGTGCCATGGCCGATCCACGCAATGAACAAGCCGTCCTTGCCAGGCACATGAAATTCGGCCGTATGCCACGCAACATTCTCGCCGGTGGCGCGCAGCCTGGCGGTGAAGCGCACCTCCGCAAATATATACCATTCATCGATGACACGCTGAATCTGCTCGACGGCAAGAATCTCGAACTTCTTGAAAAGTGCTTCCCAGTAGGTACGAACCATGTCCCGCTCTTTCCCGGCCTCGTCCTCCGGTTGAGTAA
>Ga0335085_10008416_pt1 | contig 15744 bp, 15 predicted proteins | sample Lox_Sample_45_FD_206712 | JGI IMG/M metagenome (GOLD analysis project Ga0335085, IMG submission 206712) | Soil microbial communities from Loxahatchee National Wildlife Refuge, Florida, United States - Lox_Sample_4.5 | ecosystem: Environmental > Terrestrial > Soil > Wetlands | place: USA...
TGTTCAGCAGTATCCAGGCCACCTTGCTCTTGCTCCGGACCGCGTCCAGGATCTCCGGCCAGCGCTGGCGCAGCGTTTCCGCGTCCACCGGCCCGGCGGCGCGACGCGGGTCCGGCGCGCCATGGCGCGGGCTGGCATCGCCGGGAGGGCTGGCATCGCGGCGCGGGCTGGCATCGCCCGGGGGGCCGGCATCGCTACGTGATGCCGTGTCGCCGCGCGGGGGGCCTGCGTCGCGCGGGGGGCCTGCGTCGGCACGCGAACTTGCATCGTCACGCGAGCCTGGTTCGCCACGCGGGCCAGCATCGCCGAGGGGGCCCGCATCGCCGGGTCGGCCGGCCTCTTCACGGGGGCCGGCCTCGCCGCGTGAACCGCTGTCCTCGCGCCGGCCAGCACCGTCACGCGGGCCAGCATCGCCCGGCTGGTCCGGGCCATCCCGGTCAGGGCCCGGGCCATTCCGGTCCTCCCCCCGGTCCTGCCCGGGTCCGCTCCGGTCGGCGGCCGGCCCGCCCCGCCGACCGCCGGGGCGGCCCACGGTCGCGGGCGGCCCCGATTCCACCCCGGCCAGCTGGTGCTCCAGCCGTTCCAGCCGCGCCAGCAGCGCCTTCTCGCCGGTGCTGGCCGCGGGCAGCAGCACCTGCGCGCACATCAGCTCCAGCAGCAGCCGGGGGGACGTCGTCCCCCGCATCTGGATCAGCCCCTCGCTGATGATCTCGGCCGCACGGGTCAGCTCGGCCTGGCCGAACCGCCCGGCCTGCTCGGCCATGCGTTCCAGCCGGTCGGCTGGCGCGTCGAGCAGCCCGCTCTGCCCGGCTCCGGGAACGGCCGCGAGGATGATCAGGTCGCGGAGCCGGTCGAGCAGGTCGGCGGCGAACCGGCGGGGGTCATGCCCGCCCTCCACCACGCGGTCCACGGTGCCGAACACGGCCGCGCCGTTCCCGGCCGCGAACGCGTCCATCATCTCGTCCAGCAGGCTGTCGTCGGTGTAGCCGAGCAGGGCCATCGTGCGGTCGTAGGTCAGCCCCTCGGGACCGGACCCGGCGAGCAGCTGGTCGAGGGTGGACAGCGCGTCCCGCACCGAGCCGGCCCCCGCCCTGACCACCAGCGGCAGTACCGCGGGCTGGTAGCTGACCTCCTCGGCGGCGAGGATCTCCTCCAGCAGCTCCCGGAGCACGGCCGGTGGCACCAGCCGGAACGGGTAGTGATGGGTCCGCGACCGGATCGTCGCGATGACCTTCTCCGGCTCGGTGGTGGCGAAAACGAACTTCAGGTGCGGCGGCGGCTCTTCCACCAGCTTGAGGAGGGCATTGAAGCCCTCCCGGGTGACCATGTGGGCCTCGTCGATGATGTAGATCTTGAACCGGCCGGAGACGGGCGCGTAGAACGCCCGCTCCCGCAGGTCCCTGGCGTCGTCGACGCCGCCGTGCGAGGCCGCGTCGATCTCGATCACGTCGATGCTGCCCGGGCCGGACGGGGCCAGCGCCACGCAGGACGCGCACACCCCGCACGGGTCCGGGGTGGGGCCCTGCTCACAGTTGAGCGAGCGCGCAAGGATCCGGGCGCTCGACGTCTTGCCGCAGCCCCGGGGCCCGCTGAAGAGATAAGCATGGTGGACCCGGCCGTTGCGCAGGGCCTGGCGGAGTGGTTCCGTTACGTGTTCCTGGCCCTTGACCTCGGCAAAGGTGGCGGGCCGGTACTTGCGGTACAGCGCCAGCGGGGCAGGGGGCGGGGGAACGCCGGGGCTGGCCGGGTTCTCGTGCGCGGTGCCGGGCGCGTCGCCTGCCATGGTCTGCATCCTCGCCGGGACGGTAAGGGACCCCCCGCACACCCGACAGAGCCCGCGTACCCTTGCTGCCTTCCAGCCCTGGGGGAGTTGGCGAGATAACGCCGTGCGAGGGGCCGGCCGCCAGTCTATCCACGCGGGCCGACAGGTCTGCGCCAGATCCCGGTGCCCGGCGGGGCCGGTAAGCTTTCCGGCGGAGGATTCGCCTAGTGGCCTAGGGCGCACGCTTGGAAAGCGTGTTGGGGGCAACCCCTCAGGAGTTCGAATCTCCTATCCTCCGCCACGCTGACCTGCCGAAACACCGATCTTCGGCGCCCACAGGCTAGCGCCTCGACCTGCGCTGGTCTCATTTATTGGTCTCAGTTTTGACCTTGGAACGGTGCTTCTACCGGATACGTCGTAGCTGTTTTGCCAGGTCACAGGACTCGTGAACGTGCCTGAACAGAGAGGCGTACGCCGCCGAAGCGTGCGTCCTGGCGTTCAGGCTGGCCGGGACCGTGCGCGAGCGTTCAGACACCGTCACCATACAGACCGCATCACACTGAGTGATCGAGATGTTCTAGGAGAACGCGCGCCGAGCCGCCGTTATCTCACGTTCGCAGTGCCTCGGTGCCTCTCGAGCGGTGCGTGCGCAGATCAGGCAGTTCTGCGCGCCGCGGTACGGCGAGGGTCGGCGAGCACAACATCAGTTCTTGGCACCTGGCGGCATGGGTCACAGTCGCGACCCTACGCTGGCGCAGCCGACCGTTCCGGGGGCCGGCTCAACGCGGAGGCGGACGGGAACCGAACCCGCCGGCCACGCGACGCGCCGTCCACCGGTGTTAGCTACCGCTCCTTCAATGGGAGAAGATCCCGTTCCTCACGTGACCGAGCTGGCCGAAGAAGCTGGTCGTGCCGGATGGATCTGACCGGAATCTGAATCCCCTGGCGTTCTTCGCTGACCACGTCATCGTGACCGGGCTCATGAGCAGCCGGCCGGAGGAGCCCGCCGGGCTGGTGACCTGCGAAGGGCTTGTGGCCGGGCCCAGCCAGCGAATGTCGAACGATACGGTCGCGCCAACCGACACTGGACTCTGGGTGCGGAACAAGGCGTTCGGGATATTGAAGAAATCCCTGGCCCGGAGGTTTTCCGCCCTCATCCGCGCCTGGCCGTCGTGCAGGTCGGCTTGCACGCCGTGACGCTGAAGCGGGACCGTCCAGAACAGGCCGCCCGGGTAGGGATGGATCCCGGTGTCGAAGTCGTGGACCTGGGTGGTGAAGTTTGTGAAGTCGAACTGACCTCGGTAGAGATCAAGTCAAACGAACCCGAACGTCCCGGTGTGAACGGCGCCATCCTGGCCGACGTAGACACCTTTCATAAAGCGCATATCGGTGTCGAACAGGAGCGTCTCGACGCTGCCGTCGGGTTTCCTGGCGGTCCCGGTTCCCCGCACGTCTGCGACGCCGACAAGGCCCTTGAAATCGGTGATCGATGACGGGTCCACCCCCGGCCCAAAGGCGGTGAAATGGAAACTGACCCCGTTGATAGTGGTTACGGCGGTCGTCGGCTTGGGTGCAGGCTGGGACTGCCATGCCAGTGCGGCGGCCGGTGAGAGTAGCCCACTGCCAGCGTTGCTCCGGTGGCGGCAGCCGCGCCGCCGATGAAGGCGCGCCGCGAGAACCGGTGCCGGGCGTGGTGTTACGGCGACATTGAGCCGAACGGGACTGGCCCGCCGGTGCTGTCCACGTGGAACGCTTGCATGATCCACACCCCCCGATGTTGATCTTTGCTTCGCCCTGACTGTAGCACCGCATCGTTAACCGGTACAGAGTGCAAAGAAACACTCAATTAGTCATGCGCAGCGCCGGTGACCGGGCCTCAGCCGCCATCGGCCGCGCAAATAAGTTGCTTTGCGTGTGGCAACATAAAAGTGCCTTTCCCGCTGGACGACGGGAGTCAGCAAAGCTTCGGCGCCGAGCCGCCGCCGGAACCTGCACTGGGTGCTCCCGCACACCGACACCGGCGCAGTCGGCGAGGAGGACCTGCTCCTGCTCGTGGACGCGCAGACGTCGGGCGGGCTGCTCGTGGCCGGGGAGCTGCCGGGGACGCCGGTGATCGGGGAGCTGGTCCCGCGCCGCGACAGCGTCCTCATCATCCGGTAGCCCGGCAAGCGCGTAGCGATACCAGACGGACAGCGCTACCTAGCAAGACCCACGCGGCAGCGCATCGCCTGGATGAGATTTCAGGCCCATATGACCGGCGACGGATCCACGCAAGGTTATCCGGACACCAGATCTGACTGATATGTGCTCTGCCAGCATCCCAGCCCGAGCGCAGAGAGGCGTACAGAGTCGGCAACGTTCGGCGCGATCTCGCTAGGCAGCGGTGCTCGGCGACCGTTCACCCACTGTGACGGCTACCGTCTACCATGTTGCTGTTAACGTGCCGGTCACGGAGTTGCGCGCAGTTTGGGTTTTTGTGCCGTGGGCGCCACCTGATGCCATAGGCGATCGACGCCAGCGCGCAGCAGACAAGATGCCGCCGGATGCCCGCGCAAGGATCGCACCATCACCCGGGCATGGCCATGCCGCGGGCAGGGCGGCACATCCACCCCGGCACCAAGTGAAGCGCCGCCTGCAGCCCGGCAGCAGACCCCGCCGACCGGGCTGCGGCCCGCCGCGAACCGGGCCTGGGGGAAAGACATCGGCCGATACAGGGCCCATTGTTCGCCTCAGTTACCGCTGGGTCTTCCCGGCGGGCAACGTCTCTGTTGCCGGGTGGATAGGTATTGACCGTTTTATCCGAGTTGCTCTTGACGGTGGGGGCAGCTGGCTGCGTGGTCAGCGGATTCGCCAGCGGGGGCGGTGGTTACCCCGCGGCCGTTGACGCGGTTCCCGAACTGCGCGTGCCCGTCCTGAGGTGCTCGCCTGCCACACTTGGTTGATGGCGCCCTGGCGGATTCGTGACTTTCACGATGACGACCTCGACGCGGCGATCCGGTTGTGGGAGGACCGCGCGGCCGGCAGCGCGGCGCCGGTGTTCGGGCTGTCTGACCTGATCGCCGCTGTCCGCGCGGGTGCGCCGGCGGTGGTGGCGGTGGTGGGGGAAGACCTGGTCGGTTGCGCGGTGGCGACGGTCAGTGGTGCCCAGGCGTGGCTGATGCGGATCAGCCTCGCGCCGGCCTGGCGGGAGCGGGGCATCGGCAGCGCCATGCTGACCGAGCTCGAACGGCGGCTGGTGGCCGCGGGGGTGCACCGGATCACCTGCCTGCTGGCGGATGAGGCAGAGATGGGCGCGCTGGCCCTAGAGCACTGCGGATACGCGGCCCGCCGGGAAATGATCTTTTACGAACGGCTTGAGCCGGTCGGGCCCGCCGACGTTGGCATCTTGGAGCGGCTGGGCGGCCGCATGATCCGGGCAGACACCTGGGACCAGCTCGGCGGGATGGCCAAAGAGAAGGAGCTGATCGAACGGCGGGTCATCCTGCCCCTGGCCCACCCCCAGCTGGCCGACCGGCTTGGCCTGGTCCCGCCCCGCGCGGTCATCTTGTTCGGCCCGCCGGGAACCGGTAAGACCACCTTCGCCAAGGGGGTGGCCTCCCGGCTCGGCTGGCCGTTCGCCGAGCTGTTCCCCTCCCGGCTGGCGGGTGATTCGCCGGGCGGCCTGGCGTCCGCGCTGCGGGAAGCGTTCGCGCTGGTGGCCGAGCTGGACAAGGTCGTGGTGTTCATCGACGAGGTGGAAGAGATCGCCGGGCTGCGCCAGCCGCGGACGGTCTCGGTTGCCCAGGGCGTCACCAACGAGATGCTCAAGCTGATCCCGCCGTTCCGCGAACGCGATGAAAGGCTGCTCATCTGCGCCACCAACTCGGTCCGCGACCTGGACACCGCGTTCTTGCGCCACGGCCGGTTCGACTACCTCATCCCGGTCGGCCCGCCCGACGAACAGGCCAGGCAGGCGATCTGGGACCGGTACCTGGCCGCGATGCCGCACGCAGAACTCGATATGAAGGCAATCGTCGCGCAGTCCCAGCTGTTCACCCCGGCCGACATCGAGTTCGCCGCCCGCCGGACCGCCCAGCTGGTATTCGAGCGGGTCATGTTCGAGCACGGCGACGAACACACCACGACCGCGGACGTCCTGCGTGGGATCGCCGAAACGCGCCCCACCCTGACCCAGGAGATAGTTGCCCAATTCGAGCAAGACATCCACGACCACGCCCGGCTGTAGACACCAGCAGGCCGGCCACCGGGCGCGACCAGCGGCCCGGGCACCAGCTTGCAGACGGCCGGCGAGTCAGCGCCGAAGCCGTCCGGCCAAGCTATCCTTAAGGGCGCTTGGCCTCACGGTGATGACCGTGCTTCAGTTAGGGGCCGGTTCCGGTCCCGGCTCCCACCACGATGAGGTGGCCCTCTCTCCGGCCGCCTCGCGGGTACCCTCCAGGACTCCTGCCACGCGGGCCAGAAACGTCTTGATGGTGGCGGTGGCCACCTTATGCAACAGCAGCCGGTCCAGCCCCGCGCCGATGGTCCCCAGCGGAAGCCGGTAGCAGGCGCTCAGCACCATCCGGCTGCTCTGGCCGCCGTCGCCACTGAGCCTGATGTCCGCGTCAAGCACGGGAAACAACCCGCCCGCCGCACCGGCCGCCTCCCAGCGCACGCCCATGGTCATCGCGCCATCGCGGTAGACCGGATCCACGAACTGAACCCGCACCAGCCGGGACGCGCCCGGCACGTCACCAAAAGGCCCGACCCGCACCAGCTGATCAACGCCGTCCTGATAGGCCACCTGCGAAGCCCCGGCCAGCCAGCCGCCCCGGACAAGGTTCGCCAGCCGCAGCTCGGCGACACCGATGCTGATGTCAAGCGCGTGTTCGTCTGAGACAAACACCGAGGCGGCCATGCTCCCCAGTGAACTGGCCGGCAGCTCGGTACCAGAAGTGACCAAGGTAAGCGCCGGCCGGCTAGAGGTCCCCTCGCAGCGCAGGGACTGTAATCTCAACGGTGTAACTCCAGAGACGGAGGAGACACCAGTGACTGACGTGACGACCAGCCAGAGCCAGGAGTCCGTAGAGCTGTCCGCGGCTGATGAGCAGCTGATGGGGTTAGCGTCGCTGTGTGGCACCTCATAGCCGAAGGCCGGACGCTGCTGGGCTGGGTCGCCGTATCTGGGAGCACGTACGCAGCCAGGCCAGCGACATGCCGGAAGAGTTCACGCCGGACACCCGCGATGACGTCACGGGCTGGTTGTGGGAGGGCCCGTTCGCGACCTTGATACGCGACGCGATCCCGGGCATCGCCGAGACCGATCTGCGGCGGGCCCGTGAATACCTCAATGCGTGCGGCATGGTCGTGAACGTGCGCGGCAATCAGCGCGGCGGGCAGCCTCAGTGGTTCATCCGCGCCCACTGGCACCAGGGGCCGGGCGGCCATGTGCACGTGGTCACCACAGCCCGCCCCGGCCAGCCCGCCGCACCGCCAGCGAGCGAACCCGCACCAGGCGGGCAAACCGGGGAGCTGGCGCACCAGCCGGGCCAAGACATCGCGGCGGCGCTGCAGTCGCTGGCCCAGCAGGTAGCTGAGCTTCAGGCCGACAACGACCGGCTGCGCGGGGACAATGACCGGCTGAGCGCCGAGGCCGAGCGCCTCCGGGCCCTCATCCGCCAGACCGGCGGACAAATCGCCCGCTGCGCCAGCGACCTGCTGGCCGGCGCCGGGGACTGACAGCCCCGCGCAGCGGAACCCGGCGACAGTCGTCCAGACACCGGACGGCATCCCCGGCGGACGCCATGCGAGCCAACACGGTCCATGAAGACCCTCGCTTGTGATCTTGACGCTGTGCCTGAAGCGTCAGTGACTACAAGGCGTGCTGCCCAGGTCAACCCTGTGCGGATGGGCTGGTCAGGGCGGGCCGAACGCCAACCTTCAGCCGGTACGCCACTGGCTGGATGGTCGCCACCCGCGGGTCTGCCGTCCTCGCCGAGAAGCTGATCGCCGCCACCTGTGCCCAGCAGCACATCCCCGCGGCCAGGTGGCCATCCACGGTGACCGCGGCTCCTCGATGACCTCCAAGCCGGTCACGTTCCGTGCTCGCCGGCCCCGGCGTCACCCAGTCCCACTCCCAGCCGTACGTGAGCAACGACAACCCCTCCTCAGAGAGCCAGTTCAAGACTCGGAAGTACCGGCCGGACTTCTCCCGACGCTTCGCCTCGATCGAGCCGCCTGGGCACACTGCCAGGCCTTCTTCCCCTGGTGGAACCAGGAACATCGCCATTCGGCGCCGGGCCTGGACAACGCCGCCGACGTCCACGCCTGCCGGGCGCGGGCTTCCCGAATTCCCGGATGTGGGAGCGTGCCGTGGCGCGGCCGGGGAGGACGGTCACGGGCGAGAGCGCGAGCTTGAGGCTAGCGGCGGGAGGTCAACCCCGTCTGGCGGTGAACCAGGCGCCGGTCAGGAGCGCTACACCGACCACAAACGAGACGGCCGCCCGGACCAGGTGATGTCCCTTATGCACGCTCCCAACCATGAAATGCAACGAGTTGGCTGCGCCGGCCACGTAGAGAATCCCGGCGATAATCGCCAGCACTCCGATAATCGCCAGGATGACGGCCAGCGCCCGCCTGCCAGGAGAACCGCCTGAGGTGGGTGCAGAATGCACTTAATTCACCTGCTCCTTGCGAGATGCTGGGGGCCGCCTTCGGGGTGGACCCGCAAATAGCAGATGGCGGCCGGCGGGCTTGGGGGTGCCGCTCGGTGGCTGACCCTGGCGGAGGCAGGGCCGGCCAAGCCGTGGCCACCCACGGGGTAAGCAGCGGCGACTAGGCTGATGCTGGTCATAGCGGACGGTGTCTCAGCGCGCCGCCGGGTGGGTGATCATAAAGCCGTGTGAGCCGGTTCGAAGTGGTCACTCGCCGAACCGATCCTGGCTGGTCATCCGCTCTCAGCGGCGGTAGACCGGCGGTCGATGAACCATCCAGCGGCCGCCGTCGCGGTGGTAGCCGCCGCGCCCAGCAGGCTCGTCGGCACGCCTGCCAGACGCGGGACAGGGTACGGCGGGTCATCGACCGACGTGCCAGGAACCACAGGGGCCACGAAGAACAGCGCCCAGCAGGCCACCAGAACCGCCGCAAAGAACCCGGGCCGTGGTCCGGTCGCTCGCCCCAGACCAGATGCACCAGACGTTGAGCGACGACAGCGTGGCCGCCATCGCCAGCGCGGTCACGCCGTGGAAACGGGCATGCGCGGGCCAGCGCTCATTGAAGATGTGTGAGTCATTCCAGTCCGCGGCAAAGGGCGCCGCCACGGTGATCACGTTGGCCACGGTGAGCAAGCCCCGGCCGAGCAGCCGGCCACCCCGTGCGGCAACAGGCCGGGTCATCTGCACCTCCGATCGGCAGGACGGGCTGACACCCACGCTACTCCCGGCCCAGCATGGCTGCCGGTCTGCCGCGATCACTTGGCCCCGGCCTTGTGGACGGTCGATTGATCGCCTCGATCGCGTGATCAGCCAGGACCCAGAACCGGCAGATCTGCGCGGATCCGGCCGAGCGAACAGCACAAATCCCGGCCGTACGGATTCGGCGATCTGGAACAACGGCTTGGAACGTAGCAGTGACCTTGCGTGATCATCCAGGTGGATTGACGGTGAGATGAATCATCGTTGCTGGGGCCTTGGCTGGCCCAGCATCCGGGGGCTCGGCCCGACCCGAGAGGTACCCGATGACCACCACCGCAGCGCCCACGTCCACTGCGATCGCCGTCACCGAACCGGGCGCTGGAGGCGCAGCCAGGTCGTGCCCGGCCGCCGCTAGCGCACCAGGATCGACATGGTCGAAGCCGAGTCGGTGCTGCTGCCACTCAGTTTCGCGTCCGGTGGGGGCCCCTGCCGCCAGGCGGCCGTCCCCGGTGGCGGGCGGGCCGGGCGGTTCCGTGGCCGGGGTTCCGGCCGGGGTCAGCGAGATTTCGACAAGTCGCCTGCGGCCCACCACGCCCCGGGGCGGGGATCCGGGTTAACTCCCAGCGGCGAGCAGCCGCCCGCAGTGACCGATCTAGGGGAGCTGGTAACCGTTGTAGTACCACAGTGCGGAGGTATACCAGAGCACGGCGACGAGAATGGCGAGGGCGCCACCGGCAGCGGGCAGCGCCCAGCCGGGCAGCCGCCGGGACTGTACGAGCAGCACCTTGGCGGTGAACGCGCCGTAGAAGAAGCACCCGGCCAGCGAGTGCACCGCCACCCGGGCGCTGCTCAGCTGCACCCCGTAAGCGAGCAGGCAGTGCACCGCGACCGGCACCGTGACCGCGAACAGGGCGAACCCGAGGATCCGGTGGGTGGGCCGGACCGGCCGCGGCGGGCTGCCGGCCAGCGGCAGCTTGCGGTACAGCCACAGGGCCAGCAGCACCTGCACCGCGGCCAGGCCGAGCACCACCGAGGCCAGCAGCGACTTCAGCGTGATCGCGGCCAGCCCGGTCTTTCCGAACAGGCTGAAGGTGTAATTGGGAGTATGCAGCCGCCCGGCGGTGTACAGCGCGCCGGTGACCGCGGCCCCGGCCAGGCCGATGGCCGCCAGCCGCCAAGCTACCGACCGCCGGTCGGCGGTGCCGGGGGTGCAGGCCAATGGGGTCGGGCCGATTGGGCGAACAGGTGCTGAACACGCCGGTTAGCGGCCGGCTCATGTCGTCCTCGGGGTGCGTGCTTAGCTCATCGCGGGGCGACAGGTGTGAGCACCACGATCTCATCGCCCGGCCGCAGGTCCTTGGCGCCCTCCGCGACCTGCTCATCGAAGCGGATCCACGCCCGCGGCGCGCCGTCGCGCTGGTTCGGCGCATCGCCGTTGACCCTCAGGGCCGACTGCACCCACCCGATCGGCACCAGGCCCGTAGCTCGCCTGGACAAGACGAGTCTGCTCGCCGGCCGCGGGCGCAGCCCAACGATCGGCGGTGATTAATCTGGCTGGCGAGGACCGCCACAGGTGGAAACCGGGTCAGGCCGCCAGGATCTTGGCCTTCTCGCGGTCGAACTCCGCAGCGGAGATGACTCCCCGGTCGCGCAGGTCTGCCAGCTTGGCCAGCTGGTCCGCCGTGCTCGCCGGTGCGCCCGCCGCGGCTTGCTGGATATAGGCGCGGGCCTGCGCGTCCTGCTGCTGCGCCTGCTGCGCGGCCCGCTCGTGCATCGAGTCGCCGCGGGCGATCAGGTAGACCAGCACGCCAATGAGCGGGATGAACAGCACGAACACAAACCACAGGGCCTTGGCCCAGCCAGACAGGTCATGACTGCGGAAGATGTCGATGAACACCATGATCAGGATCCAGATCCAGATCACCCACAGGAAGAAGATGAATATCGACCAGAAAATGTTCAGCAGCGGGTAGGACGAATCGGCCAGCACCATTTCCCCTCCATCGCGTCCGGGAGGCCGGCGGCAGCGATTCCGCTGCCGGGTCCTGCGCGCGGCGCAGGCTTAGCATCCGCCTGGCAACCGATCACCGGCATCACCCGGCACGGGTGAAACAATGACCCCTCAGTCCCGCCTGCCAAGGGCCTGGCTCTCACGGCGCACGCCATCCGGCCCAGTGGCGGGTAGCCAGTGATCACACCCGCAGGGTTGATGGGCTGGCGCGGGGCCGGAGGCGTGCCCTTGGTTCCGGGGCCAAAGGCTTGCCGTGATCGGCTGTGATGCCCCGGCGGCCGATCCCCCGCCGGCGGCGCAGGTGCCGCCCGGCCGCGCATGATGGCCGGTGCTGCTCACCCATCGGGGGTGATGCCCCCGGCCCGGGAACAGCGGTGGACTGCTGGTGTATCCAGCGAGGCCAGCAGCCGCGCGTTCGGTAGTGACTGGGGGAGGTTCCATGCCTGACGAAACACCCGTGCTTGACACGCTTGCCGACCTCACCGCCGCGTCGCTCGCGCACAATTCTCTGCCGCTGCGTGAGCTGATGCTGGTGAGGCTGGCCGCCCTGATCGCGGTGGACGCGCCGCCTGCCTCCTACCTGGCCAACGCCGGGGCCGCCATGGACAGCGGGGTCACCGCCGAGGACGTCCAGGGAATCATGATCGGGGTTGCCCCGGTGGTGGGCACGCCCCGGGTGGTCTTGGCCGGCGGGAACATCCTCCGGGCCCTGGGGTTCGCGATCGATGTGGCCGACGCCGAGACCGCCGCCGGCGCCGGGCAGTAGCAGCAACCAGGCCCAGCACCCCCCGCATGGCGGTACGTGGGCCCCGGGGACAGCCGGGGCCGCGGGTGAGAGGGATCGCCGTGGAAATCGGAGCCGGGCAGGAAGCGTTCCTGCTGGTAGTACACCTCGTGGCGGCGGGCCTTCCGGAACCGGTGATGGCGGTGCCTGAGCGCCCGCCGCCACGTGACACCCCCGATACCCCTTACGGGCTAGCCGACACCATCATCCGCCACCTCGCCGGCCAGGCGCGGCGCGATGAAGCTTGGGCAGGCGCTGTCTATCTTCGAGGCCGCGCTGCCTCCGGAGATCGCCGAACCGTATCGGGCCACCCTGACCAGGCTGCAGGAATCCGCGCCGCCGTGCCCCGGGTAGTACCCGGCATACCCCATCGATCATGAACTGTAGGTGAACCACGGGCAGCTAGGCGGTTTGCCGGCCCTGAAACCGCAGAACCCCGCGCCCAGCCGGGCCGCGCTCGACTGACGGCGCCTGAGCCCTGGCACGCTGTTCAGCTAGACCCATGGGCTTGATCGGCGATGCGCCTATCTGGACGATCTGTGTCCTGGAACCTGCCCGCAGATGCGAAAGAGCATAAGCAAATATTCGGCAGATCGCGAGGCCGAGGAGTTCAACGTCACTTTTCGTGATGAGCCCAGTTCCTGGCTCACGTGCACCGACCCGCCTATAGAGATCTGGTGCGCCGTGATCAGGGCGGCCCGACCGTAGGCGACCGCACACGACCTGAGCGGGCTGGCCGTCTGCCTGCCCGTGCTGGCGCCGCCGCGAATCATGGTGGGCCTATCCCCTCGGGCCTGGCCGGCGGGCCGTCGGTGCGGCCCGGCTCGGCGTCGGCGGGCCGGGGGGCTAGGTGACGACGATGCCGGCGGGGGTGGCGCCGGCGGGCAGTGAGGCTAGGGAGCTGGCCAGCTCGGTGAGGTGGCCGCCGTGCACCGCGAAGGCAGCGACTGCGGCGGTTTTGCTTTCGTCGATGTACAGGAAACGGCCGTCGGGGCTGAGCCGGGCGTCGACCGCGCCGATGCTGGTGGTGCCGCGGATCGGAGTGCTCCCTAGCAGGTGCGGGCGATCGAGTAGCGGGATACCGTGCCGGAGGCTGTGTTCACGGTGAACAGGAACCGGCCGTTGTGGGTGATCTCCACCCAGCACGGGGCGGTTTGCTTGTCGACGAATGGGGAGTGGCCGATCGAGGTGAGCTTCCCATTGGCTGCGTCGCGGAACGCCGAGACCGTGCCGCTGCCGGCGCCGCTGTTGTGGGCGTTGGACACAAACAGCTGACCGGGAGTGGTGGGACGGAACTCGCTGCCGAACGGGCCCAGGCCTTGGGCGGGGAACGGTGAGTGGGGGGCGGCGGTCAGGATTGTCAGCTTCACCCGGTTGGGGTGGTGAACGCGTGTTGCCGGCCGTATAGACAGGTCGCAGGGGCCGGCCCTGAAGGTTAGCGGGCACCACGATCATGCCGGACGCAGGGTCGCACGATATTGGGACAGAGCGGTATATCGGAACGCGACCTCTATCTACCGCACGCTGGGCGTCTCCTCACGTACCCAGGCGGTCTCACGCTCTTTTGGGCTGGGGCTGCTTGCCCGGTGACGGCCGTTTTTCGCCCCATCGGGGTGATGGAATCCGCCCCGCTGCGAGGTGGAATGGTGCCTGACGGCAAGGGGAGGCCTATGGGCGAGATGGCGAGATTCCGGAGACTTTGCGTCCACTCGCCAGGATCTTGCGCCTGTCGAGGAAAGATGAGTAGCTCCAAGCTCCTGCTTGCCTGCCACGTGCCCGTCAGGATGGTCACGCACGGGCGATTCACGGTTACGAAGACCGGAAACAGCCGTGCGGAGAAGACTCTCAACCCTGCGAGAAGGATGTGACTGCCATGGATGACTACCCGCTCATCGCCGACCATGGCCTCATCGGCGACCTGCAAACTGCGGCACTGGTGGCCACCGACGGATCGATCGACTGGTTCTGCGCGCCCCGGTTCGACTCGCCCAGCATTTTCGGGGCCTTGCTCGACCACCGGGGGGGTGGTCATTTCCGGGTGCGGCCGACCGTGGAGGCCTTCACCGGCAAGCAGCTGTATTTCCCGGACACCGCGGTCCTGGTCACCCGTTTCATGACCGAGGCGGGGGTCGGGGAGCTGGTCGACTTCATGCCGGTCACCAGCGGGGTCGCCACGGCGGCGCACCGGCTGGTCCGCATGCTCAGGTGTGTGCGGGGCCAGCTGACGTTCGCGGTCGACATCGCACCGCGGTTCGACTACGGGCGTGAGTCCCACGAGACACATCTGGCCGACGACGGCATCGTCTTCCAGGGCAGGCAGACGTCGATGACGGTCAGCGTGATCAAGGAGCCGGAGGACGAGCGCCTGGGTCGCCGCCACGTCGATGAGCAGGGCGACTTCCACGCCGAGGTCACGTTGAAGGCCGGCCAGATGCGTGGGCTGGTGCTGGAGACCGGCACGGCCGGGCCGGTGCGGCCAGTGCGGGTAGCCGAGGCCTGGCGGCTGTTCGACCAGACGGTGGGCTTTTGGGAGTCCTGGCTGGCGCAGTCGACCTACACCGGGCGCTGGCGCGAGGAGCTGAACCGCTCCGCGATCACGCTCAAGCTCATGACCTACGCGCCCAGCGGCGGGCTGGTGGCAGCGCCGACCGCGGGACTGCCCGAGCAGGTCGGCGGCGAACGGAACTGGGACTACCGCTACACCTGGGTCCGCGACGCCTCGTTCTCGGTGTATGCCCTGCTCGGCCTGGGGTTCACCGAGGAGGCCGCGGCGTTGGGCTGGTGGCTGCGCGGCCGCGTCGACGAACAGGCCGGCGGCGGCGGCGGCGGCCCGCTGAAGATCATGTACCGCATCGACGGGTCCAGCGACCTGACCGAGGAGATCTTGGAGCACTGGGAGGGCTACCGGGGGTCGAGCCCGGTCCGTATCGGGAACGGCGCGGCGGACCAGCTGCAGCTCGACATCTACGGTGAGGCGCTCGACAGCATCTACTTCATGGACCAACGCGGGCTGCAGGCCGGTCACGAAGGGTGGCTCAGAATCTGCGAGCTGCTGAACTGGGTCACCGACAACTGGGACCAGCCCGAGGAGGGGATCTGGGAGACCCGCGGCGGCCGGCAGGACTTCACCTACGGCCGGCTGATGAACTGGGTCGCGCTGGACCGCGGCATCCGCCTGGCGGCCAGCCACGGCCGGCCGGCTCCGGTGGACCGCTGGCGCAGCGCACGAGATGCCATCTACAACCAGATCATGGAACGCGGCTGGAGCCCCAAGCGCCAGGCATTCGTCCAGCACTACAAGACCGACGTCCTGGACTCCTCCCTGCTGCGGATGCCCACGGTCGGCTTCATCACACCCCACGACCCGATGTGGGCTTCCACGCTGAAGGCCATGGACGGCGAACTGGTCACCGACAGCCTGGTCTACCGCTACAACCCCGAGGCATCGCCAGACGGCCTGCGCGGCTCGGAGGGCACCTTCTCCCTGTGCACGTTCGACTACGTCCGGTCGCTGACACTTGCCGGGCAGCTCAACAAGGCGCGAGTGACCTTCGAGAAGATGCTGACCTACGCCAACCACCTGGGGCTGTACTCGGAGGAAATCGCGCTTACCGGCGAGCAGATCGGCAACTTCCCGCAAGCGTTCACCCACCTGGCCCTGATCGACGCGGCGATCACGCTGGATCGCCAGCTGGACCTCAGCACCAAGGCCACACCAGCGGCGATCCCCTCAGCCGCCAGCGGTTGAGCCCAGAGCAGAGGAGCCGCAAGATACCCGGGCCGCAATAGCCCAACC
>Ga0335085_10008417_pt1 | contig 15743 bp, 13 predicted proteins | sample Lox_Sample_45_FD_206712 | JGI IMG/M metagenome (GOLD analysis project Ga0335085, IMG submission 206712) | Soil microbial communities from Loxahatchee National Wildlife Refuge, Florida, United States - Lox_Sample_4.5 | ecosystem: Environmental > Terrestrial > Soil > Wetlands | place: USA...
TGGACCTTGCACGAGGCGGCCAAGATCGGTCTGAAATCCATCGGTTGGCCGAAGCAATATCTTTCCGCCAAGCTGCAATACGAGACCAACCTCGCGCGCGCGGCTTTCGGTCCGATCGACATTGTCGTCAACAATGCCGGCGAAGCGCCGAGCGCACCATTTGCGAAAATGGATCTGGCGACGTGGAACAGGGTGCTCGCCGTCAACCTGACCGGCACGTTCTTGGTAACCAGGGAAGTCGTGCCCGACATGATCGCCAAGCGCAGCGGACGCGTGATCAACATCGCCTCGACCGCGGGTCTCGTCGGCTACGCCTACGTGTCGGCTTATGTCGCCGCTAAGCACGGTGTCGTCGGGCTCACCCGCAGCCTCGCCCTCGAATTCGCCCGTTCCGGCATAACCGTCAACGCGGTTTGTCCCGGCTATACCGAGACGCCGCTGTTCGAGCGTGCTGTTGAGAACATCGTTGCCAAGACCAAGCGCGGCCGCGACGAAGCCCGCGCCGCGCTGGTCACGTCGAACCCGCAGGGCCGTCTGGTGACCCCGGCCGAAGTAGCGGATGCCGTGCTTTGGCTTGCCTCCGAGGCGGCCAGCGCGATTACCGGACAGGCCATTGCGGTCGCCGGCGGCGAAGTGATGGCCGGCTAGGCGGCAAGTGCATACCGGCTGGATCGGTTCGGCGGTACCCGCCGTGAGGCGCCGCATGATGCTGCCGCAAACCAGCTTCCCGCTTTTCGCGATCATGCCGGTACTTGAAGCCTATATATTTGAACCTTAAAATGATTTCCGTAAGCTTGCGACTCGGCCGCACGATGCTAAGCCGATGATGTAAGAGGCATGGCGTGCAGGAAACGGCAAGCGTCCCGCTGGACGCCGAAACCAAAGTCATTGAACGCCCCGGCGACCACGAGAGCGAGTTGCGGCTGTGGCTGCGGCTGTTGACCTGCACGACGCTGATCGAGGGCGAAGTCCGGCGCCGGCTGCGGCAGGAATTCGACGTCACCCTGCCGCGGTTCGATCTGATGGCGCAGCTCGACAAGTCGCCGGGCGGCATGACGCTGGGCGAGCTGTCGCGGCGCATGATGGTTTCCAACGGCAATGTCACCGGGCTTTCCGAGCGGCTGGTCGCATTGGGCTTGCTGGATCGACGGCAATCGCGCAGCGACCGGCGCGTCCAGATCGTCAGTCTGACCCTGGAAGGCCGTCGCGTGTTTCGCGCCATGGCGCGCGCGCATGAAGGCTGGATCGCCGAGATTTTCTCTGATCTGGCTCCGGCCGATATCGAGGAGCTGATGCGGCTTCTCGCCAGAACCAAAGCATCGGCGCGCGCCGCGATCGCCAAGGATCAGCCGCGATGACGAGCGCCAATCCGGTTACGCTGCCGCTGTCGCGCTATGCCGCGCAGCACGTGCTGCTTGCGGTCGCCGGCCACGTTGCGACGATCACGCTCAACCGTCCAGAGCGCAAGAATCCCCTGACCTTCGAAAGCTACGCCGAACTTGGCCAGATCTTTCGCGCGGCCGCCCGTGACAAAGGCGTCAAGGCGATCGTGATCACCGGCGCCGGCGGCAATTTCTGCTCGGGCGGCGACGTGTTCGAAATCATCAAGCCGCTGACCGAGATGGACACGACCGGGTTGCTCGATTTCACCCGCCTGACGGGCGAACTGGTCAAATCGATGCGGGCCGCGCCGCAGCCTATCATCGCTGCCGTCGACGGCGTGTGCGCCGGCGCCGGTGCCATCATTGCCATGGCGTCCGATATCCGCATCGGCACGGCCACGGCCAAAGTGGCCTTCCTGTTCAACCGGGTTGGCCTCGGCGGCTGCGACATGGGCGCATGTGCCATCCTGCCCCGCATTATCGGCCAGGGCCGCGCCGCGGAACTGTTGTTCACCGGCCGCTCGCTGTCCGGCCAGGATGCCGAACGCTGGGGTTTCTTCAACCGGCTCTCGCCGTCCGCGAGCGTTCTTGCCGACGCGCAGACGCTGGCCGCCGAACTCGCCGCCGGACCGACATTCGGCAACGCCATGACCAAGCGCATGCTGGAAATGGAATGGGCCATGTCGGTCGAGACAGCGGTCGAAGCCGAAGCCGTGGCGCAGGCTCTGTGCATGGAAACCGAAGACTTCCTCCGCGCCTACCGGGCGTTCGCGGACAAGCGCAAACCGGTGTTCGAGGGCAATTGAAGCCGCCGACAAGCAATCGGCAGCGCCGCGATTGAGAATACCATGATCCGCTCGGCCCACATCGACACTTTTGCCCGCGATCATCTGCCGGCGCCGGAGCAATGGCCGGAGTTTTTGTTCAAGCTGCCGGAGCTGCACTATCCGGATCGGTTGAACTGCGTCACGGCCTTCGTCGACGACTGGGTAGCGAGCGGCCATGGCGGGCGCGACTGCCTCATTTCGCCCTCGGAACGCCTGACCTATGCCGATCTTGCCGAACGCGTGAACCGCATCGCCAACGTGCTGACGCGCGATCTCGGTGTCGTTCCTGGCAATCGCGTTCTGCTGCGCGGGCCGAACAGCCCGACGATGGTGGCGGCGTATTTTGCGGTCATCAAGGCTGGCGGCGTCGTGGTTGCGACCATGCCGCTCCTGCGTGCCAAGGAGATCGCGTTCCCGGTCATCAAGGCCGCAATCCGGCTCGCGCTTTGCGACGCGCGCCTGGCCAACGAGATGGAAAAGACCAAATCGCTCGCGCCCGAGCTTGAGCGCATCGTCTATTGGGGCCAGGGCGCCGCGAACGGCCTGGAAGCGTTGATGATGAAGCCGGGCTATGAGACCTTCGCAGCGTGCGATACCGCAAACGACGATGTGTGTCTGATCGCCTTCACCTCGGGCACGACCGGCGTGCCCAAGGGCACCATGCATTTCCACCGCGATATGCTCGCGATCTGCGACAGCTTCGGCAAATACGTGCTGTGCGGCAATCGTGATGATCGCTTCATCGGCTCGCCGCCGATTGCTTTCACCTTCGGTCTCGGCGGGCTCGTGCTGTTTCCGCTGCGCATCGGCGCCGCCGCCGTGCTGCTGGAGAAGGCATCGCCCGAGGATCTGCTGGCCGCGTTCAAGCAGTTTGGCGCGACGGTCTGCTTCACCGCGCCAACAGCCTATCGCTACATGGTCGGCCGGGTGGCGGATCATGATCTGTCCTCGCTGCGCAAATGCGTTTCGGCGGGCGAGACATTGCCCGCGGCCACGTTCGAGGCCTGGCTTGCCGCCACCGGCATCCGCATCATCGATGGTCTCGGCTCGACCGAAATGCTCCATGTCTTCGTCGGTTCGCGCGAGGAGGACATGCGGCCGGGCGCGACCGGAACGGCGGTGCCCGGCTATGAGGCGCGCGTCGTCGATGCCGCGGGCGAGGAAGTGCCGGCCGGCACGCCTGGACGGCTCGCCGTACGCGGACCGACCGGTTGCCGCTATCTCGGCGACAAGCGCCAAGCCGAATACGTCCAGCGCGGCTGGAACATAACCGGCGACACCTATATCAAGGATGCGGGCGGCTACTTCAGGTATCAGGCGCGTTCCGACGATATGATCATTTCAGCGGGTTACAATATTGCCGGACCGGAGGTGGAAACGGTCCTGCTGACGCATCCTGCGGTCGCCGAGTGCGGCGTCGTCGGCGCACCCGACGACGAGCGCGGACAAATCGTCAAGGCCTATGTCGTGCTCAACCACGGCTTCGCCGGCGACATGGCCATGACGCGCGCGCTGCAGGACTATGTCAAAGAGACAGTAGCGCCCTACAAATATCCGCGTGCGATCGAATACGTGAACAGTTTGCCGCGTACCGAGACGGGAAAATTGCAACGCTTCGAATTACGCCGCCGCGCGGCTGAAGCCGCCGCCAACAAGCTCGCATCTTAGGGGGAACGAATTGTCCAACAGTCCGATCGACACGCTGCCGCCGCGCGCGGGGGGCAATGTGGTGCTGCATCCTGCCGGATGGCCGCAGCCCAGAGGCTATGCCAACGGCATCAAGGCGCGCGGCGATCTCTTGTTCATCGGCGGCATGGTCGGCTGGGACGAGCGCGAGCGTTTTGCGGTCGATTTCGTCGCCCAGGCACGCCAGCTTCTCAAGAACATCAATGCGGTGCTGGCCGAAGGCGGCGCGTCGCCGCGCCACATCGTGCGCATGACCTGGTACGTCCGCGACATGGACGAATATCTGAAGGCGCGTCCGGCGCTCGGCGAAGTCTGGCGCGAGCTGATGGGCGACCATTATCCGGCCATGGCGCTGGTGGCGGTGACGCGTCTGGTCGAGCCGGAGGCGCGGCTTGAGATCGAGACCACGGCGGTAATACCCGAAGCAAGCTCGTGATTGCGCCGCGCACTGCGAAGAGGCAATCCCCGGCTGGTTCGCTTGGCGCCTGGGCGAGTTACACCTGCAGGTAGCGCTGCCGCACGCTCGGATCGCTCGCCAGCGCGGCCGAAGAGCCCGACCAGACCACGTACCCCTTCTCGATCACCACATGGCGGTCGGCAAGCTTCAGCAGTGCGTCGATGTGCTTGTCGACAAGCAGGATCGCCTGGCCTTCGGCTTTGAGTTGCTTCAGGCTTGCCCAGATTTCGTTGCGAATGAGCGGCGCCAGCCCCTCGGTCGCCTCGTCGAGAATGAGCAGCTTCGGATTGGTCATCAGGCCGCGGCCGATCGCCAGCATCTGCTGTTCGCCGCCGGAGAGTTCGTTGCCCATGTTGCCGCGGCGCTCGGCGAGAATCGGAAACAGCCGGTAGATGTCGGCAAGCTGCCAGCGCGGCTTGCCGAAGCGGGCGGCTGCGGTCGCGACCAGATTCTCCTCGACGCTGAGCGTTGGGAAGATCTGACGACCCTCCGGGACGAGGCCGAGCCCGGCCTGAGCGATGCGGTACGGCGGCAGGCGGTCAAGCGGCAGGTCGCCGAACCTGACCCGCCCGCTCGTTGCCGGCAACAGACCCATGATGGTGCAAATCGTCGTGGTTTTGCCCATGCCGTTGCGGCCGAGCAGCGTGACGACTTCGCCGTCGCCTACGCTGAAGGTCACGTCGAACAGCACCTGGGCGGCGCCGTACGCGGCCTTGAGGGACTCGACCGTCAGCACGTTCGTCTTGCCCCATTGGTTACGCCGGTCCTTGTGCCGGGAGGCAGCCATGATCTTGGCATCGCGGCCAGCGACACAGGCGGACGGTTGGAACAAGCCCGGCCATGACGATGGAAATGAAGGACAATCAAAAAATCACTCCATCTGTTCGCCGAGATAGGCGGTAATGACCTGCGGATCGGCGCGCACCGCTTCCGGCGCGCCGGTGACGAGGACGCGGCCGCGGATCATGACCGAGATGCGGTCGGCCAGCGCGAATACCGCCGCCATGTCGTGCTCGACGAGGATCATGGTCAATTTGCCTTTGAGCCGCAGGAGCAAATCCACCTGCCGCTCGGTCTCTTCCCGCCCGATCCCGGCCATTGGTTCGTCGAGCAGCATCAAGGTCGGTTGCACTGCAAGCGCCATGGCAAGTTCAAGCGCCCGCTTCTCGCCGTGGGAGAGGTCGCCGGCGCGTACATGGGCGCGGTCGGCAATGCCGGTCTGCTCGAGCGCCGCCATGGCGGGAGCGTTGAGCGCCGGCTCGGCGGCGGCGCGCCCGAAGAATCGCAAGCTCGATCCTGCGCGCGCCTGAACCGCAAGCGCCACGTTCTCCAGTACCGGAAAGCCCGGCAGGATCGAGGTGATCTGAAAGCTGCGCGACAGCCCGCGCATGGCGCGGGTCTCCGGCGGCAGCGCGGTCATGTCCGCGCCGGCGAACAGGATGCGGCCGGCGTCCGGGGCGATGAGGCCCGATATCTGATTGATCAGCGTCGTCTTGCCGGCGCCGTTCGGGCCGATGATGGCATGCATCTCACCGGGCATGACATCGAGCGTCACGTCGTCGGTCACGATCAAGCTGCCGAAGCTTTTGCGCAGGCCTTCGAGGCGCAGGACCGGTTCAGCCATGGCCGAACCGCCAAAGCCTTCGGCGGAGGCCGATCAGCCCGCCATGGGCGAACAGAACCACCAGCACGAGAAACGGGCCGAAGATCACCTGCCAGTTCTCGATCACGCCCGACAGCCATTCCTCGGCGATCACATAGACGACGCTGCCGATGATCGCACCGTCCAGCGTCCCGACGCCGCCGAGGATCACCATCACAAGGAGCTCGCCGGACTGCTGCCAAGACATGTAGGTCGGGGCCACGAATTCGGTGAGGTTGGCGAGGAGAAACCCCGACAAGCCGCCGAGAGCGCCGGCGATGACATAGGCGACGAGCCGAAACTGCCGAACTTTGAAACCGATCGTCGCCATGCGTGTGGCGTTCTCCCTGCCGCCACGGAGCACCCGGCCGAAGCGCGACACTACCAAGGCGCGGCAGAACAGGTAGGCGGCGATCAGGCACGCCAGCGTGAAGTAATAGAAGGCATGATCGGTCTTGAGCAGCGGCCATCCGGCCACGGTATTGCGGGCCGCAACCGACAGGCCGTTGTCGCCGCCATAACGCTCGAGCGAGGTGGCGACGAAATAGATCATCTGCCCGAACGCGAGCGTGATCATGATGAAATAGGCGCCGCGGGTGCGCAGGCACACGATGCCGGTGAGCCAGGCAAACAGCATGGAGACCGCAATCGCGACCGGCAGCGAGACCAGCGCGTCGCTGATGCCTTCCGCCGACAGTATGCCGACGGCGTAAGCGCCCAGTCCGACGAACGCCGCGTGACCGAACGAGATCAGTCCGCCATAACCTACCAGAAGATCGAGAGCGACCGCCGCAATGGCCAACACCATCATGCGGGCGGCGACATCGAGCAGATATTTTTGTCCGGCCCAGGCGGCCAGCAACGGCACCAGCGCGAAGGCGGCGAAAATCAGCGCCGGTGCGACAACGCCGCGTGCCGCACGGAAGTGCCGTCTGGCGTCCTCGGCGACGAGCGCGACGTCCGGCATGTCAGCGCCCCCGCGCCGGAAACAGGCCGGTCGGCCGGACATAAAGCACGACCGCCATCAGCACGTAGATCAACATCGAGGCGATTGCCGGACCCGCCATGCGCGCCGGCGAGGGGCTCAGCATCAGACGAAGGATATCGATCGAGAACGAGCGGCCGAGCGTATCGACCAGGCCGATTAGCAGCGCCGCGACGAAGGCGCCGCGGATCGAGCCGATGCCGCCGATGACGATGACCACGAAGGCGAGAATGAGGATATTGTCGCCCATTCCCGGCTCGACGGAGATGATCGGGGCGATCATGATTCCGGCAAACCCGGCCAGCATCGTGCCGAAACCGAACACGATCATGAACAGCCGCTGGATGTTGACGCCGAGCGCGGACACCATCGCGGCATTGGTTGAGCCGGCGCGCACCAGCATGCCGATTCGGGTCGAGCTCACCAACAGGTAAAGAATCGCGGCGACCGCAAGCCCGGCGCCGATGACGACCAGGCGCCAGACCGGATAGAGCTGCCCGCCCATCAGCGAGATCGAACCGGTGAAAAAGTCGGGCATGGGCAGCGCCAGCGGCGCTGCGCCCCAGATCATCTTAACGGCATGATTGAGAAACAGGATGATGCCGAACGTGGCGATGACCTGATCGAGGTGGTCGCGGTCATAGAGATGCCGGAAGATGAGGAATTCGAGCAACAGGCCGAAAGCGAGCGCCGCGACCAGCGCCAGGATCAATGCGGCAAGGAAGTTGCCGACGACGCCGTAGAACGCAACAGCCAGGTAGGCGCCGAGCATGTATTGGACGCCGTGGGCGAGATTGATGAAGTTCATCACGCCGAAGACGAGGGTCAGGCCGGCCGCGATCAGAAATAGAAGAACGCCGAACTGCAATCCATTCAGGATTTGGACGAGAACGAGCGTGCCTGACATGGGACCGCAACGGTTGGTGTGTCTCCGGGCGCGGCTACACGGCGTAGCTTGGGATTACGCCATCGGAACCGGGATCGTCACTACTTGGAGCTTGCAACGATCCCGGCTTTACAGCGGTGAGCGGTGCCCCGTGTTTCGCTGCACCGCAGCGGCGAGACGCGGCCGACCGGGGATTCGGTCCCGGTCCGCGCCTCTCCATTCACTTCATCGGGCAGTCCTTGGCGTAGGGATCGCCGTAATCCGAGAAGATCTTCTTCTCGATCTCGGTCTCAAATCTGCCGTCCGGCCGCTTGGCGACCTTAACCAGGTAGAAGTCCTGGATCGGATAGTGGTTGTTGTTGAACTTGAACGAGCCGCGCAGCGACTTGAAGTCCGCCTTCTTGAGGGCGGCCCGCAAGGCTGCCTTGTCGCTGACATTGCCGTTCACCGTGCGAACGGCGCTGTCGATCAATAGCGCCGCATCATAGGCCTGGAACGCGTAGGTTCCCGGCACGGCGTTGTATTCCTTCAAGAAGGCTTCGACGAAGGCCTTGTTCTGCGGCGTATCCAGATTGGGCGCCCAGTTGGCGCCGCCGTACATGCCAAGCGCCGCATCCCGTTGCGCCGGGAGCGTCGCCTCGTCGACGGTGAACGCCGACAGGAATTTGATGTGGTCGGCAAGGCCGGCTTGCCGGAACTGCTTGACGAAGTTGACGCCCATGCCGCCGGGCACGAAGGCGAAGATGGCATCGGGTTTGGCCGCGGCGATGCGGGAGATTTCCGCCGAGTAGTCGAGCTGACCGAGCGGCACATAGAGCTCGTCGAGAATCTCGCCGCTGAACTTGTGCTTGAAGCCGGCGGCCGCGTCCTTGCCGGCCTGGTAGTTCGGCACGATGATGATCACCTTCTTGACGCCGGAATCCTGGGCGTACTGGCCGAGCACCTCGTGCACCTGATCGTTCTGATAGGAGGTGACGAAGAAGTTCTGATTGCAGTCCTTGCCGGCGAAGGCCGACGACCCGGCATTGGGGCTGATCAGGATCACATTGGCCTCGGTCACCGGCTTCACGATCGCGCCAAGCACATTCGAGAACACCGGCCCGACGACAAAATCGACCTTGTCGCGGTCGACGAACGCCTTGACCTTGCCGACGGCGACATCGGGCTTGCCCTCGGCGTCGGCGATGATCACGTTGACGTCGCGGCCGCCAAGCTTGCCGCCCAGTGTCTTCACTGCGAGCATGAAGCCATTGCGCAATTGCTGGCCGATCACGGCGGGCGGGCCCGACAGGGTGGCAATGAGACCGATCTTGAGCGGTTCATCCGCCCGGGCTGGGCCGGCAAACACCGCGCCTGCCGCCAAGAGCGCTACGGATGCCAAGGCATTAAAGGTCTTGCTCGCGTTCATTATGACGCCTCCTGCCGGTGTCCTTGAAAGCAAAGATCGGTCCCCAGATTGCAAGTTAGTACAGTTTTGCGGTGGAGTCTTGCCTCCCGAGCCCGCGGCAGAGATGGGCGCGGCTCGCGCTGGATCAAAAATTCCCTAGTTGCAAGATATTTGCCAGTCAACAAGGCCGTGCGGGGCGCCGCAGCATGAGCTTCTGCGTCCGCTCGGTTGTGCCTGGGGCCACTGGGCCAGCAGTCATTGTTTCCACACCTCGTGCGCAATATCGACGACCAGTTGCAACTTGGCCCGCTGCTGTTCCGGCGTCAACGGACTGCCGCTCAGATTGGTTGCAAATCCGCACTGCGGACTTATGCCCAACTGGCTGAGCGCGGCGAATTTGGCCGCTTCGTCAATCCGACGCAGCACTGCGCTCTTGTCCTCCAAGACCGGCGTCTTGCTGCTGATCAAGCCAAGGACGACCATCTTGCCGGCAGGAAGCAGCTTCAGGGGAGAGAAATCGCCGGCACGGGGAGAGTCGTATTCCATGAAGTAGACGTCAATGCCGGGAATGCTGAAAATGCGGTCGGCAACGCGACCGTAGCCGCCGGCGGCGAGCCAGCGGCCGCGATAATTGCCACGGCAAAGATGCAAGCCGACGACCAGTCCCGGCGGTTTGCCCCGTACTGCGGCAGACAACGTCTCGATATAGGCGTCGATCAGCCGATCCGGATCTTCGCCCAAGCCGCGAATCCGCTCGTTGACCAGCGGGTCTTCCATCATCGCGAGCGGTACCTCGTCCAACTGCACGAATGTGCAGCCAAGCGAGGCCAGATCGACGAACTCCTCGCGGTAGATCGCGGCGAGGTCCGAAAAATACTCGGCCATGTCCGGATAAGCGTTCGCATCGACACGCTCGCGGCCGCCGAGAAAGTTGATATAGGGCGGCGCCGGCATCGTCACTTTGACGGTGCGCGCCGTCAAAGCTTTTACGAATTTGAATTCGCCGGTCGTTATCCCGTCTTTGCGCTTGAGTTTTCCGGCAGTGTAGGGGCCGTAGGCCTGCGCGGTGTCGCCCTGATCGTTGGCGAATGTAAACGGCGTCACCTTCACCGTCATGCCGTCGACCTTTTTGACAAAATGACTGAAGAAGGCACCGCGACGAAACTCGCCATCGGTTACGGCCGGCAGCCCGATCTCCTCCTGAAGCTTGACGACCTCGCGGATAGCGCGATCCTCAAGCGCATGCAGCTGGCTTTCCGCGATCGCTCCCTCGCGCAGTTTGTGGCGCGCCTCGATCAGCTCGCGCGGACGCAAGAGGCTGCCAATATGATCGGCGCGAAACGGCGGTCCAGTGTTCATGTCATTCTCCTTGGGCCGTTCAGCCGCGGCAACGCGGTCGGCACCGGCCACGCTGGCCCGCCAGTCGCATCTTAGGCACTAGCATTTTGCTTGGCGATCTCTCCGGGGAAGTTGTGCCAAACCGGCGCGTAAAAGCTCAACGTGCAGTTGACGAACGAACTCATGCCGGCTTTGCTTTGCGTGCATCAGAGCCGACGAGACAAAGCGGGGCGACCCGATGCGCGGTACTGCTGAATTGCCGGGCGGCATGGTGCTCGACGAGAGCGTCTATCCCGACGATTTTGCGCGTCGCGGCCTGCCGCCCGCCGAGTTGTGGCCGGTCATCGATCGCGACGCCCTGGCACGGCTCAATTATCCGAAGCGGGTGAATGCGGCGGTCGAACTGCTCGACCGTGCGGTTACTCGGGGGCTCGGGTCGCGGCCCTGCCTGCGCTCGCCGCAAGCGACCTGGTCATACACCGAGCTTCTCGACAAGGCCAACCGCATCGCCGCGGTCCTGGTCGGCGACATGGGCCTCGTTCCCGGCAACCGCGTGCTGTTGCGGTCGGCGAACAACCCGATGCTGGCGGCGTGCTGGTTTGCGGTGCTCAAGGCCGGCGGTATCGCGGTCACCACCATGCCATTGCTGCGCGCGCGGGAGCTGGCGCAGATATGCGACAAGACCGAAGCCCAGCTTGCGCTGTGTGACCGGCGGTTGGCCGCCGAACTCGAGGCGGCGCGGCCGCTGTGTCCGGCGCTGAAGCAGATTCGGTACTTCAATTCCGACGATGGCGGCGGCCTGGAACGGCTGCTGGCGGCCCGGACCGACGGCTTCGCCAACGTCATCCCGTCGCACGACGACGTCGCCCTGATCGCGTTCACTTCCGGCACGACGGGGCCACCCAAGGCCACCATGCATTTTCATCGCGACGTGCTGGCGATCTGCGACAGCTATCCCGCGGTCACGCTTCGATCTGAAGTGGAAGACATTTTCGCCGGCACCGCGCCGCTCGGCTTTACCTACGGCCTGGGTTCGCTGCTGTTGTTTCCGATGCGGCGCGGCAGTTCGTCGGTCCTGCTCGAGCAGTCTTCGCCGGAAATCATGCTGCAGACCGTGCAGGACTTTGGCGCAACCACACTGTTGATCGGGCCGACGCTGTATCGCGCCATGTCCCCGCACACCGATCGCTTCGATCTGTCCAGCCTGCATACCTGCTGCTCGGCCGGCGAACACCTGCCGGTTGCGGTGTACGAGGAATGGCTGCGGCGCACCGGCATCCGCATTCTCGATTTCATGGGTTCGACGGAAATGCTGCATGCGTTTATCGGCGTGCCGCGGGATGATATCCAGCCGGGTTCGACCGGAACGGCGTTGCCGGGCTACCAGGTCAAAGTGGTCGACGACGCCATGAACGAGGTGCCGCCGGGCGCCGTCGGCAGGCTCGCCGTACGCGGACCGATCGGCTGCCGCTATCTGAACGATCCGGAGCGGCAGCGAGCCTACGTGGTCGACGGCTGGAATTTGACCGGCGACGCCTTCCACGCCGATGCCGATGGATTTTTCTGGTATCATGCGCGCACCGACGACATGATCGTCAGTTCCGGCTACAACATTTCCGGGCAGGAGATCGAAGAGGTTCTGCTAGAGCATCCGAGCGTGAGCGAATGTGCCGTCGTCGGCGTCGACGACGCCGCGCGCGGGCAGGTCGTCAAGGCCTTCGTGGTTTTGCGCGATGCCAAGGCAGCGCACGGAGATTTGGCGCGCAACCTGCAGGATTTCGTCAAGCAGTCGATTGCTCCATATAAATACCCGCGCGCCGTGGAATTCGTCGGCGAACTGCCGAAGACGCAAACCGGCAAGATCAACCGCGTCGCGTTGCGATCGCGCGGTTAGGGCCGCACTGAGGCGTGCGGACGGCCCGACGATCGGCTAGTGGTCCAATTCTAACATTCGCATCCCGGTTCGGTAGGCTGTCATGCGAATGTTGGAATCAAAGGACCACTAGAAAACATAAGTCTTAGTGGAGCTTTGGATTTGACATTCGCTTCGCGAGCTCGCAGCTGGTGGGTAGCAAATGTCAAATCCGCTCCACTAGGCGCCGGCATGGGCGCGCACCTGGGGTAAAAAAGCCGCCGCCGTGAAGGCAAATTTACGCTGTTGACCGATTGAGCGCGCGCCGCCATTGGCGGTTCGTCCTGCGCGTGCTTGAATGCGCGAACCACGAGTGGAGCGGGAGTGACGTTCGATGACTCCGATGACGCCAGGCATCACCAAGGCTGGAACCGGCATAGACGGTATCGTCTGGAATATTCTCGGCCAGACCTATGTGCCGAAGCAGGTCTGCGAGAATTCGTTTTCGTGGCACGCCACGTTTCCCCCCGGCACTTTCGTCCCGCCGCATATTCATCCGACCCAGGATGAATTCATCTACATGCTCGAAGGACGGTTCGATTTGGTAATCGAGGGCCGCGAATTCGTGGCGACGACCGGCGATCTGATCCGGCTGCCGATGCAGATCCCGCACGGTATTTTCAACAAATCGGATCAGACCGTGAAGTGCTTCTTTTGGGTGAGCCCGACGCGCAAGCTGTACGATCTGTTCTGGGCCATCCACAGCATGAAAGAGCAGAACCCGCCCGACGTGGTCGCGCTCTCCGCCAAGCACGAGGTCGTCTTCCTGCCGCCTCCGGCATGACGGCGGCTACGCCGCCTTGTTGACCTGTTCGCGGGCAAAGCCGGCGGCGGACGCGTAGCCGCGCACGATTGCCTTGCGTTGCTCGAACGAGAGCACGTCGTCGATGTTGGAAAAGCCGTCCGGCGCGCGGGCTTCGACTGCATCGATCACGCCTTCGGGGCCACCGGTGCGGTTCATGCGCACGACGTCGGCCGTTACCGGCAAGCGCGTCTGCTCGTAGAGCCACAAGCCGTGCACTGGATGCTCGGCGTCCTTGAGCCTGTCGGCAAGGCAGCGGGCGTCGAGGATCGCCTGCGAGGCGCCGTTCGAGCCGACCGGGTACATCGGATGCGCGGCGTCGCCGAGGAGCGTGACGCGGCCGTGGCTCCAGCGCGGCAGCGGGTCGCGGTCGCACATCGGATATTCCCAGAATTCGTTGGTGGCCTCGATCAAAGCTCTGGCGTCCAGATAGGGGATACGGAAGCGCTGCACGTGCGGCATCAAATCCTCGAAGCGGCCCGGGCGCGACCAGTCCTGTTTGTGCGGCGTCGGCATCGAGGCGTCGCCGACCTTTGCGGCCACCGCCCAGTTGGTCAGCCTTTTGCCGGGCTGCGACCCTTCGGCGATCGGATAGATGACCATTTTCGCCGCCAGGCCGCCAGCGATGATCATGGAGCGTCCGGTCAGGAAGGCCGGCCAGTCGGTGGCGCCGCGCCACAGAATAATGCCGTTCCAGCGCGGCGGCCCTTCGTTCGGATAGAGCGCTTCGCGCACCACAGAATGGATGCCGTCGGCTCCGACCAGGACGTCGCCGCGTGCCGTGTGCTGATGGGAGCCGTTGCGATCGAAGAAGTAGCCGGTGACGCCGCCGTCGTCCTGGGTGAACGAGCCGAGCCGGCAATTGACATGCAGCCGTGCTTCGCCGAGGCGCGCGCGCACCGCCTGATAGATCACGTTCTGCAGCCGGCCGCGGTGAATGGAGAATTGCGGGACGTCATAGCCGGCATCGAGCCCGCGCGGCTCGCGCCAGATCTCCTGACCGAACCGGTTGGTGTAGAATAATTCGTAGGTGCGGATGGCGACGGCATCCAGCCGATCGAGCAGGCCGAGCTCGGCCAATTCCTTGATGGCGTGCGGCAGCGTGTTGATGCCGACGCCAAGTTCACGGATCGCGTCCGCCTGCTCGAAGACTTCGCAGTCGATCCCGCGCGCGTGCAGCATCAGCGCCGTCACCAGGCCGCCGATGCCGCCGCCTGCGATGATCACCTTCATAAACCAACTCCCGCAACATACGCCCGTCCCGACGAGCCAGTCTGCCGCGGCGGGCAGAAAATGCAATGATTTGCCTTCGGGATGGTTATGGGGATGCTGGCATGCAAGGCTTAACTGCCGAGACCGCCGGGAGGAGAACGAGCATGAGCCGGACCGCTCATTTGCGCATTCCGTTTTTCGACGCCCACCACCGCGACTTCGCCGACAAGCTCGATCAATGGGCCGATCAAGCGGTCGCCGAAGTGGAGCAGGGCGACGGCGGCCACGGTGACGTTGACGCGACATGTGTGCGCTGGGTGCGCACTTTGGGCGCCGCCGGATGGCTTCAGCATTGCGTGCCGGCAGGCTATGGCGGCGCCCACGATCCGCTGCAATCGCGCTATCTCGTCATCGCCAGAGAGACGCTCGCCCGGCACAGCGGGCTTGCGGACTTCTCATTCACCATGCAGGGGCTTGGCAGCGTTCCGATCGCGCTCGCCGGATCGCCGGAACTCAAGGCCCGTTATCTGCCGCGGGTCGCCGCCGGCGCGGCCATCGCCGCTTTCGCCCTGACCGAGCCCGAGGCCGGCTCCGACGTTGCCGCGATGTCGCTGACGGCACGACGCACCCACGACCATTACCTGCTTGACGGCGAGAAGACCTTTATTTCGAACGGCGGCATCGCCGATTTCTACGTCGTATTCGCCCGCACCGACGAGGCCCCCGGCGCCCGCGGCATTTCCGCCTTCGTTGTCGACGCCGGAACGCCCGGCTTCGAGATCGCCGAGCGGATCGACGTCACCGCGCCGCATCCGTTGGCCCGCTTGCGTTTTCAGGCCTGCCGAGTGCCGCTGTCGCATCTCGTCGGCGCGTCCGGCGAGGGTTTCAAGATCGCCATGCGCAGTCTCGATATTTTCCGCGCTGGCGTTGCCGCCGCCGCGCTCGGTTTTGCCCGGCGGGCGCTCGATGAAGCGCTGGCGCGGGCAACCGGGCGAAAAATGTTCGGCCAGACACTGGCGGATTTTCAGCTGACGCAGGCGGCGCTCGCCGACATGGCGACCGAAATCGATGCAGCGGCGCTCCTCACCTATCGGGCCGCGTGGCTGCGCGACGTGGAGGGCGTCGCAACCACGCGGGAGGCGGCCATGGCCAAGATGGCCGCGACCGAGAGCGCCCAGCGCGTCATCGATCGGGCCGTGCAGATGTTCGGCGGGCTCGTCGTCGGGG
>Ga0335085_10008418_pt1 | contig 15743 bp, 14 predicted proteins | sample Lox_Sample_45_FD_206712 | JGI IMG/M metagenome (GOLD analysis project Ga0335085, IMG submission 206712) | Soil microbial communities from Loxahatchee National Wildlife Refuge, Florida, United States - Lox_Sample_4.5 | ecosystem: Environmental > Terrestrial > Soil > Wetlands | place: USA...
ATACTTCGTCAATTCGCGCTGGCTCGGCGGCACGCTGACCAATTGGAAGACGATCTCCGGCTCGATCGCGCGCCTGCGCAAGCTCGACGAGATGCTCAACTCCGGCGAGGCCGCCGGCTACACCAAGAAAGAGCGCCTGACCATGCAACGCGAGCGCGACAAGCTCGACCGCTCGCTCGGCGGCATCAAGGACATGGGTGGCGTGCCCGATCTGCTGTTCGTCATCGACACCAACAAGGAAGACATCGCGATCAAGGAGGCCCAACGCCTCAATATTCCGGTCGCTGCCGTGGTCGACACCAATTGCGATCCCGCCGGTATCACTTTCATTATCCCGGGCAATGACGACGCCAGCCGCGCCGTGTCGCTCTACTGCGACTTGGTGGCGAAGGCGGCGATCGACGGCATTTCGCGCGCCCAGGGCGAACTCGGCATCGACGTCGGGGCGGCGGAAAAGCCGGTCGTCGAAACGGTGCCGACGCAGCCCGCGCTCGGCGATCTCGGCTTCGAGCAACTGCCGGGGCCGCGCGGCGCCGCCGACGACTTGAAGAAACTGCCCGGCATCTCCGGCGCGATCGAAAAGCAGCTCAACGACCTCGGCATCTTCCATTATTCGCAGATCGCCGAGCTGTCGCCCAAGGCCGCGCACAATGTCGGCGAAGAAGTCGGCTTGCCCGGTCGCGTCGACGGCTGGATCGCCAAGGCCAAGCAACTGACCGCGGAGTAACAGCGAAATGGCGAATATCAGCGCCCAGATGGTCAAGGAGCTGCGCGAGTCGACCGGCGCCGGCATGATGGATTGCAAGGCGGCTCTGACCGAGAACGACGGCAACATGGAAGCCGCGGTTGATTGGCTGCGCAAGAAGGGCCTTTCCAAGGCCGCCAAGAAGGCCGGCCGTGTCGCCGCCGAGGGCCTGATCGGCGTTCAAGTCGAGGGCACCAAGGGCGTCGTGGTCGAGGTCAATTCGGAGACCGACTTCGTGGCCCGCAACGACCTGTTCCAGGGTCTGGTCAAGATGATCGCGGATGTCGCGCTTTCGACCGGCGCCGACATCGAAGAGATCAAGGCGGCGAAGGCAGGCAGCATCACGGTTGCCGATGCCATTGCCGACACCATCGCCAAGATCGGCGAAAACATGACGCTGCGCCGTGCGGCTTCGCTGTCGGTCGCCACGGGCGTTATCGGGTCTTATGTGCATAGCTCGCTCAGCGACGGCCTCGGCAAGATCGGCGTCATCGTCGCGCTCGACTCGCGCGGCAATGCCGACGAGCTCGCTGCGCTCGGCCGTCAGCTCGCCATGCACATTTCGTGGGCCAATCCGATGGCGATCGATCCTTCGGGTCTCGATCCGGCGCTCGTGACCCGCGAGAGGGGCGTCCTGGCGGACAAATTCCGCCAGCAGGGCAAGCCCGAGAACATGATCGACAAGATCGTCGAGGGCGGTCTGAAAAGCTACTATAAGGAAGTCTGTCTGCTCGATCAGGCTTACGTCCACGACGACAAGAAGACCGTCGCGCAGGCGCTGAAAGAAGCCGAAGGCAAAGTCGGTGGGCCGATCAAGATCGCCGGGTTCGTGCGCTACGCTCTGGGTGAGGGGATTGAAAAGCCGGAAGCGGATGCCGCCGCTTAAGCCGAGGCTGCCGCTGGCTCTCGTCGATCCGATGGAGGATCGCACCGCATGACTGGTCCGCTGTACCGACGCGTCGTCGTCAAATTGTCCGGCGAGGCGCTGACCGGCGCCAAGGGCTTCGGCATCGATCAGAAGACCGTCGATCGCGTCGCCGCCGACCTCGCGGCCGCGGCCAAGCTTGGTGTCGAGCTCGGCGTGGTGGTTGGTGGCGGCAATATTTTCCGCGGCGTCGAAGTCTCCAAGCGCGGCGTCGATCGTCCGGTCGGCGACACCATGGGCATGCTGGCCACGGTGATGAATTGTCTGGTCTTGGAGGCGGCGATCGAACGCGACGGCTGCGAGGCGCGCACGCTGTCGGCGCTTGCCATGCCCGCGGTCTGCGAAACCTATAACCGCAAGCGCGCCATCAAGAACCTCGGCAAGGGCCGGGTCGTGCTCTTGGCGGCGGGCACGGGCAACCCGTTCTTCACCACCGATACCACGGCCGTGCTGCGGGCCGCCGAGCTTGGCTGCCAGGCGGTCCTCAAGGCCACCAATGTCGACGGCGTCTATACCGCCGACCCCAAGAAGAACCCAAAGGCCAAGCGCTATGAGCGGCTCGGGCACCAAGAAGCGATCGAAAAAGACCTGCGGGTGATGGATTCCACCGCCTTCGCGCTTGCCCGGGAAAACCACATGCCTATCATCGTTTTCTCAATCGCCGACAAAGGCGCCATTGCGGCGGTGCTGCGTGGCAAAGGCCGCTCGACATTAATCGACTAGCGGCGGCCTGCGCCTTCATCGGCGCCGTGTCGGGGGATCGCCATGACGAACGCAACAACGCACGACATCAACGAAATCAAACGGCGCATGCAGGGCGCGGGCGCCGTGCTGAAGACCGAATTGGCCGGCCTGCGCACCGGACGCGCCTCCGCGCATATGCTCGATCCGGTGATGGTCGACGCCTACGGCGCGCAAATGCCGCTCAACCAGGTGGCGAGCGTCGCCGTGCCGGAGCCGCGGCTGATCACCGTCAATGTTTGGGACCGCTCGCTGGTGCACGCGGTGGAAAAGGCGATCATCAACTCCAATCTCGGTTTGTCGCCGGCGACCGAAGGCCAAATGCTGCGTTTGCGCATTCCCGAACTCAACGAGGAGCGCCGCAAGGAGCTGGTCAAAATCGCGCACAAATATGCGGAAAACGCGCGCGTGGCGGTTCGCCACGTGCGCCGTGACGCCATGGACGTGATCAAGAAGCTGGAAAAGGACCACAAGATCAGCAAGGACGATCACGACCGCTTCTCCGGCGATATCCAGAAAGCGACCGACGCCGGCATCTTCGAGATCGACCATCTGCTGGCGGCCAAGGAGAAGGAGATCCTGACCGTTTGAGGCCGTGCACGGGCCGCGCCGACCGGCTGGCCGCAGCCGGTTTTCGTCAAGATCATGCGCAAGGATCGTGTTAAGCAAGGAGCCGGATTCATTTCGAACCGATACGACGTAAGCCCAATGTCCGAGGCCCAGACTCCGCATAGCGCAGCGCCGCCGTTCGAGCGGGCGCCGCGGCACGTCGCCATCATCATGGACGGCAACGGACGTTGGGCGGCGGCGCGCGGCCTGCCGCGCGGCGAAGGGCATCGTCGCGGCGTCGAAGCGCTGCGGCGGACGATCCGCGCGGCGAGCGAGATCGGCATCAAGTTCGTCACCATCTTCTCCTTCAGCGCCGAGAACTGGAGGCGTCCGGCCAAGGAGGTCGGCGACCTCATGGGCCTGCTGCGCCGCTTCATCCGCAACGACCTTGCCGAGTTGCATCGCAGCGGCGTGCGCGTTCGCGTGATCGGCGAACGCGAAGGTCTCGACCCCGAGATCGGCCGCCTGCTGATCGAGGCAGAAGACCTCACCGCCAACAACGACGGGCTGACCTTGGTCGTCGCCTTCAATTACGGCGCGCGCCAAGAGATCACGCGGGCGGCGCGGCGCGCCGCCGAAGCGGTGCTGCAAGGACGCCTCAAGCCAAGCGACATCAGCATGGAGACGCTCGGCGGCTTCCTCGACGCGCCGGATATTCCCGATCCCGACCTCGTCATCCGCACCAGTGGCGAGCAGCGGCTGTCGAACTTCCTGCTCTGGCAATCCGCCTATAGCGAACTCGTTTTTGTGCCGACCTATTGGCCCGATTTCGACCGCGCCGCGCTGGAGGCGGCGATCCGCGAATACCAGCAGCGCGAACGCCGCTTTGGCGGCTTGGTCGCTAAGACCGGTTCGTAAGCCCGTGGCTGACGCCGACCCCGTTCAAGGATCGCGCGCTGCCGCGCCGGCATCGGCCCATGAATTGGCAGCACGCATTGCCTCGGCCGCGGTGCTGGCGCCACTGGCGCTGCTGACGGCCTATCTCGGGCATTGGCCGTTCACGCTGTTCTGGGCCCTCGCGGCGATTGCCGTGTTATGGGAATGGATCAGCCTGGTGGCCGCGCCGCGCTACCGGCTGATGCTGTCGGCCTGCGGCAGCGCCATCGCCGGGGCCGCGCTCGTCGCCTGGCTCGGCCGGCCGATCGCGGCCATCTTGCTGGTCGGTCTTGGCGCGCTCGCCGCGCTGATTTTTGCACCGCAAGGGCGGCGGCTTTGGATTACCGCCGGGATCGGCTATGCCGGCTCCATGCTGCTGGCGCCGGTGCTGCTGCGCGCAGACGAAAATGAAGGCTATCTAGCGATGGTGATGCTGTTCGCGATCGTGTGGACCACCGACGTGCTCGGCTATTTCGCCGGCCGCGCTTTTGGCGGGCCGAAATTGCTGCCGGCGGTGAGCCCGAAAAAGACCTGGTCGGGCGCCATCGCCGGGGCGCTGGGCGCCATCCTCGTCGCCCTCGTGGTCGCGGCAATTTTTGGCCCATTCAACCGGATCGCGATCGCGGCCATCGCGTTGCTCTTGTCGGTGCTGGCCCAACTCGGCGACCTCCTGGAATCCTGGGTCAAACGTCAATTCGGCGCCAAGGACGCGAGCCATCTCATTCCCGGCCATGGCGGCGTCATGGACCGGCTCGACGGCTTTTGGGCTGCCGCGCTGTTCGGCTGCCTGCTTGGGCTGGCCCGCGGCGGCTTTGACGGTGCCGCGCGCGGCTTGTTGGTGTGGTGAGACGATGACGGTGCCCGGTATCGCCCGCGTAAAACCGTCGCCGGCTGCGGCTGTGCGCAGCATCACGATTCTTGGCGCCACCGGCTCGATCGGCGCCAGCACCGTCGATCTGATCAAACGCGCGCCGGACCGGTACCGCGTCGAAGCGATCACCGCGCGCCGGAATGCGGCCGCGCTGGCGAAGCTCGCCCGCGAGCTGCGCGCGCGCCTTGCGGTGGTCGCGGATCCCGCCGCCTATGATGAACTCAAGGACGCCTTGGCGGGCAGCGGCATCGAGCCGGCGGCGGGCGAGGGTGGCTTGCTCGAAGCAGCGCAGCGGCCGGCCGATTGGCTGATGGCGGCGATCAGCGGCGCGGTCGGTTTAAAGCCGACGCTTGCGGCCATCGAACGCGGCGCGACCGTCGCGCTCGCCAACAAGGAATGCCTGGTTTGCGCCGGCGGCCTGTTCATGCGGCGCGCCGCGGCGACCGGCGCAACGGTGCTGCCGGTCGATTCCGAGCACAATGCAATTTTCCAGGCGCTCGCCGCCGGCCCGCGCGAAGACGTCAGGCGCATCATTCTCACCGCGTCCGGCGGCCCGTTTCGCACCTGGACGCTGGAGCAGATCAAGGCGGCGACGCTTGAACAGGCGCTGAGGCATCCCAACTGGTCGATGGGGCCGAAGATCACGATCGATTCCGCGAGCCTGATGAACAAAGGGCTCGAAGTGATCGAGGCCTATCACCTGTTCGCCCTCAAGCCGGAGGAGATCGACGTCCTGGTGCATCCTCAATCGGTCGTGCACGGCCTCGTCGAGTTCCGCGACGGCTCGGTGGTGGCGCAGCTCGGTTCGCCCGACATGCGCATCCCGATCGCGCATTGCCTCGCTTGGCCCAAGCGGATTGACGGGCCGGCCGCGCGCCTCGACCTCGCGCGCGTGCGTGATTTGACCTTCGAGGCGCCCGATCTCGTTCGTTTTCCTGCCTTGGCGTTGGCGCGCCGCGCCTTGCAGGCGGGCGGGGCAGCGCCGACCGTCTTTAACGCCGCCAATGAAGTCGCTGTCGCCGAATTCATTGCCCGGCGCATCGGCTTTACGGCGATACCCGCGCTGGTCGAGGCAACGCTGGCGGCGGCCGCCGGCCGCGGCCTGCTGGCGGAGCCGGCCGATATCGATGCGGCGCTTGCCGTTGACCATAATGCAAGAAGTTTGGCCGTGAGCCTCTTGCCCGAAATTGCCTTAAAGGCATCCTAGTAACCTTTGGCTAGGGATAGGGACGCCGGCGCGGCGGGACGAGGGTCGGAATGATTATGGACATTATGGGGGGTCTGGGCGCTTTTGGCGGCCACCTCGTCGGCTATATCGTTCCGTTCCTGTTTGTTCTCACCATTGTCGTGTTCTTTCACGAGCTCGGCCATTTCCTGGTGGCCCGTCGCTGCGGTATTAGGGTATTGGTTTTTTCCATCGGCTTCGGTCCGGAAATCATCGGTTTTTATGACCGCTATGGAACGCGCTGGAAAATCTCGGCGGTTCCGCTCGGCGGTTATGTGAAATTCTTCGGTGACGAAAACGCGGCTAGCGTCCCCGACCGCGAGGCCGTCGCCGAGATGAGCGAGGCGGACAAAGCGGTCAGTTTTGTGCATCAGCGCGTGGGCCCGCGTGCCGCGGTGGTCGCCGCCGGCCCGATCGCGAATTTCATTTTGGCGGTGCTCATTTTCGCCGGCATCTTTATGACCGTCGGCAAGCAGACCACGAGCGCGCGCGTCGACGCGGTACAGCCGGACAGCGCGGCGCAGGCCGCGGGCTTCAAGCCGGGCGACCTGGTGTTGGCGATCGACGGCGAAAAGATCGGCAGTTTTTCCGATATGCAGCGGATCGTCAGCGTCAGCGCCGGCGAGACGTTGACCATCGAAGTCGACCGCGGCGGCGTTCACGTGATGCTCAAAGCCACGCCGCAGCTCAAGGAGCTCAAAGACAGCTTCGGCAATGCGCACAAGCTCGGCGTGCTCGGCATCAGCCGGTCGATGGCGCCGGGCGACATCAAGACCGAGAAAATGGGACCGCTGCAGGCGGTCGGTGAGGCTGGGCGCGAGACCTGGTTCGTGGTCGATCGCACGCTGACCTATATCGGCGGCGTGTTCACCGGGCGTGAGGCGGCCGACCAGCTCGGCGGCCCGATCCGCATCGCGCAGGTCTCCGGCGAGGTGGCTTCCATAGGGTTCGTCGCCCTCATCCATCTCACCGGCGTGCTGTCGGTGTCGATCGGTCTGCTCAACCTCTTCCCGATTCCGCTGCTCGATGGCGGTCACCTTTTGTTCTATGGAATCGAGGCGATTCGCGGCCGACCCCTGTCCGAGCGCGCACAGGAGGTTGGCTTCCGGATCGGCTTGGCGATCGTCGTGATGCTGATGATATTCGCTACCTTTAACGACATTCTACATCTGGCCACCTCATAATGCGTGTCTAATCGGCAACTTTCTGAGGCGAAAGGGAAACTTGGGCTGGGGGTTTCGTTTGCAGTGCCACGAAAACGCTGTAAAACGCTGACCAAAATCTGCCCAACAGTCAGTCGGCTCCGCTAAACGGGGGCGGCCGCACGGGTTAAGACAAAGGCGCGCTGCGCATGGAATTGGGTGTGCGGATTTTACGGGGACTTGCCATCGGCTGTTGGGTCCTCGTCGGTACCCTCGTGGGTGCCGGGACCGTGATCGTGGCGTCGCCCGGCATGGCTATCGCCCAATCCGTCAATTCCATCGTCGTGCACGGCAACCGCCGGGTCGAGGCGGAGACGGTCCGTTCCTATTTCAAGCCCGGCCCGGGCGGGCAGCTCGGCCCGGCCCAGATCGACGACGCTATTCACGCGCTCTACGGCACTGGGCTGTTCGCGGACATCCAATACGGTCACGAGGGCGGCCATCTGGTGATCACCGTGGTGGAAAACCCGGTGATCGATAAGGTCGCCTTTGAGGGCAACAAGAAAGCCAAGGACGAGCAGCTCAAGGCCGAGATCCAGTCGAAGCCGCGCGGCACGCTGTCGAAGCCGACGGTGCAGGCCGACGTGCAGCGAATTATCGAGATCTATCACCGCAGCGGCCGGTTCGATGTCTCCGTCGATCCGAAGATCATCGAGCTGCCGAACAACCGCGTCGATCTGGTTTTCGAGATCAAGGAAGGGTCGAAAACGGGCGTCAAGGAAATCCGCTTTGTCGGCTTGCACGCCTTCTCCTCCGGCCGCCTCAAGGACGTGATCAAGACTTCGGAAAGCAACTGGCTGAGCTTCCTGCAGACGACCGATATTTACGATCCGGACCGCGTCGAGGCCGACCGCGACCTGTTGCGCCGCTTCTACCTCAAGCATGGTTATGCGGATGTGCGCCTGTTGTCCGCGGTCGGCGAATACGATCCGGCCAAGAAGGGCTTCATCGTCACCTTCACCATCGACGAGGGCGCCCAATATCGCTTCGGCACCGTCGACATCATCTCGAATGTGCACGCGATCAACCCGTCCTCGCTGCGCGGCAGCCTCAAGGTCAGTTCGGGCAATGTTTACAACGCCGATCTGGTCGAAAAGAGCGTGGAGACGATGACGATCGAAGCCGCCAAGCATGGCTTCGCATTCGCCAATGTGCGCCCGCGCGGCGATCGCGATTTCACGAAACATGTCATCAATCTGACCTTCGTCGTCGAGGAAGGCGCGCGCGCCTATATCGAGCGCATCAATATCATCGGCAACACCCGCACCCGCGACTATGTGATCCGCCGCGAATTCGATATCGGCGAGGGCGATGCCTATAACCGCGCGCTAATCGACCGTGCCGAGCGCCGGCTGAAGAACCTCGGCTATTTCAAGACGGTCAAGATCACCAACGAGCCCGGTTCGGCGCCCGATCGCGTCGTCATCAACGTCAACGTCGAAGAGCAATCCACCGGCGAGTTCAGCATCTCCGGCGGCTATTCGACGTCCGACGGCTTCCTCGCCGAGGTCAGCATCGCCGACCGCAATTTGATGGGGCGAGGGCAATTCGCCAAGGCGACGGTGAGCTACGGTCAGTACACGCGGGGCTTCGGCCTGTCGTTCGTCGAGCCTTATCTGCTTGGCTATCGCATGGCCGGCGGTTTCGACGTCTACGCGCGGCAGACCTACTCGACCAATTACGTGTCGTACAACACGCAGACGGTCGGCGTGAATTTGAAGCTCGGCTTCGCCCTGTCGGAAGAATTGTCGTTTTCGCCGCGCTACTCGATCTTCCAGCAGGAAGTGACGCTGCCGGACTATTTGAACAACTGCCAATATGCTGCGACCGCGCCGGCTTCGATGTTCGGCGGCACAGTGCCGGCTGGCTACACGGCGCACACGATACCGGTGACGCCGGGGACCGACGAATGCTACTCCGACGGCGAAACCACCCTGCCGGTGCGCATCGAACTGACGAACGGCCCGGTCATCGAATCGATCGTCGGTTATTCGCTCGCCTACAACACGCTCGACAACAACAAATCGCCGACCAGCGGCCTCTATGTCGAGTTCAAGCAGGATTTCGCCGGCGTCGGCGGCGACGTGAACTTCGTTCGCTCGACCGCCGAGGTCCGCACCTATTACGAAGTCTTCCCGGACGTGATCGGCGTCCTGCATCTGCAAGGCGGTCAATTGCAGGGCTGGGGCGGCAAGTCGCTGCGCATGCTCGACAACTTCCAGATGGGCCCCAATCTGGTGCGCGGCTTCGCGCCGGCCGGCATCGGCCCGCGTGACGTCACCCTCGGCAGCACCAACGACGCGCTCGGCGGCACCATGTATTGGGGCGCAAGCGTCGAAGCGCAAACTCCGCTTTATTTCCTGCCGAAGGAGATCGGCATCAAGGTCGCCGTGTTCGCCGACGCCGGCTCGCTGTGGAATTACCAGTCGGAAACCTATTGGGCCGTGACCGGCGAACAGTTGCAGGTGGCCGATACCGCGGCCGTGCGCTCTTCGGTCGGCATGGGCTTCATCTGGGATTCCCCGCTCGGGCCGTTGCGGTTTGATTTTGCCTATGCTCTCACCAAGGAGAGCTACGACAATACGCAGTTCTTCCGTTTCAGCGGCGGCACGAAATTCTAATTTGACCGCGCTTGGCGGTGCGGAACTGGCGGGATGAGCGAGCCGGGTTTGCAACGACACGCGCGAGGTCTGACGCTGGCCGAGATCGCGGCTGTGATCGGCGCGGCGGCGCCCGCCGCGCCGCGACGGACGATCAGCGGCATTGCCGCGCTCGACCGCGCCGGCCCCGCCGATCTGTCCTTTTACGACCAGCCACGCTTTGCCGCGGCCGCGGCAAAAACTCATGCGGGAATCTGTCTGACCACCGAAACGCTGGCGCGCGATTTGCCGGCCGGCGTCGCCGCGCTTGCCGTCACGGATCCTTATCGCACCTTCGTCATGGTCGCGAGCGAGCTCTTTCCCGAGGCCTTGCGTGCGTCCTCGCTTTACCCGGCAAATGAAGCGGCCGGCGCCCGCGTTCATCCGACCGCGCGGCTGGAAACGGGCGTCACGCTCGAGCCCGGCGCCGTGATCGGGCCGGGTGTCGAGATCGGCGCCGGCAGCGTGATCGGCGCCAATGCCGTCATCGCCGCGCACGTCCGCATCGGGCGCGACTGCAGCATCGGCGCCGGCTCGAGCGTCGCCAACGCCTTGATCGGCGACCGCGTCGCCATGCATGCCGGCTGCCGCATCGGCGAGGACGGCTTCGGCTTCACGATGGACGCAGCGCGGCACCGCAAAATCCCGCAGGTCGGCCGCGTCATTATTCAGGACGACGTGGAAATCGGCGCCGGGACCGCGGTCGACCGCGGCTTCATCCGCGACACCGTCATCGGCGAGGGCACCAAGATCGACAACCTCGTGCAAGTAGGCCACAATGTCAGCATCGGTCGTCACTGCATTATCGTGGCGCAGACGGGAATTTCCGGCTCCGCCACGCTTGAGGATTTTGTGGTATTGGGCGCGCGCGTCGGTCTGCACAACAATGTGACGATCGGCGAAGGCGCGCAGATTGCCGCGGTCAGCGGGGTGCATGGCGACGTGCCGCCGGGCGCCCGCTGGGGCGGCACGCCGGCCAAGCCGGTGACGCAGTGGTTCAGTGAAATACGGGCGCTCGCGCATTTGGCCCGGCGCAAAGGCGGACCGACGAAAACGGCGAGTGAGTGAGTCGACGGTGATGGACGAAGCCGTGAAAACATTGGAAGCGGCTGATATCGCGGCGGTGCTCAAGATGCTGCCGCACCGCTACCCGTTTCTCATGGTCGACCGCGTCATCGACATGCACGGCGACGAGCGCGGCATCGGCATCAAGAACGTCACGATCAACGAGCCGCATTTCATGGGGCATTTCCCCGAAAATCCGGTCTTCCCCGGCGTGCTGATGATCGAAGGCATGGCGCAGACCGCCGGCGTGCTGTGCATCTCGAAATTTCGTTTGCAGCAGCCGAAGTCGGTGTTCTTCCTGACCATCGACAAGGCCAAATTCCGCAAGCCCGTGCTGCCCGGTGACACCCTCGAATATCACATGCGCAAGGTTGCACAGCGGCGCACCATGTGGTGGTTCGCCGGCCTTGCCAAAGTCGCCGGTCGTATCGTCGCCGAGGCGGAAGTCGGCGCCATGATTGTCGACGCATGAACGCACCCATAATCGATGCCTCGGCGCGGATCGACGCGAAGGCGGCGATCGGACGCGACGTGACCGTCGGGCCGTATTGCACGATCGGCCCGCATGTCACGATCGGCGACGGCTGCCGGCTGATCGGGCATGTCAACATCACCGGCCATACGACGATCGGTGCGCGCACGGTCATCCGTCCGTTCGCTTCGCTCGGTTCGCCGCCGCAGTCGGTGCATTATCGCGGCGGGCCGACGCGCCTCGTCGTCGGCGCCGATTGCGATATCCGCGAAAACGTCACCATGAACACCGGCACGGAAGACGGCGGCGGCGCCACCGAAGTCGGCGACAAATGCTTCTTCATGGTCGGCGCCCATGTCGGGCATGATTGCAAGGTGGGCAACCATGTTGTGATCGCCAATAACGTGCTGCTGGGCGGCCATGTCAGCGTCGGCGACTATGTGAATTTTGGCGGCGGGGCCGCCGTGCGGCAGTTCGCCCGCATCGGCGAAGGGGCCATGATCGTCGGCATGAGCGGCGTGCGGGCCGACGTCATTCCCTTCGGCATGGTGCTCGGCAGTCCGCTCGGCTCCCTGGTCGGCCTCAATGTGATCGGCATGAAGCGGCGCGGGATCGCCAAGGCCGATATCCACCGGTACCGCGCGGCGTTTCGTACGCTGTTTTTCGGCGATGGCGAATTCCGCGCACGGCTCGCGCGCATGGTGAGCGACTATGCGGGCGATGCCCTGGTCGGCAAAATGCTCGATTTCATCCGCGGCGGCACGCGGCCGCTGACCATGGCAAGCAGCCGCGACGAAACCGAAGTGGACATATGAGCGCCGCGCCGGCCGTGAATGCACAGGGCCCGTTGGCGATCATCTGTGGCGGCGGCAGCCTGCCGGTAGCGGTCGCGGATTCGGTCAGCGCCAGCGGACGGGGGGTATTGCTGTTTCCACTACGCGGGGCGGCCGATCCGCAAGCCGTCGCGCGCCATCCGCATCACTGGCTTTATGTCGGCCAAGGCGGGAAATTCAGGCGGCTAGCGCGCGCCGCCGGCTGCACGGACGTCGTGCTGATCGGCTCGATGGTGCGCCCGGCGCTGCGGCACATTCGTCCCGATTTCACCACGCTGTTCTATCTGCCGCGCATCATCACCGCTTACCGCGGCGGCGACGACCATCTGTTGTCGTCGATTGCCCGCATTTTCGACGAGCACGGATTCCACCTCGTCGGCGCGCATGAAGTGGCGCCGGAAATTTTGATGCCGGCGGGCCCGTTGGGTGAGGCGCTGCCAAGCGCGGCCGACCGCGCCGATATTGCGCTCGGATTGGAATATCTGCGCGCGGCGGCGCCGTTCGACATCGGGCAGGCGGTGGTGGTCGCGGGCCGCCATGTGCTCGCGGTCGAAGCTGCCGAAGGCACCGATGCCATGCTGGCGCGGGTTGCCGACATGCGCGGCAAAAAGCGCGTCCCGCCCGCGGCCGGCGTCTTGGTCAAGGCGCCCAAGCACGGGCAGGACCATCGCTTCGATTTGCCCTCGATCGGTCCGCAAACGGTCGAAGCGGCGGCGCGGGCCGGCCTGTCCGGCATCGCAGTTGTCGCCGGGTCGACCATCGTCGCCGAGGCCGAGGCGCTGATCGCGGCGGCCAGCCGCGCGAGATTATTCGTGATCGGCGTCGCCGCCGAGACGCGGCAATGAACGACGCGTCGGCACCGCATATCTTTTTGGTGGCGGGGGAGGATTCGGGCGACCGGCTAGGCGCCGCGCTGATCGAAGCCGTTCGCCGGCGCGTTCCCGCCACGCGATTTTCCGGCGTCGGCGGTCCGCTGATGGCCGCGCAAGGCGTGCCCAGCCTGTTTCCGCTCGGCGACCTCGCCATCATCGGCTTTGCCGCGGTGGCCACTGGCTTGCCGAAAATTCTGCAGCGCATCCGGCAGACCGCGGATGCGGTCATCGCGGCGGCGCCGGATGTGCTGGTCGTGATCGACAGTCCGGAATTTACCCATCGTGTCGCGCGCCGCGTGCGCGCGCGGGCGCCCGCGATCCCCATCGTCGATTATGTCTGCCCCTCGGTCTGGGCGTGGCGGCCAGGACGCGCGCGCGCCATGCGCGCCTCGATCGATCACGTGCTTGCGCTGTTGCCCTTCGAGCCGGCGGCGATGCAGAAACTCGGCGGGCCGCCGTGTAGTTTTGTCGGCCATCCGTTGAGCGAGCGGGCGGCGCAACTGCGGCCAAATTCCGCGGAAGCCGCGCGCCGAATGGCGGATCCCCCGCTGGTGCTGGTGCTACCCGGCAGCCGCGCCAGCGAAATCCGGCGTATGGCAGGCGTGTTCGGCGCCACGGCGGCGCTGGTCGCGGATCGTGTCGGCGCTCTCGAACTGATGGTGCCGGCGGTGCCGCGGCTCGCCGCGATGGTCAAATCCGCGGTGGCGTCTTGGCGCGTTCCGGCGCGGGTGGTGAGCGAGCCCGGCGAAAAAGACGCGGCCTTTCGTCGAGCGCGCGCGGCACTGACGAAATCGGGGACTTCGACGCTCGAGCTCGCGGTCGCCGGAATCCCCATGGTTGCCGCCTACAAAGTGCCACTGTTCGAGGAGGTGATCGCCCGCCTGCTGATCAAGCTCGATACCGTGATCCTCGCCAATCTGGTCTTGGGCGAAACTGTCGTGCCCGAACTGTTACAAAAAGACTTCACGCCCGAGCGGGCGGCGGCGGCGCTGCTGCCGTTGTTGCGCGACGGCCCGGAGCGAAAGCGGCAGATCGAGGCCTTCAGCCGGCTCGACGCCATCATGGAGATCGGGCGGGCGGTGCCCAGCGCTCGGGCGGCGGCCCTGGTGCTGGATTTCGCCGCAAGGGCAGCCCAGCCGAGCGTTTGAAGGTGTGGCGCCGGCCCGGCCAAGGGCGTAATTTGCCATGTTCCGCCAAATAGGCTTTATGCATCGGCCGTAAACTGGAATAGCCGCCTTTGACCGTCCTTCCGCGTGCGTCCATCACCGCCGTCCATGGCTTTCTGCCGCCGGACGTGCTGACCAATGCCGATCTCGCGCGGTTGGTGGACACCACCGACGCCTGGATCACCGAACGCACCGGGATCAAAGAACGCCACATCCAGAAAGGTGAGGGGCTCGGCACCTCGCATATGGCGGCGGAGGCGGTGCGCGGCCTGCTGCAGAAAACCGGGACCAAAGCCGGCGAGATCGACCTGCTGATCTGCGCCACCACCACGCCGGATATGCAATTTCCATCGACGGCCAACCTGATCTGCGACATGGTCGGGGTGAAGAATATCGGCTCGTTCGACGTGCAGGCTGCCTGCTCGGGGTTCCTCTATTCGCTCACCATCGCCGCGCAATTCATCGCCAACGGGACCGCACGCAAAGTGATCGTGGTCGGCGCCGACAAGATGTCGTCGATCATCGACTATACCGACCGCGCCACATGCGTCTTGTTCGGCGACGCCGCCGGCGCCGTGCTGATCGAGCCAAGCATCGACGGCACCGGCATCATGGACGCGCTGATCCGCTCGGACGGGGCGGGCGCGATCCATCTGCACCAGAAAGCGGGCGGCAGCCGCATGCCGCCGACTTTCGAGACCGTGGCCAACCGGCTGCACTACGTGCACCAGGAAGGCGCCGCGGTTTACAAGTTCGCCATCGCCAAAATGGCGGAGGTGGCCGGCGAGATCATGGCGCGCAACAACCTGCGCGCCGACATGATCGATTGGCTGGTGCCGCATCAGGCCAACAAGCGCATCATCGAATCCACGGCCGAACGCATGTGGCTGCCGATGGAGCGCGTGATGGTGACGATCCACAAATACGGCAACACCACCAACGCGACGATTCCGCTTTGTCTGTGGGACTACGAGCCGAAATTAAAGCGCGGCGACCGTCTGCTATTGGCCGCCTTCGGCGGCGGCTTCACCTGGGCCGGGGCCTATGTGCAATGGGCCTATGACGGGCTGGCCGCGTCCAGACGCAAGGCCAATGGCGGCAACGGCAGCGGAAACGGAAAGGGCGGCTGAACAGCCGCCCTTCGCGTCTCACGTCCAGAAAAATTATTTCCGCCGCGAGATCGGCACGTAATCGCGCCGGGTCGCTCCGGTATAGAGCTGGCGCGGCCGGCCGATCTTCTGCTTCGGGTCCTCGATCATTTCCTTCCACTGCGCGATCCAGCCGACCGTGCGCGCGACGGCGAACAGCACGGTGAACATGGTGGTGGGGAAACCCATCGCCTTGAGCGTGATGCCCGAATAGAAGTCGATGTTCGGATAGAGCTTCTTCTCGATGAAATAGGCGTCGTGCAGCGCGATCTTTTCCAGCTCCATGGCGACGTCGAGCAGCGGATCGTCCTTGATGCCGAGCTCGGTCAAGACCTCGTGGCAGGTCTTCTGCAT
>Ga0335085_10008419_pt1 | contig 15740 bp, 31 predicted proteins | sample Lox_Sample_45_FD_206712 | JGI IMG/M metagenome (GOLD analysis project Ga0335085, IMG submission 206712) | Soil microbial communities from Loxahatchee National Wildlife Refuge, Florida, United States - Lox_Sample_4.5 | ecosystem: Environmental > Terrestrial > Soil > Wetlands | place: USA...
TTGCCTCCAACAACACGAAATGGTTTATCCATTATTCTCTCCCGGCATAAAGTTTTGCTAAGGCAAGTAACCGGCCAAACCAGCCAGCAGCAAAATATGTAAAGTCGGATAACCCACGATACAAGATTAAACGTTGGTTCAAATATGAAAAATAAATGTCAATTTCATCCATAGCCTGATAAGCTGCTTGGCTCTCGGGGCCAAATACCCCATCTGGCGTTGTTTTTATGGCTGTTTGCAAGAGAATGATTGATCTTTCAACACCGTGGTTAACTGCGCCGTCGAATACGGCCCTGGAAATCCAATAAGACAAATAAGCAGGTATTTTAGCCCAATAGTCTTGGCGATAAATTGCTTCCGCTTGGTCAAGTGTCAATGAAGCAATATTGAGGTTTGGATAGCTCGCAGCAGAAATACCGTATTTCGTGCCTTTCAGAATTCCCTCTCCAATTGCACCGCCAGTCCAGTTACCAGGATCGCGAGCACTGTTGTCAAATCCGCCTTCCACACCGACCGTCCAACTAAAGGCGTCTAGGAATGCGTCCATGTCTTTGTTATATATGGTTTTGAGGATTATAGCTATGCCGTGGACTGCCGACGACGCAAAACGTCATACAAAACATGCTGATACACCCCATTTACGGCGCCTGTGGGCGCGTGTTGCCAACAATGCCTTGAAGGAATACGGCAACGATGAACAGGCTATCCGCACAGCCGACGCTGCCGTAAACAACGCAAAAACAAAAAAGCAGAAGAGTACGAAGATCATTCGTGATCTACAGGATGTTGCGGATCGCTTTTAGGGATAAAGGGCGGAATTGGCGCTAGCTGGATATTGATGAATGGATCACGACCAGCCCCCAGGCTGTCACCTTGACCTTGTAATTTGCTTGATAGATTAACGCCATTGGCATTACCTAAGCCGTGCCCCTCCCCAGAATGCCCAAGGATTTTATCAACGCTTAATTCACCGCGCTTAATCGTTGCCTCAAGTGGCCGTCCTGCCCGCTTCGCTTCGGCCATTCCTTGCTGGATTTTAGACATGCGTTGGTTTGAGTACGGAATGGAAAAGGCACGCGGCTCTGACTGCCCAGGCAACATAAGCCAGATATAGATATGCTCCTGTTCGTCAGAGACGGCATTTAATACCATCCCTTTGACCGGCTTGAACAACATCCAATATGGTTCCGGTCTGCTAATAGAATAGTTTATTAAACCAGCAGCACAAATAAGCAATACAAAATAAAGCAACAAACGGCGCCAAGTCACTTGGTCAGATGCTAGAAAGAAATAGCCGAAAACCAAGAGAAATACCAAAAGTATTTCAATCATCGGATTACCTTGCTGCATAAAGTGGAATTGTTGGTGGATTGGCGATCACACTGCCAGGAAGCAAAGCGTGGTTGGCGTCAATACGAAACGTTACCAGTGTGATTTCTTGCTTGACTTCATTGAGTTGCCCAGTGCCGCTATATAGCTCAGTCTGTCCCGCCTCACTGGCACGATAGATATGTGTATCCAGCAATACCGGAAATTTGTGGTCCCATGACGCATACAGGACAGCATTAACAATGTATAAACCTTCCGGTAGGCTCCGCGCAACAGCAAATTCGGTGTTCACGACACTGTGTTCAATGGAAGTACCTCGGTCATCGTGTAGCAAATCGAATATTTTTCCAGTGCGGCGCATATAGCCTACAGGCACATCACCAGGGCCTTCGACCCATAGGTCTACGTCAGCATCCGCTGGTATCGCCCAATGCAAAACAACAACAAGTGTTCCGGTATTTTCAGAATCATGTTTCGGTTTGGTTTTTTGCACCATTGCCAGAACAGCGAGCGCGAACGCGGCAACGAATAAAGTCAGAAGCAAATCGCGATAGGCCCACTCCATACCGGATGTTAAATGCCGGTCAGTTTTGCTTGGGAGCATTAGATGTGTTCCTCGCCCACGAAATAAGCTAGCTCACGTAGCCACAAGAAACCAAATGCCCCAGTGCCGGTGCAGATCAGACCAAATGCAACGCCCCGGAATACCTCTACTGCGGTTTCGGGCGTTAGATTTGTGACACGGCTTGCTGTAGCTACCACCGTCAGCACACAACCGACAAGGCCCCAGACAGGCAGCCCATTCGCAATATGATAAACGGTGCGCCACCGGCCCAACACCGCGAACACAATACCAAGCGCCCACAGGAACAGCAGGAACCCACCGATACCTAATTCAGCGGCTGGCATTTGCCAAATAAAAGACAGTAAATGTAACGCGACGATACCAGCGATAACAGCAGCAAGCAAAAAATTAGTCAGAAGAAAGCGTTGCATGCTTTTTCTCCTACATTGCGCATCTAAACAAATCCCATTTCACAAAAAAGTCAAGCGCCTGCGGGGGAGGATAGACATTAAATAACAGACAGCGTATAAAATAGTGACATGATTCCGATGTGCCCCGTAACAGCAATTGTTGTTTCACAAAACCCTACAGGATACGGAGTTTATGTTATGCTTCCACAACAAGGGGCAGAATCTCCGGTCTTGCCTGCCAAAGTTTTAACAACTGGTCCGAGCGATGCCTTGCGGATTGAGCAGCGTCCGTTGCCCGCAAAAGGTACAACAGGCGTTGTTATGGCATTGAACGGCGATCCGCGTTCATTGGTGTGGCTTGGTGCCTATCCAGCCAATTGCAATGATGCAATTACATCACAGGATGATGATCAATTTATTGATTATAGTTCACATTATTCTGGTTACTTCCGGCATATGGATGAAGCCGGAAATGTCACGCAAGAATGGCCAGACAAAACACAGGTCATTGTTGGTACAGGACCGCCAACACTTTATCGCCACATAGTTGGCCAAAGTGGCACACAAGAAGTTGTCGAAATGACATACGCTGATCGTGTAGCTACGCCGCCAAACAACCCTTATCCTATAATAATTAACCACGCATCTGGAACAACAGTAACGATTGCCAGCGCGGGGGATATTTCTGTTAATTCACCAAAAACTATTAAGATAGTGGCTACGGGGAATATCAGTATTACATCAATGGCGACATGCTTCATTGAAGGCGATACGAAAGTAAACATTAGTGGCCACGGCGGAACAACATATCGGCTTGTTGATGAAAGGTTGATTTCGTTGTTTAATAATCACGACCATAGCGGCGTGCAAACAGGCGGCGGTATAACAGGACCGCCAACGAGTCAAATGTCAATTGGGGCGCAAACAACAACCATTACTTACGCAGATTAAGTTTCTACAACAGGCGCTGTTGTCATCCCTTTTGCTGTTGCAGCAAGTATTGCTTTAGCAAAATCATGCGTGCAATTCATAGAAATCAATGTATTTGTATCATTCGACAAAGGATTTTCTGGGAATGCCAAAATCACAATAATGGCAGTGTCAGGAAAGTGATATTCACCGTCATCCACGTAATCTTCCAAACGTCGTGCCAAATCACGAACATCATCCGGTTGCGTTGTCATTAGTTGTATGTTCCTTTTGCTAAGGCTTCTAATCCAGCGTGAAACTGCCGTACTTTTTCGCCGCGCACTTCTCCACTGAACTCAGCATTGAATAATGAGCGTGCCCGACGATTTGCCTCATAACGTTGCTTGTCCTTTATACGTTTCTTGGCCGAACGAAGAGCATGAATGCCAGAACCCTCACGCGGGCCGTTTTCAGCTTTCGCATAATTGGTCGGTGGATTATTGGGGTCGGTCCCGGTCGGATATAGTACAGCCCAAGCCATCTCTCTGAATTCTCCAAACGAGAAATATATACTGCGACCAAGGCTTGGCGTCAACTTATAAAATAAGTAATGTTTAGGGATGATTGATTTCGCTATCGAAGCGCCAGAAGCAGCCAAAATTCTGGGTATATCGTTACGAGAATTGGAATTCTGGCGCCAATTTGGCGTAGGACCACAGAAAATTGCTATCCGCAATGATAGAGGATGGAAAATATGTTATTTAAAAAGCGAGATAACTGCATTGGCTAATGATCAAACGGCTCTTGCAGCAGCAAGGGCTGAATATCACCGGAAGCGCCAAGGGCATTAAAAAGTAGTGGCGGAAAAAACAAGATTCTTGCGGTTTTCGGCCAACTCAGGTAGAAATGTGTTGGTAAACCAAGCAAAATCAATGCCAGCTAAATTGGTCCACAAGCGCAGACTGTTCCGCCACGCTTCATCTGGCGGAAATAAAAACCGTTCTGCCTGCTGCGCAATAATACGCCGTTCTTTCCGATCCGGGATAATAAGATAATCGGAAATAGCCTTAGCAAGCACGGCATAAGCTAAACGCCGGTAGGGAGTTTCGGGATCATTTTCCGTCGTCATCTGGTAATTCATCACTGTAATCATATGCGGAAACAATTATGTAAGCGTTATCAGTGTAACGGCACTTTGATACTTCGCTTCCTACTTCGGCAAAACAATCTTTTAAATCAGTAGGAGCAGGTGCCAAGTAACTGGCAGTACAAGGCAGAATGGCCAAAACCTCTCTACCGCCAGCACTTATCTTATTAAGCATTGTCTCTAAATCTGCGACTATTCTAGCAACGGGTGAATCATCGGTATTAATAAACTCAACCCAGAACTTAGTCATCTTGTCCTCTGCCGTAAAGGTATAGTAAGCTAGCAAAATGGCAGGCAATAGTCAACATGAATCTAATGTAATTTCATTACCAGGGCAGCAAACGCATGTCGATCTGCTGGAAGCGTTGTCGAAAGTCGATCTGGCAGAATTATATGCCCGCCGCTTCACCAAGCAAGCCATAGATACATTGGTTGATATAATGATTAACGGCACCAAGAATAGTGATCGCATCAAAGCCGCGATTGCATTATTGGCGCGTGGTTATGGCAATCCAGCTATAGCGATAAGATTACCAGAAGGTAATGATGCCAAGAACCAGCGGAAAATTGAAGCAGAAATTCAGGAAGCCGAGCGGTCTGCGGCTATTCTGATGCAGCGCGCCGGATTGGGTTTCGCGGTGCCCGTTTCTTCTGATGATTAATTACTGCAAATGGATTTCATTCCAGCTATTTGGCCAGACAAAATCGGTGCAAGTCAGCATTGCCGTATGCCCAACAGATTGTACGCAATGAAACCAACCCACAGGTATAAATAGGGCATATCCTGGGGCCAACATAATGTCTCTGAAAACAAGGTTATTAGCAATAGCTTTTTGCTCGTCAAGCCAGCCAAGCGTGGAATGCACGCCGCTATAACATTGCAGGCGACGTATTAGCAAAGGACTTACTAATCGGATCAGCTTCGTTCCAAAAATCTGCCACAGGAAATTGTTTGTCATGTCGTGGTGTAGCGGCGTCATTGAATCATTGCCCAACCACAGGAATACACGGTCAAAATTCCTGTTTAAATAGGAAGGAAAATTTCCAAGTTCACTGAGCAGTGGGTCAACCACATGCCGATTGGCGCGGGCATTTTGTGCAGTTAAATATCTATCATTTTTTGCTGAAATAAGGCTGTCAATAAAAGCATCCGCTGGCATAACATGGCGCAGCATATGTGATTGCGTTTCAAAATCGGGCGTGCTGTTCCGGCGAGCCTGCACTTCAATGGGGGCACCAGCAAATTTTGCCTTGAGATAGGGCATATTCCATTCAGGTGTGGAATTGCGCATGTCGATTACGGCAGGCTGATGCGCGGCATAGGCATCAACCAGGAACGATAAATTTTCCGGCGCCGTCTCACAGGTATAGACAAATGAATGCGAACGCGAAAGAACTTTGTAGTACCAAGCCAGCCATGTATCTGCGTATGATGTCATATCCTAACTCGCCCGGAAGTAGCGGTCCATTTCGTTCCGTTAGGCTCAACCAATAGCAATGATATTTCCTCGGGACTGAGGGGTATTATTACAAATTGGTAATCGTCAATTTTCCCCACATAATCGCCTTCATCACTAACAGTATATGGAACCAAGCTAATTTGCTTTGCTTCATTGCCGTCCCAACGCCACAATTCAGGGTGGGTTCTATAGGCGCAAAGGCGAATATGATCATCGCCTAATACAGCATGATATTTTACCGACCACAGGTTTTTCGTCATTGTTGAGAAAGATGCATCAAGTGTTAGGAATACTGTGATTCCTGTATATATATACACGTTCTCCCGGTCCAGACAGCGCGCGCCATTGCAGTAGACTTCTGCGCTCCAATCGTTGTAAGACATTCGCCAATTCCCGTATTTGGTGTGGAGAAAGTTTTATGGACGGTGGGTATATCAATTGGCGCAGTGCAGCACAATGGACAATGGCTGCTATTATATTAATAATAATATATGTACTTGTACATTAGCGCCTGCCCACTCCCCCGCTGGTACCTTTCTTTTGTTGTGTGTACAGTACATTTATATATATGTACTGTACCATATATTTGTACAGTACCAATTACTATTTAACCATTAAGCTCAGAACCTTTCAGGTTCCGAACCTCCAAATGCGTTGCATTTTGGATTGTATTTTCACCCCTTCGGGGTTATCTCCTGCGGAGAGCAATGCTGCCCTTCCCCTTCGGTTTCCCAAATTAGCGCATTGTCAAGTATCTGTCAAGAGGCTTACGAAATATTAATTATTTAGCAATCTTGTCTTTATTTTATATTCAATAGGTTCTAGGCTGTGCTTAAACCAATTATTAATTTGATTACCCCTTGACAAGATTTTAGGAAATCTAACAAAAAGTTAACTTTAGTTATGGGGATATTGTATCTGTTGGTTAAATGATACTTTCGCTTATTCGGTGAGAAACAGAAATGAGCGGATACACAGTAAGACAATGGAACTATCTACTAGGTAACTATTTCCAGGACGGGCAAAGTGCTGGTTCAATTGTTCCCGGTCGTGTCCGCGATTTTGTTGGCACGGCTGAATCCAATTCTCGGGCCAGCTTTAATGTCAAAGCATATGGTGCAATTGGAAATGGAATGAATAATCCAGCATCAGCCAATGGATTTGCAACACTGGGGGCATTGCAGGCAGTATATCCATTTGCAACGTCAATTACCAATCAAATGGATTGGTTAGCCGCGCAATTATGCGTAAATCTCGCATCGGGGTTGCCAAATGGGGGCGCGGTTTATTTTCCGGCCACAGGCACTTATTATTTCGATCAGGAACTTGTATTGCCGGATACGCCATCTGTCCATTTACTTGGTGACGGGCCGAATGTGTCCGCCCTTTATTGGCCAAACGATTTAGGCTCTGGTAAATATGCAATTAGAACTACTGATGATACCAATAGTTCTACTTATGTTAATATTTTTAGGCTTTCAATTCTCGGCCCAGGATATGGCCAGAGTCTCACAATGGGGTCTGCTTTTTGTCATATGCATGGTGTCAAATGTACACATTTGTTTGAACTACAGAATGATATGTTGCAGGGTTTTTACGCAAATATTTATATAGTTCAAGATCATTCTGGTTTTTCTAATTTGACTTCGACCAACGGGTATTACAACGTTTATTTCGGATCAGATGGCCTAACAAGTTATGGCGACCATAGTTTCTTTAACTGTTTATTGGCGGGTGCTTCTATGGCATCTGTTGGTGTATCAGCGCCTAATGGTATTGATACTGTTTATTTTGGCCGTTGTCATATGGGTTATGCTCCATATGCGCTTTACCGCGAATCGGGCAGCCCTTCACGGCCATTCGTGGATAATTCTTCTTTCGTTCAGGTTTCTATGGAATCTTTTGGAAATGCAGCGATCCACGGGGTCAATACAACAGATACTATTACAAGTTGCACATTTCTCAATTTAACTATGGCATTTGAGCCTGGGTCTACTTATAGCCTTTCTGGCCAAAGCAGCGGTTATTATATTGACGTTGGTGTATTTGATGATAATACATTTGTTGGTCTTGATCCATTTCAGCAAGATGGTAACTTTCTTGGTGGTTCTCCGGTTGCTTTTATTCGTGGATCGGGGTCTTGTTCATTGAATTACTTTAGTCGCCTTGATAATACGATTGGCGATGTGACTTCTGGAATTCCATTTATTGTTTCAAATACTGCGAATTATAATCAATGGGAAGGAAATGGTGCGGGTGGTATATTCCTGTCAGCCCAAGGAAGCACAATTACTTCTGGCCAAATTGTTGGGCAAAAGTATGGCCAATGGGCACAACCATTAGGATCGGCAACCGATATTCCTTTTGGCGTTGCCGTTGTTGGTGGAGCAACCGGAACAATTATTCCTGTTGCAACGCACGGCATTACCACGGTCAATAAAGTTGCGTCTGCGATTTCTGCCACGAAAGCCGTTGGGGCAAGCCAAGCCACGCTAGGCGCTGCTGCCCCTATTTCTGGCACATATCAATTACATCTGATTGGGTCAGCAACAAATGATGCGGCTTCCGGTGCTGCAACGGTATCTGTTCAATTGAATGTGACACCTATATCGTATCCACAAGCTACGCCAACTGTAACTGGATCAAAAGGCGGAAATGCTGCTCTCGCTTCTGTAATAACAGCATTGGTTGATGCGGGCCTTGTAATAGACAATACAACATAATACTAACAAAAAGTTAACTTGCTTTCTTTGCTTGAAAAAAGTATATACATCACGGCCAAACGGAGAAAAGCTAATGTCTCAAGAAGAGACATGGTTTCTAGCTGGTTTCGCTACTATAATATTCCTTGGATCAATGGCCTTTTCGGCTGGGGGCCATATAATCGCAGGATTAATATTCTGGTTATTGGGCACATTTATCAGTGGTGTGATTGCATTTGTGGAGACTTATTAAATGCTAATATTTATTGGTGCGGTGTGCAGTTTTACGGCAGTAGCATGTCTTTTAATTGACGGAGCGTTTGATTATGCATGTTGGTTTGCTGCATTTGGTGTAGGCGCCTTGGTATTAGCCTACTTGATTTAACCGGAAAATAGATGCGAAGCGCGATGGTGGATTGGTTGCGTGAAAAGCAGATGACGTGGTGGAATACTCAACCCGGTAGCGAGGAACTTCCTATTCCATTTACCTTTGAATTTCCTTTGAATAAGCCTGCTGCATGGATCACTATTGATGATCGCTGTATCCATTTTGACGGCAGAATTAACGCCCGATGCATTACTTGCTTTTGTCTCTTGGACGAATAGCTAGGAAGAAAAACAATGCGCGATACAACCCGCTACCCAATCACAAAACAAGAAATTATTAATTGCTTATTAGATATAAAAATAGAAACAATGAAAGAGGAAGGCTGCGGAGACATGCGGCCCATATTGCTTGAAACAACAATAAATTTCATTAAAGCTTATATGAGTGATGACCTTAAAGCCAGCTAGCCTTTCCTGGTAGATTTTGAATGCCATGTGCAATGCGTTCGGCTTCATCCCGCACCTTGGGCGGGCGCTTCCCCAACAACAATAACCGTCCCTCATGCCGCTTGAGCGTGGTTGTCAGTTGCCCTTTGGCGCGTTGGGCCTTGACTTCATCCCCACCGTTCGGCAGATGGTACGCCCAATAGCAGCCTTCATTGGGGTCTGCTGGCATAACCAAAATACCAATTATTTTCCATTCGTCAGATGTTAAATCTGCCCATATATATGCTGATTTGTGCATGTTTCCTCCCTGTAGGCACTTTTATTTATACGTGTATTCTTGCCCTTTTGAAGCGGGGGCATTTTGCCCTTTCGGCTGGGGCTTTTCTTGTTCTTGGGGGAGATTAAATGGGTCTACCCCTTGAGCATGACCGATTGGGCAAGTAATAATTGTTAACGTTGTAAAATCTGTCCTTCCACAAAACGGTGTAGTGAGAAGGGCACCTAGTAATGCTAGCACTCTTGGGTCCATTTGACCCTCCCATATTTCAACTCCTGAACATATAAATATTTTTTGTTATTTTTCAAATGAAAAATTGGTAATAAAAAGCTCCCAACATGGAGTGGGGGCTTTTAGGGAGTCAGGCTGTGGCGGCGGCGGTATCCTTGAACAAACCCAACTGAGTGGCCATTTTCTCGCCGTGCTCGGTGAGCGTGAACCCGCCATTCAAGCGGAGTACCAAGCCCTGCTTTTCCAGCTTTTCCAAGGACTTGCGGTAACTCCACAGCTTGCCACCTTCTGAGATGATTCGATGGCGTAGAGAATTGATTTCAATCCCCTTTGTGCCAATTTCCATCAGGATAATGCGCTGCAAGTAGCCATACTTGTGCCGATAGCGCGCCCGCTTCAAAGCCTGTGTGGTCTTGGGCTTGGGCTGGGGGTGGGGCTGCTGCTTTTGTTGCAATGTGGAAACAAGATCATCCAACGCTTCCTTGCGGCCAAGCTGATACGCTTCCTGCAAGGCGCTGGAAATATCCTCGATCAAGTCATTCAGCGTCTTGGTGTTACTCATTTGTAGCTCCTGATTATAGCAGAGAGATGACTTTCCATCCTGCTAGACGCAACTGTTCTTGCCAGGATGGGGTTTCAGTAATCGACAGAGACTCACCAGATATGGAGCAATAGGGTGCTCCAATCATAAGCTGCTCTGTCTCAGATAGCATAGTCATTTTTGTGTTCCCAAAATGTTTTAGTGTTGGTTCTCCCCTGCAATTTGGTAGCCAAGCAACGGCAATTGTGCCGCCTGTTGAGTTAGCAGGACGGGCAAAAACAACCCGCCCCGCTATTTCCCTGTCTGGTGCGACAACGATCCAAACATTAACGTTGCGAGTGCGCCTGGAAATGGCAGTAAGCGCATCGGCAAAATTATTGATGGGTTTCGACACCAATAGACTCGTCAGACGTATCCCAATCTGGTTCATGCGTCGGCTGACGGCTTAGACCCAGAATGGCAGTCAGATCATCCCAATCAGCGGGCGTCATCACAACCTGGATAGCCGATCCTTCGTCAATTTCGTGAATGCGGCATGAATCCAGAATATCCCGCACTTTGCGCAGGGTGGTAGTGCTCGCCCGACGTGTTTGTGTGATTTGCGGGCTTGTTGCTACGACGTGACGCCGTGTTGCCTTTGGCTTGCCTTGCGCATGTGCCTCTTGGACGGCTGCTTCGATCCGCTGCGCCGCTTCGCGCATGTTGCCATGCGATTCGGTCACAACAGCCAAAACTTCCGTTGGCGCAATTTCACCCTTTTCAATGTGTTCCTTTATTTCTTCTGGAACAGCATTCAAGGTGAGCATATTGTTGACAAAAGACAAGCTTTTGCCAATCCGCTGCGCAATCTTCTCGGGCGGCATGAAATTCAGCAGGCGGCGCAAATGAACTGCGGTTTCTGATGCCGAAAATGGCTTGCCCTTATTCGCCAAATATTGATAGACTAGGGCATCAGCTTCGGAATCATGCTTGTTTGCAGGCAAGCAAGGCACAGCGGAGATCGGTGCGCCTCCCTCAATTGCCCGCATCACGGCATGCCACCGCAATTCACCATTGCGGATTAGCGCGCGGCCATCCTTAAAGACGATTCTGAGTGGTTCCTTGACGCCTTCTGAGGCAATAGATTCGGCAAGTTCCAGGATATGCTCTTGGTTTTCTGGAAGTGTCAGATTCCGAGAATTCCAGCCCGGCTCAGGCTCCAACAAAAACGGATTGATAAGCAGCAATTGCTTACGCCCCTCGGCTAGATTTTCCAGGCCGTGGCGTTCCTTGCCGGGGAGGGCGTCATATTCCCGCCGCTTCAACTCCGCTTCGGCAGTCAGACGGGCGATAAACTCTTTGGGAGTTTCCGTGCCCATTGCGGGCGTATTCATTGGGCAAATCCTACTGTGGTTTCAGGTGAGGTACCATCTAATATACCTCGCCGCGATTTACCAATGCAGGATTTGTATGGCTGTTACGCGCTTGGCACATAACCATCTAGATCGCCGGTTTCGTACCAGCCATTACTCCATTCACCGTCAATTATCCATATGCCGCCATCGCGGCTCCACAATGTACTTTCGGGTGGGATAATATACCATGTGACGGTATAGAAACATTTATTGCGTGAAGCCAGTACGTGCAACTCCAAACCACGTACCAGCTTCACTTCATTGATCGGACGAACTCGGCTTATTTTTTCGATATAAACCGGATCAATTTCGTCCTTCGGAGGCGGATTTTGTAGCCAAAAATCCAAACAGAGTTGGTTGTTCTGGCGTGGTGCCACCACTTCGTCAATGAGTGCCACGGAGGGCCAGCTTTATTTTGTCATTGGGCAGCTTTGCCATGAGTGTATCCCAAGCGGCCTTAGTGTCGGCTGGCGGACTGGCGGGTTTCTGCGCCTCGCTATCCCAAAAGCCATGACGTGCCAAATGCCGCGCCAGTTTGCGCAGCTTGGACATCTCACGCTTCATGCCGGTACGATAAGCTTGACACCGGGGTCTGTTACGATCATATTTCTTGTTCTTATTTGACTTATTGCCAGCCATGACACTCACCAAAAAAACGGAGGGGGCGCGATTGGCACACCCCCTCCAAGGGTCAGGGAGGAAACCGTGTCGGTATGGGCGACACAGGACATATCTATGGCAGGCAGCGGCGCGTGACCAGTGCATTTTCTGCATAGCAGACATGCAGATTTAGCATTTGCGTTGCAGCGGAAGGGACGCTATATGTGATAAAGAATCTGTTGCGAGGTCTCTTGAGCACTGGAATTATACCTGTTGATGGGTATATTCTCTCCCCTGGATTTCAACGCCGTATGCCTAAACTTTTTCGGCGTACGGGGGGACGCTATCTCGGTAATGATAAATGGTTGCCGATTGCGTGCTTTCCATTACAATTTGATGCGGATGAGGTACTAAGGGCGCGAGAATTTATTCTGGATCACTTTCCTATTGAATATTCTAGATTATTAAATCCGCCAGCACGGCGTAAAACAGAAAAATTAATTCCATTGCGCCGTTGGTGTGTCTCGCAGGGAATTACCTACAAACAAGGCTGGGAAATGTGGCGAAATAAGACATTGCCAATTCCAGTCCAGCAAGAGCCAAATGGTCGTATTTTACTGCGTGTGCCTGTGGAAATATGACATAGCAGCTATGTCGCATTGGCATTGATAAAACCTGACATACGCCACCATATTGCAATGCACCATGCAGTACAGTGATCCAGATATACACTACATAGCGTGGATATTAACAGTGTCCGACGCCAAACGGCTCGCGTCTAGATTGCTGGATCGTGGATTACTGTTTTCTGTGGAATCGGTTATCCAGACTCAGACAGGAATGCGGATGCTTTTTCGATTTCCTAAAGGTATTTCTGGCAAAGAGATACTAAAGGGAATTAAGTTTACGCATGACGGCCTTGATTGGTGGAAGCCCTATTAATGGAGTCTATTACGATGAATGTTATTGCGCCGAGATCGCCGTGGAAGTATTTCGGCAATGAGTTGCATCCAAATGCGTCTATTGAAGAATGGGCGCGTGTGTCTGGCATGGATTTCCGTATCCAAGCCAGCCCAGTTTTATACCAAGCGGATGGCAAAATTCTGGAAGTGCCAGAACGAAAAATTCTGTGGCATAATCGAACAGGGGCATGGCTTGGAGATGTAGGCTGTGCTTTCCATGTTTTCCAACCACAAGACATCCTGGTATTTTCGCGCGATGTAGCGAAAGCGGCTGGTTTTACCCTGCGCTCCGCTGGCACGATGTTTGAGGGGCGCCGTATGTGGGCACTCGCGGCAACTGGTATGCACGCGCATATTCTAGACCCGCAGGATACTGTAGCCGCTGCGTTGCTTTTGTCAAGTGCCTGTGATGGCACAATGACGACAGAGGGACGATATATTATAATTGTTACGAATGGCAATGCTGCGCTGCCATTGGACGGGCAGAGCGTGAAAGTTCCGCACCGGACAGTATTTAGGCCAGAAATTGTCAAAGCGCAACTAGATGTAGAGGGAGCGAAGAGCCAATTCGATAAAACAATTTCTTTGTTTCGCACAATGGCCGAAACAAAGTTGTCGCCGCGTATGGTAGAAAAACTAACAATAAAGTTATTCAATGCTCGTTACGAGCAGCAAATAAAAGCGGTGCGGTGGCAGATCGACACAAGCAAGCCAGTACGCAGTGTCATAGAGATGGCAGTGGAAGGCGGCGGCGCAGGATCATGGCTGGCGGGCCGCAAGAAGGGTGGCGTGACTGTGTGGGGATGGCTGACGTGCGTTATAGAGTATGTGGATCATCATACCCGTGCGCACAACACGTCGAAAGCAAGTGCAGAGGATAATCGTTTTGACTCAGCAATGTTTGGTCGAGGGGCCGTGTTGAAGGCAAAAGCCAAAGAATTAGCAACGGAGCTTTGCTAAATCTCCCCCGCTGGTAGCTAATATGTTGAGGTAAACAATGCGTTACACTTTGCCAACGATTTCTGAGATTCCCAATACATACCTGCAAAGTGTGGGTCTTTACCTACGCCAACATGGTTTCGCGAGTGCCATTGGGACAAAAATGGAAGCGAGTGCAATTTGCTACGCTTTTTCTGATCGGGCCGATTCTGTTGTAGCGGCTCAAAGAATTATGCGTATGCGAATTGGTAAAGTGTTGCCTATACTGGGGAAAGTCGCATGATTTTGTCAATGTTTTTGGATGATGGTGGATTTTTGGTTGGTGATCCTTCACGAACATTGACAATGTACGCGCCCAAACATTCTCGGTACGCTAGATTGGCGCAAACCAGTCAGGTAATTGCTGCGCGTACTATGGGGCGCGATTTGCAATTGCAATCGCGAAAGCCAACGCAACAGGATCGCAGACGAATTGCGCTTTTGCAGGCGCAGGGAAAGAAAATACTATAAAATAGGAGGCTTAGATGTCGCGGATACTTACTCTTGACCAGCTAAGAAACGGCCATATATGCCAGCCGACTCTACGAAAATTTAAGAAATTGTTTGGTGAGTCTGTGGAAGTTACGGAGAAATTGGCGGAAAAACACGCAATGAATTTTGATTTTGAGAGCGGTGCTGATTATCTATTGACACCCACTGGCAGGCGTCAGTATTATACTCAATCAAATACTATTAGATTAAGATTTGTTTGCGAACACAGGTATTTTCATGACTCATTTGCTATGAAGCATATTTATCCTTTAACCACAGCTACCACTTTGGAAGCTTTAACTTTTTTTGATCAGCAAGGAATGAGTCCTGAGGCTCGCGCCGAAGTGCGTAATAAATTAGATGCAATGGAGCGGAGAGTCCAGGAATTGATTGACAAGCGAGCTAAGTGCTTGCGTAGATTAAATAGAAAGCAAGACAAAGAACTCGCAAAGTTGTGGGCAAGAATTTATATTTCTGAAAAGCCGCAATAACATAAGTCACGGCCAGGGAGAAACATAAGTCACGGCCAGGGAGAAACATAAGTCACGGCCAACAATATCAGGCAGTACGGAGGAATGAAAATGGCGATTCATCGCATTGAGTGCGTGACCGACCGCGCCGAAGGATTGTGCTGCGGCTTTCCGTACAATACGGAAATCGTGAGCATAAATGGGGTGTGGTTTCACGTTTGGCTCGGCCACGCGGCTCCTACTCAGCAATTGCTGCGTGCGTTGGAGATCGCTGCTAGGCGCCAGCGCGATATCGTGCGCCTGACCTATTCAGCCGGACAGCCAACCGGCTTCTGGGCGCATCAGAATTTTGACTGACCTAGAGTTTGAAAAGGAATAAGCAGGTGAGTGTAATTCTTGATGCTACTACGCATACTGTGCGGACTTCGCGTAATTTGCGCGGATTGCTGGATCACGCTCGTCGTGTTTCAAAGAGGAATAACGATAGGATTACGGTTGG
>Ga0335085_10008421_pt1 | contig 15739 bp, 12 predicted proteins | sample Lox_Sample_45_FD_206712 | JGI IMG/M metagenome (GOLD analysis project Ga0335085, IMG submission 206712) | Soil microbial communities from Loxahatchee National Wildlife Refuge, Florida, United States - Lox_Sample_4.5 | ecosystem: Environmental > Terrestrial > Soil > Wetlands | place: USA...
CTTTTGACACTGCGAACTACGCAGCGGGCGGCTACGCAATCGCTGGCGGACGGTGAAGTGCAGCGAGTGCGCAAAATTTTCACCGTCGATGAGACCGATGGCCCCGGCCTTGCTTAGTACAGGGCACTAAACGAAATACCCAAACGACATGAACGCTCTGTTGCACAAGGTTGACAAAGGAGGACTCGGTACCATGACCACGCCACGACATGCGGTGTCTTCTTCGTTGCATTTCATGTACGCGCGCACAATCGTTTGGTCCGCGGTACTGATCACTACATTGTTCATCGCGCCGGCTCAAGCCCAACTGCAAGCGCCGGCCGCGGCGAGTCGGCCCCTGGCCGGTTCCGGTGTCGAAATCTTCCTGGGTGGCCAGGTATACATCGGAGACACGTGCCAGGCCGCTTGCGAATCAGGCTACGGGTACTACGCTGGCGGCGACTCGTGCATCGCAGGAGGAGTGTATCAATGCTCTCCCGCTCACCTGCCTTGCCCGGTTGGATATCAGATCGACCCGAGCGACATGTTTTCCTGCGCTCCCGCTATGCTGAGTCTCACGCTAACCAGCGGGGAGCCGGGCAAGGAGATGGGACTCCCGGCGCAGTGCATCGGTAACGTCTGTGATCCGGCCACGGGAAACAAGTATCGCGAGGACGTAGACTACCTGGGAGCTGGGCCGTTCCCGCTGCGTTTCGCGCGCTACTTCAATACGCTTTCCTGGGACTTCTGGTCCGAGTTCGACGCCGTGCGCGGGCGCGTCGGGCCAAACTGGAGGTCGACCTACGACCGCAATCTCACCCCATTCTCGGCCGCCGGCGCAAACTGGATGTCATACTCGCGCCAGGATGGGAGCAGGTGGCTTCTGACACAGTCGCAAGGCGCGTGGCAGGCCGATCCGGACTTGGTCGTGACGGTACAACCCGGTGCCTCAGGCTCGGGATGGACTCTGCGCAACGCGAACGACGAGTTGGAGAGCTATGACGCGAACGGGCGCTTGGTCTCCATCACCAACCGCGCCGGACTGCGGCAGACCCTGTCCTACGATGGAACGGGCCACGTCATCAGCGTGCAGGATCCGGTGGGACGCACGCTCTCTTTCACGTATGACTGGTTCGGTCGTATCGCTACGGTGACCGACCCCGCCGGCGGCGTGTACAGCTACACCTACGACGATTCGCTGTTCAGCCTGGTGTCAGTGACCTATCCCGACGGGAGCGTAGTGAGCTACGTCTACGACGAGCCCGAGAATATGGGTGGCTCGAGCCTGCTGTACGGTTTGACCGGCGTGATCGATGAGAACGGACAACGTCTGGCCACGTACAGCTACGACGATCAGGGGCGAGTCATCGGCACTCAGCTCGCCGCGGGCGCAGAGTCGATCACGCTGCAGTATCTGAGCGACACATCGACCGCGGTAACCGACGGCCTGCAGACCACGCGGCTGTATGACGCGCAAACCGTGCTGGGCGTCAAGCGCAACACGAACATCACCCAGCCGTGCCCCGGCTGCACGACCGCAGCCAGCGGCTCGACTCGCACCTATGACCAGAACGGCAACGTCGCCTCGGTCACGGATTTCAACGGGAACCTGAGCTGCTACAGCTACGATCTGACTCGCAACCTGCAGACCCGACGTGTGGAAGGGCTGAGCGGCGCCAACTGCCCCGGCACGCCCGTCGCCGGCGCCACGCGCACCATCACCACCCAGTGGGACGCGACCTTCCGGCTGCCGCACCGAATCGCCGAGCCGTTGCGCATCAAGACATTTACCTACGACGTCCGCGGCACGCTCACCTCCAAGACCATCCAGGCCACTAACGATGCCGACGGCTCGCAGGGCTTCAACGCCTCCGCCAACGGCAGCGCTCAGACCTGGACCTACACCAACACCTACTCCAGCGTGACCCCGGGCCTGCTCATCCGGCAGGTAGTGGCCGGCCCGCGCACCGACGTGGCCAATGTCACCACCTACGTGTGGGACGAGTCGGGCAACCTGATCTCGGTCACCAACGCCTTGGGCCAGACCAGCACGCTCAGCAACTACGACGCGCATGGGCGCGCCCAGCAGGTCACCGACCCCAATGGGCTAGTCACCACGCTCGCCTACGATGTGCGCGGGCGACTCATCTCGCGCAACGTGGGCGGAGAGCTCACCAGCTACGCCTACGACCCCGCCGGCCAGCTCATCCAGGTCACCGCGCCCGACGGCTCCTGGCTCGCCTACACCTACGATGCCGCCCACCGCCTGATCCAGGTCCAAGACAACCTGGGCGACCAGATCGTCTACAGCCTGGATGCCATGGGCAACCGCGTGCAGGTGCAAGTGCTCGACGCCAACGGCACGCTGGCCGCCGCCAGCGCCAGCGCCTACGACGCCCTGAACCGCCTGGCGCAGAGCATCGGCGGGGCCAACCCCGCCACCGAGGTCACCAGCTACGGCTACGACGCGCAGGGGAACCTCACCAGCGTCAGCGACCCGCTGGGCCACCTCACCAGCAATCTGTACGATGCGCTGAACCGGCTGATCCGCGTGGTCAATCCGGGCGCCTCGGGCACCGCCTCCGGGGGCAGCACCCAGTACCTCTACGATGGGCTGGATCAGGTCACCCAGGTCATCGATCCGCGCAACCTCGCCACCCGCTACAGCCTCGATGGGCTCGGCAATCTCACCCAGTTGCAAAGCCCCGACAGCGGGCTCACCCGCAGCAGCTACGATGCCGCCGGCAACCTCGTCTCCCAGACCGATGCGCGCGGCGTGACGGCGAGCTTCACCTACGATGCGCTCAATCGACTGACCCAGGCGGTGTACGCCCCGCCCGCGGGCTCCAGCATCGCGGCGGTCACCCTGCTGTACGGTTACGACCAGGGCGCCTTCGGCATCGGGCATCTGACCGGGATGAGCGATCCCAGCGGCACCACCCGCTACAGCTACGACCAGCACGGGCGGCTGATCCAAGACCAGCATAGTGTGGCCGGGGCCAGCTACACGCTGAGCTACAGCTACGACAGCTCCGGACGGCTGAGTCGCATCACCTACCCATCCGGGCGCACGCTGAACTACGGGTTGGATGCGCTGGGGCGCATACGCCAGATCGACACCAGTTACCGAGGTACGAGTCAATCGGTGGTATCCAACGTGGCCTACCAGCCCTTCGGGGCTGTAGTGCGTTTTAGCTTCGGCAACGCGCAGGGCTACGGCCGCAGCTACGACCTGGATGGGCGGGTCACCGGCTACAACCTGGGAGCGAGCAGCCGCACGCTAAGCTACGACGCGGCCTCGCGGCTCACCAGCGTGAGCACGCCCAACGCCGCGCTCAATCAAAGCTACGGTTACGACAACCTGAACCGGCTCGTGAGCTGGGTGTCGGCCAGCAGCAGCCAGGGCTACGGCTACGATGTGGCGGGTAACCGCACCACATTGAGCATCGGGGTGAACACCTACAGCTACAGCTATGCGCCCAGCAGCAACCGGCTCGGCGCCACCAGTGGGCCCAACGCACCGCGCAGCTATAGCTACGATGCGGCGGGCAACATCGTCGCCGACACCGCCCGTACCTTCAGCTACGACGCGCGCGGGAGGCTGATCCAGGCGAGCTATGGGAGCGCCGGGGTGAGCTTCCAGATCAACGCGCTGGGGCAGCGGGTGAGCAAGACGCCCGCGGGGCTGCCCATGGTGGTGTTCCACTACGATGCGCGCGGGCGGCTGATTGCGGAGAGCGCGGCGCAGGGTGCGGTGCTCAAAGAGTACGTGTGGCTGAACGACCAACCCGTGGGGCTGATCGACTACGACCTGGACCAGGACGGGGTGCCCGATGCACTGGACAACTGCATCACCGTGGCCAACCCCTCGCAGTGGGATGCCGACGGCGACGGCATCGGCGAGATCTGCAGCGGCGATCTCAACGGCGACGCAGTGGTCACCCTCGCCGACCTGCAGCTGCTCACGAAGGCGGTTCAGGGACTGGTGCCCGCGTTACCCAAGTACGATCTGAACGGTGACGGGGTGGTCAATGCCACCGATCTCGCCCTGCTCCAGCAGCGCATGGGCCTCACTCCGGGGCCATCAGGTCTAAAGGGGCAGGCGCCCGGGCCCCGGCTGTACTTCGTCTACGCCGATCAGCAGAACAGCCCGCGCTCGGTGGTGAACGCGCAGGGCGTAGAGGTTTGGCGCTGGGACAGCGCCGATCCATTCGCCGGCAACGGCCCCAATCAGGATCCAGACGGGGACCATATGCCGCTGGTGATCAACCTGCGCTTGCCCGGGCAATACTTCGACCGGGAAACCGGACTGAACTACAACCTGCTCAGAGACTTCGACCCGAGCACTGGGCGCTACGTACAGCCGAGCTCGCTCGGGCTCCGCAGCGGCATCAACCTGTACAGCTACGCCGGCGACAATCCGGTCAAGTAACTTGCTCGGTCCACAACGGATGGCTTCCGCGACGTAGTCTCCCCATCCGGGGCCTGGAGTCAAACGCAGCGCGGACTTTGTTGGATGAAGCTTATGAAGCACAGTGAATCACTGCGGCGCGCCCTGGCTGTGGGCGTTCTGTACCTGATCCAGATTGCATCAGCCGAGGCGACCGTCTCCGACGTGCCGACCCTTTCTGTCAGCGCCCCTTTGCAGGCACTGGCCGGAAGCTCCTTCTCCGCCGGGATCGATCTGTCCCTCCCGCCCGGCAGTGTGGGTAGCGTGCTACAGCTCAACGCGAAGATCTTCTACTTCGACGAGACACTCCCGGATTCGTTTTATGGGACAACGCCACTGGTGCTCACGAGCGTGTCGGCCGGATCGCTGCTCGACGCCGGCACGCAGAACTGCGGCTTCTCCGCGTCGTATGCCTTGTGCTCGACCCCGCAGGCCGATCCACGCCAAGCCGATGGTTATCAGGCGATCGCCTTCTTTTCCTACAATCCGGGAGCCACGGCGCTCGCCGCACCCGCCGGGGGAACGCTCTTGAACCTTGGGTTCCAGCTCGCCAGCACAGCAGAGGCGGGCTCGATTCCCCTGCGCATCGACGTTGGCCTGCTCTCTGTTTCAGATCCCAACGATCCTCTGGCCGTGCCGACGACGACCTCTCTCGAGCTCAACACGAGTGTTTCCGTGCTGCACGCGACTGTGGCCGCACCCGAGCCGAGCCCCGCTGTGCTGATGGCGGCAGGGCTCGTGCTGGTGATCGCGGGACGGCGCAAGCTGCGGCTCAGCTTGCGGTAAGCGGATCTGAGCACACCGCCGAGAGTGCCGCGGGGACGGAGCTCGGGCTTCCACCCGACCCCGCCATCCGTCCCCACTCGCCCGATGTTCTCTCGCCGGGACGCTTCACGCGTACTCTCGGCTGACCGCGCCCGATCGCGCGAGACCATCCCTCTGCAGCCAACCGAACGCCCGGTCCCAGAGCCGCGAATGAGACGTGCGATCGGCGAGGCGCACGCTGGAAGGTGCAAGCGCCATGATCAATGTCAGACCCGCGTGCTTGATCAGCACGGATTGCCCTGCCTCGAGGACTTGATCCTCAGCAGCGTTCTCCTGCGTGAGCCACAGCGACCCACTGAGACAGGTCACCCGGGCGCCGGTCCCATCGCGCAGCGCGATCAATTGATCGCGCTCCAGGCATACCCTCGACAGTCCCGATAACAGCTGCATAGCCTGCCTCCGCAGTGCCCTCCGGTCGGTTGACCTGGACGGCGTTCCCACACATCATTGCCTGACGTATTCTCAACACCTCCTGTGCTATGCGCAAACGACTTCTCGGAATGCGGTGCATGCATTGCGGGAATGCCTGGAAGCACCCGATTCTGCCCGCGCCGGACCCGCCAGCCATCCAGACAACGCACGCCCGGCAGATCGAGCAGCAACAGCGAATGCGCGAGTCGCTCCTGCTGCCGCAAGCGAAGGGGCTCCGATTGACCGAAGCGAGCCGACGTATCGCGCCGCCGGCTCAGTGCGGTGTCAGGTCGACGAGACCGCGGAGGCGATGGCTCGCTGCACGCGCTCGTCGCCCGTGCCCGGCACCTCCATGCCGACGTTGTGCGCACTTTGGCCAATCCCGCATCGGCGTCGAGAAGACGCGGCTACTGGGTGATCCGGCCCGCGGCGGCATGCGAGCCAGCCGAGGTGGCGCAATGAATCCAATGGATCAGGGCGGCGGTTCATGCATGGTCGCAACCGGCCGCGCTTGCCGCGCGACCACCGTTTCTGAGACAAGCCGCAAAGGATCCGGAGGAAGTGCATGCCATCTGCAGATCCCGAGTTCAACATCCGGCGCGCCGCTGTAGCCGACGTCTCCCTCGTATTGCGCTTTGTACGCGAGTTGGCCGAGTACGAGCGACTGAGCCACATGGTCGCTGCCACTGAGGAGTCGCTTGGTGAAGCACTGTTCGGCGCGCAACCCGGCGCCGAGGTGCTACTGGGCTTCGAGGGCGATACCGCCGTAGGCTTCGCCGTCTATTTCCACAACTTCTCGACGTTCCTGGGTCAGCGCGGGCTGTGGCTGGAGGACATCTACGTCGCGCCAGCGTACCGCCGGCGCGGCTATGGGCGGCAGTTTCTCACACACCTGGCCCGTGTTGCGCACGAACGCGGCTGCGGCCGCTTCGAATGGGCCGCGCTGGATTGGAACACACCGGCGACGAGCTTCTACCGGTCCCTGGGTGCGGTGCCGCTGGACGATTGGACCGTATACCGCGTCGCCGGCGATGCACTGGAGAGACTCGCGAAGGCACGATGACAACGCCTGGACCTACGCCGACTTCTCTCGGTTGCATGAGGGTGCACAGTGCAATGCGGTAAGGCCGGCGGCCGCGGGGCGAGAGGACGCGGGCGCAGATATACTGGACCTACGCTGGATCGCGACCCAGAATCGCTTGCCGATCGCGGACAACCGAGTCGCGAAGCGTGACTGTATCCACACACTACGCTAGAGGGAGGAGGGAATGCGCTGCCTTCGCTTCGCCATGTTCGCCACATGGGCGGTGCTCGCGGTGGACGCCGGTGCCGATGCGGGATCGATAGACGACGCTCGTCTTCTGGCGGCTGCGACGAATCGCGCGGACTGGCTCACCTATGCGCGCGACTATTCCAATCAACGCTTCTCGCCCCTGGTGCAGATTGATGCAACGAGCGTCAAACGCCTGACGCCCCGCTGGATCTATCAAAGCGGCGTGGTTGGCCCGTTCCAGGCGACTCCGATCGTCGCAGATGGCGTGATGTACCTCTCGCTGCCGCTGAACCACGTCGTCGCCCTCGACGCGCGGACTGGCCGCGAGCTCTGGCGGTATCAGCACAAGCGGCGCACCGACAAGATGTGCTGCGGGCCTGCAAACCGCGGAGTCGCTGTGGCCTACGGCAAGGTGTACATGGGTACCGTGGATGCGCGGCTGGTTGCGCTCGATGCGAAGAACGGCAAGCTCGTGTGGGATGTGCCCTTGGTGGAGAGCCTGGAGGACGTCGGCGAGCGCACGGAGCAGCTCGCGGCCGATGACCCTCTGCGCAAATCGCACGTGACCGGCGCTACAGGCGTGGGCGCGAACATGGCCCCGATGGTTTACCAAGGCAAGGTCATCGTCGGGATCACTGGCGTAGGCTACGGCTTGCATCTGGATGCGGACCGGCCGGGTGCGCCTGTTGGCGCGGTGATCGGAATCGCAGGGCAGAGCCAGCGCGCCGGGTTCTACGCGGCGTTCGATGCAGGCAGCGGAAGGCGCCTGTGGCAGTTCGACACCACTGCCTCCACCGGCTGGGAGGGAGAGTTCCGCACCACATCGCCAGACGGTGCGCCACTGTACCGGGACGTCGATCGGGAGCGCGCGGCGCTTGAGCAATACCGCGACGCGTGGAAGCGCGGCGGCGGCTCGGCCTGGACCACGCCCGCGATCGATCCCGAGCTGGGGATGATCTACGTCGGTATCGGCAACCCCTCGCCGCAGATGGACGATGTCACGCGCCCGGGTGACAACCTCTACACCGTGTCGCTCGTGGCACTGGATCTGGACACGGGCAAGGTACGCTGGCACTTCCAGGAAGTGCCGCACGACATGTGGGGGTACGATGTCGCGAGCCCGCCAGTGCTCTTTGACCTGAACGTACGCGGCAAGACGATCCCGGTGGTGGGAGAGGCCGGAAAGACCGGCTGGTTCTACTTGCTCGACCGCCGCGACGGTCACTTCATCTATAAGTCGGAGCCGTTCGTACCCCATCACAACACGTTCCGCCCGCCGACCCGTGAGGGTATCGACATCGCACCCGGCGCCGCTGGAGGCGCGAACTGGTCGCCGGTGTCCTATGACGCGCGCACCGGGCTGGTGTATGTAGCCGCGTTGCATCTGCCCACCCGGTACAGCATTCGAGAAGTCCCGGCCACGGGGGACAAACCCGCAGTGCGCTACACCGCGCTCGAGCCGGTGAACGGCCCGCAGTGGGGCACGCTTACAGCCATCGACACCCGAGACTGGGGAGCGATCCGCTGGCAGGTAAAGACGACCGAGCCGCTGATCGGTGGCGTGCTGGCCACCGCCGGCAATCTGGTATTCACCGGAGAAGGCGACGGCAACTTCAGCGCGTTCGACTCGCGGAATGGACAGCGGTTGTGGCAGTTCAACTGCGGCGCCGGCGTCAACGCTCCGCCGGTGACTTACGAGATCGAAGGTCGCCAGTACCTCGCCGTCGCGGCCGGAGGCAGCGCCATCTTTGGCTACCGCCAGGGCGACGCGGTGATCGCGTTCGCGCTGCAGGAATAATCCGTACCCCATGCTGACCCGCTCGCGACCGCACAGGCAGCGTGGGAAACGGTGTTGGCGGCACAGAGGAGTGCGTGCGCGTAACTGTCAGGCGCATGATTTGGTTTAGCCCCGTATCGCCCTACGCGCGGAGTTCCGTAGGATCCGAGGCACACTGAGGGTCAGGCATGACCGCGATCCGAACATCCGATCTCGATGGACTGAGCGCAGCTCTGTTGTCCGACGTGCTGGACAGCCTCGGCCTGACGGGGCAGGCGATGCGGCCCTTCGTGCGCCCGCTGGACGAGGACCTCGTTCTCGTCGGCCGCGCGCGCACCGGACTTTACATGCCCGTGTACTCCGTGCGAGCAGGGGAGAACCCATACGAAGTCGAGATCGCGCTGGTGGACGATCTCAAGTCGGGAGAAGTCGCTGTACTCGCCTGCAACGGCCCGACGGAGCGCATCGCACCATGGGGCGAGCTTCTTTCGACCGCCAGCGCTGCGCGGGGCGCGGCTGGCTGTGTCACGGATGGACTGGTACGCGATGTCCAGCGCATCCGCGCACTGCGCTTCCCAGTGTTCCATGGCGGCATCGGACCGCTCGACACGAAGGGTCGGGCGCGCATGGTAGAGCGCGATATCCCGATCGAATGCGCGGGCGTCAAGCTCCGCAGCGGTGATCTTGTATTTGGCGACGCCGACGGCGTGGTCGTCCTCCCGCAGGAATGCGCGGCCGAAGTGCTGGCAAGAGCGCGCGAGAAAGCCAGCGGCGAGGACGCCACCCGCGACGAGCTACGTCGAGGGCGCCTCCTCGGCGACGTGTTCGGCCAGTTCGGCATTCTGTAGCCTGATCAGGGCCGCAGCCGATCCCGGTTAGCCGGACATCATCGGGCGGTCGCCTGCTGCCTGCCGTGGGATCTCATCCTCGTCCTGACTGCCAAGGCGTTGCTCCGGACAGTGCCTTGCGAGCCATGATCTGGTCGGAGGGCGACAGACTATGGCGCAGAAGCCGCATGAGGATGGTCTCGCCCGGCATCTGCGGCGCACTCGGCTCCTGGGTCTGGCCTCGGTTGGCCGCGGGGGCGGTGGCCTGCGTGGAAACTTGCGCTGCGCGGGACGCCGCGGCGGCGTAAGCGGCAGCCAGGGTTTTGGCGGTCATGATCGGCCTCTCCTCTTTGTTGTGTAGCTTGGTCGCTGCGTGGCGCACCCACCGGCACGATGCTGCGTTCCTCGGCAGGGCACGGGAACCATGATTCCGCGCCGGCGCGCCGGTGGAAAGGGCTCTGGCAGGAGTTGCTACCGACTATCCCCCTGGTAGCGCATACTGCTACTTTCTGAGCATCTCGCAGGAGCCGTAGGGAGAATGAAGGGAACGCAAGCCGTGGTGGAAGGGCTCAAGCGAGCGCTCAGGGCGAGGCGCATCACCTACGCGCGCGTCGCGCGCACGCTGGGTCTGAGCGAGGCGAGCGTCAAGCGCATGTTCTCCCGCAATCACTTCACGCTCCAGCGCTTCGATCAAGTGTGCGAGCTTGCCGGAACCACCTTCACCGAGCTGGCGCGTGAAACCGACAGCGCCGGAGCCTACATCTCACAGCTGACTCTGGAGCAGGAGCGGGAGATCGCCCGCGACCGCAAGCTGCTGCTCGTCGCGGTGTGTACGCTGAACCACCTCACGCTGGATCAGATCGTCGACATCTATCAGCTCACGCGGGCCGAATGCGTCCGGCTGCTGTTACGGCTCGACCGCATCAAGCTGCTGGAGCTGCTGCCCAACAACCGCATCCGGCTGCTCATCACCCCCACTTTCTCCTGGCTTCCGGACGGGCCGATCCAGAGGTATTTCACGTCGCGAGCTCAGCACGAATATTTCCGCTCGCGCTTCGACGGGCCCGAGGAAGTGTTGCTGCTCGTGAACGGGATGCTCTCGCGCAGCTCGGCTCTGGCCATGCTCACTCGGCTCAAGCGCGTGGCGAACGAGTTCTCCGAACTGCATGGGCACGACGCCGAACTGCCTCTGGGCGAGCGCCGGCCCTCCACCCTGGTGGTCGCCCTTCGCCCATGGGAGCTGGAGGACTTCCGGGAGCTGCGACGTCGGAAGCGGAGCTAGGCTACGCGCAGTCGAACGTGTAGCGTTCGACGGCTTGGCGCCGCGGCGGCGAGCGGCCGCGGAAGCGCAGGCTGGCCAACATCAGTCGGGCGAGCGCGCGCCGGAAAGCTCCACCTCGAACACGCTGCCCCCACCCTCCCGCGGGACGTAGCGGACATCGCCGCCGTGCCGCCGAGCGATGCTGCGGACCAGCGCGAGCCCCATGCCCACTCCACCGTCGCTCTCCTTGGCGCCCGGGGGCCGATAGAACGGCTCGAAGATGCGCTCCCGCTCCGACTCGGGCACACCTGGCCCGCGGTCTGCGACGGTGAGCCGGACACGACCGTCGGAAAGGCGAGCGAGGCCGGCGTCGACCGTGGCGCCGGACGCGTGGCGGTTCGCGTTCTCGAGCAGGTTGCGCAGCAGGCGCCGTAGCAGGCGCGGATCACCGTGCAACGTAACCGCTTCACCCCTCACCTCGGTGCCAGTCCGCGCGCTCTCTTCCGCCAGCAGCGCCAGCAGGTCCACGTCTTCGGCCTGGGTCAGCCGATCCGAGGCATCGAGGCGGCTCGCGAGCAGCAACTCTCCGATCAGTTCGTCTAGCTCGGCGATATCCTTCTCAAGCTGGGCCTTCAGCTCGGGGCGGCCCGCAGCGGGCAGCAGCTCGAGCGCCATGCGCATGCGCGTGAGCGGCGACCGCAGCTCGTGCGACGCGCCCGCCAGCACCGACTTCTGCGCCACCATCAGGCGGTCGATGCGATCCGCCGCCGCGTTGAAACTGCGGGCGAGATCCGCGACTTCGTCGCAGCCCGCTACGGTTACCCGCGCTTTCATGTCTCCCGCGCCCAGCGCATCGACGCCACTGCGCAACCGCTCGAGCCGGCGCGTGATACGGCGTGCGAGGGGATAAGCGCCTACGGCAATGGCGCCCGCCAGAAGCGCCAGGGCACCCAATAGACCGAGCCCGTTATGACGGTGCTTCCAGCGCGCCACGACCCAGCGCCCATCGGCAAGATGCAACGCCACTGCCGGCGCTCCTGCGCCGCGTATCCATCCGCTGTCCGTGCGATCAGGCGGAGGTCCGGGAACTGCCGCGCCGCTTTGAACAACCAGGCGTCCATCCGGCGCGCGCACCGCGACGTCCGCCTCGAAGCGAGCCGCAAGCCAGTCGACCTTTCGCTGCAACTCATCGAGTGGCCGCTCCGGCGCAGGCAATAGCTCGCCCAACACCGCGCTCATCCCGTCGAGCGAGCCGCGGGTCTGCATGTCCGCCGGCAACAGCCACCACGCAAGAGAGATCAGCACCCCGAAGAGCACCAGGATGCCGACGAACGCGAGGTAGACCTGGAGGTACAGCCGGCGCATCACGCATCCTGCTGCTTGGCGAACACATAGCCGGAGCCGCGAACGGTGAGGATCCGGCGCGGATGCTTGGGGTCATCCTCGACGGCGGCGCGGATGCGCGACACGTGCACGTCCAGGCTGCGGTCGAAGGCCTCGAAGCTTTCTCCGCGCAGCTTGTCCATCAGTGCCTCGCGCGACATCACCCGGCCTGCGTTCTCGGCCAGCGCGCACAGCAGATCGAATTGATAACCGGTGAGCGAGCGCTCTTCGCCATCCACGCGTACCGAGCGCGCGCTGCGATCGATCTCCAGCCGACCGAATCGCAGCACCTGTTCGCGTCGTCCGGCCGCCGGTTCCCGCCGACGCATAATCGCACGCAACCGCGCCAGCAGCTCACGCGGGTTAAACGGCTTCGGGAGATAGTCGTCGGCCCCCAGCTCAAGACCAACGATACGGTCCATCTCGTCGCCGCGCGCGGTAAGCATGAGGATCGGGACATCGGAGCCCGCGCGAACGCGCCGGCACACCTCAAAGCCGTCCAGGTCCGGCAGCATCACATCCAGAATCAGCGCGTCGAAGCGTTCTTTGCCCAGCATCCGCAGCCCATCCGCAGCGGTGGTGCAAGCGGTCAGGCGCAGGCCGAGCGGCGCGAGATATTCCGAGAGCATGGCCGACAAGCCCTGATCGTCTTCGATGATGAGCACGCGGTCGGCCACTGGAGCACGCGACAGGGGAAGGCCGAAGCCCGGGTGCCCTCACCCACTGCATTGCGCTGTAGCCGGCAACGCAGCCTTCTTGGCCTCACCCGTCACGGTTCAGCCTTCCTTACTCGTTTGGGTCATTCTACCGCTCGCCGCAAAAGCCTCGCACCGCGGCCGAGAGCTGATGCGCATCACGGGCGCCGGAATTGCTGTGCCAGCTCGACGAGCTTCGCGCGCTGCTCCGGCGTGAGCACATCCGCGGCATCGGCGATGGCATCGACCAGACGGTCGGACCCCGTTTCTGCCAGCTGCAACTCCGCGCGGCGGATCTGGTTGAGGGCGTCTCGATCGACGGTAGGCTGTGTCAGTGCGCTCATGAATGCCTCACGGTTTTGCACATGCTGCTCGCGCAGCCGCGACAAGTCATTGAGCGCGTTCTGCACGATCGTGCGGATCCGCGCTCTTTGCTCCGCGCTCGCTTCCACCCGGCTGAGCACCCAGTCGGTGGCGAACTCGGCACGCGCCGAGCGCTGTTCCGGTGTCAGGGCCGTATGGCGTCCGTGCCATCCGCAGCCGCGGCCGGGTTGCGCCTGGGACCACGCGGTAATGCCGGTCGCGAGCAGGCTGCCGACCAACCCGCCGATGGCAAGACCGCTGAAGAATTTGCGTCGTCCGCCGGCTTTGGCTGGCGGCTGACTCGGTGTGGCGTTGGACTGCAGGTCGTTCATGGTTCGGCTCCTCTCGGTTGCGATGATCGCGCCGCACGCTCGCAGCGCACAAACCGGATCCTAGGCGACCGCTGTTGCTGCCGTCTGAAGCCGGGGTAAAGTTGTGTAAAGCTGCGGCATGGAAGCCGGCGCTCATGTCTTGCGGCCCAGCAACCCTGCGATCGCCAATGCCGGCCCCAGGTGGCGGGCCGCATCAGTCGGCAGGGGGGGTAACTGGGTCGGCCGCCGGGTCCTTGTAAGCGTGCAGTCAGCGGCTCCGTGTCGCTGCGAAGCCCCACGTGCGCCGGCCCGATAGAGCGATGGTTTCTCCCACCATCAGAGTGGAAGACTCGGAGAGACAAGGATGGATGAGTCGGATCTCTGCTTCACCCCAGCGACCGAGTTGACGCGCCTGATCCGTGCCAGGAGCGCGTCTCCAGTCGAGATCATGCAGGCGGTGCTGCAACGCGCAGAAGCGCTGAACCCGCACTTGAACGCGATCTGCACGCCGACTTTCGAAGCCGCGCTGGATGCGGCGCGTCATGCCGAGACCGCGGTGATGCGTGGCGCGCGGCTCGGCATCCTCCACGGCGTGCCGACGACGATCAAGGATCTCGCATTCACGAAGGGCGTGCGCACGATGGCGGGTTCGCACATCTTTCGTGAGCGAGTTCCGGACACGGATCATCTGCACGTGGAGCGGCTGCGCGCGGCGGGCGCAATCTCGATCGGAAAGACCACGGTATCGGAGCTAGGCTGGAAAGGAGTGAGCCAGAGTCCGCTCACCGGGATCACGCACAATCCCTGGAAACGCGGCATGAACGCAGGCGCATCGAGCGCGGGCGCGGCCGTGTGCGCTGCCGCCGGTATCGGCCCGATGCATCAGGGCTCTGACGGCGCGGGCTCGATCCGCATGCCTGCCTCATTCTGCGGCGTATTCGGTCTCAAGCCTTCCTTCGGGCGCGTTCCGTACGACCCGATGCCGAACAACGGGCTGATCTCCCACGTCGGGCCGATCGCGCGCACCGTGGGCGACGCCGCGCTGATGTTGCAGGCGATGGCCGGTCCGGACGACCGGGATGTGACGAGCCTGCAGACTCCGCCGGAGCCGTATCTCGCGAGGTTGGAGGAAGGCATCGCCGGACTGAAGGTCGCGTACAGCCCGGATCTCGGCTATTTGCGTGTGGACACAAGCGTGGCCGAGCGGGTTAGAGCGGCGGCGCTTGCGTTCCAGGACCTCGGGTGCACGGTGGACGAGGTCGACCCCGGGTGGGGCGAGCCGACCGAGATCGAACACTGCCACTTCGCATCCAGCTTCGCCGGCATGCTCGGCCACCTGGTGGATCAGTGGGAGCAGCGCATGGACCCAGGCCTGGTCGCGCTGACGCGCCACGGGATGACGTACAGCGCAGCCGACTACTGCCGCGCACAGGGGCATCGGCAGGCTTACTACGACCAGGTGCGCCGCTTCTTCGAGCGCTACGACCTGCTATTGACCCCGACCCTTTCGGTCGCCGCCTTCCCGGCCGACCGTCTCATTCCAGAGCACTGGGAACAGCACCCGTGGGACTGGCTGCGCTGGGCGGGATTTAACTTTCCGTTCAACCTTACCTGGCTGCCGGCGGCAACGTGCCCGTGCGGGTTCACCGCGGACGGGCTGCCGGTGGGCATCCAGATCGTTGCCGGGCGCTTCCAGGACCTCCGCGTGCTGCAGGCCGCCCGGGCATTCGAGCAAGCTCGCCCGTGGGCGCCGTACAGGCCTGCTCTGTAGCCCAGCCAACACGCTGCATCCAAACGACAAGGGTGGCTCTCTGCTCGGGGCAGCCGGGCCACAAGGTCGCTCCGTGGGCGCTGGGGCTAAAGGTCGAGCGCATTTTCCCGATGATATGCACTGGATGCGGATGCCCTCGCGCGACGGGGCAGGCATCCGGCGCACCTGCGCCTTCGCCACTCTGTCGTGCCGGCCCAGATTCCTCACCGACCTAGAGGCTCGAAGAACTAGATGGGGTGGGATAGCCTCCAGTCCGCTGCAGTGAGACACCCGCTGGTGCCCCGCCAGGCAGGCGTGGTCCGGCGTGGCGCCGCGCAGCTTGCGGGTATGCTCGCAAGGTTGCTCGGCATTCCCCCGGTTACACGGCGCCTCCTGCTGGTCATCTGGCCATTCCTCGCGATCGTCGTGGTCCT
>Ga0335085_10008422_pt1 | contig 15739 bp, 12 predicted proteins | sample Lox_Sample_45_FD_206712 | JGI IMG/M metagenome (GOLD analysis project Ga0335085, IMG submission 206712) | Soil microbial communities from Loxahatchee National Wildlife Refuge, Florida, United States - Lox_Sample_4.5 | ecosystem: Environmental > Terrestrial > Soil > Wetlands | place: USA...
GTCGTCCTCGATGCACACATTGCCATCCGCCGCCGGTTGCCAGAAACTCGGCCAGCCGGTGCCGGAATCGAATTTGTGGTCGGACCTGAACAGTTCGGCGCCACAGCACACGCAGCGATAAACGCCCTTCTCGTGGTTGTCCCAGTACTCGCCGCTGAACGCGCGTTCGGTGCCTTTCTCGCGCGTGATGTGGTATTGCTCGGGAGACAGTTGCTGCTTCCATTCGACAGCGGTCTTCTTGAGTTTGTCGGTCATCGGTTTCTCCTCGATACGAAGCGCCTATGGGTCGCGCGCCGCGCCGATACCTTTCACTTTTTACGGGTCAGGCGGCGAGTAGTTCGCGCAGCACATAGGGCAGGATGCCGCCGTGCAGGTAGTAATCCACTTCGATTGGCGTATCGATGCGCAGCAGCAGCGGCACGCTCTTCGCGGTGCCATCGGTCCGGTGGACCGTAAGCTGTACCTCCATCTGCGGTTTGATGCCGGCCGCCAGTCCGCTGATGTCGATGGTTTCGCTGCCATCGAGACCGAGCGATTGCGCGCCGGCGCCGTCCTTGAACTGGCACGGCAGCACGCCCATGCCGACCAGATTGCTGCGGTGGATGCGTTCGAAGCTCTTCGCGACCACTGCCTTGACGCCCAGCAACTGCGTGCCTTTCGCCGCCCAGTCGCGCGAACTGCCGGTGCCGTATTCTTCCCCGGCAAACACCACGGTCGGCACCCCGCGCCCGATGTAATGCATGGCGGCATCGTAGATCGGCATTTGCGCGCCGTCGGGCTGCAGAATCGTGACACCGCCTTCGACGCGCGACCCGTCCGGTTGCGGCGGCAGCATCAGGTTTTTGATGCGTACGTTGGCGAAAGTGCCGCGCATCATGACCTCGTGATTGCCGCGGCGTGCGCCGTAGCTGTTGAAATCGGCGATTGCGACGCCGTGTTCCTGCAGCCATTGGCCGGCGGGCGACGAGGGTTTGATCGAGCCGGCCGGGCTGATGTGGTCGGTGGTCACCGAATCGCCGAACAGGCCGAGAATGCGCGCGCCATGGATATCGTGCGCGATCAGCGGCCGTGCGCCGAAGTCGGCAAAAAACGGCGGTTCGGCAATGTAAGTCGACCGGTCCCAGGTGTAAACCTGGCCGGTCGAGCTCGGAATGTCGTTCCACAGCGGGTTGTTTTTCGTGAAGTCGCTGTACAGCCTGCGGAACGTTGCAGGGTCGGTCGCGTAACGCATGACGGCGGCGACTTCATCGAGCGTCGGCCACACTTCGCGCAGGAATACCGGCCGGCCGTCGCTGCCGGTGCCGAGCGGTTCACCCGTCAGGTTCCTGAGCACGGTGCCGGCAATCGCATAAGCGACGACCAGCGGCGGCGAGGCGAGAAAATTCGCCTTGATATTGGCATGGATACGCGCTTCGAAATTGCGGTTTCCCGACAGCACTGCCGCGCACACCAGGTTGTGCTTGACGATCGTTTCCTCGATATCGGGGCCGAGGGGCCCGGCATTGCCGATGCAGGTGGTGCAGCCGTAACCGGCGAGGTAGAAGTTGAGTTTTTCGAGCTCGGGCAGCAGGCCGGCTTTGGTCAGGTAATCGGTAACGACGCGCGAGCCGGGTGCCAGCGAGGTCTTGATATGCGGTTTGACCTTGAGCCCCCGTGCCGCGGCCTTTTTTGCGAGCAGGCCGGCCGCCAGCAGTACGCCGGGGTTCGAGGTGTTGGTGCACGAGGTGATCGCCGCGATCAGCACATCGCCATGTCCGATGTCGATGGGATTTTCCGCGGCGGGTACGGGGGGCTGATCGACCGTATCGGGCGTCGAACGGTTGTTGACCATTTCGACGACGTTGGCCGGCGCGCCGCTTGGCAATGAAGCTTCGCTCTGGATGCCACCGCCCGATAACGGCGTGCCGGATGCACGGGACCTTACCGGGTATCGCTGGTGTAATTCTTCCGCCGCTTGCTGGTAACCGTTTTCCGCAACCGGCTTTGAAAACAATTCAGTGAAACGCGCGCCGAGATTATGCAGTTCGATGCGGTCCTGCGGCCGTTTCGGCCCCGCGACGCTCGGTACCACGCTGCCGAGATCGAGCTCGAGCGTGGTCGAATAGTCGATGCTGCCGGCGCTCGGTATGCCGAACATTTCCTGGGCGCGGAAGTAGGCCTCGAATGCCGCGATTTCCTCGTCGGTGCGCCCGGTCTTGGCGAGATAATCCACGGTCTTTTCATCGACGGCAAAAAATCCCATCGTCGCGCCGTATTCAGGCGCCATGTTGGCGATGGTTGCGCGGTCGGGCACCGCGAGCGATGCCGCGCCGGCGCCGAAAAACTCGACAAATTTGCCGACAACTTTTGCCTTGCGCAGCATTTCGGTCACCGTCAGTACCAGATCGGTTGCCGTTACGCCTTCCTTCAGCCTGCCTTTGAGGTGCACGCCGACCACGTCGGGCGTCAGAAAATAAACCGGCTGGCCGAGCATGCCGGCTTCGGCTTCGATACCGCCGACACCCCAGCCGACGACGCCGATGCCGTTGATCATCGTGGTGTGCGAATCGGTGCCGACCAGCGTGTCAGGGTAATAGATGCCGTTTTTCCGGTGCACGCCGCGTGCGAGGTATTCGAGGTTGACCTGATGCACGATCCCGATGCCGGGCGGCACCACTTTGAAAGTATCGAACGCCTGCATGCCCCATTTCATGAACTTGTAGCGTTCGGCGTTGCGCCGGAATTCGAGCCGCATATTGGCGTCGAGCGCGTTTTTGTTGCCGTAATAATCGACTTGCACCGAATGGTCGACGACAAGATCGACCGGCACCAGCGGTTCGATGATCTTGGGGTTTTTGCCCATCTTCTGGGCAGCGCTGCGCATGGCCGCGAGATCAGCCAGCAGCGGTACGCCGGTGAAGTCCTGCAAAACGATGCGCGCAACCACGAACGGAATTTCATCCACGCGCGGCGCGGTGGGACGCCAGCTGGCGAGTTGCGTTACGTGCGCGGCGGTGATTTTTTTGCCGTCGCAATTGCGCAGCACCGATTCGAGCACGATGCGGATCGATACCGGCAGGCGCGATATTTTGCCGATGCCGGCCTGTTCGAGCGCCGGCAGCGCATAGTATTTGCCGCGTTGCCCGGCGTAACCAAAGTCATGAATATATTTTTCATTATTTATCATATACTTATAATTAAATATTAATCCTGTTTATTTGGCTGTGGGCTATCGTAATTATCCGCCGATTTGGAAATGACCAGGTTGAAATCATCAGCCTAATCCTGATAGCGCGACCGGCCGCATATTATCAAGCGCGTACTGCGTTGCAGCAACCCTGGCCGGCGCCCAGGGAGCGGGAAGACGTGTGATACCATCGCACGCCTGATTTTCGTCGCATTGCCCCGGCGTTTCGCCGATATAAAAGACAGTACGCACGCTTGTACATGCCAAAAACCGTCGATATTATTGCCCGCGCGTTATACGAAGAAGGCGTCCGCCATGCATTCGGCATTCCAGGCGGGGAAGTGCTGGAATTGCTCGAAGCGTTCCGCAAGGTCGGCATTAAATTTGTGTTGACCAAGCAGGAGATCGGGGCCGGCATCATGGCCGAAGCGTACTGGCAATTGACCGGCAAGCCGGGGGTGCTCGTGGCCACCGTCGGACCTGGCGTCGTCGGCAGCACGCCCGGCGCCGCGCAGGCGCTGCTTGACCGGGCGGCGGTGATCGTAATCGGCGGCGATATCCCGCTTGCGCTGAGGGGCGTGCATACACGCAAAGTCATCGACCAGGAATCGCTGCTGCGGCCACTCGTGAAATGGGCGACGACGATCGCTGCTAAAAACGCGTCCGACCAGGTGCGCTCCGGCATTGCAATTGCCAAAACGCCGCTGCCGGGACCGGTATATTTCAATCTGCCCGCCGATGTCGCCGGTGTGGAGCAGGAGGAGGCGCGGCGCTCCGCGCCCTCCGCGGTGCGCATGCTGCCGCGGCGCGAAGACATTGCGGTCATTCAGGCATGGCTCAAAAAGGCGAAACGCCCGCTGGCGTGCATCGGCATGAACGCGCAGCTTGACGGCGCCGAACGCGAACTCAGGCGTTTTCTTGAAGCCTGGCGCATCCCGTTTCTTACCACTTATAAAGCGAAAGGCATCGTTCCCGAGGATCATCCATTATGTGTCGGCGCCACCGGATTGAGTCCGGTGGTGGACAAGATCCATCTCGCGCATGTGCGCCACGCCGACCTCGTTCTCACCATCGGTTTCGATCCGGTCGAATTGCACGCCGAATGGAATTCACCGTGGGATGAAAAGAAGGCAACCGTCAACATCGACCTGGTGCCGAATACCCACCATGTTTATCGCAGCGCGATCGAATACACGGGGGGCATCGCCGGCTGCCTGCATGCGCTGGTTGCGCATGCGCCGAAGCGCGCCCCCGCGCATTGGCCGGCGCCCGAGCTCGAACGTTATCGCCAAACCATCGTACATGCGATTGCAAACCAGCCGGCAAAGGGACTCGGCCCCTATCAGACGGCGAGCGTGCTGCGCGAGGTGTTTCCGCGCGACACGATCGCGACCGTCGATACCGGTGCGCACCGTATTCTGGTAAGCCAGGTATGGCGGGCCTACGAACCGCGCCGTTTCCTGCAGTCAAGCGGGCTCAGTACGATGGGTTACGCCCTGCCGGCGGCGATCGCGGCGAAAATGCTCTTTCCCAAGCGGCCGGTGCTGGCGATGGCCGGCGAAGCCGGGCTCGACATGGTGATCGGCGAAATGGCGCTGCTTGCGCACCACAAGCTCGCGCTGACCATTGTCGTATTCCGCGATGATATGCTGTCGCTGATCAAGCTCAAGCAGCAGCGCATGAAACTGCCGGAAACCGGCGTCGCGACCGGCAGCCCCGATTACGTGATGCTGGCGGAGGCGTACGGCGGCAACGGTTTTGTCGTTGGCCATCCGGCCGAACTCAAAAAAGCCGCCCAGGTTGCGCTGCACAGTAAACGTTTCACGCTGATTGAGGCGCGCATCAACCCGGCTGAGTATCAGCGGCAGATGTAGATGTAAATGTTGTTTCCAGTCCGGTAGGAGGAGATACACATGATGAATCAATATGTCGTCGATATCGCCCGCGTCATTCAGCTGGCGGTCGCACCGGTGTTTCTGTTGGCCGGCATTGGCGCGATGCTGGCCGTGTTGACCGGTCGTCTCAACCGCATCGTTGACCGCGGGCGCATGCTTGAAAAAGAGATGCTGGCGACCAGTGACGAGCGCAAGGACGAAATTATTGCTGACTTCAAGCGGCTCGCATGCCGCGCACGCTGGATCAGCCGCGCAATCATGCTTGCCTCATCGAGCGGGTTGATCGTCTGTTTGCTGATCGTTTCGCTGTTCGTCGGCGATGTTTTCACGGTCGGTTTGTCGCAGCTCATCGCACTGCTGTTTGTCCTTGCGATGTTGTCGTTCAGCGGCGCCTTCGTTTATTTCCTGCGCGAGATTTTTTACGCGACAGCCAGATTACGCATTGGCCCACTGCGGTAGGTGGTGTTTTCCGCAAGACTGTTTTGCACGTCAAATGAAAACGGAGAAAAATTGTAAGAAAAACGGATTTTGACGTCGCTCGTTTTCTGATTTTATCCGAGAAAAAAAGACCATCCGGCCGGATTTCAAGACGGAATGTGTCGCCTGATTTTCATTTTCTTCCTGGCATCCCTTCAAACGATAGGCTAGTTATAGCCAATACCCGGAGTATTTGCAGACAGACGATGTAGCAAAGTGATTGCTTTTTAGTTCTTATACTCGCTCCTGTTGCACGAAGGGTACTCTGTGTTGAAACAACAACGCAGACGTGCATGAGAAAAATCCCGGAATTGAGCATCGGGATAAAAAGGAGGAGCGGGAGAATGAGGGATATTGGATATTGTTGTCGTCATTCAGGCGTGGGCACGGATCGACGCCCGGACGACGATCTTTTTCTAAAGCGGGAATTCAGTGTGCGAAGCGCGACGGAATGATTTCCGTCGCGCTTTTTTATTTGCGTCGTCGGTAAATGAGACGGCGACAGGTTTATGGCCGATTGCAGTTGAAAAGCTTACAAGAGGGGGGAGCATGAAGATGCATTTGTTTTCCTGGGTAGGACGCGGCGCGGTAATGATGGCGTCGGTGCTGTTGGGAGTGGGGCTACTGCAAGCGTCGCTGGCGCGGGCGGATGCGAATACGACAACTGACAGAATGGTCACGGGTATCAACGAAGGCGCGACCTATGTCGGCATGCAGACCTGTCAGCAATGCCACAGTTCGGAAGATGCGCACTTTGCGGGCACGACACACTTCAAGGTGTTCATGAATCCGCGCAACGACCTCGAAGCCAAGGTATGCGAAGCTTGCCACGGCCCGGGTTCCAAGCACGTGGAAGACGCCACCGACCGCAACGCACTGATCGGCTTTACCCGCGAATGGGGCACGCCGGTCGAGAAACAGCAAGGCCAATGCCTGCAATGCCACAGTGGTGGCGAGCGCATCAACTGGGAAGGCTCCGTACACCAGATCAACCGGCTGTCCTGCAGCGATTGCCACAACCCGATGGCGAAGTTCTCGCAGACCGGATTGCTGAAGAAACCGTCGATTGTCGAGACCTGCCTGACCTGTCACCAGGAGAAGCGCGCCGAGTTCAGCCGCAAATCTCACATGCCGGTGCTGGAAGGCAAGATGACCTGCGACGATTGCCACAACCCGCACGGTTCCACTGCGCCACGGCTGATGAAGGGCAACTCGGTGGCCGAGACCTGTTTTGACTGCCACGCCGAGAAGCGCGGCCCATTCATATGGGAACACCCGCCGGTGCGCCAGGGCGATCAGTGCCTGAATTGCCACCTGCCGCACGGCTCGAACAACCAAACGCTGCTGGTGATGCCGCTGCCGATGCTGTGTCAGCAATGTCATGACGTCGGAGCGCCGCATGACAAGACGGTATTTGCCAGTATCAATTTGCCGTCGAGTATGGATCCGGACGAACGTCTTACGGGACGGGCCTGCGTTGACTGCCACACCGAAATCCACGGCTCCAATGGAACAGCGGGCTTCCGGTGGCACAGGTAAAGCATGCTTAAAGAATTTAGAGATATCCAAAACTTGAAAGAAATAGAGGGGAGACTCAACATGAAATTTGATCCTCGTTTAAAGGTGCTGATCCTGGGTGTTGGGTTGGCGTTGGCCGCGGTCAATGCCGGCGCCGACGGATGGGGTTATGCGACCAACGGCGATTCTTCTTCACAGGAAGGCTGGGGCGCGACCTCGATCGGAGCGGCCAATAATCCGCGGGGTCTCGACCCTACAGCGATTCCGGACGCCAACGGCTTGGGACCGTACCGGGTGCCAGTGTCCCATACACCGACGGGCGCAATGTACAACGTTCCGTGGGATGAACCGGCCAGCGACAACACATTGTCCGGAAGCATTGATATTACCGGGCAATATACGACCGGCACCGAGGATTCGGGGCTGTTCAACAATTACCGGGACATGAGCGACGGGGTCTATATCAACCACTTCGACTTCTCCGCGATGGGGAAGGGTAACCTGTACCTGGATGCGAATGGCGGCAACGTCGGCCGCAAGGATCAGTACTATCAGGCGAATGTCGGGGAATACAACGACTGGAAGATTCACGCCTTCTACGACGAAGTTCCCCATGTTTATGAATCGAATGCACGGCTGATCTGGAACGGTGTCGGCACGAACTATCTGTCTCTGGTTCCGGCGTTGCAGTTTACCGGCATCAATACGGGAGCCGTCCTCGCCGAAGGCGCGGGCGTCGCCCAGGCTCAATCCGGTTCGACGGTCCCCATTGTGCAATCCGTAGTCGCAGCTACCGCGGAAACCACGCTGGAGCAGGATCGCAAGAAGGGCGGCATACGGCTTGACAAGGTGCTGGACAACAACTGGAGCCTCTATGCGAGTTATACGCTGGAGAAACGCACCGGCGAGATGCCATATGGTCAGGACGGCGGCGGCTTTCCAGGCGCATTCAACCTGACGCTGACGCCGGGCGCAGGCGTGAATACTTCTGCCGGCAAGCCGGTACAGGTGCCCTACCCAATCGACTTCAGCGAGCATGTGCTGATCGCAGGGACAAGCTGGTCGGATCGCCAGGATGCCTTCAACGCGGCGGTTCACGTGTCCTTGTTCAATGATGAAAACAAAAAGGTGTATTGGGAGAATCCCTATCTGCAGCCGGCGCTGAACAATAACGCCCATGTGATGGACTTCACCACTTTCCCGGACAACCAGGAGGTGGATGCGAAGCTCGATTTCAAGCACCTTTTCGACGGCTGGATGCACTCGGCATTCAATGCCAATCTTTACTATGCGTTGCAAAAGCAGGATGACACGCTACTGCCCAACTTGGACACGACGGGATTCGGCACGGGCGTTGGTACGGGCATCAATTACGCCTACTTTAACCAGCTGATCGGTCCGAACGGGTTGCCAACACTGTCTCAATCCACGGCGGATGTGCACAACAACATATGGATGATGAATCTCGGGTGGTCAATCCATCCGACCCAGCAGTTGGCGCTCAAGGCGGGATGGCGCTGGTATGACCAGATCAATTCCAACGGTTACTCCTCGTTCAATCCATCGTGCGCCGCGAGTCCAGTGGCCTGCGGTATTCCTGCGACGGCGCCCGGCTTCGTTCTTGAAAATGAGAACGGCGCCCTGTCGGACGTTTCAACGACAGCGACTACGGCCAATCAGCGGGTACGTTCCTATTCGGCTTCGTACAAGAGGGTGGACACGAATCTGTCGGCGGATTACCAGATCACCAATAAGGATTCGGCGACCCTGAGCTATACCTACGAAACCAACAATTTCGCAACGCGCGAGCGCGACCAGACCAACGAGGACCAATTCAAGCTGACCTTGACGAGCAAGGAGATTCAGAAAGGTACGCTGCGGGTTTCAGGCGAGTATGACCACAAAACGGGTTCGCCATGGAATCAGGCCAGTATATCTTTGTTGAACCAATGTCCCGATTTGTCCCAGTTGGTTGCCTGCTACCCCGTGCCGAGCGGCGCTGCGTTCACCGTGGCATCGACAGATTCCAACCCCACGGGTAACAAGTACGATATCGGGGATCGCGACCAGTACATAGTGATCGGGCGCTTCAACTACATGATCACCAACACGCTGGACGGCATGGTGACGGCCAAAAACCTGATCCAGGAATACCCGGATCCGCTGGGTCGTAGCACGCGCCGCGAACAGTCCTACAGCGTGGAATTCAACTGGCAGCCGAGCACCACGACCAACTTCTACGTGTGGGATACCTGGCAGACGATGAACCAGACCCAGTACTCGCTGGATAACAATACGTCGACTTGCACGGCGGCTGAGTTTGATGCGGGCGACTGCAGCTGGGTGTACATCTCATCGCCGACGGTCGGCAATTATATAGGCCTGACCACGAATTTCTTCGGATATGACACCACGGACAACAACAATGTCCTCGGGGTCGGATTCAGCCACCTGTTCGACAACAAGATGAAGTTCGACGCCTCTCTGCAGTACACGGGAACCCGCACTTCGGTTAATTATTCGGATTATTGCACGGGAGGGTTTACCAATCCGCTCACGGGTGCTAATGCTGGAACGGGGTGCAGTGCCGGCTCCGCTGCTGCTGCGCTTGCCGTGGCCAACGGAGGGGTAGTGCAGAATACTGTATTGTTCAACGGGGTAAATTACCCGGCGGCGTTTTCCATGCCGGAAACTTGGAATCAAACGACGTTTAAGTTGGGATTGTTGGTTCCAACCAGCAAGAACACTTCGCTTAGCTTCAACTACATTTTTGATCGGGCCAACGAGTATGATTTCCATTATGCCGGGCTGGCTGCCAACAATGATGTTGAAGGAACGCGTTATTACCTGTCGCCGGATCCGGGCATCGGATTCTCGGATCAGACTTTCATGATTTCGTTTCACTACAAGATGTAATGGGTGTCCGATTTTTAAAAAGGAGGATACAGCTTGAAAGTGATGGGAAAACTCGTGACCGCGGGCTTGTTGGCTGCCGCTCCGATGGCGGCCTCCGCGGTGGGCGACCTGCCGGACTGGATCAAACCGCCGACGTATGACTGCGGCTCCTGTCACCGGGTGGCGACCAAACTGGTGGGTCCGGCGTGGAAGGACGTGGCGGAACGTTACAAGGGCGATAAGGGCGCAGAGAAAAAACTGATGGAGAAGGTGCGCAAGGGCGGCAAGGGCAACTGGGACAAGGTGACCGGTGGCGTGCCGATGTCGCCGCACCCGAACATCAGCGATGCGGACCTTAAGAAAGTTCTCGACTTCGAGTTGTCGACCGCCAAGTAACTAATTAGCGGGAAAGGAATGATTTATCGGGGAGGGTAGGGTTTACCCTCCCCGATATTTTTTTACATCTCTCCGGGATTCCACTCCGAGAATTCCAACCCCAAGCAATCCAATGAATCTTTTCAAGCAACATCAACAATTTGAAACAAGTTGAAACACTGATATGCGGGATTAGAGCGCATAATTTCGGATAATTAAAACGTGAATTCTTTGGATAATTTGACGGTTATCTATCAATGCAAAGGTGAGTAAGACGGAAAAATTTGTTGTGCATTGCTTGACCGCAGCCGTGCCTGTTGCGGAACACGGCAAGTCTTCTTCGCGTTTGAATAAGCGTGGAAATCAACAGACACCCGAAAAAGAAAAACTTCCTTTGCCAATTGTTTCGTCCAGGCGCGATTTCGTTTCAACGGTGCTGAATATCACGCCGGCGTTAGTGCTGACGCTTGATTATAACGGGCGTATTGTGCAGTTTAATGCGGCTTGCGAAAAAGTGCTCGGCTACACTGCCGGGGAAGTCGTGGGAAAAGCATGGACCTGTCTGCTGCCCGATGAAGGTGTGTCCAAGGCAATACGGCGTTTCGAGAAGCTGCGTCGGAAACGCTCGGGTTTTTTCAGGGATCGCTGGCGATCGCGGGAGGGGGAAACCCGTCTAATCGAATGGCGCAGCGGCTGTTTGACCAACGCGCGCGGAGATATCGAATTCATTATCCAGATCGGGCTCGATATTACCGGACAACGGCATCTCGAACATGATGGTCGCGCCCGGCTCGAGCAGATGGCGCGATTGCATCGTTTGCATACCATGGGGGAAGTTGCAGGGTTGCTTGCGCATCAGATCAATCAACCGCTTGCCGCAATCCGCAGCCTCAGCGAGGCAAGTCTTGCCGGGTTAGAAGGCAACAAGCCGGACTTGAGCTGGGTCCGCAAGAATTTGGAAGATCTGGTCGTCCAGTCTGAACGTGCCGCACAGGTAATCCGGGAACTGCGTGCTTTCCTGAAACGGCAACCACAGAAAAAAGTCAAGGCTGATCTGAATGCCGTCGTACAGTCTGCTTGTGCGCTCATGGTAATTCCAGATAGCCGGATTATTGTCGATCGGAATTTCGACGAGACATTGCCGCCGATTTGGATGCGCCCAATCCACATCGAGCAAGTGATTGTTTGCTTGTTGCAGAATGCAATCGAGGAAATGCTGGAAAACGGCAATAAGGACAAGATAGTCCGCATTCGCACCAGACTCGTGGATAAGAACAATGCGCTTGTCACCGTGCAGGACAACGGCCGCGGTTTCAATGACAGGACTGCTTCCAGAGTCTTCGATCTGCTCTATACGACAAAAAAGAACGGCATCGGTTTGGGGCTTTCCATCAGCCGCTCGATTATCGAGGAACATGACGGCAGGATCTGGGCTGAACCTGGAACGTCTGGAATTTTTCATTTCACATTGCCAGTCGCCCAATGAACCAGACAGTTTTTATCGTAGACGACGATCAGGCCGTGCGCGAGGCTTTCGGAAGGATACTGGAAGTCGCGGGGTTTTTAGTGAGAATATTTTCGAGCGCCCAGTTGTTTCTTGCCGCCTGCATGCCGGAACAAATGGGATGCATTCTGCTTGACGTGCAAATGCCGGAAATGACCGGCTTGGAACTTCAGGCGGCATTGAGCAAGTGCGGCATCTTGATGCCGGTTGTTTTTCTTACCGCATACGGCGATGTAAAAACCTCGGTGCATACCTTGCAGGCCGGTGCATTCGATTTTCTGGAAAAACCGGTGCCCGCAGCAAAGCTCATCGAAAGTGTGCGCAATGCCATGGCCCTGGATCAAGCGCAGCATAAAATCCATGCCCGTTTCCGCAAGGCATTGATTAATTATGCTCAACTTACATTGCGCGAACGTGAAATTATGAAACTTATAATAATCGGCCACCCAAACAAAGTAGTGGCCAAAGAGCTCGCCATCAGTCCGCGCACGGTGGAAGTTCATCGCCGAAACATCTTGGCAAAGATGCAGGTGAACTCATTGCTTGAGCTCGCGCCACTCGTCGAGATATTGAATCTCGACGAGTCGGATCCTTCCTAGACAAATCACCCGTATTTAGTACGTATTTTTACGTACGTAACACAGCGAATTATTTTGCTGTGATCGGTGCTTTATCTTTCCATTCTGCGAACGCATGCCGGTCAATAGAGCAGAATGAACAATCACCAAAATATTTTTAGACATGTGGATAAGAAGGCAACACGTTTCCATTTCAACACTATTGGCCTGCGGCAACGCCTGAATATCGGGCGATACCAACAATAAAGGGATTCAATATGCTTGCAGCCGATGAGATCAATACCAGTCTATTCCCGCCGGGAAAGAGTTTTGAGGCTTGGAAGCAGCATCTGGCGAAACATGTCCGGCTTGACCTGGCGCAAACTAAAACGATCGGAGCGGGGTTTTTCCGGGCCCAACGACAACTATTCAAGTTAGGCAGTTTATCGATCGGGAGATTGACGGTAACGCCACATGCTTTCTGTCAGACCGGGAGCGCTGACAGCCCAGTAATTCCCAATAATTGTTTCCAGGTCAGCGTTCCTCTCAAGGGAGTGGCGATAGAAAGCATGGAGGATCATGTTGTCCACCACGTGCCGGGCAATCTTTACATTATTGATTATCCGCAGCCGAGAACAATGCGATTTCCCAGGTCTTTCGAGGCTGTTAACATTTATGTACCCAAGGAGAAATTCCAAGATATTCTTCCGCTGGATCATCGCTTCAAAACCATAGAATGCTCAGCCGGCAGCGCTACCGGTGCAATTCTGGCGGATGTCATTCGTTCGATTCAGTCCCAAATCAACAGCCTGCAGGACGACTCCATGATTGCCGGCAAGATTACCGATATATTCCTGGACGCGCTGGCGGCAACGTTGTACTCCCTGCCGCAGTTTTGGGATACTCAATCCTCGAAGCTCGAGGTTTATCATAAAAATCGGATAAAGAATCATGTCAGGGAAAATCTGCGCAGAAACCTAAGCATTGAGCTGGTCGGGGAGGCGGTCAATTTATCCCCAAGCTATATTCACAGGTTATTTTCCAAGGAGCGCCTGCCGCTCATGAAATGGGTGATGGAAGAACGGCTTGATCGTTGCCGCCAAGACCTGGAATCGAAACTGTTACTCAATCGCTCGATCAAGGAAATCGCATATTCCTGGGGATTTAACGATCAAACCCACTTCAGCCATGCGTTTCGCAGCCGTTTCGGCGTGTCTCCCTCGGATTATCGAGAAAAGCATCTGATGCGAGATTCAGGAGAAACGACCGCTGAAAGCATGACTTAGCAAGCCAGTCTGTTTTTTCGATATTCAGAGCCGTAGTGGTTTGATCGGGGACGCGACCAAGGAAGGATTGGATCTCCAATCTGCATTAGGCACGTCGATGTAAAGTTCCAGTTCGTTGCCGTCGGGGTCGAGCGCATAAAGGCTGTGGCTTACGGTGTGATCGCTTGCGCCGATTATCGTAACTCCGGCGTCCTGCAGCTGCTTGAGCATCGCGCGTAATTCCTGATCCGAATCGCCGACCTTGAGTCCGAAGTGGTACATGCCGACGCGGCGGCCCTGTGGAATCGGCTGCGCGTCCGGACCGACAGCAATCAGCAACAGTTCGTGATGTGTGCGCCGGTCCGAGCCGACATATCCGGCCGCGCTTGAAGGCTGATGGAAAATTTCCCTGAAGCCGAGCACATCCCTGTAAAACCTGCGCGAACGTTCGAGATCACGCACGTATAAAACCACATGTCCGAGCTCTCTCACGCTCGCCATAAATATTTTTCAGTTGAGTAAAGGTTGCACCGCGTCACGCTCTTCGTGCAGCTCTTTGAGCGTTAGTCGCATGCGTGCGCGGCTGAACTCACTGAGTTCGATGCCATTGACGATTTGATATTCGCCGCCTCTGCAGGTGACGGGGTGTCCGTAGATCACCCCTTCAGGGATGTCGTAGCTGCCGTTGGAGGGAATCCCCATCGTGACCCAGTCGCCATCCGGCGTACCCAGCGTCCAATCGTGGATATGATCGATCGCGGCGCCGGCCGCGCTGGCCGCGCTCGACAGGCCGCGCGCTTCGATGACCGCCGCGCCGCGTTTCTGCACGGTCGGGATGAAATGTTTTTCGAGCCACTGCTGGTCGTTGATCTGCGGCCAGATTTTGTTGCCGTCGCATTCGGCCTGGAACAGATCGGGATACTGGGTCGCGGAATGGTTGCCCCATACCGTCATTTTGCGGATGGCTGATACCGGCCGGCCGATCTTCTGCGCGATTTGCGACCGTGCGCGATTATGGTCAAGCCGCATCATCGCGGTGAATTGCGCGGGTTTGAGGTCGGGCGCATTCCTCATCGCGATCAACGCGTTGGTATTGGCGGGGTTGCCGACGACCAGCACTTTCACGCCGCGGTTCGCGACCTTATTGAGCGCCTTGCCCTGCGGCGCGAAGATTTTTCCGTTCGCGTCGAGCAGGTCCTTGCGCTCCATTCCGGCGCCGCGCGGCCGCGCGCCGACCAGCATCGCGACCTCGACGTCCCTGAATGCGGTTTCGGGATTGCTTGCCGCCGTCATATCGGCGAGCAGCGGAAACGCGCAATCCTCAAGTTCCATCATCACGCCGCGCAGCGCTTGCTGCGCTTTTTCATCGGGGATTTCGAGCAACTGCAGAATGACAGGCTGATCGCTACCGAGCATCGCGCCGGACGCGATGCGGAACAGCAGGCTGTAGCCGATCTGGCCGGCAGCGCCGGTCACGGCAACGCGGACGGGGGGCTTCATGCGGGCGATGGTAGCGGCCGTTTTCCGCAGTGTCAAAACGGAATTGCGCCGCGCATTGCTGGTAGAATCAATGCGCCCTGTCCATCCGTTGCGCACGATATGCTGGTTAATCCCCAAATAAGACAGCGCCCGAAATATCTGAACCTGCCGCATATCCGGTTGCCGCTGCCGGGAGTGGTTTCAATCCTGCACCGGACGAGCGGGGCGTTATTGTTCGTCGCGCTGCCGGTGTTGTTGTACGGGTTTCAGCAAAGCCTGGCGTCATCCGCGGCCTTCGATGCGCTCAAGGCTGCCCTCGGTCATTGGTACGTGAAAATTGTCGTGCTCATATTGTTGTGGGCGTATTTCCACCATTTATGCGCGGGGCTGCGTCATCTCGCACTGGATCTGCATCTCGGCATCGATCTTCACGCCGCGCGGCTGTCGAGCTGGCTGGCGCTGGCTGCCGGTGTCCTGATGACGCTGGGGGCAGGAATACTGCTATGGTGAGTTACCCGGAGCCCGGCGCCGGTCATCCGTTGCGGGACTGGCTGCTGCAGCGGCTGACTGCGGTCGTAATGTTGCTGTGTACGCTGGTGTTTTTTGCG
>Ga0335085_10008423_pt1 | contig 15739 bp, 10 predicted proteins | sample Lox_Sample_45_FD_206712 | JGI IMG/M metagenome (GOLD analysis project Ga0335085, IMG submission 206712) | Soil microbial communities from Loxahatchee National Wildlife Refuge, Florida, United States - Lox_Sample_4.5 | ecosystem: Environmental > Terrestrial > Soil > Wetlands | place: USA...
AACGTTGCAGATCCAACTGCAGGGAACCCAGATGATTCCGTCGCAGTTCGTCGAAATGATTCCCTACCTGTTGACGATCATCGCGCTCGCGGGCTTTGTGGGTCGAGCCGCGCCGCCGGCCGCGCTGGGGAAGGCAGTCGACTGATGGGCAAGCTCGTCATCCTCATGATCACGGCCTTCGTCGACATGGCGGGGCTGTTCATGGTCCTCCCCATTCTGCCGTTCTACGCGAAGTCACTCGGCGCGACCGCTTTCGTATTCGGCATTCTCGTTTCGTCGTTCTCGGTGGCCCAGCTGCTGAGCGCGCCGCTATGGGGCCGGTTTTCCGACCGCTACGGTCGGCGACCGGCGCTGTTGATCGGCCTCGCCGGGTCGGCGATCGCGTATGTGATCTTTGCCTACGCCAACTCTCTGTGGTTGCTCTTGCTGTCGCGGCTGGTACAGGGCGCGGGCGGCGGCACCACGGGCGTGATCCAGGCCTACGTGGCCGACGCGGTGAAGCCCGAGGATCGCGCGCGGGGACTCGGCTGGCTTTCCGCCGCGACGAACGCGGGCGTCGCGATCGGGCCCGTCCTCGGCTCCGGCGCCGCGGTCCTGGGACGCCATGCGCCAGGATTGGCTGGGGCGGGGCTCTGCGTTCTCAACATCTTGTTCGCCTGGCGCTTCCTGAGCGAGTCGCGCGATATGGTGCAGGCGCGTTCGACCGTGCCAACGCGCCGCCGCGGGCGCGAAGCCATCGTGCACGTCATCAGGCATCCGAACGAACCCGCGGCGCGCCTGATCTGGATTTACGCGATCGGGATGGGCGCATTCAGCGGATTCAACGCGGTCTTCGCGCTCTTTCTCGCGGCCCGATTTGGCGTCACCGCCAAGACGATCGGCTTTTTCTACACGTACGTCGGCACAATCGCGATCATTACGCGGGCCGGCATTCTGGGCTGGGCCGTCGCCAAGTTTGGCGAGGCGCGGCTGTCCCGGTTCGGGATGTCGCTGCTCACGGTGGGGCTCCTTTCCATGCCGTTCATGCATCGGCTGGCGGATCCGGCCTCCCTCGCCAATCGGCTCGGGGGGGCGCTGCCCCTCGGCGCCGTCTCGATCCTGCCGTTTCTGCCGCTTGCCGTCGCCGTCGCGCTCATCCCGCTTGGCACCGCCTTCACCTTTCCGTGCGTGACGGCACTGCTCTCGCGCGTTATCCCCAGCCACGAACGGGGCCTCTACATGGGCATGCAGCAGACGTTCGGCGGCTTTGCGCGCGTCGTCTTTCCGCTCGTCGCCGGGCTGGCGTTCGACTGGTACCTGCCAACGCCCTTCTTGATCTCGGCCGTGCTCGTCGCGGGAACGATCGTGCTCGGCCTGCAGATGGATTCGTACGTGCGGCCGGTCGTAGCCGAAGAAGCGGGGCCGGCGATCGCCGGCTAGGGCGGAGGCGGAGGCTACCCGACCGGCTTCTCGACGCCGGCAGGCTCGCTCGCCAGCACGGCTCGGGCGATCTCCACCATGGGGACCGAGCGATCCTGGCTCGTCCGTTGGAGGATGCGATACGCCTCCTGCTCAGACGCCCCCGTGCGGCGCATCAGAATGCCCTTGGCCCGCTCGATCGTCTTGCGGTTTTCGAGCGCCTGGCGTGCGGCGTCGGCGTCCTGCCGGGCGTGCGCGAACTCTTTCGCCCGCTGTGCGGCGAGCCGCAGCGTCGAATCCAACACTCGCGGAGCGACCGGCTTCGGCAAAAATGCGATCGCGGCCGTGGCGGTGACGTCTCGCTCGCTGAGCGTGACCGTTTGATCGCCGCTGAACAAGACAACGGCGACGCCCGGTACGGTCTGTGTGATCTGTTCCGCCGCCTCGATGCCCGAGCCATCCGGCATGTGCACGTCGAGCAGGACGACGTCGGGCACCACGTCCCTGGCGCGTTCGATGGCTTCGCGACCGGTCGACACCTCGGCGACGACCGAGTGCCCCATCGTCGCCAACAGCTCGGTCAGGAGGGCGCGCGCGTTGTCGTCGTCTTCGGCGATCAGCACACGAATCTTGGACTGCGCGTCGGTTGTCATCTTTACCAAAATGCTCAGGTTCGCGCGGACTCGCCAGCCGGATCGGTGACCTCGCTCACTCTTCGCCCGCGACGTGCGCCAACAGTTCCGACGTCCGAACCGGCTTCCGAAGGGTAAAATCGGCCTCCATCCCCGGTCCGGCCCGCGGCTCCCAGCCGGTGACGACTCCAATCCGCATTCCCGGCCACCGGCCTCGCGTGAAGGTAATCAAGTCCCAACCGCTGCCGTCCGCGAGTCCAATGTCCGTCAGCAGGATGTGGTACGGTTCGACCGCTCGCTGGAGAAACCCCTTGGCTTCCTCGACCCCGTTCGCGACGTCGACCGTGTGGCCGTCGGACTCCAACAGCGCCTGCATGAACTCGCGACTGTCCTGATGGTCCTCGACCAGCAGGACACGCTGCGGCGCACCCTTCGGCGGCGGCAGCACCGGCGCGGGTTCGGGCGCCCGCACCGTGCGCGGAAAGACGAGTCGGACCGTGGTCCCGATCGCCGGCATCGACTCGATCTGGGCCTGGCCGCGATGCCGTTTGACGATTCCGTAGACCTCGGCGAGACCGAGGCCGGTGCCCGCGCGGCCCTTGGTCGTGAAGAACGGTTCGAAGGCCCGCTCCCGGACTTCCGCCGACATGCCCGTTCCCGTGTCCCGGACCTCGAGACGGACCTCGTCGCCCGCAACGATGGTGTGCAGGCCGAGCGTGCCGCCGCCGACCATCGCGTCGAGCGCGTTCTGCACGAGGTTGAGCATCGCCTCGCGAATCTCGCCCACGATGCCCCGGATCAGCGCGTCCGGCGCGAGTTCGCGGACGAGCTGGATCGTGCCACCACCGGCCCGCTCGGCCCACAGGGGGCGAGTCATCGCGACCACCTCGTCGCACACAATCGAGAGGTCCACCACTTCCTCGCGTTCACCCTGGAGCGGCTCCTGGCGAATGAACCGCCCGACGCGGGCCGCCGTCGCCGCCCCGGTTTCAGCCGCTTTCGCGATGCGAACCGCGTAGTCGCGCACGGCGACCGGATTCTCGGCGTTCGCCTCGAGCAGGTACGACGCCGCCATGATCGGGTTGAGGGCGTTGTTCACGTCGTGCATGACGCCCGCCGCCAGCTGCCCGACGGCAGCGAGTCGGCGTTCCCGGGCGCGCGCTTCCTGCAAGGCGAGCAATTCCTGGGTCCGCTCCTGGACCATGCGCTCGAGGCGCTCCGCCTCGGTGGAGACCCGCTCGTAGAGACTTGCCGTGCGGCGGGCCTCGTCTTCGAGCCGCTGGGACAATTGCGTCTTGACCGTCACGTCCCGTTCGACCGTGACGGCGCCCCGAATCTTGCCGCGCTCGTCATAGAGGGGATTGGAATTGACCTCGATGATCAGCTCGGCCCCCTCGATGCCGCGACGCACGGCGAGCGTTTCGCCGCGCACGCGCTCGCCGCGCATGGCGCGCGCGGTGGGATGCTCATGCATGAACAAGCTCGTCCCGTCGACGGTGCGGGGCCGGTCGAGCTGCCAGAGTTCGCGCAACGTCGCGGGGTGGGTTCGACATCGAACACGCGGACAGAATCCGGAATGACGTCGAAGATGGATTCGAGCTGCGCGACGCTGCCGCCGAGGTCTTCACGGAGCCGTTCGCGTTCGGTGACGTCGTTCCCGGCGAAGACGAGCCCGCGCCCGCCGCCGTCCTCCGTGAGCGGAGCAAACGTGGACTCGATGAGCCTGCGTCCCGTCCGATGCTGGAACGGAATCCGCGCCGACGAGATCGCGGCCCCTCGGAGGACGCCGTCGATCTGATCCGTGAGATCCGCCAGGGCGTTGGGGAACGCGTCGTAGATCGAGATGGCCGCGACCCGGCCGCCGACTTCGATGTCCACGCCGGTGAGATCGCGATAGCGCGCGTTCGCCGTGACCATGCGCAAGTGCGCGTCGAAGATCGCGATCGCGAGGGGAATCGCCTCGAACAGGACGTCGAGCCGCGTGCCGTCGGGCCCGATCAGGCGCGATTCGTTCGAGCTTCGCGGAGGAGTTGGCGCGTGTGTCACCCGGGAACGGTGCTGGCTGGTTCCCGGGGAGTCAATCCTGCCGGCTGCATCGCATCGCGCCGCTCGACCGCGTCACATTCCGACGCCCATTTCCCGCCGCACGAGGCGCCCTTCGGCCCATCGAGCTCCCACGGTGATGGCCAGCACCAGCATGATGAGGAGCACGCTGTAGGCGGCCGCGGTGCCGAACGACAACGATCGAAGCTGCGCCAGAATCTCGATCGAGATCGGGCGGTTGGAGTGGGTGTAGAGCACGACGCTGGCCACGAACTCCCCCACGGCGGCAATCGCCGCGAGCATGGTCCCGGCCACGAGCCCCGGGCGCGCGGCCGGGAGCACGACGCGGCGCATCGTGAGCCACCACGACCCGCCGAGCCCCCGGGCCGCGTCCTGGAGTGACGGATCCATTTGGCGAAGCGATCCCTCGACCGCGTTGGTGACGAGCGGGATGTTGCGAATGAAGTACGCGAGCGGGAGGATCCAGTACGTTCCGACGAACAGGACGCGGAGCATCGCGGGAGCGTTGCGATCGAAGGTGGCGGCGAGGCCGAGGGCGATGGCCGTGGGCGGAATCGCCCACGGGAGCGCCGACACGACGCGGATGAGCCCGCGACCCGGCGCCCGCGTGAGCACGATCAGATACGCGATCGCAAAGCACACGACCGCGTTGGCCGCGGTCGCCAACGCCGACATCCCGATGCTGTTGGTGATCGGTCGGAGCAGATCGTGATCGGTCGCGAGGTGCCGATAGTTGTCGAGCGTGTATTGGGGGGGCAGGATCTGGGTGGTCCACGAGCCGTCGCGCGCGAACGAGACGAGGATCACCATGAGGTGGGGCAGGACGAGAAACAGCACGAGCAGGGCGGCGGCGGACGGGGCGATGCGCCGGGCGAGCGGCGAGCGGAACGCCGCCCGCGCGGCCTTGCCCTTGCCGCTCAGCGTGTACGATCGGCGCCGTTCGATCCACCGGAGCAGCCACAGCGCGCCGATCGCGGTCACGGCCAGCACCGTCGTCTCGACGTACGCGAGTCCCATGTCGCCGTTGAGCTTGGAGACGAGGATCTGGGTCGCCAGCACGCGGAGCCCGCCGCCGAAGATGTACGGCGCGCTGAACGAGCCCAACGAGCTCATGAACACCAGCAGCATGGCCCCGGCGATCGACGGCGTGAGGAGCGGGAGGGTGACGCGGCGGAGCGTCATCGCCCGCGTCGCGCCCAGACCGCCCGCCGCGTCGTCGAGCGTCGCGTCGTACCGCTCCAGCCCGGCCGCGACAAACAGGAACACGTAGACGTACATCGTATACGCGTGAACGAAGATGATCGCCCAGAGGCCGGTGAGCCGCCACGGCGCCTGCTCGAGGCCGAGCAGACGTTGCACGGATCGCGTCACGACCCCGCTTTCGCCGTAGAGAAAGAGAAAGGCGATGACCCCCACGAGCGGCGGCAGCGCGGCCGGCAGGGTGGCGACCGCGCTCAGGACGCGGCGCCCGCGAAACTCGGACCGCGCGAGGAGAAACGCGAGCGGCACGCCGATGGCAAGCGAGGCCGCGACCGAACCCACGGAAATGAGGATCGTGCTGATGAGCGCTTCATGATCCGCCGGGCTCGACGCGAACGCGCGCCAGTCGGAGAGCCCGTGGGCGAATGTCCCGACGACGACCGCGGCGTTCGGGTAGACGACGCACCACAGGAGCACGGCGATCGTGGCGGCCGCGGCCGCCCCCGCGCGCGAGCGCATCGTCAGGCGCTCACCTCACGCCTCGACCAAGGCGACGGCATCCGCCGTGACCCGGACGCTCACGGCGTCGCCTTCGCGCGCCGCACCGTCCGCCGTCGCGATCTCCAGCGACGGCGTTTCGGGCGCGGACGGTTGAACCGTGTAGGCGAAGTGGCCGCCGGCGAACCGCCGGACCGTCACGACGCCGGGCCACGCGGCCGCGTCGCCCCCGGGTCCCAGCGCGAGCATCTCGGGACGGAGCACCGCAACGCGCTCCCCGCCGGCGCGGGGACTTCGGGATCGATCCGCGGCCGCCGGCTCCCGGGCGAGCGCCACCTGTTGGGTGATCCCGCCCACCGTGATGGCCACGCCCGCGCCCGCGCGCACGGCCGGGAGCAGCGTGCCGCGGCCGATGAACCGGGCGACGTCCGCGGTCGCCGGCGTATCGTACAGCGCGTCGGGCGTCCCGACCTGGAGGAGCGCACCGGCCTGCAACATGGCGACGCGATCAGCGATCGCGAATGCGTCTTCCTGGTCGTGGGTCACGAAGATCGCGGTCACGCGAAGGCCGCGGAGCATCACCCGCAATTGATTCCGCGTGGCCTCGCGCAACCCGGGATCGAGATTGGACAACGGCTCGTCGAGGAGCAGCACGGGCGGCTCGATCACCAGCGCGCGCGCCAGCGCCACGCGCTGCTGCTCCCCGCCCGAGAGCGATTGCACCGACCGGGCGCCCGCGGCGCCGAGGCCGACGCGGTCGAGGGTCGCGCGGGCGCGCGCCAGCCGGTCCGGCCGCGCGACCCCACGCGCTTCGAGGCCGAACGCGACGTTCTCTTCGACCGACATGTGCGGAAAGAGCGCGTAATGCTGAAAGACCATCCCGAATCCGCGGCGCTGCGGCGGCTCGCGCGTGATGTCGCGTACGCGCCCGTCGGTCAGCGTCAGCGTCACCTCGCCGCCGTCGGGTGCTTCGAACCCGGCGATCATCCGGAGCGTGGTCGTCTTGCCGGAGCCGGACGCGCCGACGAGCGCGAGCAGGTCGCCGGCACCGACCTCAAATGAGACTCCTGATACGGCGGGACGATCGGTCCCGCTGAAGCGGCGCGTCAGCCCCGCGACGCGCACGGCCGCGGCGCCGGCGCCCGGGCCTCGACCGCCGGCGCCGCCGGTCATTGCCCCCGACAGCAGTTCCGCACGTTGGCGTCCCAGTACTTCATCCACGCGTCGAGGCTGTCGGCGATCAGCTTCGGGTCGAGCGGCATCGGCCGGATCTTCGCTCGCGCGTCGCGAATCCACGCCGGGAGCGAATCGGCGGGCAGATCCGTCCGGACCGGGATGCGCAGGAACTTCACCGCCGCGTCCTCGAGCGCGCGAGGCGACGTCACGAACTCATAGAATGCCTTCGCGGCCGCGGCGTGTTTGGCGCCGTGGACGATCGCGATGGCGTCGACGAGCAAGGGCGTGCCGCTGGCGGGAATCACGTAGGCGAGCGGGTACTTCTTCTGCTGCTGGAGCGTCGCGATGTCGGGCATGTCCCACAGGCTGATCGACCCCTCGCGCTGCCCGAGCTTGAGGTACAGCATCGTGGGGTTGATGACGTATTCCTTGGTGCTCGCGTCGAGTCGCCGCAGCCACGCCCACCCCTGCGCCGTGGACCCCGTTTGCGCGATGGAGCGGGAGAGGATGGCCGCCCAGATCGCCCGCATGGATCCGCTCGCGACGGGATCGCGAATGATGATCGTGCCCTTCCACCGCGGCGCGAGCACGTCGTCCCAGTCCTGAGGCGCCTGCGCCGCCGACACGATGTCGGTGTTGTACGCGATCACCTCGGGCGTCATGTAGGTCCCGTACCAGCGGTCCGACGGATCGTGCGCTTCCGGGGGAACGGCCGCCGCCCAGCTGGGGCGGTACCCGTCGATCAGGCCCTCGGCGGCGCCGCGATTGAACGTTTCGGCGGGCGCGCCAAACCAGACATCCGCTTGCGGATTCGCCTTCTCGGAGCGCAGACGATCGAGAATGTCCTGCGACCCCATGTCGACCCACTGGACGTCGACGTCCGGGTGCGCCGCCTCGAAGGCCTGTTGGAAATACGTCAGGAGATCTTTGTCATGCGGAGAATAGACGATCAGCGGCGTGCGATGGTCGCCGGAACACGCGGCGGCCGCGAGCAGCATGAGCGCCGCCGCGCTGCGTCGAATCATGGCGCGCACGCGATCCAGGCGGAGCATGCCGTCAGGGCTTGATCGGCGGGGGCGACGCCCGCAACCCGGCGGAGAGGAGATTCACGAAGAGGCGGGCCGCGCCCGGCTGACCCGCCGGCAGCTGGCGGAAGAACGAGAGCGTCGTATACACGTAGGTCCCCTTCCCGACCGCCGCCGTGAGCAGCGCGCCGTCGTTGGGCGGGTCGTTGGGGTCGTGCATCGAAAAGATCGCGTGATAATGCGAATCAAACGTGTGGGGCATGTACAACGCGCGTTCCTGCACCCAGTCGTTGAAATCGACCGGCGTGATGCGGTTGGGCGTGTGCAGCACGCGAGCCGCCGAATCCACAACCGTGACCGCCGCGTGCTCGTCGGTGACCCGATCGGCGGGTCGCGCGAGCGTGATGGGATAGGGGAGCATCCCGGCGTCGGTCATCTCCGCCTGTCCGTACTGCGTGACAACGGTGCCGCCTCTCCTGGCGAAATCCGTGACCCAGCTCGCGTTCGCCGACAGCGCGTCGCTCGCGCCGAACGCTCGCGGCCCGATCACGAGCGTCGTGAACTTGGCGGGATCGAGCGTGGGGAGCAACGCGGGATCGATCTGGGTCGTGCGGATGCCGAGCTCCTGGAGCATCGGCTCCACGTTGTCGCCCACCCCTTTGACGTACGCCACGGTGAGATTGTCGGGCACGTCGACGTTGACCGACGAGACGTCGGTTTCGGCGGTCCGATAGAACCGGATCGGCGGAATGTGCTCGAAATCGATCGCGAAATAGCCCGTGACGTACTTCTGTTTCACACTCGCTGCACCCGCTGCGGAGTGCGCGAGTTCCTCGGCGACCGCGTCCACCTTGACGGCGCCCGGGGGGAGTTTGCCCTTCACGCGGAAGAAGACGCTGGCCAGGGCCTGCGGCTGGAGCACCACCGTGCGCGCCGCCGAATCCGCCCCGAGGCCTTCGGGGAGCACGAGCCGCACGCGCACCGTATCGACAGCGGTCAGGCCCGACTGGAGATAGACGCGGTAGTAGCGGTCGAACGGAAGATTGGCGCGCGCGTATTCCACTTCGTGCTCGAGCAGCACCGAGACGCGCGGCACGCCGACGACCGGATGGTCGACTTCGCCGCGCGCCGGATCCGCGAACCGGTAGACGATGGGTGCGACCGTCGTCGTGACCGGGACGCCGCCGACCGTCAGGCGCAACCGCACGCTCGACGTCGCAACGCGGTCCTCGCCCTCGATCATCTCGGTCACCACGCGCTGCCGGCCGTAGCTGAAGATCGCGGTCCCCTGCTGCATGGGATTCACCAGCCACCACGGCGCCGACACCCCCAAGAACTTGATGGGACCGCCGAGGCGGACGACGCTGTCCGGCAGGACGTCCGCCTTCTGGCCGAGATCGACGGAAACGCCTTCGGCCGTCACGGTGCCGCCCTCGATCGACAACGCTCCGCGGCCACGGTTGTAGACGGCGATCGTCACCGGCACGCTGTCGCCGACGGCGACCCGCTCGCGCGCCGCGGTCGCCTCGATCGCGATGCCGGCGGCGTCGAGCAGTGCCTGGGTCGCGTGCTCGCGTACGGCCGCGATCGACACGGCGAGATCGCCGGCCACCCCATTGCAGGTGGGGACGACCTGGACGACCCGACCCGGGCAGTTCACGATGACCCGGTTCACCAGCTCGACGAGTCGGCCAAGCGCGGGCGTCAGCGCGGCCGGGTGGAAGAGGTCCGCCTGCCGTTGTGCGGCGATCGCGGCGTCCGAGATCGAATCCAGCGCGGCTCGTCCCGCCGGTGAAATCCCGTCGGCGGACTTGAAGCGCGCCCACGACGTATCGATGCCATCGACGAGCGACTGGTCGCCCGACGGCGAGACCGCGACGCGGGAGGTGTCCAAGCGCACGCGGTCGAGTTGCGCGGCCTTGGGCTGGAGCATCCCCATGCCCTGCGAGCGGTGTTGCGACCGGCTTTGGGCGGCGATCTCCGCGTAGGACTGGCCCAGGAGCGGGTCGTACTGCCCGACGTTGAACGTGACGATGTCGGGGCCGGTCAGTCGAGGCGCCGGCATCCCCGGGAAGTTGAGGACGCTGCGATAGAACTTGAGCGGCGTCCACGCCGGGAGCCCCGAGGTCGCGCTGGCCGGGAACCGTACGCTGTCGCCCGCGGCGTCGAACGCGATGCGCGCGAGCTGGCCCGACACCTGGTGCTGGCCGTGGCCGTCGGTGGGCGTGCCCGACCAGATCGACACGATCACTTGCGGACGGAACGCGCGGATCACCGTGACGATGTCCTCGAGAATGCTGTCCTTGGGCCAGAACGTGTACGTTTCGGAATCGGTCTTTGTAAAGCCAAAATCGTAGGCGCGGGTGAAGTACTGGTGCCCGCCGTCGATGCGGCGCGCCGCCAGCAATTCCTGCGTGCGAATCATGCCGAGCATCGGCCCGAGCTCGTCGCCGATGAGGTCCTGCCCGCCCTCGCCGCGATTCAAGGAGAGGTACGCCGTCTCCATGTGCTGTCCCTTGGCGAGCCACGCGATCAGGTTGGTGTCCTCGTCATCCGGGTGCGCGCCAATGACGAGGACCCGGGTCGTCCTCCCCAGCCCCTCGACCAGGTCGCCGAGCGCGATCGCGCCGCGCTCCTGCGCGGTCGCCGCCGACGCACCGAGCGTCAGCGCGACCGCGGCGGCGGCGGCGACCCCTCGCGGGACGATCCTCATCGGCCGGCTCCGGCCTTTTTCCGGGCCGGCGGCGCATACGTCAGCGCCGCCCGCACGATGCGTCCCTGCTCGGCGTCGTGCGCGTTCTTGTATCCTTCGGCCGGACTCGCGCGCTCCGGGCGTCCGACGTACCGCAAGAGCGGCACCGTGCCGATCGAGGCGCGCAATCGCGGCTGGACGTACGTCCACGCCCCCATGTTCTTCGGCTCCTCCTGCACCCACACGACTTCCTCGATGTTGGGATAGCGATCCAGCACCTCGCCAACCTCCCTCGGCCAGGGCGCCAGCTCTTCGACCCGCACGATCGCGACGTTGGCCGGCCGCTCGTTCTCGACGAGATCGTAATACACCTTTCCGGTGCAGAAGACCAGGCGCTGCGCCTGATCGCGCGCGTTGGACGCGATCGGATCGTCGATCACCCGCTCGAACGTCCCGGACGCCAGCGCTTCGATGCGCGACGCGGCGGCCGGCAGCCGCAACAGCGATTTCGGCTGCATCAGCACCAGCGGCCGGCGCGCGGCGCGGAGCGCCTGCCGGCGCAGCACGTGGAAGTACTGAGCGGGCGTCGACGGATACGCGACGCTGATGTTGCCCTCGGCGAACAACTGCAGGAATCGCTCGAGCCGCGCGCTCGAATGTTCCGGCCCCTGGCCTTCGTACCCGTGCGGCAAGAGGAGCACGAGGCGGGAGTCCTGCCCCCACTTCGCGTAGTCCGCCGCGATGAATTGATCGATCACCGGCTGCGCGACGTTGGCGAAATCGCCGAACTGCGCCTCCCACAGCACGAGATCCGTGGTCGTCGCCGTGCTGAACCCGTACTCGAAGGCCAGGACGGCCGTCTCCGAGAGCGGGCTGTTGTAGATCTCGAACGGGGCCCGCGCCTGGGGCAGGTTGGCCAGCGGCGTGTACGTCTGGCCCGTTGCCTGATCGTGCAACACTACATGTCGATGAGAGAACGTCCCGCGCTCCGCGTCCTGGCCGGACATCCGGACGCCGACCCCCTCCGTCACGAGCGAGGCGAACGCCAACGCCTCGGCGTGGCCCCAATCGATCCCGCCCGCCTGGAGCGCCTCGCGGCGGCGCGGGAGCGTGCGCTGAATCGTCGGGTGGAGCGCGACCGTGGACGGCCAGGTCAACAGCTGCTCGTTGAGCGACACCAACCGCTCCGCGCGAACGGCGGTGTCGACGGCCGCGTCCGCCGGCGTCGGAACCGGAGGATGCGCGGGCGCGGCGGCGCGGACGGCCTCCAGGTCCTTCTTCATCGCGGTGTAGGTCGCCTGGAGCGAGGCCGTGAAGTCGCGCTCCATCGCCGTCACGTCGTCCTGGGACACCACGCCCTCGCGCACGAGGCGCGCGGCCCACACGTCGCGCGGCGTCGGGTGCGCGGCGATGGCCCGGTAGAGTGCCGGCTGCGTGAACGCCGGCTGATCCGCCTCGTTGTGGCCGTGCCGACGGTAGCCGACGAGATCGATGAGAAATCCCTTGCCAAAGCGTTTGCGATACGCCATGCCGAGGCGCATGGCCTGGATGCAGGCGTCGGCGTCGTCGACGTTGATGTGGACGATCGGGATCTCGAACCCCTTGGCCAGGTCGCTCGCGTAGTGCGTGGAGCGGGCGTCGATCGGGTCCGTGGTAAACCCGACCTGGTTGTTGGCGATGATGTGCACGGTGCCGCCCACACGATAGCCGCGCAGGAGTTCGAGGTTGAGCGTTTCCGCAACGACCCCTTCGCCGGAGAACGACGCGTCGCCGTGGACGATGACGGGCAGCACGCTCAACTCGTCGCGCTCGCCCGGCCGACCCCCCTCGACGCGCTGCTTCGCCCGCACGACACCCATCGCGACCGGGTTCACCAGTTCGAGATGGCTGGGATTCGGCACCAGGTCCAGGTCGACCGTCCCGACGCCGGCCACCTCGCGGCTCGAGCGATACCCCATGTGGTACTTGACGTCGCCCGTCTCCCGGCCGGCGGCCGTCTCGGCGTGCCCCCCTTCGAACTCCTCGAAGAGGGCCCGGTAGGATTTGCCCATCACGTGCACGAAGACGTTGAGGCGGCCGCGATGCGCCATCCCGATCACGACCCGGCGCGCGCCGTCGGCCGCGCCGCGATCGATCGCTTCCTCGAGCAGCGGCACGAGCGCGTCCACGCCCTCGATCGAGAACCGCTTCATGCTGACGTACGCGCGCCCGACGAACCGTTCCAGGCCGTCGACGGCGGTCAGCCGCCGCAGCAGCCGGCGCCGCTCGTCCGGCGTGAGCGGCGCGCTGGCGCTCCCGGACTCGATCTCGTGGCGGAACCACTCGCGCTCCGTCTCGTCGCTGAGGTGCTCGACCTCGTACCCGAAACTGCCGCAATACACCTGGCGCAGGCGTCGGACGTAATCCGCGGCGCTCCCGCCGTCGGTCGAGCCCAGCGCGTCGGCCGGAATCGAGGCCAACTCGCGCTCCGTCACCCCATGGAATTCGGGATGCAACTCTGCGGCGCCGTGCGGGGCCGACCCGAGCGGATCGATCTGGACCGCGAGATGGCCGAACTCGCGGATGGCCGCGACCAGCGAGCCGGCGCCGGCCGCCACCCGGAGTGCGGCGACATCGAACCCACCGGGCGCGGCTTCCGCGGCCGCGGGGCCCGGCCCGGAGCCGAGGCGTTCCGCCACGCGGAAAAACTGGCGCCAGGACTCGTCGACGGATGCCGGGTCGCGACGATACGACTCGTACGCGCTTTCGATCAGGGCGTCGTTGAACGCGCCGACGATTGGGGTCTGGCTCATTCGTTAAAATCTAAAGCCGCGCGTGGGCGCGGGGGTCCGGCAGGCCGCGGCCGGAGGGATTCCAGCGCGCGGGGCCCGCCGACGGGGTCACGCCCCGTCGAGAGCGCACGTCTCCAGCGCGCGCGCCCCGCCGACGGGTTCACGCCCCGTCGAGAGTGCACGTCTCCAACCCGGGCACCACCGCGCGTTCTCCCGCGATCACGACGGCAACACGAGAGTGAACGTCGTGCCGCGGCCCGGCTCCGATTCCACGTCGATCCGGCCCCCGAGGATCCGCGCCAGCTGGCGGGAGATGTAGAGGCCGAGGCCCGTTCCGCCGTGGCGCCGCGTCAGACCGGTATCGAGCTGTGTGAACGGGCGGAAGAGATAGGGAAGGTCGGCCGCCGCGATGCCGATTCCCGAGTCCGTGACGAAGAACCGCACCTCGCCGTCCCGCTGCGCCACCCCGAGGCGGACCGCGCCCGTCTCGGTGAACTTCACCGCGTTGCTCGCCAGGTTGACGAGGATCTGGCGAACCTTGTCGATATCGCTCGTCATTCGTATCGACTCATGTGGAAGATCGTGCTCCACCGCCAAACGCTTCTGCCGGGCGCTCGGCTCGATGACCGCCGCGGCGGCACGCACCAGATCCGCGGCGAGAAACTCCGACGGCCGCACGACCTCGCGCCCGGTTTCCAGGCTCGAATAGGCGAGCACTTCCTCGATCATTTCCGTCAGGTGGTGGGTCACGGACCGCATGCGCTCGACGACGTCGTGCTGCGCGGTCGTCAGCGGCCCCAGGACGCGGTCCGCGAGGAGTTCTTCGTATCCGGTCAACGCGGTGAGCGGCGTCCGCAACTCGTGGGAAATCGTCGCGAGAAAGCGGGACTTCGCTTGGTCGCCCGCCTGGGCCTGCTCGAGCAGATCCGCTTTCCACAGGGCCAACGCCGCGTGGTCGGCGATCACGCGAAGCCTCGTGCGGTCGTCGGGCGCGAACGCCGGCATCTGTTCGTCACGCGTGACCGCGATCCCGCCCAGGAGCGCGTCGTGCGCCACGAGCGGCGACAGCAGCATCGGGCCGATCCGGAGTTCGGGCACCAGGCGGGCCAGCGGACGCGTCGACGCCGAGAACCCCGACGTCGCGACGACGTCGCGCGTGGCCAGGACCTCGCGCATGAGCGAGCCGCCCAGGGGAAATTGACGTCCCTTCGCCGCCTGGATCGACCCCATCGCGGCCACCACGGTCCCGGACTCGCCATCGACCTTCACGACGGCCGCTCCCGTCGCGTGGCACTGCGCCGTCGCCGCGTTGCAGAGAATGTCGAGCAGCGCCGCCGAGTCGGCCACGGCCGCCATCTGCCGGGCGAGCTGTCTGAGCGCGTCGCTATCCTCGTGCGCCACCAACGCTCCTTACGACCAAACCCGCATGGGGGGAAATATAGGTCTTCCCATGTCGTCAGGAGCGGAGCGGCGACACCCGGCCGGCCCGGATCGTGATCGCCAGCCGGGCGGTGCGCGCCGAATCCTGGTCGCCCCACACCGCGCGCAGCCGTTCGAGAAACGCGTCGACCCGCGCCCGCCCTTCGGCCTTCGTCATCGCGCGCACGGCCGACCAGGTCCCGACGTAGCCCTCGACGTCCGCAACCGCCCACGTCGTCCGCATCTCGATCGGGGGCATGGGGATTTCATCGAACGGAAACGCGAGCGAGCGATAGTGGGTGTCGACGTGGCGGCGTTCGACCGGCCAGAACGGAGCGAGCACCCGCGTGTAGAAGTCGTCGATCACCACGTCGATCTCCGGCGTCACGCGCATGAGCGCGTACGTGACGAGGGCGATCGCCGCCCCGGGCGTCGCGACCCGACGCACTTCGGCGTAGTACCGGGGGAGATCGAACCAGTGCGCGGCCTGCGCCGCGACGGCCAGGTCGACGGTGCCATCCTCGATTCCGCTGGCCTCCGCCTCCGCGACGCGGTAGTCGATCCGCTCGTGCGCGGGAGCGGCGTCGACCTGGGCCCGACTCGCGTCGGTCGCGATCACCCGCGCAAAGCGCTTCGCGAGCATCGTCGAGAGCTGTCCCGATCCGCAGCCACAGTCCCACGCGACCGCGCGCGAGGGCGCGATGCCGGCCAGCGCGTCGACCACCGCGATCGGATAGGACGGCCGGTGCCGCGCGTATCCGGCCGCCGCCTCGGAGAAGAGATCCTTGAACCCCGGGGTCGTCATCGCTCGGCGGCGCCGGCGTGCGCGGGCATGGACACCTCGCCGGTGACCAGACGCACGGG
>Ga0335085_10008424_pt1 | contig 15739 bp, 16 predicted proteins | sample Lox_Sample_45_FD_206712 | JGI IMG/M metagenome (GOLD analysis project Ga0335085, IMG submission 206712) | Soil microbial communities from Loxahatchee National Wildlife Refuge, Florida, United States - Lox_Sample_4.5 | ecosystem: Environmental > Terrestrial > Soil > Wetlands | place: USA...
CTCAATGAGCTCCTGCAAACCAACGCTACTACGGTGGCAGTGGCCTGTCCGTATTGTCCCATCATGCTGCGCGATGCCGCCAACGCCTTGAAGCGCGACGATGTCGAAATCCTGGACGTGGCGGAAATCGTGGCGAAGAGTCTTGCACCGAAGACGCGGGCGGGTACCGGCCTTGCCACCCCGTAGAGTCGATTGATATGCTGGCTACAGCATACAGTTTCACTAAATTTATATGCTATGAGTGTATGATGCGAACCACCCTCAATATCGACGACGACATCCTGCGGACTGTACAGGAAGAAACGGGCGCGCCTACGAAGACCCAGGCCGTCCAGGAAGCCCTAAAGGAGTATGTTCGACGGAAAAGGATTGAGAAATTAATTCAGCTCCAAGGCAAGATGCGATTTTCTTCCGACGCAAAAACCCTGCGCAAGAGCTGGGAGCGCACGCACCGTGGTTCTCGTTGACACTTCCGTCTGGATCGAATTTTTCGACCGCAACAACCCGTCCGTGCGCGTAGGTCTCGAATCGCTGTTGCGGCGAGGGGAAGTTGCAACAGCAGGGTTAGTGCTGGCCGAACTTCGCCGGGGCTGCCAGTCGCTCCCCCAGATCCGTAACCTTTTGCAAGCGATGGAACCGTTGGCATACCTGGAGGCAGACCGCGACTGCTGGCTGCGGGCGAGTGAATTGGGCGCCGAGTGCGCGGCCCGGGGTTTCCAGGTCGGCACCGCGGATTGCCTTCTCGCGGCGCTGGCGATGCGCGAATCTGCCTCGGTCTTCACACTGGACCGCGACTTTGAAAGAATTCCTGGCCTCCGGCTTTTCCGACGGCTGAACCCCTGACCCAACTTCGTCGATGTATCTAGGGAGGGGAAGCGCCGAGCCGCAGTCGTCAGATCAAAGGCGTGTCGAGTTGGTTTCGGCTACAATCCGATGGTGAAAGATTTGGAAATCCCAGACGCGAGCGCCGTGGAAACGACCGAGAAGCTGCAGAGCCAGGCTCGGCCAGAGCCGAAGTCGGGTCCAAGGCGCTTCTCCCTCTGGCAGCGCGTGCAAATCTGGGTGGGCGGATGGGCCGGGTTCCTCATCAATACTCTGATTGGAATCACCTTGCGTTGGGACGTATTCGGCTGGGAGAACTGGGAGGCGGCGCGCCGACTCGGCAAGGGATTAATTTATACCTTCTGGCACCGTGAGATATTCTCCGCCACGTGGTTCTGGCGGAAGCGCGGCATTGTCGTGATGACCAGCCAGAATTTCGATGGCGAAATCATCGCCCGGGTCATTCTGCGGCAGGGTTACGGGGCGGCGCGAGGATCGAGTTCGCGCGGCTCCACACGCGCCCTGGTGGAAATGATCCGTGGCCTCCGGCGCGGCGCCGATGCGGCCTTTACGATCGATGGTCCGCGCGGTCCGCGCTTTGTCGCCAAGGGGGGATCGGTGCTTCTTTCCCATTCCACCGGCGCCGCTATCCTTTGTTTCCACATTGCCCTTCGCGATGCCCACGTGTTTGAAAAAAGCTGGGACCATTTCCAGATTCCGCGTCCCTTTACACGCGCCGCGATTTTCATTGCCTCACCTGTTGTGGTTCCCCAGAATGCCGGTTCCGAGGAGATCGAAAAGGCACAAACACAGGTGCAAACGACCTTGGACCATCTTCGTACACAAGGGGAAGACTGGGTGCGCAAAGCAAAATCCCACAATCTTGGCAATCCCGCCCCGGCTGTGTAGAATAACCAGAGGCCGGCGAGCGCGCCGTGACTCCCTAGGCCAAGAGGGTTCACCCAAATTCCCCTATTCCTTATTATCGCCCTTTCAATTCTTTACCTCGGCCACTACTTTGTATACGCTTCCATCCTTCATTTTTTTGGATATGCAGCCCTAGCGCACAGCACTGCACTGGCGGCAGTTCTTTTCGTGCTTCCGCTCAGCTTCATCGGCTCATCAATCCTGACTCATTGGGATGATGGGATTCTTACCCGCGTCCTTTACTTTCTCTCATCGCTTTGGCTGGGTGTGGGGTTGACGCTACTGACAGCGTTCACGTTCGCGTGGGCCGCGTGGGGCCTCTCGCGATACCTCGCCAGAGATCCCAATCGGCTCTGGTTTGGCGTAGCTGCCGTGGGCCTGACTTGTCTTTATTCCGCCTATGGGGTGTGGAATGCCTATCACCCACGCATGGTGAGTTTCACCGTGCGGCTGAAAGACCTCCCCGCCAGTTGGCGCGGGAGGACGGTGGTGCAGCTTACCGATATGCACCTGGGCAGAATTTTCGGCGAGGAGTTCCTCGCGCGCATTGTGGCAGAGGTCAACGCGCTAAATCCAGCGGCGGTACTCATCACCGGCGACCTCTTCGATGGAATGGACGGGAACCTGGAGGAACTGGTCTTTCCCCTCGGAGGCCTGGTTGCTCCGCAGGGAATCTTTTTCGTAACCGGAAATCATGAAACCTACCTGGGCGTGCAGCGCGCCTACGAGGCGCTGCAATACACTCCCGTGAAGATCCTGTCGGACGAATGCGTTGTGGTTGAGGGATTGCAAGTGGTCGGAATCAGCTACCCCGAACGTGGCCATGCGTTGAGTTTTGCGCAAAAGATGGCCCGGCTGCCCGGGTTTGATCCCACGCGACCTTCGATCCTGCTTTACCACAGCCCTTCCCAAATCGCCCAAGCCAAGGCCGCGGGCGTCAGCCTCCAGCTTTCCGGGCACGTCCACCAAGGCCAGATTTTCCCCCTCCAATTCATCACGCGCTTAATCTTTGGAAAGCATTACCACGGTCTGCATACGGATGGAAATTACACCCTCTACACCTCGAGCGGTACGGGGGCGTGGGGGCCCACAATGCGCACCGGCAATCATCCGGAGATTACCGTGGTGCACCTGGAATAAGAAGCACTCAGCGTGCCCAGCCCTTTGGGTAGGTAATGGACCTTCCGTCCCCTCTTTCCTCTCAGCCCACCCTCGGGCTTTCCTTCCCTTGCCGTTCGGCTGGAAGAGGTGTATAGATTGCGGCAGCTTTCGCTCTTCAAGATTCGCCGCGGATGGAGTTTTGATGCGCCAATATTGCTTTCTTGTTTTTGTCATCCTTACTTTTTCTCTAACTGTATCGGCCAAGAAGAAAGAAGAACCTCCTGACCCCGCATGGGTGGGGATAACCGCGCGGGGGCGGATGCTTGCCGAATACCACTCAGCAGCTCGGAACGCGACGGATGCACTCTTCGCGGCGCATCCCGAGCCTGGGAATCTCACCATCTACGTCGCCAAGAAGACGGATGCCGGTTGGGTGGTCGCGTTCGGGCGCTTTAATGGCCCACACGATAGATTCCTGATCGCATTCCAAGCCACACAAGGAGTTAGCTCGGAAGCGTTTAAAATTGCCCAAAACATACCGCCCCAGGAGGACGCGGGTTTTTTCTATCTAGCAGCCAAAGCAGTGGAGACATGCGTGCGCGACTTTCACGTCGATATTCATCGCTACAATCTTGCGGTGTTACCGGCGGAATCGAACCAGATGTTCGTTTATGTTTACCCCGCGCAAACCGTCAAAGGGGTTTTCTTGTACGGGGGTGACGTTCGCTACCTGGTCTCTCCTGACGGGTCGACGATTGTCGAAAAGCGTCAAATGCACAAGACGATTCTCCAATTCAAAGAAAACCTAGGTCCTGGAAAAACGGTCGTGAGCGGCGTTCACTCCCATATACTCAGCGACCTGCCAGAAGATTCTGACGTGTTTTATGTTCTTGTCAGAAAACCCTCGCTCCCGGAAGGCATTGGAGCTGGGAAACACGTTTATCAAGTTCAAGTGGATGGGAGCATAAAACGATTGCAATAGAGGCGGTCGAGTAGGCACGCAAAGGCTGTCGCCCCTGTAAGTTGCTTTGGGTTTCGGTTGTGGAGGTATGCAATGGGCAGCATCGAGCTCTCCGGGCTGCCAAATACCGAGGCTTGACAACGATCTCCCGGCTCTAGGTTGCGAGCCTTCGCCGCGTTTTCGCTATCGAATTCCACTTTCTAGCCTTTAAACTCTTTTCGATGCGGCCCACCGAATTCATTGCGGCCTTGCGAAAGGGACAAGCCGGGGCGGCTTACTTCCTGCGCGGCCCCGACCGTTTCCTACAGGAGGAATGCCGCAAAGCGGTGGTCAACTCAATCCCCGCGGATTCGCGGCAGTGGTGCCTGACAGAATTGGAATTCACCGGAGGAGAGCTTTCCCGGGCGCTGGAAGGCGCCGAGCAGATGCCCATGCTGGGCGGTCACAATTTTCTGCTGATCTCCGACTCGGATGATTTCAAGGGAGCCGGCGACGACGACGTGGAAGCGTTGCGTGTCTATTTGGAACGCCCTTCGCCCTTCTCCACGGTCGTCTTTCTGGCCACGGAACCCGACCGGCGCCGGCGCTTCATCCAATTACTCGAAAAGAAGGCGCAATTTGTGGAGCTGCGTTCCCCGGATCGCAAGGAGGCCGCGCATTGGGTGGAGACTTTCCTTCAGCACGCGGGCGTTGAAATTGCCGGCCCCCTGGCCGAGGAAATCGCCGGGAAGTTCGAGATCAGCCAGGATTCCCGCGCGGCGGCCGGGCCTTCCGCCGTCAATCTGCTCTGGATGCGAACGGAAATGGAGAAACTGCTTACTGCGCGCCCAGGCATCAAGCGTGTGGAGCCGGCGGATTTGGAAGTGTTCGTTGCCTTCCGGGAAGAGCGCGAGATCGGCAAGTTGCTGCGCGCCATCGGCGAACGCAAGTGTGCGGCGGCACTGGCTACCTTGCGGGAATTGCTCGCCAGCAAGGTGGCGGAGACCCTCATCCTCTGGTGCATTGGCGACCTGTTTCGACAGGCCCTGCGCGGGGTCGCGAGTTTCGGCAATCGCGGCGGCTGGTCGCGAGGTGCGAACCCCTACGCCACCTCAGAGATCGCCCCCCTTGCGCAAAAGAACTATCCCCGCGATGAATTGTTGCAGGCCATGCGCGCCGTGCGCCGGACCGATCTGGGCATTAAGTCTTCTTGGAAGGATTCCAGGATCCTCATGGAATTCCTGGTGTGGCAGATCGTCGTGGGGAAGGCCGCCTATGGAGAGGCAGCCGTGGGCGGAGAAGTCCCTGTGCCGTCAACTGAGAGCTAACAGCTCACAACTAACAGCCTGCTGCATCCCCCCTGCTGTTAGCTGTAAGCTTTCGGCTATCAGCTCGAATTACGCGAGCGCGTTGCAGGCAAGGGTCAGCCGCGATTTATAGCGCGCGGCGGTGTTGGCATGCAGGATGCCTTTATGGACGGAGTGGTCAATCAGCGCCAGGGTGGGCGTCAGAAGGGCCAGTGTGGCCGCCTTATCCTTGGTTTTCAACGCGGCGCGGAACTTTCGAATCTGGTGACGCAGCCGCGAAGTGTGCACCTGGTTCAGTTCGGTGCGTTTCTTGATTTGTTTAATGCTCTTAAGCGCAGATTTGTGGCTTGCCACGGAATCTCCTTTAATGCAAAATGCAATTCTTCAATTTAACAGATTGCCCTCAAAAGCGTCAACGGTGAACACACATGAGTATACGATACCTCGGGTCCGACCTGCCCATCCTCCTGGATGAGGCCAGGATTGAAGCTCGCGTGGCGGAACTTGCCGCCGCCATTTCTCGCGACTACCAGGGCCGGACCCCGCACTTGGTGGGCGTTTTGAAAGGCGCCTGGGTCTTCATGGCGGACCTTGTACGGCGTATCACCATCCACTGCACGGTGGACTTCCTCAGCATCCAAAGCTACGGCTCCGGCACTGCCTCCTCCGGCGAAGTGAAGATCACCAAGGATCTTGACGCCAGCATCGAAGGACGCGATGTGCTGGTCATCGAAGACATCCTCGATACCGGGCGCACCTTTAGCTACTTGCAGGAAGTGCTGGGGGCGCACGACCCGGCCAGCCTGAAGCTCGCCGCTTTGCTCGACAAGCGTTCCCGCCGCATCATTCCTGTTCAAGCGGATTACGTGGGGTTCGAGATAGACGACGTGTTTGTGGTAGGGTATGGCTTGGACTTTGACCAAAAATACCGAAATCTTGCCGACGTGCGATACATCCCGACGCCCCAGACGCTGCCCCTGTTTGATACACCTGCTTGAATTCTCAAATATAATGATAACCTTCCCTCCGGCGGCGCCAGGGGGAAGCCGCCACGCCCATGGAAGAATTCTCCACACCCCTCATGCGTCAGTACAGCGCGATCAAGCAGCGCCACCCGAACGCTCTGCTGTTTTTTCGCTTGGGCGATTTTTACGAACTGTTCTTTGAAGACGCGGTGGTGGCCGCGAAGGAACTTCAGATTACCCTCACCTCCCGCAACAAAGAAAAGGGCACGGCCATTCCCATGTGTGGCGTGCCTTACCACGCTGCCGATGGTTACATCGCCAAGTTGATCCGGCGGGGTTTCCGCGTGGCAATTTGCGATCAAATGGAGGACCCCCGCCAGGCCAAAAAGCTGGTCAAGCGGGAAGTCACGCGCGTTGTGACCCCCGGGACGGCCATTGATTCACAGGTGCTGGAGCCGCGGGAAAACAACTACCTGGCTTCCGTAGCGTGGCGGAATGGCGCAGCTGGGCTGGCTCTGGTGGACCTCTCCACCGGCGATTTCCGCGCCACGGAATTCTGTGGCGGCGAGGCCCTGGCGCGTTTACGTGATGAAATTGAACGCGTCCGCCCCAGCGAACTGTTATTGGCGTCGGGCACGGCCAGCCCCCTGGAGGGCCGGACGGGCGGCGCCATCATGACTCAAACCCCGCTCGAAGAATGGGTATTCGGCGAGGAATATGGCGGGCGTCTTTTGCGTGAGCACTTCCGCGTGGCCACGCTGGCGGGCTATGGGCTGGACGGCCATGCTTTTGCCATCGCCGCCGCCGGCGCAATTCTCCACTATGTTCGTGAGACGCAGCGCGGCTCACTGACCCACCTCGACGGTATCCGGTTTTACCAGCAGCAGGACTCGCTGGTGCTCGATCCCGCCACGCTGCGCAACTTGGAGCTCCTGGACCCGGCCTTCGGCGAGTCGTGCGCCGCCACCCTGCTCGGCGTACTCGACGAATGCGCCACCTCGCTGGGGGCGCGCAAGCTGAAGGCCTGGATGCTGCGGCCGTCGCTCGAGCGCGGGGAGTTGAACGCCCGGCTCGACGCCGTGGAAGAGCTTGCCAAAAATACCATCGCCCGGGAAGAGTTACGCCGCGTACTGGGCTCAATCCAAGACCTCGAACGGCTGCTCAGCAAGGTGACTCTGGAAACCGCCAACGCCCGCGAAATGCTGGGGCTGAAGCAATCGTTGCGCCCGCTGCCGATTCTGCGCACCTACCTGACGCACCTCCAAGCGACTCGTATTCACGACCTTCAAGAGCGGCTGGATGATCTGGCAGACGTCCACGAATTGCTGGAAAAATCAATTCATTCCGAGCCCCCGGTGGTTTTGGGTGAAGGTGGATTGATCCGGGCGGGCTACCACGCCGAACTCGACGAGTTGCGCGGCCTCAGCCACAACTCCAAAAGTCTGCTCGCCCAAATTGAATCGCGCGAGCGTGAACGCACCGGCATCGCGTCCCTGAAGGTGCGCTTCAACAATGTCTTCGGCTACTATATCGAAATCTCCAAGGCCAATCAGCACCTGGCCCCGCCGGACTATGAGCGCAAACAGACGCTCGTTAACGCCGAACGTTTTACCACCCCGGAGCTCAAGGAACTGGAAGCGAAGATTCTGGATGCGGAAGACCGCAGCCACACGTTGGAGCGCGACCTCTTCACCGGCATCCGCCGTCAGGTGGGCGGCGAGGCCTCGCGCATTCGACAGACCGCCGGGGTCCTGGCGGAACTGGATGTACTTGCCTGCTTCGCCCACCTAGCCGCGGAACGCGAATACCATCGTCCGGAATTTTCCGACGATGCCGAACTGGTGATTCAGGGAGGCCGCCACCCGGTCATCGAGCGCATTGTGGAAGAAGGTCAAAGCGGAAAATTCATTCCCAACGATCTCTACATGAACGGCACGGAGGACCTGCTTCTCATCGTCACCGGCCCGAATATGGGCGGGAAATCCACTTATCTGCGCCAGGCCGCGCAAATTGCCCTGATGGCGCAGATGGGTAGCTTCGTGCCCGCCGCCCGCGCCAAGCTTCCCGTGTTTGACCGCATCTTCACACGCATCGGCGCCTCCGACAACCTGGCACGCGGCCGCTCGACTTTCATGGTGGAGATGACGGAGGCGGCGGCCATCCTGAACACCGCCACGCCTCGCAGCCTGGTATTACTCGACGAAGTCGGGCGCGGCACGGCCACGTTCGATGGTTTGGCGATCGCTTGGGCGGTGGTCGAGTTTCTATTGACGCGCACGCATGCCAAGACACTCTTCGCCACCCACTACCACGAGTTGACGGAACTCGCGGACCTGCTTCCCGGGGTGAAGAACTACCACGTCTCAGTCAAGGAATCCGGGTCCAACATTATCTTCCTGCGCAAAGTGGAGCCCGGCAGCGCGGACAAGAGTTACGGCATCGAGGTGGCCCGGCTGGCCGGCCTGCCCAACACGGTTATCGAGCGGGCGCGCGAAATCCTGACGCGACACGAGCAAAGCGAGCATAGCTTGAGCGAGCGCCTTGCGGCGCGCAAGGAAGCGGCCGAAACCGGGCCGGTGCAACTGACCATCTTTACCCCGCTGAATACCGAGGTGGTAAGCGCCATTGAAAACGCCGACCTCGATAACCTGAAGCCCATCGAAGCGCTCAACCTTCTGGCGGAATTGAAGAAACAGATTCAATCATGAAACCGCACTCGCACCAGGAAGTGAGTGAACTTCTCCTATTGCGGCTGGCCAGTCCGCAGTGGAGCGTTCCCCTGGAGCGTGGTTTGCGCCAGCTTGCCCCCGGCGGCGTTCTGCTTTCGAGCCCGCTGCCACGCTCGCCGGGAGAGGTACACAGCCTCCTTTCGAAGATCGCCACGTGTCTGCCCTCTGCACCGATCTTGGCCATTGAAGAGGATGGGGGCGCGGAGGGTCCTTTGTCCGCGTTATTGCCGCCCCTTCCTTGTCCTCGCATCTTGGGGGAGAAGGGAGCGGATCACACCCGTCAGGCGGGAGAACTGGTGGGTGAGGCGCTAAAACTTCTGGGATTCAATACCAACCTCGCGCCCTCACTCGACGTCGACCCCGGCTCGCCGCGGGAGGCGTCCCCTACGTGCGCCTTTGGTGCCGATCCCGGCACGGTTACGGAGTGCGGGCAGGCCTTTTCAAATGGGCTCGCGCGGCATGGGATCACGGCTTGCGGAAAGCGCTTTCCAGGAATGGGCGGCGTCCAGCCTTCAAGCGGCGGGGAATTGGACGTCAGCGCCAAATCGATGGCCGGACTTTGGACCTGCGACCTGATTCCCTATCGCCAATTGCTCTCGAAACTGCCTGCGGTCATGCTGAGTACGGCGGCTTACAAGGCGTACGATTTCTATACTCCGTGTTCAGCGGTGTTGTCCTCGCAAGTTGTGCAAGGGCTGCTTCGGGCGAAGTTGGGATACCGCGGCGTAGTCATCGCGCCGGGACTGGAGTGTCCAAAGGTGCGCGGCGGCATGGATCTTGGTGTTGCCGCGGCTCAATCCATCGCCGCCGGATGCGACATGCTTGTTGCTGAAGACCTGGAGTCAGCACAAACCATGCGGCAAGGAATTGCGAGCGCGCGCGGATCGGGTCAACTTAAACCAGAGCGCGTAGCGCTAGCGTGCGCAGGTATTCACTCCTTGAAAAGCGGTTTGAAGCTCCCGCATAGCCAGTTGTCCACGGTCGCCTGGGATCGGCTGATACGCCGGCTTGAGGGTTTCAGTACGGGCCACTGAGCGCATCAATCTCATGGGCCGGCAGACGAGCGAACCGACCGTCCGCATTCTTCCGATTACCCAAACTCCGTACGTGGTGTATTATCAACCCCCTTCGAATGTAGTTGTAATCCTGACCGTTTTGCGGAGGCGGGGAATTGCCGCCAGCCCGATTGGCAGCGAGAATTTATCGAATATAGTCGAATTACCGTTAGACTCGGGTGGAGACCCTCAAAACGGGGAGATGGGCGATGCCTGAAAATACTTCGCGCGGGTCGCGTCTAGCTGTCGGGCTTATATCCGGCACCTCGATGGACGGCATTGATGCGGCGCTGGTGCGTATCTCCGGGCTCGCAACCAAGCCGCGCGTTAGTCTGCTGGCGTTTGAGACGCTTACTTACTCCGCAGCGGTGCGCCAAACGATTCTGCGCATCGCCGCGGGGGAACCGGCGACGGCGGGCGAAATCAGCCAGCTCAATTTTTTTCTGGGTGAACTGTTCGCGGAGGCGGCGCTGCGTGTTTGCTGCAAAGCGCGCGTCTCAACCTCGCACCTTGCGGCGATCGGTTCCCACGGCCAAACCATTTATCACCAGGGTGCGCCGAAGCAGGGTAGCGCGGACCTGCCCTTCAAGGTCCGCGGCTCTATGGGCGGGGGACAAACCGCGGACCTAAAAAGCAAGTCCGCGATACGTCTCGATGCGCCCTGCACATTGCAAATCGGCGAGCCTTCCGTGATTGCCGAGCGCACGGGCGCTCCAGTCGTGGCGGATTTTCGCACCGCAGACATGGCTGCGGGCGGGCAGGGAGCGCCGCTCGTGCCCATGGTAGATTTTTTGCTCCTCCACAACGCGCGCCAGGGAACCGTGGCGCTCAACATCGGCGGAATCGCCAACATTACGGTGATCCCTGCCGGAGCGGAACCGCAACAGGTCTTCGGGTTCGACACCGGTCCTGGAAATATGATTATTGATGGACTGGTCCGGCACTTCAGCAAAGGTCGCAAGTCTTACGATGCGGGAGGGCGTTGGGCGGCCAAGGGTCGCGTAACTCAACCGCTGCTTGACGAAATGCTGCACCTGCCTTTCTTCGCGCAAGCGCCTCCCAAAAGCGCAGGCCGTGAGCAGTTTGGCCAGTGGTTCATCCAGCAATTCTTCATCCCCTTCTCAGGTGATTCCTCGTCATTCTTGAAGAGACCCCTCACCCGTCCCACCCCGGCAGGTGAAAACGCCGGCGGCGGCCCACCCTCGCCCCGCGGGAGAGGGTTGGAAATCAAAAAGGGGGGGCGAGCGCGGCTGGAAGACTTGCTGCGTACCGCCACGGAGTTAACGGCACGCTCAATTACCGATGCGCTTGAACGCTTTGTGATGGGCAAGATCGCGATCCACCGCCTCATCCTCTCGGGCGGCGGCGTCCACAATCACCTGCTGGTCGCGCGGCTCGGCGAACTCTTGCCCAACCTGCGACTCCATCGCTCCGACGAGTTCGGCCTTGACGTGGACGCCAAAGAGGCCATTGCGTTCGCCTTGCTTGCCGACCGCACGATGCATGGATTGCCCGGCAATTTGCCCAGTGTTACGGGGGCGCGCCGCCCCGTGGTACTGGGAAAAGTCGTGCGACCCCAATCCGCCGATAACGGCAGGCGAAGGTGTAGGCGCGCATAGCCATACGCGCCTGCACCTTATTGGGTTGCACCGATGAGGTGCAGTTTGTAGGGGCGAGGCGCCGCCTCGCCCCTACGTCCCAGGGACGTCGCGTCACGTTATCGGCGGATTGGGTGAGATTGTCGCACTTGACATATCCAAAATTGGGACTACAGTATACCCAGGAGTAGTAGCGGTCTCGCCGCATGATCGGCCCGTGAAGAGGGGGGCGGTCAAAGCTGCACCGGGCAGTTTGGATCGCAAGAATATCTTCCGGACGGCCCATCCTGCGGCCCACCTAATTCCCCATTGGTTTGCCTCCACGCCCGAGGAAGTGGGCGCGAATGAAGGAGGTCGCCATGTTCCAAATGATCAACCAGAGTGCCGCCGAGCCAGAGGACCGTAAAATGCTGTATTACAAGATCGGCATGTTTATCGTGGCCCTTGGTGCCGTAGGCGGGATTGTGTTTCTTTGCGTGCGGTCGCTCAGCTAGACTCGAGCTACTGTCGATTGACGGGGAATTGCTCTTCGATGAGGCGCACGGCGCCAGAGTGGTTGTGTATGCGCCCTTCCAGCTGGGCGTCTTCCACGGCACGGAGCATGGCTTTGAAAGCCGGTCCGGGGGCATATCCCATCGCGATCAAGTCATCGCCGCTTAAGATCGGCGCGGGCTTGATCGCTTCCTTGGGCGTTTCCGCAAGCATGGTTCGCGCCATCTCGTAATTGGTCAAGTCACGATGGCTGGAAAGACAGTCTAAGCGGTGTAACTCCAAGTGTTCCTCAAATCCCTCCATGCGGATGAAACGGAGTTGTGTCGAGCGCTTCATGTGGGGGAAGTCCTTAAAGCGCAAGTGATGCCGCACTAATTCCACGATGCGCTCCGTCTCGCGCGTGCTGATTCGCAAGCGCCCACAGATTGCCTCGGCCATCCTGGCTCCCACTTCCACGTGGTTGTCAAACCGTATGCGCTCACGGATCGTGAATGTGGGCGGCTTGCCCACGTCGTGCAGCAATACACCGAGAGCTAGAGTGGAAGTCGGTTGCCGCAGGCCTTCAAGCATCATCAGAGTGTGGATCCATACGTCGCCTTCCGGGTGGAACTCCGGAGGCTGCTCCACGCCTTGCAACCGCTTGATCTCCGGCAGCACCTCGGCGAGCAAGCCGGTTTCGTTGAGAAGTTCAAACCCCGTCCGCGCCGCCCCTTCCGTCAGTATCTTGATGATCTCATCGCGTATGCGTTCTGCGCTGACGGTGTGAATCTTGGGCGCCAGTTCGCGAATGGCCTCGCGCGCGGCGGGATCAAGTTCAAACCCGAAGCGCACTGTGAAGCGCACGGCGCGCAGCATCCGCAAGCGGTCCTCGCGCAACCTCTCCGTCGGATCGCCGATGGTTCGCAAGCGCCGGGCATGAATATCGGCCTGCCCACCAACGTAGTCGAGCACTTGCTCGCTCAGGGGATCGTAGAGCAGGCCGTTGATGGTAAAGTCCCGCCGCCGCACATCCTCTTCCGCCGTCTGGGAGTAGCGGACCTCCCGCGGGTGGCGGCCGTCCTCATAGACGCCGTCACTGCGGAAAGTAGCCACTTCCACATTCCCGGCTTCCTGCGGAACGATGATCACTCCAAACTGCGCGCCCACCGGGAGCGCGTCGGGGAAAAGGCTCTGGACCTGTTCGGGAGTGGCCAGGGTCGTTACATCGTAATCCTTGGGAAGTCGGCCCATCAGCATATCGCGCACGCACCCACCCACCAGATAGGCCGGGAACCCCTCCGACCTCAGGCGGCGGACGATATCCGTAGCCGCATCGCGCTTGGCATCCATGGAAGACTCTTAGCGGCGGGCTTGCGTGGGATGTTCCCTTTGCAGCAGGTCACGATAGAAGCGCCCGGCGATTTCCGCCGCGTGCGTTCCGTACATCATTCGCCCGCCCCGCAGCAGGACTACGACGACATACTGCGGTTGGAGTTCGCCCGCATAGGAAACAAACCAACCGAGCCGCGCGCCGTTTTCGCTGCACGTTCCGGTCTTTCCGTAGATGGAAAGATCCGGGTCGTAGGCGGAGCGGCCTGTCCCGTAAAGCACGGTCCCCGCCAGGCCCTCACGGATCTGCGGGATGTACTCTGCCAGGTTATCCAGGTGGCGCCGCACGGCAGGCTGAAACGCGGCAAGCTCCTCCGTGGTGCGGGGATACTGCAAGGAGTAGAGTGTCCCGCCGTTGGCGATGGCGGAGACGACCGCGGCCATCTGCAAGGCCGTTACTTCAATGTCTGTGCCGCAGAAGGCAAGGATTCCCACACCCCCGAGCTTGGGAGGCGCGGAGGGATAGCGGCCGGCCGATTCGCCGGGAATGTCGACACCGGCCTTCTCGCCCAATCCGAATTCATTGGCGTATTCCGTGATGCGCTTGAAACCGAGCATCTCTCCCAGCTTTAGGAAGTAGAGATTGTTCGAATGGGCCAAGGCTTCCGTAAGGTTGATGCGCGCGTGGTTGCCGACGTAAAGCTTGGTAGCGGGAGTGATGATCCCCTCGCGAAGAGCCGCGAGCGCCACGACCGGCTTGAACGTCGAGCACGGCGTGAAGCCGCTCGAAAGCGCCAGCTTTTGATTCACGATGCTCAGGATGCGCCCGGTGTTCGGGTCCACCGCTACAATGCTGCCGTTCCACTTTCCCAATGCCTCGACCGCCGCTTGCCGGACAACCGGATCATCGCCGGCGGGGTTGTCATCGGCGCCGGGATCGCCGTAGGAACTGAGGCCCCAGGGGTTTCGGGCCGGAGTTGAACGGTGGGCAGCGGTTCGCGTTGCAGTGGCTTTGTGGATGGTGGACTTTGTTGCGGCAGGTCGCTTGGGAGCCGTGGTAGTGGAGACGTCGGGGGTGTCTGCGCTGCCCCTGGGCGCGGCCGCGAAGATTGACTCCATCCCCAACAACCCGAAACTTGCCAAGGCCAGAATGGCAATTCGCTTCAACAGGTTTTTCACTGTTCTCCTTTGTTGCCGGGTTGACGTTGGCCCTCGCCCCGTCTCCGCTGGCGCCGGTGAACCGGGGAAGGTCCGTTTGCGAAACTTCATGCCGACCGAACGCGAATCAGAAACCCTGAGAACTGTCACCCACCGGAGCCGAAGACGGCGAGCGAAGTTGGAGCTTGCCTGAAAATCCGAATACGTAGGTTCTTCGCTTTGCGCCGGGCGAAACCGGAGGTTTTTCAGCCTCCGGTCGCAGCGTGGTCCCTACTTCTTCGTCCGGGCCGGGGCTGTCCCCTCGGCGGCCGCAGCGGCCGCGGCTGGCTCGTGGTGCCCAGGAAGGTTTAGAGCCTTGCGCACCTCGCCATCCATTTTCTTGCGGACTTCGGGGTTATCCCGCAAGAACTGCCGCGCGTTCTCACGGCCTTGGCCGATGCGCTCACCTCCATAGGAGAACCACGCGCCGCTCTTCTCCAGGATATTGCGCTCGGCAGCGATATCGAGCAGATCGCCCTCTTTCGAAATCCCCTCGCCGTACAGGATATCAAATTCCGCCTCCCGAAAGGGAGCGGCCATTTTATTTTTGACGATTTTTACCTTCGTGCGGTTGCCCACCACCCGGTCGCCGTCCTTGATGGAGGCGATGCGGCGGATATCGACGCGAACCGAGGAATAGAACTTGAGCGCCCGGCCGCCCGTGGTCGTTTCAGGGTTGCCGAACATCACCCCAATCTTTTCGCGAATCTGGTTGATGAAGATAAAACAGGTTTTCGACCTGGCCACAATGCCGGCCAGCTTGCGCAACGCCTGCGACATCAGGCGCGCCTGCAAGCCGGGAAGCGAATCACCCATGTCGCCATCGAGTTCCGCCTTGGGCACCAGTGCCGCCACGGAGTCCACCACGAGCACGTCAATGGCGTTCGAGCGCACCAGCGACTCGGCGATTTCCAGCGCCTGCTCGCCAAAGTCGGGCTGCGAAACCAGAAGGTTATCGATGTCCACACCCAACTTCTTGGCATACCCGGCGTCCATGGCATGCTCGGCGTCAATGTAGGCGGCCATCCCGCCGCGCTTCTGCGCCTCCGCCACCACGTGCAAGGCAATGGTGGTCTTGCCGCTCGACTCCGGGCCGAAAATCTCCACCACTCTGCCGCGGGGCATTCCGCCCACACCCAAAGCGGCATCAAAGGAAATCGAGCCGGTAGGTATGATCTCCACGGGCACCAGCGCGTCCTTTGAACCCAGGCGCATGATCGACCCTTTTCCAAAATCCTTTTCAATCTGGATCAGGGCCAGGTCTATGGCCTTGTTTTTTTCAGTGCGATCGTCCGGCA
>Ga0335085_10008425_pt1 | contig 15737 bp, 13 predicted proteins | sample Lox_Sample_45_FD_206712 | JGI IMG/M metagenome (GOLD analysis project Ga0335085, IMG submission 206712) | Soil microbial communities from Loxahatchee National Wildlife Refuge, Florida, United States - Lox_Sample_4.5 | ecosystem: Environmental > Terrestrial > Soil > Wetlands | place: USA...
GGCCATATTGCGGGGCCTCTCGGCATGGCGGACATTTTCACCGCCATGTACTTTTATATTTTAAACCACAACCCGAAGGATCCTTTGTGGCCGGATCGCGACCGCTTGGTGCTTTCGAACGGACACATCGTGCCCGTGCAGTATTCCGCGCTCGCGCACGCCGGATACTTTCCCGTCGAAGAATTGAAGACGCTCCGCAAGCTCGGTACCCGTTTACAGGGCCACCCGCACCGCGGCGCATTGCCCGGCATCGAAACGACCTCGGGGCCCTTGGGCTCGGGCATTTCCCAAGCGGCCGGCATCGCGCTCGCGGCCCGTCTCGATAATAAAAAATTCCGCACGTATTGCCTCACTTCCGACGGCGAGCACGAAGAGGGGAACACGTGGGAAGCGCTCATGTTTGCGGCCAAATACCGCTTGAGCAATCTCACGGTCATCATCGACCGCAACAACATCCAGATCGATGGATTCACCGAAGGCGTCATGCCGCTCGAGCCGGTGCGCGAAAAATACGAGTCGTTCAGCTGGCATGTGCTCGAGATCGACGGGCACAATTTCGAGGAGATCATCGCGGCGGTGAACGAGGCGAAAGCGGTGCACGAAAAGCCGACGGTGATCATCGCGCACACGATCCCGGGCAAAGGCATCGACTTTATGGAGAACGACTACCTGTGGCACTCGAAACCGTTCAAACCCGGGGAAGCCGAAAAAGCATTGTCGGAGCTTCGAACCCTCCGCGGAAAAATAAAATCAGAACATCAATAAAAAATTATGAAAGGAGTAAATTTTGTCTTAGGACTTGCGACGGCGATCATCCTCGCCGCACTTATCACGCTCGGCATTAAAGCGTTCTATCCGGAACCCGTCGCGCCGCAATATCCGGCCTACACGCCTTTGGCGCCCGTCGTGCCGTGTCCGTCGGCGGACCAGCAGTGTCTTGCGCATAACGCAGAGCTTGAGGCCCAGCAACAAGCACAACAGCAGGCGATACAAGACCAATACAATAAAGAGAGCGATGCATACCAGGCCGCAATGCAGATTTACAACAAAAATGTGTTCATCATTGGGAACGTGGTCGGCATCATTGTGTTCGCGGTCGGGTTCTGGCTCGTGATGAGCATGATGCTTGCCTCACAGGCGGTGCCCGTCGGCATGATGATCGCGGGATTGTGGAGCATCGTCTACGGATACGCGCGCGGATGGGGGAGCGCGGGCGATCAATTGAAATTCTTTGTGGGGCTTGTGGTCGCGGTGATCGTGATCGGCGGAAGCATGTGGCTCATGCAACGGCGATTGAAACAAGGGCAGGGCTCATAAACGACCATGCTGAACCCCGACGCAAAACTGAACCCAAAGCTTTTCGACGAGAACGTTGAACAGAAGCCGACCCGCGAGGGATTCGGCACGGGACTTGTGGCGGCGGGGGATGCAGACGCGAATGTGGTTGCTTTATGCGCCGATCTTACAGAATCCACGCGCGTGGATGCCTTCGCCAAGAAATATCCCGCGCGCTATTTTGAGATCGGTGTGGCCGAACAGAATTTGGCCACGGTGGCCGCCGGGCTCGGCGTGACGGGAAAGATCCCATTCATTTCTTCATACGCAACATTTTCTCCCGGCAGGAATTGGGAGCAGATCCGGACGACGATCTCGTACAACGATTCGAACGTAAAAGTGGCTGGGCATCATGCGGGTATCTCCGTTGGTCCGGATGGCGCAACACACCAGGCCATCGAAGACATCGCGACGATGCGCGTGATGGCGAATATGCGTGTGTGGGCGCCGTGCGATGCCGTGGAAGGGCACAAAGCGACGCTCGCCGCCGCGCGCGTTGTGGGGCCCGTGTACCTGCGCTTCCAGCGCGAGAAGACGCCGATCATTACGACCGACAAGACGCCCTACGTTCCCGGCAAGGCCGAAATATTCTGGCAGTCCAAGCGGCCCGAGGTTTTGATCATTGCCTGTGGCGCGCTTGTTTATAACGCGCTCGTTGCCGCGCGAGAGCTCGAAAAAGAAAAAGTGGGCACCGTGGTTTTGAACTGCCACAGCATAAAGCCGATCGACGAAAATAAGATCGTTGAGTGGGCAAAGAAATTGGGTGCCGTGGTCACCGTTGAAGAGCACCAGGTGCAGGGAGGATTAGGGTCCGCCGTTGCGGAAGTGCTCGCGGCGCATGCCCCGACACCCATCGAATTCATCGGCATGCAGAACGTTTTCGGCGAATCGGGCGACCCCGCGGAACTCATCGAAAAATACGGCATGGACGTGAAGTCCATCAAAGCCGCGGTCAAGAAAGCGCTCAAGCGGAAGGGCTAGGGTTCCTCGGTAACATTCTGATCTTCCGCAAAAATCATTTGATTTTTTCCTGCGCGCTTTGCCTGGTAGCGGGCGTCATCGGCGCGTTTGATTATCGCCGGAAGGTCCTCTTCCTTTGCCCCGGGGAGTATTTCGACGAGGCCGGCGCTACAGGTGATTTTGACTGTTGGCAACGACCGGTTCAATTGCGGAATCTCGAGCTCGAACGGTAACCGCGCCTGATGTTGCGGCCTCGCTTTTCCGGCCTCACCTTCCAATTCTCGGAAACGATTTATCACGTCTTCTGCCCGGGTATTCGGGCAGATCACCAAAAATTCGTCGCCATGTTCTCGCGTTACGAAGTCGTTGTCGCGGAATATTTTTTTGAGTGATTGAGAAAATTCCTTAAGGACATTATCCCCGGCGTCGTGACCCAACGCGTCGTTTGCTTCTTTGAAGCCATCAAGATCGAGCGCGACGATCGTGTGCACTTCCTGTTTTTCCTGTTTTCGTCGATGTTCTGCGGTTCGCGGGTGTACGGCGCTCAACTCATCAAATTTTTTTACGAAAGCGCTCCAGTTGGGGAGGCCTGTCAGCGGGTCGATCATCCGCTCTTCGTGCTCGTTCTGGAGTCGACGATCGAGCCGCGTGATGATCTCCCGAAGTTTTTCATTATCGTCTTTGAGTTTTGCGACTTCGGCCTCTTTATCTTCCTGTTCTTTTTGCAGGGGTTCGATGAATCGCGAATATTCGTTTTCCATGCCTCAATTATACCGTGCCCTTGTTGCGGGCGTGTCCACAGCTCGCGCGGGCCGTGTGCGGTATACTAAGGACATATGAAAAAGAAATACGATTTGGTTGCGGTGGGGGACTGCACGGTGGACGCGTTCATCAAACTGCACGAGGCCTCAGTGCACTGCGATCTGGATGGCGAGCGGTGCCAGCTTTGCATGTCGTTTGCCGACAAAATTCCGTATGAATCGCTGACCGTGATCGCGGGCGTGGGGAATGCCGCGAACGTCGCCGTGGGGGCGGCTCGGCTCGGCTTCAAGACGGCATTTTTGAGTGCCGTGGGTGCCGACCGGAACGGGGAAGATATGCTCTCGGTTTACCACCGCGAAGGCGTGAGTACGGAGTTTATTAAGGTGAACAAGACGAAGCCAACGAACTACCACTTTGTGTTGAATTTTAAAGCGGAACGCACGATCCTCATCAAGCACCAGGATTTCGATTACGTTGATCCGCGAACGATCGACAACAAGACGGACTGGGTTTACTTCTCTTCGATCGGCGAGCACGCGCTTCCGCTCCATATAAAACTCGGTGAATATCTGAAGAAACACCCCGACGTGCGGATGGGATTCAATCCGGGCACGTTCCAGTTCAAGCTCGGCGTCAAAAAATTGAAAGCCATCTACGACCACACCTACGTGCTTTTTGTGAACCGAGAGGAAGCCGCGCGTTTGCTCGGCACAAAGAAGCTCGACGTTCCACCACTGTTCAAGGGACTCCACAAGCTGGGGCCGAAGATCGTGTGCATTACGGATGGCCCGAAAGGGGCGTATGCGTCTGACGGTACCTCAAGCTACTTTATGCCGCCCTATCCCGATCCGAAGCCGCCCGTTTCGCGCACAGGCGCGGGGGATGCATTTGCGACGGGTTTCTTGTGTGCCTTGATGTATGGCTTGCCGGTGCACGAGGCGCTACGCTGGGCACCCATCGAATCAATGCATGTGGTGCAGTTCTTCGGCGCACAAACGGGATTGCTTTCGAAGCGCGAACTCGTGACGCTTTTGAATAAGGCGCCGAAAAACTACAAGCCGAAGGCGCTTTAAAGATTAAAATTTTATGAAAACGCTTCGTGAAGTTTTGACCGATGCCGACGCGCGCCGCGTGGCGGTCGGGCACTTTAACATTTCGGAACTCGCGGCGCTCAAAGGAATTTTTGCGGCGGCGCAGGAACTGCAACTGCCTGTTCTGATCGGTGTTTCAGAAGGCGAGCGTGAGTTCATCGGCGTGCGCCAGTGCGTGGCGCTCATCAAATCGCTCCGCGAACAGTACGATTTCCCGATATTTTTGAATGCCGACCACACGCATTCTATAGATAAGGCAAAAGAAGCGGCCGAAGCCGGATTCGACGAGATCATTTTTGACATGTCGGCAAAGCCATTCGAGGAAAACCTCGCGGCAACAACGGAAGCCGTCAAAATGATCCGCGCCATCAACCCCAATATTATAATAGAGGGGGAGATCGGCTATATCGGCGCATCGTCCGAGATCGTAGAGAAGAAACCGGAGCTCATCATGTCTACGCCCGAGGAGGCGGTGAAGTTCGTGACGGCGACGGGCATTGATGTACTTGCGCCCGCGGTGGGCAACATGCACGGGCTTTCAAAAGAGATGGCGGCGGGCGTTGAGCGGAAGCATCTCGATATTGAGCGCATCGCAGCGATCAAGGCGGCGTGCGGGAAGTTTATGACGCTTCACGGCGGCAGTGGCACCGAAGACAAAGATTTCCGTGCGGCCGCGCAAAACGGCATGACGATCATCCATGTTTCGAGCGAGTTGCGCCTTGCCTGGCGCCGCGGCGTCGAAGCCGGCCTTGCGGCCGATGCAAAAGAGATCGCGCCCTACAAAATCCTCCCGCCCGCCATCGCGGGGATAAAGAGCATCGTGATAGACCGCTTGAAGCTGTTTAACGGTTTGTCTTAATCGCTGGGTTGCAAAAACAGGACAGTTTGTTATACTACTGCCTATGGATTTGGTAGTGAAAACACGCGAAATACCGGGCAAGAAAGCGAAGACGCTCCGCAAGGAGGGTCTTGTTCCGGCTGAACTCTATGGCCACGGCTTGCCGAACATGCATCTTGCGGTGCCGGCGAAGGATTTCGCCAAGGTGTTCAAGGCGGCCGGAAAGAGCACGATCGTGACGCTCGCGATCGACAAAGAGAAGCGCCCGGCGCTCATCTACGATGTCGTCCGCGACGCCATCACGAACGACGTGGCGCATGTTGATTTTTACCAGGTGCGCATGGACGAAAAGATCACGGCCAAAGTGCCGCTCGAGTTCGTGGGTGTGGCGCCCGCCATCAAATCGGCGCAAGCCGTCATCAACAAATCGATGAACGAGATCGAAGTCGAAGCGCTTCCGAACGACCTTCCGCGATCGATCACCGTCGACCTTTCCGTGCTCGACGCGATCGACAAGAGCATTTATGTGCACGATCTCAAGCTTCCGAAGGGTGTGAAGGTTTTGGTGGAAGGGGAAACGGCCATCGCGACCGCGACGCCGCCCGCGCCGGAAGAAGAAGTTGCGGCGCCCGTGGTTGACGTTGCAGATGTGAAAGTTGAATCCGAAGAGAAGGCCGCCGCCCGCGCCGCCGAGAAAGCCGAAAAGGGAGATAAGCCCGGTGCCACTCCCGCCGCCCCTGCCGCGAAGCCCGGCAAGTAACGATATCCCGCGGATTCGGTTATAATAGAGGTAATGCAAAGGCCCTTGAAACCTCGGGTTTTCGGCGACGTTTCGTCGCGGTGGAACGCTTTTGACGCCTCTCTGGGGCGGCTCAACCTTTCACAAAAGAAGGTGGTGCGGATCCATCTTACGCGCGTCATTAAGGCATCCATCGCGCTCGCGGGGGTGCTGTTTTTGTTCTTCGGATCGGCCGACGCGCCGACGATCGACGTTACGAATGTGACGCCCGCATCCGCCGACACGACAAGCGTGGCAAGCACGACGGCCACGAGCACGGATCCCACGGCCGAGCGGAACGCGCTCCAGGCGCAGCTCCAACAGCTCGAAGGGCAGATCGACCAGTACGAAGGGCAGATCACGAGCTACGAACAGCAGGGCAACACGCTTTCGGGGCAGATCAATATTTTGAACGCAAAGATCGCGAAGCTTAATTTGCAGATCCAGGCGACGAACCTTACGATCACCCAGCTTGACCAGCAGATTTCGGACACGCAGTCGGAGATCGTGACGACGCAGAACGACATTAACCAAAAAAAGACGGCGATCGGAAGCTTGGTCCAGGCGCTGTATGAGAACGACCAGACAAGCTTGGTGGAAGCGTTCTTAAAGAATCCGCGCCTTTCCGATTTTTGGAGCGATACGCAGGACATCGCGCTTCTGCAGGACAATTTGCGCGTGGCGGTCCAGCAGGTGACGGATCTCCAGAGCCAGTTGCAGGACCAGGAACAGCAATTCGAGGCGTCGAAGTCCGATGCCGCAAGCGCGGCGGCGTACCAGCAGGCGCAGGCGGCGGAGGTCGCGGCGACGAAGAGCGATAAGACGCAGTTGCTCACCCAGACGAAAGGGCAGGAATCGAAGTATCAGCAATTGCTTGCGCAAACGCAGGCGACGGCGGCGCAGATCCGCGACCGCATTTTCCAACTACTCGGCGGCGGCCAACTCACGTTCGAAGATGCGTACCAATACGCCAAGCTCGCTTCGGGCGCCACGGGGATCGATCCGTCATTTATTTTGGCGATCCTCGACCGCGAATCGGCGCTCGGGCAGAACGTGGGGCAGTGCAATTACAAGACGTCGATGAGCCCGTCGAACATTCCGATATTCCTGCAGATCACCTCCGCGCTCAACCTTGATCCGAACACGATGATGGTTTCGTGCGCGAATGCCGATGGCGCCTACGGCGGCGCGATGGGGCCGGCGCAGTTCGAACCCTCGACGTGGGAGCTGTACGCGAGCGGCGTGCAGTCGATCACGGGCGACGATCCGCCCTCGCCATGGAAGAATTCCGATGCGTTCGCCGCGACCGCGCTCTATTTGAAGGACGGCATGACGGGATGCAAGGCGGTCTATAGCGCGGTCGTGAGCCAGGAACGGTGCACGGCGGCCAAGTATTATGCGGGAAGTCGCTGGCGCAACTATCTTTGGACGTACGGCGAAGCGGTTGTCGAGCGCGCGCAGGGTTTTGCGGCGGACATTCAAACCATCAATTCATGAAGATAAAAAAGATACAACTGAAGAACGGATTGCGCGTGGTGCTCGTGCCCCAGCCCTCGAGCTTGGCGGCCACGGTTTTAATCCTTGTCGAGGCGGGGTCGGAATATGAAACAAAACGCATCAACGGACTCTCGCATTTTTTGGAGCATATGACATTCAAGGGCACCACAACGCGGCCGCGGCCCGGCATGATCGCGGAAGAACTCGCGGCGCTCGGCGCGCAATCGAACGCGTTCACGACGCAGGAGTTCACGGGCTATTGGGCAAAGGTGGCGGCAAAGAAATTGCCGAAGATCCTCGAGATCGTTTCGGACCTTTATTTGAATCCGCTTTTTGTGCCCGAAGAAATAGAGAAGGAGCGCGGCGTCATTATTGAAGAGCTCAATATGTACGAGGACATGCCCCAGCGCAAGGTTCAGGATGTTTTTTTGGCGCTCTTATACGGCGACCAGCCGGCGGGGTGGGATGTGGGCGGCGAAAAGAATATTATCCGCACGCTCACGCGCGAAGATTTCATAGCGTATCGCGATAAGCATTACGTGGCGCCGGGAACGGTTGTGGTTGTAGCCGGAAAATTCGACGAGAAGGCAGTCGTGGCGCAGATCCGCGGAGCGTTCGCAGGCCTTAAGCGGGCGCGGGTCATCGCAAAACCCCCGACGCGCGAATCGCAAAAGAAGCCGCAGGTCATGGTGAAGTTCAAGGAATCCGACCAAAGCCATCTCGTGCTCGGCTTCCGCGCGTTCGACATCTTCGACAAGCGCCGCTATGCGGTGGAAGTGTTGGCCGATATTCTGGGCGGCGGAATGAGCTCACGGCTCTTCAAAAAGATCCGCGAAGAGCTTGGGGTGGCGTATTCCGTCCATGCGAGCGCGGACCTTATGCTCGACCACGGCATATTCGGCGTGAGCGCGGGCGTCGACACCACGAAGACCGCCATCGTGATCAAGGCGATTCTCGATGAGTGCCGGCGGATCGCGCGCGACCTTGTTCCCGCGGACGAGCTCCAGCGGGCCAAGGACCACATGACGGGCGGCGTCGTGCTCGGCCTCGAAACCTCGGATGATCTCGCCAATTACTACGGGGTGGGGGAGATCCTCATGAAAACCCTTTTGCCGCCGGAGCAACTTACCGATAGAATACAGAAGGTGACGGCCGCCGAGGTGCGCGCCGTTGCCCGGGCGCTTTTCAAGAATAACGGGTTGAACCTCGCGGTCATCGGTCCCTATCGCAACAAGAAGGCGTTCGAAACGATCCTCAAACTCTGACGGCATGGCAAACAACGATCGACAAGTCTACGATATTTCATGGGCAAGCCTCTGGCGCATCCTTTTGTTCGTCGCACTCGTCGCGGTGCTCTACGAAGGCCGGCAGATCCTGCTCGGGCTTTTTCTCGCCATCGTCATCTCGTCGGGACTCGAGGCGCTCGTCAACATGCTCGAACGCACGGGGCTCCCGCGGAGCATCGGCGTTATCCTTATATTCCTCGTCGCGGTCATCCTTGTCATCTTTATCGTCTATTCGTTGGCGCCGGTCGTTATCGTCGAGGTGAATAGCATATTTTCGACGACCGGAGCCGCGGCGAATGGAGCGCTCGGCGGCCTCTTGAGCTCAAAGACCTCGCAGTCCTTGAGCACGATCGTGAGCCAGATCTCCGCGCAGTTCTTTGCGGGAAGCTCCTCGCCGCTCGATATCTTTTCGAACGCGATCGGGAGCGTAGGCCTCGCCGTCGCCGTCATTTTGTGCTCTTTCTATCTCACGCTTTCAAAAGACGGCGTCGAACGGTTCATTAAAGTGGTCATCCCGCCCGACTATGAAGAGACGGCGCTCCAGATCTACGAGCGTTCGCGCAAGCTCATCAGCAACTGGCTCCGTACCCAGCTTTTATTGAGTTTGATTTTCGGATTCACGGTGTGGGCCGGCTTGGCCCTGCTCCATGTGCCATACGCGCTTTTGATCGCCGTGCTCGCCGGACTTTTTGAGCTCGTGCCTTTTGTGGGGCCGTTCCTTTCGGGCGCGATGGCGGTGATCGCGGCGCTCGCCGTTTCGAGCACGCTCGCGCTCTACACACTGATCTTCTTCGTCATCGCCGAGCAGTTCGAGGCGAACTTCCTCGTGCCCATCTTGAACCAGCAGATCGTGGGCCTGCATCCCGTTATCGTGATCGTGGCGTTGCTTATCGGCGCGACGGTCGGAGGCATTTTGGGCATCGTCATTGCCGTTCCCGCGGCGGGCGTATTCCAGGAGGTCATCCAACAGTGGTCGAGCAAGAAGCGTAGGGGGATTGCCGTATAGCCACGAGTTCAGGCAAGTTCTACGTTACGACGCCGATCTACTATATCAACGACAAGCCGCACATCGGCCACGCCTATACGACGATCGTGGCGGATACGTTGGCACGCTGGCGGGCCGGGCAGGGCGACGACGTGGTGTTTTTGACGGGCACGGACGAGAATTCGCAAAAGACGATTGACGCGGCAAAAAAGCGGGGTGAAGAAGTGAAGGAATATACCGACCGAATGGCGGAGGTCTGGCAGTCCACGTGGACCAAGCTCGGCATCTCGAACACCGATTTTATCCGCACAACGGAAGAGCGGCACGTCCACGTAGTGGAGGATTTTTGGGGGCGGCTCGACGCGGCGGGGGATATTTACAAGGATCGTTATGAGGGATTGTATTGCAAGGGGCACGAAGCGTTTTTGCGCGAAGATGAATTGGTGGACGGTTTGTGCCCGGAGCACAAAACCAAGCCCGAGCTCGTTTCCGAAGAAAATTATTTCTTCCGGCTTTCAAAATACCAGAAACAGCTTTTGGAATTTTACGAGGCGCACGGCGAGTTTGTGGCGCCCGCGAACCGGTTCAACGAGGTGAAGAGCTTCGTGGAGCGGGGCCTCGAGGACATCAGTTTTTCGCGTGAAAAAAAGGAGTGGGGCATCCCGGTGCCGAACGACCCCTACCAGGTGATCTATGTTTGGGCGGATGCGCTTGTGAATTATATTTCCGCGGTCGGCCTTGAGGGATGGGAAGAGCATCCGGCCGACGTGCACGCGGTCGGCAAAGACATCGTGCGTTTCCATGCCGTGATCTGGCCGGCCATGCTCATGTCGGCGGGATTGCCCCTGCCCGGGCAGGTGATCGCGAACGGATTCTTTACGATCAACGGCACAAAGATCTCAAAGACGATCGGCAATACGATCGACCCGCTTGATCTTGTTGCGCGCTATGGCGTGGACGCCGTACGCTACTTTTTGCTCCGCGAGATTCCGTACGGCCAGGACGGCGACTTTTCGGAAGATAAAATGAAGGAACTCTACAACGGGCACCTGGCGAACGGGCTCGGCAACTTTGCCGCGCGGGTGCTTACGCTCGCTTCCAAAGAATCCTTCGCGGAGGGCGCGCGCGTCGATCCGGAATTCGAGCGCGAGATCAGCGCGATGAACCGCGCGGTCAGCGAAAAGCTCCGCGATTACAAGTTTCCCGAGGCGCTCGCGGCGATCTGGGCGGCGATCGCGTTCGGCGACCGTTACGTGAACGAAAAGAAGGTGTGGGAAATAAAAGATGACGACGCGCGGCGCCAGGCCCTCTTTAACCTTGCCGTGCTCCTTGCTTCGGTCGCCGCGATCCTTGCGCCCTTTTTGCCCGACGCTTCGCAAAAAATAAAAGACGCCGTTGTGTGGGGTGACGGCGCGCTCACGGCAAAAAAGATAGACGTTCTTTTTCCGCGTATCAAATAGTCCCTGCCGCCGGTCTTCGCTACCGAAGAAGCGGCCGGATGGATTTTTTGTACATCGCCGCGATCTCTTTGTGGAAGTCCTCAATGCGGTCGTATTCGTTCACGAGCGTTAGGTCCGCCCGTGCGCCGATCTGGGGGATATAGGTTTCGTTCTCGGCGTTGTCCTGCCGGTCGAATTCCGCGCGGGTGAGTCCGGCTTCGCCGTGCCGTTGCCGCTTGAGCGCCCGCGCGTAGCGGCGGTCGGCCGATGCGGTGATATAAATGATGACGCTTTTTACTCCTTCCTTTGGAAGCTCCCGCACCATCGCTTCGTCCGAAAACCAGCGGATGCCGTCGAGAATTCCCACATCCGCGGGGTTCTTCATGAGCCGGGATTTTACGGCGTGCGTGAGCGCGCCGTGCTTGAACTTCGCCATCCACTGCGCGAGCGGTTGGAGATGGTCGCGGTCGACCGGCATGTCCCAGAGCGCGAGCGTTTCGCGCAGAATGTCCGAAAAACGGTGCCGGCTCACGGAGTGGCCGTCGTTCTTTATCAGCTCTTCAAGAATATTGCTCACCGTTTCTTTTCCGGCGAGCGGCGGCGCGGTGAGGCCAATCACGAGCTTCATATTCATCATGCTACAATGGGGGAATACGATATGCAATTCTTTGACGCCCACACGCATGTGCAATTTTCGGCGTTCGATGCCGATCGTGGCGAAGTGCTCGCGCGCGCCGCGACGGCGGGCGTGGGTATGGTGAACGTTGGGACCCAGGCGACGACCTCCGCGGCGGCCATCGCGCTTGCCGAAAAGAACGAGAATATTTACGCGGCCATCGGGCTTCATCCCATCCACACATCGAAGTCGTATCATGACGAGGCCGAGCTTGGCGGTGGGGAAGGCGCGAAGGCCTTCACGTCGCGCGGCGAGATTTTTGATGCGGCCGTGTACCGTGCGCTTGCCCTGAATCCGAAAACAGTGGCGATCGGCGAGTGCGGACTCGATTATTTCCATTTCAATGAAGATGAAAGCCGCGAGGAACAGATAAAAAAGCAGAAAGCGGCGTTTCTTGCGCAGATGGCACTTTCACGTGACGTTCGGAAGCCGCTCATGATCCATTGCCGCAATGCGTTTGACGATCTTATCGCCATGCTCGCGGCGCACCGGGAGCTTTTGAACGCGGAACCGGGTGTGATCCACTTTTTTACGGGCACCGTGGCCGATGCTCGGGCGCTTCTTGATCTCGGATTTTCGTTCACGTTCGGCGGCGTCGTAACCTTCGCCCGCAGTTACGACGAGGTCGTCAAGTTTATCCCGACCGATCGGATCCTCTCCGAAACCGACGCACCTTACTTGGCTCCGGTTCCCTATCGCGGCAAACGCGACGAACCGGCGTACGTGGTGGAGACGGTGAAGAAGCTTGCGGAATTAAAAAGCATTACGGTGGACGAGATGGCGGCGCAGATTTTAGCCAACGCCCGGCGCGTTTTTCATATTTGAGAAAAGCCAATAATCGGCATAAACTATGAATACCTATGCCGAACTACGACCCCAAGGCGATCGAGGCAAAATGGCAGAAGAAATGGCTTGAAGAGAAGGTCTTCAAGGCAGACGACGGCTCGCCAAAACCGAAATATTATCAGCTCGAAACGTTTCCGTATCCTTCGGCCGCGGGGCTCCATGTGGGGCATCCGAAGGGCTACATTGCCGAAGACATCCACGCGCGCTACATGCGCATGAAGGGAAAAGAAGTGCTCTACACGATGGGGTGGGATGCGTTCGGGTTGCCGACCGAAAATTACGCCATCAAAGTGGGTAGGAGCCCTAAAGAGGTTGCCGAAGAGAACACCAAGAACTTCAAACGGCAGGTGCAGATGTTCGGGCTTTCGTACGATTGGGACCGTGAGATCAATACGTCGAACCCGGAATATTATAAGTGGACGCAATGGCTTTTCCTTCAGCTCTTTAAAAAAGGGCTGGCGTACCAGGCGGAGGCAAAGGTGAATTGGTGCCCGAAGGATCAGACGGTGCTCGCGAACGAGCAGGTGGTTGACGGCAAGTGCGAGCGGTGCGGCACCGAGATCGAGGAGCGCGATATGCTTCAGTGGTTTTTGCGCATCACGCAGTATGCGAACCACTTGGCGGACGACCTGAAAGGCCTCGACTGGCCGGCGGCGACGGTGAAGCGGCAGGAAGATTGGATCGGCCGATCGACGGGCACCGAGATCGATTTCCCGCTCGACATAAAATACCGTTACGTGCTTCTGCACGGCTATCTGGGCTCGCGCGAAAAACACTTTTTCCCATGGCTTCGCGCGGAGCTCACGCGCCGCGGCATAGAATTCGTGTGTCCGGAATTGCCGAATCCCGAAGACCCGAAAGAGGATGAGCAGGTGCAGTACGTATTGCAGAATATCCAATTCAACGAACGGACGGTTTTGTACGGCCACAGCTTGGGCGCGGTGGTCGCCTTGAAGGTGCTTGAAAAGCTGGAGCGGCCGATTGCGGGGCTCGTGACGTCGGGGGGATTCCTTGAACCGAAGTTCAAGGACCACGATCGTCCTTTTGTCCCGAATTTTAAGTGGGAATTCGATTTCGCGAAGATACGCCGGAATGTCGGGTTCGTGCGTACGCTTTCCGACCTGAACGACAGTTCGATCCCGGCCGAACAGGGAAGATTGATGCACGAAAAGCTCGACGGACGATTGGTCGAAACCGTTGCCCGCGCTCCGCATTTCCACGGCGTCGAAGAGCCGGAGATCTTGGCAACGCTTCTGCCGCTCATCACGGTTTTTACGACGCGCCCCGATACGATCTTCGGCGCCACGTATCTTGTGCTCGCGCCTGAGCATATCGGCATCAAGGCGATCTGGCCGCGCGTGGAGAACCAGAACGAGGTAAGGGCGTATATGGATGCGGCGCTCAAAAAAACCGAGCGTATGCGCAAGGAGCAGGAAAAAGAAAAAACGGGCGTGCAAATTAAAGGAGTGAACGCCGTGAATCCCACAACGGGGGAGCCCATTCCGATTTTTGTGGCGGACTACGTGTTTGGGGGATATGGCACGAGCGCCGTAATGGGCGTGCCCGCACACGACGAACGCGATTTCGAGTTCGCGAAGAAGTTCCACGTTTCCGTGCGCGTCGCGATTGCGCCTACAAAGGAATCCGGCATTGTTTCTTCCGCGAGCATTACCAAGCCCTATACCGGTCCGGGATTCTTGGTGAATGCCGGCCGGCTGAACGGCATGGATTCCGAAACGGCCAAATGGGAGATCACGAAGCTCGTCGGCGGCCGGGGCGTCGAGCACTTCAAGATCCGCGACTGGTCGGTATCCCGCCAGCGCTATTGGGGCGTGCCGATCCCGATCATCCACTGCCCGAAAGACGGTATCGTTCCCGTGCCCGAAAGCGATCTGCCGGTACGTTTGCCCGAACTCGAGAATTACCGCCCGCAGGGCATGCCGCCTTTGGCCGCGTCGCCCGCGTTCATGAGCGTGAAATGCCCGGTATGCGGCGGGAACGCCGAGCGCGATCCGGAAACGCTCGACACATTCGTCGATTCCTCGTGGTACTATCTGCGCTACGCCGATCCGCACAACGCGAACGCCATCTTCGACAAGGAAAAGGCGCGGCACTGGCTGCCCGTTGATCTCTACGTGATCGGCGCGGAACACACGGTGCTCCATCTTTTATATTCCCGTTTCGTCACGAAGTTTTTGCATAACGAAGGATATCTTTCGTTCAACGAACCGTTTTTGAAGTTGCGGCACCAGGGGTTGATTGCGGGCACCGACGGGCAGAAGATGTCGAAGAGCAAGGGAAACGTGGTGAATCCGGACGAAGTGATCGCCGAGTTCGGCGCGGATGTGGTGCGGCTCTATGAAATGTTCATGGGCCCCTTCGAGAACGGCGCGCCGTGGGATACGAAGAATATTTTGGGTGTCGAGCGTTTTTTGAAGCGCGCGTGGAACTATCTTGCGGAACCGCCCGAAGTTCCCGCCCCGCCCACCGCCCGCGCGGCCGTCCATCGCGCGATCAAAAAAGTGGGGGAAGATATCGAGAGCTTCAAGTTCAACACCGCGATCTCGGCGCTTATGATTTTGTTGAACGAGATCGAGGGCGGCGCGCTCACGAAGGGCGACCGCGAGGCGTTCATCAAGCTGATCCATCCTTTTGCGCCGCACGCCGCGCAAGAGCTGTGGTCGCTCGCGGGGCACGGCACGTATCTCGATTGCGAACCCTGGCCGGCCTACGATGCGGCGCTCATTACGGCGCAGATGGTGACGCTCGTGCTCCAGGTGAACAGCAAAACGCGCGATATGGTGACGGCGGACGCGGGGATCACGGAAGCGGCGGCCAAGGAACTCGCGCTCGCGAACGCGAAAGTGGCGGCGGCCCTCGCGGGTGCCCAACCGAAAAAGGTCATCTATGTGGATAAAAAACTGGTGAACATCGTCGTCTAATGGGAGGAAAGATCGCCTTCATCTTCATCGCCATCATCGTGCTCGGCCTCGCGCTCTATGTTTATAACTCCGGAGTGATCGGGCGCGGATTCGATTATCTGAACTCGCTTGCGTCGCGCACGTCAACGCCGCCCGCCTACGTGCCGCCGTATGGCGGAAGCGGTGGCGGTGGGGGCGAAGGGAGCACCGGCGGCACGACCATCGGGCCCGCGACCACAAGCACCGCGATCAATGCCACGACCTCGCCTTACTACGGGCAGGTCACCTTTGGCAGTGTCTATTCGGGCGGCGGGGGACCGAAC
>Ga0335085_10008426_pt1 | contig 15737 bp, 16 predicted proteins | sample Lox_Sample_45_FD_206712 | JGI IMG/M metagenome (GOLD analysis project Ga0335085, IMG submission 206712) | Soil microbial communities from Loxahatchee National Wildlife Refuge, Florida, United States - Lox_Sample_4.5 | ecosystem: Environmental > Terrestrial > Soil > Wetlands | place: USA...
ATGCCACCGAACGCCGCGCAGGTGCCGACAGAAATCAGCGCCAATGCATTTTCGGCTGTTTCCTTCAACACTTCGAGGTTGGTTTTCCCGGCGCACGTGGAATATACGCCACCATCCCCGATCGAAACCGAACCATCCACGACGACGACATATTTGCCCTTGTTCTCCTTCATGGCAGTAAGCCGCGCCTGCTCAGCTGCGAGGCCCGACACCGCCTGCAAGGTCTCGTGATAGTCGAGCGAGATCATATTGAAGATCATGTCCTCGATTGTTGGACTGAAGGAGCGCGTCAAGGATTCGGTACAGCCGGTGCACTCCTGAAACGACAGCCAGATCACCGACTGCCGGCGGGCTTTCGCGAGCGCCTCAGCCATGGCTTTTGATGCCGACGGCGGCAGCGCCATCACGCTGGCCAGATAAGCCGTATACTTCAACAGCGCGCGTCGCGAGATACCGCTCCTGGTAAGTGAAGCGCCAATCGTTTCGCGTTCAGGCATCTTGGGCGTTTCCCTCCGCCGGCCCGGACGATCCGCTGCCCACATCCTCGCGCAGGCGTTCCGCGGCCGCTGCAATATCGGCGTTGTCCGTCAAAAGTATCTCCGGAAGGGCCGTGATTTCGATTCGCTCGGCTGCGATCTTGTCGTCAGCGCCGAAATGACGCACCCACCAGACGCCAGAATAGCGGGTTTCCCAAACCTCGCTCGTGCCCGCGACGTTCAGGATAGCTTCGACGTCACCACGGCCGAGGCTTTCTTCGAGTTCGCTGCGGTCTTCTGGCGTCATCGGCAGGCTGTGCAAATCAATGGCGCCGGTTTCTCCTTCAGCGACCAGAACCGACAAGAGCTCGGCGATTTCCCGAAGGACGCTCTGCGCCAGCCCGGTACGGATCTTGGCGAGTTCGTTGTTGTTAGCGTGCATCGTCCCAGTCCCCAAGCAATGACAGGACGATCTCGCAGGCTTGCGAAATTGCCGCGCGGACGGGCTCGGTCGGGGAAAGTCCCCATTGCGTGGAGCCCGGCTGAACACCGACCAGCGCCCGCCTTTCGGGCATGCAGCCGATCAATTGGGCGGCTGCCATCAAATCAGCCAGTGCCACTTCATGTGCTGTCCCTTTCCGTCCGCGAAGCTGCAAATCCATGTCCGCCGCCTGGAAGACGCGGACCGTACCCGGCCCCGCGCCCAATTCCATCGCGTCGATCACAATGAGCGCGTCGAGGTCTTTGAATTCGGAAAGCAGCGCCAAACCAATGGTGCCGCCGTCGCGAAGCCTGATCGCGCGGCCGATTTCACCCGCTTGGCGAAGCGCGTCCAACTCTCGGATAACATGAACACCGACGCCATCGTCGGTCAGCAATGTGTTGCCAATGCCTACGAGCAAAGTATGGGTAGCCGCAACTTGGAACGACACCCATGGCCTCCCAGCAAATGCCTGCGTAAACCTTTTTATATCGACTACGGTCCGACCGCTCATCATTGAGCTATGTCAATAATCCTGCCGTTGGCTTATTATATCCGAAATTTTTGCGGCTGCACGACGTCGGCAATGATCGATTACGGTTGAGGATGCCTCATGTGTCTCGGGGTGCCTATGCGGGTCGTGGAGCGTGACGGGTTCATGGCACGCTGCGAGGCGAAGGGTATCGAGCGCACCGTCAGCTTGTTCCTTTTGCAGCATGAAGAAGTCGGGCCCGGCGATCATGTGATGGTTCATGTGGGCTACGCGATACAGAAAATATCCGAGGCGGACGCCTTGAGCGCGTGGGAGCTTTACGACGCGATGCTGGCCAGCGAAGACGAAATGCGCGGCAATGCATGAACTCTCTATCTGCCAGAGCTTGTTGAGCGAGGTCGAGCGCGCCGCGGCGGCGAATGACGCGACAGAGGTGAACAGGATCGTGGTGGCCGTTGGCCCATTGTCCGGCGTAGAGGCTCCATTGTTGGCACGGGCCTTTGAAGTTGCGCGCATGGGAACCATTGCCGAGAACGCGGTGCTGGAGGTCCAGAAAATACCGGCTGTCGTGTGGTGCGAGGCGTGTGCGATCGAGACGCAAGTGGCCGCGAACGCTCTACTGTGCGGCAGCTGCGGGACCTGGCAGGTCGAGCTGAGGTCCGGAGCCGAGTTGCTGCTAACACGTATGGAGCTGTCCGGCAGCGCGAGCCCGGTGGCAGCGGCGGGCTGAAGCAAACAGGCGAGGGACCGCCATGTGCGAGCAATGCGGATGCGCAGCAACGCCAGAATTTATTCGCGCGTCTGATCACGCCGGCGCCATCGCAGCAAAACCCGTCAAACCGAGATCGGTCGAGATACTGACAGGCATCTTGAACGATAACGATCGCGAAGCAGCGCACAATCGCGAACATCTGGATGGCCACCGCGTTCTCGCGGTCAATCTGATGTCGTCTCCCGGATCGGGCAAAACCAGCCTGCTAGAGGCCACCATCGACGCCATCGGCGACCGCTTTCGCATCGCAGTCATCGAAGGCGATTTGGAAACTGAAAACGACGCCAAGCGCATAAGGGCGAAAGGTGCGCCCGCCATTCAGATCACTACCGGCCACACGTGCCATCTCGACGCACAAATGGTCCACGCCGCACTGCACGCGCTCGATCTCGATGTGACCGATATCGTGTTCATTGAAAATGTCGGCAATCTGGTGTGTCCGGCCAGTTTCGATCTGGGCCAACATGCCAATGTCGTGCTTCTGGCCGTCACCGAAGGCGATGACAAGCCGGCAAAATATCCGGTGATCTTCCGCAAAGCAGATTTGGTTCTGCTGTCGAAGACAGATTTGCTTAATGTCCTTGACGATTTTTCACCCGACCAGGCCGAGAGCCATGTTCGTGCGCTCGCGAACCCGGCTCCAGTTCTGCGCCTCTCGGCGCGTCGACCCGATACGCTCGCACCTTGGATTGCGTGGCTTGAAGCACGGCTTGCGTCATGTCGCGGCGACGCGGTGCGCCGCCCCGACAACGCCCGACACGAACATGTTCCTCACCGCGCCGTGGAGTGATAGCGATGGCGGACGCACGCTCGGTCGCGAAAGAATGGCTGGAACGCATCCGCAGATTGCCGCTGCACGGTCGCATCCGCGTGATGAACGTCTGCGGCGGCCACGAGCGTTCGATTTCTATGGCCGGCCTGCGCGGCGCCCTGCCCCGCGATATCGAGCTCATTCCGGGCCCTGGATGTCCCGTCTGCGTGTGTCCCGAAGAAGACGTCCACGCCGCGATCCAGCTGGCATTGCGTAAGAATGTCATCCTTGTTGCGTTTGGAGACATGTTGCGCGTGCCCGCTAACGTGCCGAAGCGCGAGCCGCGGTCGCTGGAACAGGCGCGCGCCGCAGGCGGCGACGTTCGACCAATTGCCTCGCCGCGGGAAGCGGTGAAGATCGCGAGCAGCAATCCGAGCCGCGAAGTCGTGTTCTTCGCGGCTGGCTTTGAGACCACGACCGCGCCCGTCGCTGGGCTAATTGCGGAGGGCCTGCCGCCCAACCTTTCGTTGTTGCTGTCCGGACGATTAACTTGGCCGGCAGTGGCGAAACTGTTGGAAAGCGAAGAGGCCGGCTTTGATGCACTGATCGCGCCGGGCCATGTCGCCACGATCATGGGGCCGGAAGAGTGGGCATTCGTGCCGGAAGTGCACAGTATTCCTACCGCGGTCGCGGGCTTCGAGACGGATAGTCTCTTGGCCGCGCTCTACTCGGTGCTGCGGCAATATCTGGAAGGCAAAGTCTTTCTGGACAATTGCTACCAAAATGTCGCCAAACCGGGTGGTAATCCGACCGCGCGGCGACTGATCGATGAAACGCTTGACATTGTCGACGCGAACTGGCGCGGCATCGGAATCATTCCGAGTTCCGGGTTCGCCCTGAAGTCAGAGCTCGAGCGCTTCGATGCGGTGCGGCGTTTCAATGTGGATGCGGACGACACGCGCAAACGCGCCGGCGAAATGCCGCCAGGATGCGATTGCGCCCGCGTCGTGTTGGGCAAGATTTATCCCAATCAGTGCGTGTTATTCGGCAAGGCATGCACGCCGCGCAATCCCGTTGGACCGTGCATGGTTTCGGATGAAGGCGCCTGCCGCATCTGGTGGTCGTCTGGCATCAGAAAGACCGCTGATGAACAAGCACTCGCGCGATATTAATGGCGCGCCCGCCCTCTGTGCGCGGCGCTTTATCGTCAGCGGGCGGGTCCAGGGCGTTGGCTTTCGGCCGTTCGTCCATCGTACCGCCCGCGCATTCGATTTGAACGGCTGGGTGCGCAACGGCTCGGGCCAAGTCATCATCCATGTCGAGGGTTGCCCAGCGAATATCGCCCGGTTCAAAAGGGCCTTGACGGCCGACGCACCGCGGCTGGCGAAGCCGCGTGTTGAAGTGTCGGACGAAGCGACCATCGAAGACGCACGCGATTTTCGGATCCTTACAAGCGATGCCACCTTGCGCGCGGACATGCACTTGCCGTCGGATTTGTTCTGTTGCGACGACTGCGTCGAGGAATTGCTGAATCCGTCCGAACGGCGATTTCACTATCCTTTCACAAATTGCACGCAATGCGGGCCGCGCTACACGATCATCGAAGCGCTGCCTTATGATCGCCCGAGTACATCGATGGCCGGCTTCGGACTTTGCAGGCAGTGCCGGACGGAATACGAAGACCCGCTCGATCGGCGCTTCCACGCCCAGCCGCTCGCCTGCCCCGCTTGCGGGCCGAGGCTCGCATTTCATGGCAACCGCGGCGAATTTTGCGAAGGCGAAAAGGCGCTCGAAGCTGCCATCGCGTGTTTGCATCGTGGTGGCATCGTCGCTGTTAAGGGCGTCGGCGGTTACCACTTGATGTGCGATCCGTCAGACGACGCGGCGGTCATTCGGCTGCGCGCGCGCAAGCGCCGACCGCATAAGCCACTTGCAATCATGTTTCCGCAAACCGGGGCTGATGGGCTCGATGCCGTGCGAAAATCCACGGTCCTGAGCGAAATAGAAGCGCGCAGCTGCGTGGATGCCGCGCGTCCAATCGTGCTGGCGCGTCGGCGCGCGAATTGCCCTCTCAGCACAGCACTGGCGCCGGGTCTCGGCGAACTGGGAGTCTTTCTGCCCTACAGCCCGTTGCATCATGTTCTGCTGGCGAAGTTCGGCGGACCGCTGGTCGCAACATCCGGCAATGTCAGCGGCGAACCGGTCATCACGGACAATGCCGAAGCCGAGCGTCGCCTTGCACACGTGGCGGACGCGTTCCTGCACCACGATCGCCCCATCTTGCGGCCCGCAGATGATTCAGTTTTGCGCGTGATTGGCGGCAAGCCGCGTCCCATTCGCATCGGTCGGGGCATGACCCCCCTTGAAATCGAACTTCCCCGAGGTCTTCCACAGCCGACGCTCGCGGTAGGCGGGCATATGAAGGGAGCGATCGCGCTTGGCTGGGGTCGCCGCGTGGTCGTCTCGCCGCACATCGGTGAATTGGACAGCCCGCGCAGCCTCGATGTCTTCGCGCAGGTCATTGCCGATTTGCAAGCGCTGCATCGGGTCGAAGCACGTGGCGTTGTCTGCGATGCGCATCCGAGCTACGCCAGTACGCGCTGGGCGCTCGCGCAAGAACTACCTGTGACGCGCGTTCAGCATCATGCCGCGCACGCGTCGGGGTTGGCCGCCGAACATCCCGAGGTTCGCCGCTGGTTGGTATTCGCCTGGGACGGCGTCGGGTTCGGCCGTGACGGAGATTTGTGGGGCGGCGAGGCGCTGGTTGGTGCGCCGGGCGCGTGGCGTCGAGTCGCCAGCATGCGCACGTTCGATGTGATCGGCGGCGACCGCGTCGGGCGCGAGCCTTGGCGCTCCGCTGCGGCTCTGATGTGGGAAATCGGCCGCGACTGGCTGCCTGAGGTGCAACACGCCGCGCTCGCGAAGCAAGCCTGGAGTAAACGCATCGGCACCCGGCGCACGTCGTCGGTGGGCCGTCTCTTCGATGCCGCGGCGTCACTCGTCGTCGGCATCGACACCGCGAGCTTCGAGGGTCAAGGACCGAAGATGCTGGAAAGCATCGCTGCGCCCGGAACCACCGCCGTCCCACTATCGCACTTACGTGACGAGGCCGGTATCTTGCGCATGGATTGGGCGCCGCTGCTGCCAATACTAACCGCTGCCGATCTTCCCGCCGACGTGCGCGCCGGCATTTTTCATGAGAGCTTGGCGCGTGGCCTGGTCGAGCAGGCGTTGATGCTTGCGAAGACCGACGGATTCGACACCGTGGGACTCACTGGCGGCGTTTTCCAGAACCGCTTTCTCGCGGAAAGGGTCCTGGATCTTTTATCCGCGCACGGCATTCCAGCCTTTCTGCCGGAAATCGTTCCGGCCAACGACGGCGGCCTCGCGTTCGGGCAATTGATCGAAGCCCTTTATGTGGGCGAAGCCTCCTAACATCCGCAAGAAATGGGTCCGCGATGATCGAAGACACGCACGTGACGCTCGCGCACGGCAATGGGGGCCGCCGGACACGCGAATTGATCGAAGAGATCTTCGCGCACCATCTCGCCAATCCGTCACTCGATATTGAGCTTGATGCGGTTCCGTTGGACTTTGCGCCCGGAATGGTGCCGTACATCACGACCGACACTTTCACTGTACGGCCGCTTGAATTTCCCGGCGGCAATATCGGCTCGCTTGCGGTCAATGGCACCGTCAACGATCTAGCGGTCAGCGGTGCCGAGCCACGTTTTTTGACGCTCAATGCCATTATCGAAGAAGGCCTCGAAGTGGAGTGCCTCAATCGCATTGTGAAGAGCCTCGCCGACGCGGCACGGACCGCCGGCGTATGGGTAGTCGCCGGCGACACCAAAGTCGTGCCCCGCGGCCAGGGTGGCGGACTCTATTTTGCGACCACAGGTGTCGGCTGGCGCGCGCCCGGTAATCGGCTCGGCATGAATAGGATTCGCGAGGGCGACGTAATCTTGGTCAGCGGACCGGCCGGCGATCACGGCATCGCCGTAATGCTGGCCAGAGAGGAATTCGAACTCAAAGGGTCGGTACAATCAGATTGCGCGGCCGTCACGCCGCTGACCGCGCCATTGGCTGCGATAGAAGGCCTGCGGTTTATGCGCGACCCAACGCGCGGCGGGGTGGCGACGGTTGCCCACGAAATTGCTGGGGCGACCGGCTTGAATGTGCGGCTTAATGAAGCGTGGGTTCCGGTGCGGGATTCGGTGCGTTCATTCTGCCAAATGCTCGGCTACGATCCATACTATCTCGCGTGCGAAGGCCGCGTCGTCGCAGTCGTGGCGCCGGATGCAACGAGCGACATTTTAGCCATATGGCGCAGCATACAGGGCGGCGAGCAGGCGAGCATGATTGGCACGCTGCACGGTGGCAACGGCCGGGTGATTCTGGAAACGGAAATTGGTGGCGAACGCTTCCTCGAAGAACTGGAGGACGATCCGTTGCCCAGAATTTGCTGAAATGTGAGGGATAAAAATTGTATACGGATTCGGCCGCGAGCATCCACGGTTGCCAAGGGTAGAATAATGGACATTGCCGCGGCGCAGAGAACAACAATAATTTCACGTGATGCGCTGCAGACGCTGCTCGACGTGCTCGCGGAAAACCATGAGGTTATCGGACCGACAGTGCGGGATGGCGCGATCGTCTATGACCGGATCACAGGACTTGCCGATTTGCCGGCCGGTTGGACGGACTCTCAGGCTCCAGGACGCTATCGCCTCAAACGACGCCATGACGACGCATTGTTCGGATTTACGGTCGGCACGCAGGCATGGAAACGCTTTCTCCATCGTCCCGTCGAGATTCTCTGGACGATGCGAAAAGGCAAGGACGGCGTAGCGATCGAGAACGACACTGGTGTCGCACCTAAATTTGCTTTCATCGGCGTGCGTGCCTGCGAGTTACACGCGATTGGCATCCAGGATCGGGTGCTTTCGCAGGGACCCTATGTCGATATGGAGTACACGAGGCGCCGGCAGAGTGCATTCATTGTCACCATCAATTGCGGCCAGGCGGGAGAAACATGCTTCTGCGTTTCGATGAAAACGGGACCGAAAGCGGAATCCGGGTTTGATCTGGCGCTCACCGAACTTATTGACGGCGACGGACATCAGTTCCTGGTCGAGGTTGGTAGTCCGGCGGGCGTGGAGGTACTCAGCCAAGTTCCGCAGCGTTCGGCAACGGACGAGGAAATTGCGAAAGCAGCCGCCATCGTCGCCCGAACAGAAAAACAGATGGGCCGCCACCTGGAGACCGACGGGATCAAGGAGCTGCTCCTTGGCAATCTTAATCATCCACGATGGGATCACGTCGCCGAGCGCTGCCTCACTTGCGGCAATTGCACGATGGTTTGCCCTACCTGCTTCTGCACGACGGTCGAAGATCACAGCGACCTGAACGGCACATCCGCCGAGCGGGTGCGGAAATGGGATTCCTGCTTCACCATGGATTTCTCCTTTATTCATGGCGGCAGCGTCCGCGGAACGCCCCGTTCGCGATACCGACAATGGATGACCCACAAACTCGCGACCTGGATCGACCAGTTCGGCACCTCGGGCTGCGTCGGCTGCGGCCGCTGCATCACCTGGTGCCCTGTCGGCATCGACATCACAGAAGAAGCCGCAGCCATCAGGGCAAACCCGCAGCCACAGACTGGACGCCAGCATGGCGAATCTTGAAGAAATTTTGCATGAGCACGCCTTCTTCGCCGACGCACCCGCAGAATTGATCCGGCTCGTCGCCGGCTGTGCACGTAATCATATTTTTCATGCTGGCGAATATCTGTTTCATGAGGGTGAATCGGCCAACGAGTTTTTTCTCATCCGCGAAGGCAAAGTGGCGCTTGAAATCAACGCACCCGGCCATGCTCCGATAATCTTTGAGACGTTGGGTGTAGGTGAATTTGCTGGCGCCTCCTGGCTCATTCCGCCTTATCGCTGGGTGTTCGATGCGCGTGCCGTCGAGTTGACGCGCACCACTGGCATCGATGCTGCCTGCTTGCGCGGAAAATGCGAAGCCGATCACGATCTCGGCTACGACATGATGAGGCGCTTTTTGCCAGCACTCGTGAAACGGCTGCAAGCAACCAGGTTGCAGATCCTCGATGTCTACGGCCAGCACTGACGTAAGCGCACTGCGGCATCCCGATCCGTTCGTGCCGCAAATCTATCGTGTCGAGCGCGTAAGCCGCGAGTTGCCTGATACGATCACGCTCAATCTGACACCCTTGACCGGTTCGCGACCATCATTCGAACCAGGACAGTTTAACATGCTCTACGTCTTCGGCGTCGGCGAAGTAGCGATCAGCATGAGCGGGGACCCGACGGAAAGCGCCTTCATACATACGGTGCGCAACGTTGGTGCCGTCAGCGGTGCGATCGAGAAAATCGCGCCAGGTTCAACCATTGGACTACGAGGACCGTTCGGAACGGCGTGGCCGGTCAAAGAAGCCGAAGGATCGGACGTCATCATTGTCGCCGGCGGTCTCGGTCTGGCGCCACTGCGCCCGGCAATTTACGCTATACTTGCCAATCGCGTGCGTTACGGCCGCGTCGTTATGCTGTTGGGCAGCCGAAATCCCAAGGACATCCTCTATCGCCACGAACTCGAACAGTGGCGCCAGCGCCTTGATGTTGACATCGAAGTGACGGTCGACCACGCCGATCCCGAGTGGCGCGGCAACGTGGGCGTTGTGCCGAAGCTCATCTCCGTGGCTACCTTCGATCGACATGACGCCTTTGGTCTTATTTGTGGACCCGAAGTGATGATGCGCTTCAGCGTTAACGCGCTCATCGATGCCGGCTTGCCGGCTGACCGCATCTACGTTTCGATGGAACGCAATATGAGATGCGCCATCGGCCTCTGCGGCCACTGTCAATTTGGACCGACCTTTGTCTGCAAGGACGGACCGGTCATGCGCTTTGACCGGATTGCCAATATCTTCGCCATGCGGGAAATTTGACATGGATGACGGTCAGCGGCCGCGCCTTGCTGTCTGGAAATTTGCGTCTTGCGACGGTTGCCAGCTCTCGCTGCTTGATTGCGAAGACGAACTCCTGAATCTCGCCGGCGCGATCAAGATCGCCAATTTCCTGGAAGCGTCGAGTGCCGTTGAGGCCGGCCCTTACGATCTTTCGCTGGTCGAGGGATCTATCACCACCGAGCACGATGCCCAGCGCATTCGCGAGGTAAGGCGGCAATCGAAGCACCTCGTCACAATCGGCGCCTGCGCCACGCACGGCGGCATACAGGCGTTGCGCAATTTTGCCGATGTGAATGAGTTCGTGGCAGCCGTCTATGCTTCGCCCAAATACATCAGCACCCTCGCGACATCGACGCCGATCTCGGCCCACGTTCCGGTCGATTTCGAATTGCAAGGTTGCCCGATCAACAAGGCGCAACTACTCGAGGTGATTTCCGCGTTTCTCGCCGGACGCAAGCCGGCGATCCCCGCTCATAGCGTCTGCATCGAGTGCAAGCAGCGCGGTACGGTCTGCGTGATGGTGCAGGGTACGCCTTGCCTCGGACCGGTCACGCATGCGGGCTGCGGCGCAATCTGCCCGTCGTACCGGCGCGGATGCTATGGCTGCTATGGGCCGATGGAAACGCCCAATACCGCGGCCTTGGCGCGCGAATGGAGTAGCCTGGGTGCAAGCCCACGCGACATCAAGCGGGTCTTCCGTACCTTCAACGCCATGGCGGAACCGTTCTTCAAGGAGAGCGCGGCGCATGGCGACTAGGACTATCCGGGTCGATTACCTGGCACGCGTGGAAGGCGAAGGCGCGCTTGACCTGTACATCAGTGACGACCGCCTCGTGGGGGCCGCGCTTCGCATTTTCGAGCCGCCGCGGTTCTTTGAGGCATTCTTGCGCGGCCGCGGCTACATCGAAACCCCAGATATCGTGGCCCGCATCTGCGGCATCTGCCCAATCGCCTATCAAATGAGCGCCGTCCATGCGATCGAAAATGCCTTCGGCGCCAAGATTGGCGGGCAACTCAGGGCGCTGCGGCGCCTAATCTATTGCGGCGAATGGATCGAAAGCCACGCACTGCATGTCGTAATGCTGCATGCGCCGGATTTTCTTGGCTACAAAGACGCGATCGCGATGGCGCGCGATCATGGCGATGTCGTTCGTAATGGTCTTTCCCTGAAGAAAACGGGAAACGATTTGATACGCCTTCTCGGCGGGCGCGAAATCCATCCGGTCAACGTAAAGCCCGGCGGGTTTTATCGGGTGCCGCAGCGCTCAGAACTCGAGCCAATCGCTGAAAAGTTGAAGGAAGCGAAAGACCAGGCGATCCATCTCGTCCGGTGGGTTGCAACGTTTCCGTTTCCGGAATTCGAGCGGGATTACGAATTTGTCGCGTTGCGCCATCCCGACGAGTATCCGTTCAATGAAGGATCGATCGTGTCAAACCGCGACATCGATATCGACATTGCCGATTATGAAAGCGAGTTCGAGGAGCGACATGTCGCGCATTCGACGGCGCTGCACTCGGTTCTGAAACGGCGCGGCCCCTATCTCGTTGGGCCGCTCGCCCGTTACGCGCTCAACTTCGATCGTCTTCCCTCCTCGGTCCAGGAACTAGCTGCGGAGGCAGGACTTAGTGCAGTGTGTAACAACCCGTTTCGCAGCATCGTCATTCGCGCAATCGAGATTGTCTATGCTTGCGACGAGGCACTCCGCCTGATCGACGCCTATGAGCGGCCGGATGTGGCGGCGGCACCAATTGAGCCACGGGCCGCCGTCGGTTTCGGCTGCACCGAGGCGCCGCGTGGTATCTGCTGGCACCGCTATACCTTCGAGGCCGACGGCACCATCCGAACGGCGCGTATCGTGCCCCCGACGGCGCAGAATCAGCCAAGCATCGAAGCCGACCTTTTGGCCGTTGCGGCACCGCTGGTGTCGGAAACTGATGACGTGATTCGCGGCCATTGCGAGCAAAGCATTCGCAATTACGATCCGTGTATTTCCTGCTCTACGCATTTCCTTAAGCTATCCGTGCATCGGACATGAAGGAGGAGGCGTGCCCCCGTAGGGTGCTCGTTGTGGGCTTGGGAAATCCGGACCGTGGCGACGACGGTATCGGCCCCCTCGTCGTAAAAAAATTGACGGGCCTTTTGCCGGCCGATGTCGTCATTGCAACACCGCCCGCCGATGTACTGGCGCTCATGGCAGAGTGGATGGATTTCGATGCGCTGATTTTTGTTGATGCGGCGGCGCCGCTGACGACACCCGGACGCATCCATCGCTTCGATCTGGCGACGACGGAGTTGCCGCGGGATGCGACACTCACATCAAGCCATGCGTTGGGTCTCGCCGAAACGATCGGGCTTGCTCGCGTACTTCAACAGGCGCCGCAAGACATCATCGTCTACGCTGTCGAAGGCGCCTGTTTCGCCGGCGACGGCCCAATTACGCCGGAAGTCGCCGCCGCGGCCGCTGAAGTTGCCGACCGCGTCGTGGCCGAGGTGATGAGCCTGCGGCGAATTTCTCAACGAACGTGAGGCTTTCGGACGGCCGGAAAGGCGGTAGCGGATAAATTAGGATGGCAGGATTACGAGGGAACCGCCACCGTCTGCGAAACATGTCGCACGCACAAAGATCAGAATGAAAATGCTAAGAGCCGAGCAACGGAGGCGAGCGTGAGGCGCCGGATTGTCTTGATTATCTCGGCGATCCTTATCGCCGGAGCGGCGGCCGGCGTTGCTTATTGGTTCATCCAACCATCAAGCCGGCCTCAACAGCTCGTCCTCTATGGAAACGTCGATTTAAGACAGGTCGATTTGGCGTTCAACGGCAACGAGCGAATTGCGGTCGTGCTCGTCCAGGAAGGCGATGTCGTCCATAAAGGCGAACTCCTGGCAAAAATGGACACCAGTCGTCTGGAGCCGCAGGTTGCTCAAGCCAGGGCCCAAGTAGCCGCGCAGCGTGCTGTGGTAGAGCGGCTGCGCAACGGCAGTCGTCCCGAAGAGATCGCACAAGCGCGGGCGAACCTCGCATCCGCGATGGCGGATGCGGCCAATGCCCGCCGAATCTACGAGCGCGAGAAATTTCTTGTCGAGAAGGCTGCCGCCACGCAACAGGATGTGGACAACGCCAAAGCCGCATTGGATGTGGCTGACGCTAAGGTCGAGGTTAATCGGAAGGCTCTCGACCTCGCGATCGCTGGGCCGCGCGCAGAGGACGTCGCCCAAGGCGAAGCGCAGCTGCGAGCGAACGAGGCGCAGTTCGCGCTCGTCTGTCAGCAACTGGCGGACGCTAACCTCGCTGCCCCGACGGATGGAGTTATCCGCTCCCGCCTGATGGAACCTGGCGACATGGCATCGCCGCAAAGGCCAGTGTTTTCGCTGGCGATCACCAATCCGAAATGGGTGCGCGCTTATGTGTCGGAGCCCGATCTCGCTCGGGTGCGTCCCGGCATGACGGGTTACGTGATGGTGGACGGGTTTCCGAACCGCCGGTTTGCCGGCTGGGTCGGGTTCATATCGCCGGTCGCCGAGTTTACGCCCAAGACCGTGCAGACCGAAGAACTACGCACCAGCCTCGTCTATGAGGTTCGCGTGTTTGTGAAAGATACAGACAATGTACTGCGGCTCGGCATGCCGGCGACGGTTTACTTGCCGCTCGACGACAACGAAATGCTGAGCCAACACTCGACGACGGGCCGCCGGCCGTGAACGATCGCGAGCGAAGCGATACCGCCGTCCACGGCCGGGATGTCTGTAAGAAATTTCGCCGCCAGACAGGCGAGGTTGTCACGGCGCTCGACAATGTCTCGCTTGATGTCGACTACGGTGCGCTGGCGGCCCTTGTCGGGCCCGACGGCGCCGGTAAGACGACGCTGATCCGGCTCGTTGCCGGCTTAATGTCGGTCGATGCAGGAGCGCTAACGGTCATTGGCATCGACGTCGGCAGCGAACCGCAGCGGGTTCAGGACCATATCGCCTACATGCCGCAGCGGTTTGGTCTCTATGAAGATCTGAGTGTCAAAGAAAATCTTGATCTGTACGCCAGCCTGCATGGCATTTCCGACGAAGCGCGCGCAACCCGCTATCCGGAACTTCTGCAAATGACCGATCTGGCATCCTTCACCGGTCGTCTCGCCGGAAAATTATCCGGCGGGATGAAGCAAAAACTCGGTTTGGCCTGCACCTTAATCGGTTCGCCGACGCTCTTGCTATTGGACGAGCCGACCGTCGGTGTCGATCCGTTGTCGCGTCGCGAGCTTTGGGAAATCATCGCGAAGCTCGTCCGCGAGCAAAATATGACCGTCCTGCTGAGCACATCCTATCTCGACGAAGCCGAGCGCTGCGATCGAGTGTTCGTGCTGCGTGAAGGTAAAATGCTGGCGAGCGGTCGGCCCAGCGAGGTCACAAACATGGCCGCCGGTCGTACCTTCGAAGCCGAACCTGCTTCGGGTCAACCTGCGCGAAACCTGCAGGCGCGGCTATTGGGCGATCCCATGATCGTGGACGCGGTTCCGGAGGCAGGTCGCGTGCATCTAGTCTTGGCCGACCGTGCCACAGGTCGCGAGTCGGTCAAGCTGCCGGAGTCATTGACCGGAATCACGACCAAACCGGTGCCAGCGCGGTTCGAGGATGGCTTCATGGTGTTGTTACGGCGACAAATCGGCGGGGATCGAAGATTGCCCACCGCAGCCCCGTCGGATCGGCCGGCGGCATCCGGCGCTGCCGAGACAGTCATTAATGTAAACGATCTGGTTCGCAAGTTCGGCGCTTTCACCGCGGTCGACCACCTCAGTTTCAATGTTCGTCGCGGCGAAATCTTCGGCTTGCTCGGTCCAAATGGCGCGGGAAAAACAACGACATTCCGCATGCTGTGTGGCCTGCTTCCAGCCACTGCCGGGACTTTGCGCGTGGCGGGTTTCGATTTGCGCATGGCCCGCGCATCGGCGCGGCAGCACATCGGCTACGTCGCGCAAAAATTCTCTCTCTATGGCCAGCTCTCGGTTGCGGAGAACCTCGATTTCTTCGCCAGCGCTTATGGTCTGCGTGGCAGCCGCAAGCGCGAGCGCATCGGGTGGGCGCTGGCGCAGTTCGAACTCGAACCTTTGGTGCACCTTGCCAGCGGACAATTGCCGGGCGGCTACAAGCAGCGATTGGCGATGGCGGCGGCCCTGCTGCATGCACCAGAAATCCTGTTCCTCGACGAGCCGACCAGCGGAGCCGATCCGTTGGCGCGGCGCGAGTTCTGGCAGCGCATCACACTCCTGGCGCAGCACGAGGTCACAGTGATCGTCACCACTCATTTCATGGAAGAGGCCGAGTATTGCGACCGTGTCGCGATCCTCGATGCCGGACGTATGCTGGCGGAAGGAACGCCCGCCAGCGTGCGCAGTCGCGCCACGTCGACCGAGAATCCTCGGCCGACAATGGAGGACGCCTTCATCGCCATCGTTGAACAGGCTCGCCAGCATGAGCCGGCGGCACTAGGCAGTTCGAAGGGTGCGGCATGACGGTGGTGGCCACTCCTTCGATCCGGGGGCGCTCGACGCCGGGTGCGGTGAAGCTCCGCCGCGTTGCAGCTTTGGTACGCAAAGAGACCTACCAGCTGTTTCGCGATCCCAGCAGCATCGCCATCGGATTATTTATGCCGGCCATGCTCATTCTGCTGTTCGGATACGCGCTTTCACTCGATGTTAAGAACGTTCCCGTGGCGGTGGTGCTGGAAGCGCCGTCGCCGACCGCAACCGAGCTCGCCGCGCGCTTTGCGCTCTCTCCTTATTT
>Ga0335085_10008427_pt1 | contig 15736 bp, 2 predicted proteins | sample Lox_Sample_45_FD_206712 | JGI IMG/M metagenome (GOLD analysis project Ga0335085, IMG submission 206712) | Soil microbial communities from Loxahatchee National Wildlife Refuge, Florida, United States - Lox_Sample_4.5 | ecosystem: Environmental > Terrestrial > Soil > Wetlands | place: USA: Florida...
GGCCGCCCGGCGGCGGTGGGCAGGTCGCGCTGCGCGGCGGTAAGCGTTACACGCCGCGGCTGGAGGCCTGGGAGCCTCCGGCGGCCGACCCGGTCCAGGAGAACCGCCGCCCCTTCGACGCCCCGCGCGACGGCAACCTGCGGATTCTGGCCGAACGGCCGGGAATCCTGGACAGCCTGGCCCCGGTGCGGTGGGACCGGACGCCGCCATCGGCGGGGGAGGTGCAGATCGAGGTCGCCGCGGCCGGCCTGAACTTCGCCGACGTGCTGAAGGCGCTGGGAATCTGCCCCGGCGTCCCGCCTGGCGTCGTCCCGCTCGGGGCGGAATGCGCCGGACGGGTGACCGCCGTGGGCGCCGGCGTGGCCGCATTCCAGCCGGGGGACGCGGTCATGGCGGTCGCACCCTCGGCGCTGGCGGCCTTTGTGACCACCCCGTCGTACCTGGTGTCGCCCAAGCCGGGGACACTGACCGACGAGCAGGCGGCCGCGGTCCCCGTCGCCTTCCTGACCGCGGTGTACGCGCTGGACCACCTCGCCCGCCTCGGCGCCGCGGAGACGGTGCTCATCCATTCCGCCACCGGCGGCGTCGGGCTGGCCGCCCTGCAGGTGGCACGGCGCAGCGGCGCGGAGGTGTTCGCGACGGCCGGCACGGAGGCCAAGCGCGACATGCTGCGCGGGCTGGGCGTCAGGCACGTGATGGACTCCCGGTCGCTGCGGTTCGCCGACGAGATCACGGAGCTGACCGGCGGCCGGGGTGTCGACGTGGTGCTCAACTCGCTGGCCGGCGAGGCGCTGATCCGTGGGCTGTCCCTGCTCGCCCCGGGCGGCCGCTTCGTCGAGATCGGCAAGCAGGACATCTACGGCAACAGCCATCTCGGCCTGGGCATGCTCCGGCACAACCGGTCCTTGTTCGCCGTCGACCTGGAACGGTCGTTCGCCGACGAACCCGCCCTGATCACCCGGCTCTTCAGCGCGGTGGCCGACGGCTTCGCGGCCGGCGACTTCACCGCCCTGCCGGTGACGAGCTACCCCTACGCCGAGGCGGGCGCGGCCTTCGCCCAGATGGCGCAGGCGCGGCACACCGGAAAGGTGGTACTCCGCCCGAGCGGGAACGAGACCGTTGCCGCCGGCCCGCAGGCACCGGCGGTCAGCAGCGAGGGAACGTACCTGATCACCGGCGGCCTCGGTGCGCTGGGGCTGGAGACGGCCCGGTATCTCGTCGGCAAGGGGGCCCGCCACCTGGTGCTGGCCGGGCGGCGGCCGCCGTCGGCTCCCGCACGGCAGGCGGTGGAGCAGCTCCGGGCCCAGCAGGCGGACGTCCGGGTATATGCCGCCGACGTGTCCCGGTTCGGCGACGTCGCCGCTATGGTGGCCGAGATCGGCGCGTCCATGCCCCCGCTCACCGGCGTCGTGCACGCGGCGGGCATCCTCGACGACGGCTTCCTGCTCCAGCTCGACGAGGAGCGGTTCCGCTCGGTCGCGGCGCCGAAGGCGGACGCGGCCTGGCACCTGCACCGGGCCAGCCAGCACATTCCGCTCGACTTCTTCGTCCTCTACTCCTCCGCGGCGGCGCTGCTCGGCTCGCCGGGGCAGGGCAACTACGCCGCCGCGAACGCCTTCCTCGACGCGCTGGCCGCCTACCGTCACGGTCTCGGGCTGCCCGCCCTCAGCATCGACTGGGGCCCGTGGGCGGAGATCGGCCTGGCGGCCGGCCCGGCGCGCGGTGGCGCGCTGTCGGCCCACGGGATCTCCAGCCTGCGCCCCGAGGACGGGATCGCGGCCCTGGACCGGCTGCTGTTCTCCACGGCGGCCCAAGCCGCCGTGCTACCCCTGGACCGGGCCAGGCTGCGGCACGCCGCGGACAGCGGCATGCTGCCCAGCCTGCTGGCGGGCCTGCTCGCCCCGTCCACCGGCCACGCCGTGGCGGCGCGGCAGGCATCGAACCAGATCCGGCAGAAGCTGCTGGCCGTCGAGCCGGGCCGCCGCCGGGCCGCGATCCTGCAGCAGCACTGCATGGCCGAAGCGGCCCGGGTGCTCCGGGCCGACGCGGCGATGATCGATGCCACGGCGCCGCTGGCCAGCATGGGCTTCGACTCGCTGATGGCTCTGGAACTGCGCAAGCGGCTGGAGACGTCGCTCGGGGTCGAGCTGTCCGCGACGATCGCGTGGCGCTTCCCGACCATCGAGAAGCTGGTCCCCTTCCTGGCCGATTGCCTGGAGATCCCGCTGGCGGCCGGGCCGGGCGGAAACGGGCAGGCCGCGCAGGCCGCGCCGGCGTCTCCCGGCACCGGGCCCGCGGGGGACACGCGAGCCGCCGACGCCACCGGGACCGCCGGGGACACGCGAGCCGCCGACGCCACCGGGACCGCCGACGACACCGGGCCCGCCGACGACACCGGGCCCGCCGACGACACCGGGCCCGCTGGCAGCGCCGGGGCCGCTGGCAGCGCCGGGGCCGCTGGCAGCGCCGGGGCCGCTGGCAGCGCCGGGGCCGCCGGCCACGCCGGGGCCGCCGACGACACCGAGGCGGACCTGGCGCAACTGTCCGGCAGCGACCTCGAGGCGCTGCTCCTGGCCAAAATGACGCGGATCGACGAAGGGCACCGACGATGACCTCGCTGGGCGACACGCAGACCTCTGCCGCCACACTCCGGCAGGCGTACCTGACCCTCGACCGGATGCAACGCAAGCTGGACGACTGCGAGCGGGCCCGGTCCGAGCCGATCGCGATCGTGGGCCTGGGCTGCCGTTTCCCGGGCGGCGCGGTCGACGCCGACACGTACTGGGACCTCGTGCGCGGCGGCGTGGACGCGGTCGGCGAGATTCCCGCGAACCGGTGGGACGCGGACACGTTCTACGACGACAGGCCGCAGCAGCCGGGGAAGATGAGCACCCGGTGGGGCGGCTTCCTGGATCGCGTCGACACGTTCGACTACGACTTCTTCGGGATTTCCCGGCGCGAGGCCCTCGCCATGGACCCGCAGCAGCGCCTGACGCTGGAGGTGGCCTGGGAGGCGCTGGAAAACGCGGGACTGGCGCCCAGCCGCCTGGCGGGCAGCCGGGCCGGCGTGTTCATGGGTGTCTGCAGCTCCGACTTCGGCACCGAGACGTTCCGCCGCCCGCGTGACATCACGGCCTACGCCAGCACCGGCACCGCGCACAGCGTGGTCACGGGCCGGCTGTCCTACCTGCTCGACCTGCGGGGCCCCAGCCTCGCCATCGACAGTGCCTGCTCATCGTCGCTGGTCGCGGTGCATCTGGCGTGCCAGAGCCTGCGCGCCGGCGAATCCGATCTTGCCGTGAGCGGCGGCGTCAACGTCGTGTTGTCCCCGCTGCCCAGCATCGCCTTCTCGCAGTTCCCCGGGATGGTGGCGGCGGACGGGCGGTGCCGGACCTTCGACGCCCAGGCGAATGGCTACGTGCGCAGCGAGGGATGCGGCATCGTGGTCCTCAAGCGGCTCACCGACGCACTCCGGGACGGCGACCAGGTCCTGGCCATGATCCGGGGCGGCGCCGTCAACCAGGACGGGCGCAGTTCCGGGGTCACCGCGCCCAGCGGGCTCGCGCAACGGGACGTCCTCCGCCGCGCCCTGGCGGCCAGCGGAGTCGAGCCGCACGAGGTCTCCTACATCGAGGCGCACGGCACCGGCACCCGGCTCGGCGACCCGATCGAGGTCGAGGCGCTCGCCGAGGTCTACGGGCAGGAGGCCGGCGCGCCGGTCTACCTCGGGTCGGCCAAGACCAACATCGGCCATCCCGAGGCGGCCGCCGGGATCGCCGGCCTGATCAAGGTGGTCCTCGCGCTGGGCCGCGGCATCATCCCGCCGAACGTGCATTTCGAGGAGCTCAATCCGCACATCTCGTTCGCCGGCACGAACTTCGCCGTGCCGGTGCAGCCAGCGCCCTGGCCGCAGGCCCGGGCCGATGCCGATGCCGATGCCGACGGCGGCGGCCGGCCGGCCGCGGACGGCACGCCCGCGACCCACCGGATCGCCGCGGTGAGCAGCTTCGGGTTCAGCGGGACCAACGCCCACATGATCCTCCAAGCCGCGGCACCGCGCGCGGTTCCCCCGGCCGATACCCGCCGCCCGCGCTCGGTGCTCGCCCTGTCGGCGAAAAGCGATACCGCCCTGGTCGAGATGGCCAGGCGATACGCCGACCGGCTGACCGCGGAGGCGGCCGGGTCCCTCGCTGACCTCTGCTTTTCCGCCAACACCGGCCGGTCCCACTTCCGGCACCGGCTCGCCGCGGCCGGCCCGACCGCCGCGGACATCGCCGGCCAGCTGGCTGACTACGTGGACGGCATACCCGGCGAGGAGCCGGCCGCCGGCGAGGCCGGGCAGGCCGACGTGGTGTTCCTGTTCACCGGGCAGGGCCCGCAGCGGCCCGGGATGGCCCGCGAGCTGTATGAGACGCAGCCCACGTTCCGTGCCATCCTCGGCCGCTGCGACGAGATTCTCCGGCCCATCATGGACACGCCGCTGCTGTCGGTCCTGTACCCGGCGGGCGCGGCGGCGGACCCGGAGCAGGCGCTGATCCACCAGACGGCCTACTCCCAGCCCGCCCTGTTCGCGGTCGAGTACGCGCTCGCGGAGCTATGGCGGTCCTGGGGCGTCGAGCCGGTGGCGGTCCTCGGGCACAGTTTCGGCGAGTACATCGCGGCCTGCGTCGCCGGCGCGATGACCCTGGAAGACGGCCTGGAACTGGCCGCCGCACGCGGCCGCCTCATGCAGGCCCTGGCGCAGACGGGCGCGATGGCCGCCGTGTTCGCGCCCGAGAGCCAGGTGGCGGACGCGATCTGCGAGCACCAGGCGCACCTGTCGATCGCCGCCGTCAACGGGCCCGCCAACACCGCCATCTCCGGCGACCGCGACGCCGTGGCCGCCGTGTGCGATGCCTTCAGCCGGCGCGGCGTGCAGGCCAAGCTGCTGCACATCACCACCTCGTCGCATTCCCCGCTGATCGAGCCCATCCTCGGCCGCCTGCACGAGGCGGCGGACGGCATCCGGTTCACGCCGCCCCGGATCCCGCTCATGTCGAACCTGACTGGGGAGCTGTGGCCGTGGGACAAGGCGCCGGACGCCGATTACTGGTGCCGCCACGCCCGCCAGCCCGTCCGGTTCGCCGCCGGGGTAAGCGCCCTGCGCGCCATGGGATACCGAACGTTCCTGGAGGCGGGCCCCGCCCCGACCCTGCTCGGCCTGATCGGTGACGGCCAGTCGGCCGACGGCGACCTGCTGCTGCCCAGCCTGCGGCCGAAACAGGACGACTGGCCGGTCCTGCTGTCCACGCTGTCCCGGCTCTACGTGCGCGGCGCCGACATCGACTGGGCCGCGTTCGACCGCGGTTACCGGCGCGCCAGGGTGCCGGTTCCCACCTATCCCTTCGACCGGACCCGGTGCTGGCAGGTACCCGCCCCGCGGGACGGTGACAGCCCGCCCGGCGCCGACGCTGCCCAGCCCGGCACCGGCGGTACGGACGGCCAGGGCGCCGGGCCCGGCGACGACGATCTGCTCTACCGGCTCGCCTGGCAGCCCGGCGGTCCCGCCGCAGCGGCGCCGGCCGGGCCGGACGAGGCCGGCCAGACCTGGCTCGTGCTAGCCGACGACGGCGGCGTGGGCGACCGGCTCGTCGCGGCGATCGGCGCACGGGACGGGCGGTGCGTCCGCGTCGTCCCGGGTGCGGACTACCGCTACGACGGGCACCGCCAGGCCGTGGTCCGGCCTGGCGACCCGGCCGACCTGATCCGGCTGCTGGCCGAGACGGACACCGGCACCGGCGGCCGGCTGAACGTGGTGCACCTGTGGAGCCTCAGCACCGGCGCCGCCGGTAACGGCGGTAAGGGCGCCGGCCCCGGTTCGGTCGCGGGCCCCGGTTCGGTCGCGGGCCCCGGTTCGGTCGCGGGCCCCGGTTCGGTCGCGGGCCCCGGTTCGGCCGCCAGCCTGCTGCGGTCGCAGCAGGTCGGCTGCATGAGCGCGGTGCGGACGGCGCAGGCGCTGGCCGCGGCCGGCGGCACGCGGCCGCTGCGGCTGTGGCTCGTGACCTGCGGCGCCCAGACCGCGGGCCCCGCCCAGACCCCCGGATCTGCCCAGGCAGGCGGATCTGCCCAGACCGAAGGATCCGGAAACGGCCACTCCGTGACCGCCGGGCAGGATGCCGCCACCGTGACCGCCGGGCAGGATGCCGTCACCGTGACCGCCGGGCCCGGGGCCGTCCCGCCTGCCCTCCTTCAGTCGACGCTGTGGGGACTGGGCCGGTCGTTGCAGCAGGAGCACTCCGGCATCTGGGGCGGCCTCATCGACCTGGACCCCGACGCCGGGCCGGAGCCGGCCGCGGCCCAGCTGCTGGCCGAGATCGGCCGCGGCGGCGAGGCCGCACCGGGCGCCGAGGCCGCACCGGGCGCCGAGGCCGCACCGGGCGCCGAGGCCGCACCGGGCGGCCAGGCCGCACCGGGCGGGCGTGAGGACCAGATCGCCCTGCGCGGCGGTGAGCGTTACGTGGCGCGGCTGGTGCGCGCCCAGCCACCGGGCACGCCGGGCCGTGGCGCCGTCTGGCGCACGGACGCCAGTTACCTCATCACCGGCGGGCTGGGCGGCCTCGGCCTGGCCGTGGCGCGGGCCATGGCCCGCTCGGGCGCCCGGCGCCTGGTGCTCGTCGGGCGCACGCCGATCCCGCCGCGCAGCGACTGGGCGGCACTGCCGGCCGAAGATCCCGCCGCCCGGCGGGTGGCGGCCGTGCGGGAACTCGAATCGCTCGGCGCCAGCGTCATCCTGGCGTCCGTCGACATCTCCGACGAGGACGCCGCCTGCCGCTTCCTGCAGCGTTTCGACGCCGAGGGATGGCCGCCGATCCGGGGCGTGGTGCACGCCGCCGGGATGGGCGAGGTCGCGCCGCTGGCCGACATGACCCCGCAAGACCTGGACCGGCACCTGCGTCCCAAGGCCGCAGGCGCCTGGGTGCTGCACCGGCTCTTCGCCGAGCGCCCGCTGGACTTCTTCGTCCTCTTCTCCTCCGCCAGCTCCATCCTGAGCTCGCCGTTCGTGGCCAGCTACGCGGCCGCCAACGCGTTCCTCGACGCGCTCGCGCAGCTGCGCCGCGCGGAGGGCAAGCCGGGCCTGAGCATCAACTGGGGCATCTGGTCACAGACGGGCCTGGCCGCCCGGGGCGCCGCGGCGACGCCGGGCCTCAGCCAGGGCATGGGCACCCTGGATCCTGAGCAGGCCGTCCGGGTGTTCCTGCGCCTGCTTCGGCAGGAGGCCGGCGGCCACATCGCCGTCGTCCCGGTCGACTGGGACGAGTGGGGCCGCCGGTACACCGACGTGTCCGGGTCGGCGCTGCTCGCCGAGCTCCTGGACGAGCGCGGCGGACTCCCGGCGGGCCGCCCGGCCGCCCGGCCGGGCCTGCTGCCCTCGCGTCCCGAGCTGCTCGGGCTGCCGCCCGGCGAGCGCCTGACCACGCTGACCGAGCGGCTGCTGCTCGGGGTCACGGCCACCCTGGGCGCCGAATCCGGCACGGTCCGGCCGGATCAGCCGCTGATCGATCTCGGGCTCGATTCGCTGATGGCCGTCGAGCTCAGGAACGAGGTAGAGCGCCAGCTCAGCGTCACGTTGCCGCTGTCGGTCCTGCTCGAAGGGGCGTCCGTGCAGCGGCTGGCCGAGCAGATCATCGGCGCCCTGCCGGACGGGACGGCCGACGGCGCCGGACCGGACGGCCCGGAACGGCAGATCCGGCGGGCCGACCGTCCCGAGGACCTCGCTGCCGAACTGCTGGCGGAGATCGACGAGCTGTCCGACGAGGAAGCGTGCACCGCACTGGGCCGGGAGGCGGCAAATGACTGAGCTGGACGAGCGCCTGGCGGCCCTGTCACCGGAGAAACGGGCCCTGTACGACAAGCTCCTGCGGCAGAAGCTGACGGAGGCGGGGGACCAGGGCGGCCCGGTCTTCCCGATCTCGGTGATGCAGCAGGGGATGTGGTTCCTCGAGCAGCTCCGGCCGAACAACCCCGGCTACGTCATTCCTGCGGCCGTGCACATCCGGGGACCGCTCGACCGGCCCGTGCTGCTGCGCGCCATCAACGAGATCATCCGGCGGCACGAGTCGCTGCGCACCACGTTCGAGCTGCGTGACGGCAAGCCGGTGCAGGTCGTCCACCCGGAGCTGCGCATCGGCCTGCCCGAAACCGACCTGGCCGAAACCGACCCGCACGGCGCCGTGACGGACAGCGCACGCCTGCAGACGGCGATCACCGAAGCGCTCAGCGAGCCGTTCGACATCGCCGCCGGGCCGCTGCTGCGCGTCGCCCTGCTGCGCGCCGCGCCGGAGGAGTACGTGCTGGCCGTGGCCATGCACCACCTCGTCTCCGACGGCTGGTCGGTCGGGATCCTGGTGGCCGAGCTCGCCGCCCTGTACGAGGCGTTCGCGGCGGGCCGCCCGTCCCCGCTGCCCGACCTGAAGATCCAGTACGGGGACTTCGCGGCCTGGCAGCACGGCGTGCTGGCCGACGGGAGCCTGGAAAGCGACCTCGCGTACTGGCGGTCACACCTGGACGGCGCCCCGGCCATGCTGACGCTGCCCACCGACCACCCCCGGCCCGCCGTACAGGGATTCAACGGTGCCTCGATCCCCTTCGAGCTGCCCGCCGGCCTGATGAGCGACCTGGCCGCCGTCGCGACGAAGAACGGCGCGACCACCTACATGGCGCTGCTCGCGGTCTTCCAGGTCCTGCTGCACCGCTACAGCAACCAGGATGACGTGGTGGTCGGGGTGCCGATGGCCAACCGGGGCCGCGCCGAGATCGAGCCGCTGATCGGGTTCTTCGTCAACACCCTTCCCGTCCGGGCCAGTCTTCGCGGCGACCCCGGCTTCTCGGCGGTGCTGAAGCGGGTGCGGGAATCCTGCCTGGGCGCCTACGCCCATCAGGCCGTTCCCTTCGAGCAGCTGGTCGCCGACCTGAAGCCGGCCCGGGACCTGAGCAAGCCGCCGGTCTTCCAGGTCAGCCTTTCCTACCAGGCCGATCCGCTGCCGGCGCTGAGCCTGGCCGGCCTGGAATTGCGGCGGCTCCCGCTGACCAGCGCCGGGGCCCGGTTCGACCTGGAGATGCAGCTCTTGCCCGACGCGGGCGCGCTGAGCGGCTGGATCGAATACGACCGTGACCTGTTCGACGAGCCGACGGTCGCGGCGATGGCGGCCGGCTTCCGCCGCCTGGCCCAGCTCATGGTCCAGCGCCCGGACGAGCCCGTCGGCCGGCTGGACCTGCTGGGCGGCGACCGGCGGCGCATCCTCGCGGACCACAACGCCACCGCGCGGCGCTGGCCCGGCGCGGGCTGGATCCACGAGTGCTTCGAGCAGCGGGCCCGGCAGACGCCCGGGGCCGAGGCGCTGCGCTGCGCGGGGCAGAGTGTGAGCTACGCGGAGCTGAACCGGCGCGCGAACCAGCTCGCGCACCGGCTCCGTCGGATGGGGGCCGGCCCGGACGTCCTCATCGGCGTCAGCATGGAGCGGTCGGCCGATCTGGTGGTGAGCCTGCTGGCGGTGCTCAAGGCCGGCGCCGCCTACGTGCCGCTGGACTGCGGGTACCCGCAGGCGCGGCTGGAGCACATGCTGACGGACGCCCGGGTGCCGATCCTGCTGACACAGCGCCGGGTGCTCCCGGGCCTGCCGCCGTCGGACGCGACCGTGCTGTGCGTCGACGAGCTGGCCGAATCGCTGGCCGCCGAGCCCGGTGACGATCCCGGCGTGCCGCTGGACGGGGAGAACCTGGCCTACGTCATCTACACCTCCGGCTCGACCGGCACGCCCAAGGGCGTCATGAACGTCCACGCGGCGATCCGCAGCCGGCTGCTGTGGATGCAGGACGCCTACGCTCTCGACGCCACCGACCGGGTGCTGCAGAAGACCCCGTTCTCCTTCGACGTGTCGGTCTGGGAGTTCTTCTGGCCGCTGATGACCGGTGCCACCCTGGTGCTGGCGCGCCCCGGCGGCCACCAGGACGGCGGCTACCTCGCCGCGCTGATCCGCGCCGCGAACATCACGACCGTGCATTTCGTCCCGTCGATGCTGCAGGCGTTCCTGCGCGAGCCTGCCGTGGAAGCCTGCACCTGCCTGCGCCGGGTGATCTGCAGCGGCGAGGCCCTGCCGCGCGACCTGCAGGAGCGCTTTTTCGCCCGGTCGCAGGCGGAGCTGCACAACCTCTACGGGCCCACCGAGGCCGCCGTCGATGTCACCTGGTGGGCATGCCGCCGCGACGCCGACCCGCGGCCGGTGCCGATCGGGTTCCCCATCGCCAACACGCAGGTGTATGTGCTGGATCGCCGGCTCGAGCCGGTCCCGGACGGCGTCGCCGGCGAACTGCACATCGGCGGCCGGAACCTCGCCCGGGGGTATCTCGCCCGGCCGGAGCTGACCGCGGACAGGTTCATCCCCGACCCGTTCAGCGCGGTCCCCGGCGCCCGCCTGTACAAGACCGGCGACCTGGCCCGGCGCCGCAGCGACGGGGCCGTCGACTACCTGGGCCGCCTGGACCATCAGGTGAAGCTGCGGGGTTTCCGCGTCGAGCTGGGCGAGATCGAATCCGTCCTCGCGGAGCATCCGCGGGTGCGCGAGGCGATCGTCGTCACCCGCGAGCGCACGCCGGGCGATGTCGCCCTGGTGGCGTACCTGACCTCCGGCGGGCCGCCAGGCCCGCCCGGGCAGGCCGAGCTGGCCGGTTACCTGCGGGAACGGCTGCCCGAGTACATGGTGCCGTGGCTGTTCGTGCTGCTGCCGGCGTTCCCGCTGACGCCCAGCGGGAAGGCGGACCGGGCCGCGCTGCCCGCGCCCGGCGCCGGGCGGCCCGAGCTGGGCACGCCGTTCATCGGCCCCCGCGACGGCCTCGAACGGTCGATCGCCGCGCTGTGGCGCCAGGTTCTCGGCGTCGATCAGGTCGGCGCCGACGACAACTTCTTCGACCTCGGCGGGCACTCGCTGCTGATGTCGGAGCTCAAGGCCCGCCTCACCGAGACCCTCCAGCGTGAGGTGTCGATGGTGGAGCTCTTCCAGTACCCGACGGTGGGCTCGCTGGCCAGCTACCTCAGCCGGCCAGCCGGGGCCGGCCAGCAGCCCGTGGCCGGCGCGCACGACCGGGCCGAGGGCCGCCGTCAGTCCGAGCATCAGCGCCAGCAAGCGGCCGCCCGCCGGTCGCGCTCGCGGAACGGCAGGTGACCACGTGTCAGACGGATCCGGCGGCCTCAGCCACATCGCCATCATCGGGGCGGCGGGGCGGTTTCCCGGCGCGCCCGATGTCGAGTCCTTCTGGGCGAACCTCGAGCAGGGCCGGGCGGGCATCACCGTCCTGTCCGACGACGAGCTGCGGGCCTCCGGCGTCGGCCCGGCCGTGCTCGGGCAGCCCAACTACGTCAAGGCCAAGGGGGTGCTCGCGGACGGTGACCTGTTCGACGCGGGCTTCTTCGGCTACAGCCCCCGCGAAGCCGAGATCATGGACCCCCAGCACCGGGTCTTCCTCGAATGCGCCTGGGAGGCGCTGGAGTCCGCGGGCTGCGACCCGGCCCGGTTCAGCGGCCGGATCGGGCTGTTCGCCGGGGCCAGCTTCAACTCCTACCTGCTCTTCAACATCATGGCGAGCCGGGCCGTGGACTCGGCGGGCCCCTACCAGACCCTGATCGCCAGCGACAAGGACTTCCTCGCCACCCGGGTCTCCTACAAGCTCGGCCTGACGGGGCCCAGCATCACCGTCCAGACGGCCTGCTCCACCTCGCTGACGGCGGTGCACCTGGCCTGCCAGAGCCTGCTCAGCGGCGAATGCGACATCGCCCTGGCCGGGGGGGTCTCCGTCAGCGTGCCGCTGAAGAGCGGCTATCTGTACGAGCCGGGCGGGATCTTGTCGCCGGACGGGCACTGCCGCGCCTTCGACGCGGACGCCGCCGGGACCGTGGCCGGCAACGGGGCGGGCATCGTCGTGCTGCGCCGGCTGGCCGAGGCACGCGAGGATGGCGACGCGATCGCGGCGGTCATCCGCGGCACCGCGGTCAACAACGACGGGTCACTGAAGGCCGGGTACACGGCGCCGAGCGTCGGCGGCCAGGCCGGCGTCATCGCGGAGGCGCTCGCGGTCGCCGAGGTGGACGCCGCGACGGTCGGCTACGTCGAGACGCACGGGACCGGCACCGCGCTCGGCGACCCGATCGAGATCGCGGCGCTGACCCGCGCCTTCCGCGGGTACACCGGCAAGACGGGATTCTGCGCGATCGGCTCGGTGAAGAGCAGCGTCGGCCACCTCGACGCCGCCGCCGGCGTCACCGCGCTGATCAAGGCCGCCCTCGCGCTGCAGCACGAGGCGATCCCGGCGACCCTGGATTACCAGCAACCCAACCCGGGCCTCAGCCTGGAGACCAGCCCGTTCTTCGTCAACACGCAGTTGCGGCCGTGGCCGCGGCAGCGGCTGCCGCGCCGGGCCGGGGTGAGTTCGTTCGGTATCGGCGGCACCAACGTGCATGTCGTCCTGGAGGAGGCGCCCGCCGCGCCTGCCGCCCGGCCCGGTGCCGGCCCAACGGGACGGGACGCCGGAGCACCGTGGCTGCTCCCGCTGTCGGCGAAGTCGGGGCCCGCGCTCGCGGCGAACGCCGGGCGGCTGGCCGGCTATCTCGACCGGCACCCCGGCGCGGACCTCGGCGACGTCGCGTGCACCCTGGCGTCCCGGCGGCGCCCGTTCGAGCAGCGCGCCAGCGTGGTCTGCCGCGACCGGGACGACGCCGTCGCGGGCCTGCGCCAGGTCGAGCGGGGCGCGGCGGGCCGCAGGGCCCGGCACCCGGCCCCGGTGGCGTTCCTGTTCCCCGGCCAGGGCGCCCAGTACGCCGGGATGGCCGGCGGCCTGTACCAGCGCGAGCCGGTGTTCACCGCGGAGCTCGACCGGTGCGCCGAACTGTTCGCCGGCTGGCTGGGCACCGACCTGCGCACCGTGCTGTTCCCGGCGCCCGCCGAGGCGGATGCGGCCGCGCGGGCGCTGGCGGAGACCGCGGTCACCCAGCCGGTGCTGTTCATGGTGGAGTATGCGCTCGCCCGGCTCTGGTGCTCCTGGGGTATCCGGCCCGCTGTCATGGCCGGCCATAGCATCGGCGAGGTCACCGCCGCCTGCCTGGCCGGCGTCTTCTCCCTGGCGGACGCGGCCCGGCTGGTGGCTGCGCGCGGCCGCCTCGTCCAGCAGATGCCGCGCGGCGCCATGCTGGCGGTCGTGCTGCCCGAGCCGGAGCTGGCCGGCTGGCTCGGCGAGCACGACGCGCGCGGGCGTCTCTGCCTCGCCGCGGCCAACTCCCCGGCCAGCAGCGTCGTCTCCGGTCCCGCCGAGGCCGTCGGGGACCTGCACGAGCGGCTGACCGCCGCGGGCGTGGCGTGCCATCTGCTGCACACCTCGCACGCGTTCCACTCGCCGAGCATGGCCGCCGCCGTCGGGCCGTTCATCGAAGAGGTCCGCGCCGCCACGCTGAGCCCGCCGCGCATCCCGTTCTGCTCGAACGTGACCGGAACGTGGATCACCGACGAGCAGGCCACCAGCCCCGCGTACTGGGGAGCGCAGCTGCGGCAGACCGTGCGCTTCTCCGGCTGCCTGGGCGAACTGCTGCGTGACCCGGATCTCGTGCTGCTCGAGGTGGGCCCGGGCCAGACCCTCGGCTCGTTCGCCCGCCAGCACCCGGCGTGGACCGGCGAGCGGACCGTCACCGGCTCCCTCCGCCATCCCAGGGAGCGGCGTGACGACCGCGAATTCGTGCTGCGCAGCCTGGGCGACCTGTGGAGCGCGGGTGCGCCGGCCGACTGGGCCGCGCTGTACCAGGCCGCAGACCATCGCCCGGTGCGGCTGCCCGGGTACGCGTTCCAGCGGCAGCGCTACTGGGTGGCGCCCGGCCGGGACGGCGCGGCCCAGCCGGACCCGGCCGCGGCCCAGCCGGACCCGGCCGCGGCCCCGGCCGGCGACTGGTTCTACGCGCCCGGCTGGCGGCGGCTGCCCCCCGACCTGGACGGCGCCGGCCAGCCCCCCGGCGCGGCGTGGGCCGTGCTGGGCGCCGACCTCGCCCTGGGCCGCGCCCTGGCCCGGGACCTGGCCGCCGGCGGCGCGGCCGTCACCCCGGTGAGCGCCGGCGGCGAGCTGATCAGCGAGCCCGGCCGATCGTGGTCGCTGGAGGCCGCCAGCCGTGCGCATTACGCCCGCCTCATCAAGGAACTCGACGCCACCGGGCCGTCCCTCATCCGGATCGTGCACCTGTGGAGCCTGGGCGGCGACGCGGGCGGGCCGCTGGACGGGGCCCGGCTGGACCGCGCGCGGCGGCTCGGGCTGGACAGCCTGCTCGCGCTGGCCCAGGGCATCACCGACGCGCGGCCGTCGGCGCCGGTGGCGATCGACGTCCTGTGCCGGGGCATCCACGGCGTGACCGGCGAGGAAATGCTGCAGCCGGAGAACGCGACGCTGCTCGGCGCGTGCACGGTGATCCCGCAGGAGGTCACGGGCGTCGGCGTCCGCTGCCTCGACATCACCGGGGCGGACGCGGACGCCGCCGGCCCGCAGACGGTGCGTGCCGTGCGATCCGCGCTGGCCGGCGACGGCGCCGGGGGCGCCTACCGGGAGGGGGAGCTCGCGCTGCGCGGCCGGCACTGGTGGGCCCGCGGCTTCGACCCGGTGCAGGTGGGCGGCGGCCAGCCACAGCCGGTCGGCGGCCAGCCACAGCCCGGCCGCGGCGGCCAGCCGCGGTTGCGGGACGGCGGCGTCTACCTGATCACCGGCGGCCTGGGCGGGATCGGCCTCGAACTCGCGGAGCACATCGCGCGCAGCGTCGCCGGTCCGGTGCTCGGGCTGCTCGGCCGGTCGGCCTTCCCCGCCGAGGACGCCTGGGCGGAATGGCTGGCCGGGCATGACGGCGCCGATCCGGCCAGCGTACGGATCCGGCGGCTGCGCGGCCTGACCGAACTCGGCGCCCGCGTCGCCGTGCTGCGCGCCGACGTCACCGACCACGGGCAGGTGAGCCGGGCCGCCGGGCAGCTCCGCGACCGGTTCGGTCCGATCAGCGGCGTGATCCACGCCGCCGGGCTGCCGTCCCGCGGGCTGATCGCGGCCAAGACCCCCGACGACGTCGCCGAGGTCCTCGCGGCCAAGACGCACGGCACCCTGGTGCTGGACGAGATCTGCGGCGCGGAGGCCGGCTTCATCCTGCTGTGCTCGTCGCTGACGTCGGTGCTGGGCGGCCCCGGCCAGAGCGACTACGGCGCGGCGAACGCCTTCCTGGACGCCTTCGCGCAGTGGAAGCGCCGGGAGACCGGGGCGCCGGTGCTGGCCGTCGCCTGGGACACCTGGCGCGGCGTGGGCATGGCCGCCGGGCTCGCGGCCCGGCTGGGCGGCCCATCCGCCGCGGCACCGCCCGCGGCCGGCGCGGACCCCGCCATGGCGCCGCCCGACGGCGGCGCGGACGCCCCCGCGGTGCCGCCCCCGGGCGGCCCGGACGCCACCGCGGCGCCCGGGCCGCCCGGGGGCGCGCGCGATCGCGGCCCGGCGCCCGCTCACCCGCTGCTGCAGCGCCTGGTCAGCGCGTCGGCCGACGCGCTGACCTACGCCACCGCTATCAGCACGGCCGACAGCTGGATCGTCGGCGAGCACCGCATCCAGGGGCACGGCCTGGTACCGGGAACGGCCTACCTGGAGCTGGTCCGGGCCGCGGTGGCCGGCCAGGCCGCCGGCCGCGTCATCGAGCTGCACGATG
>Ga0335085_10008428_pt1 | contig 15734 bp, 14 predicted proteins | sample Lox_Sample_45_FD_206712 | JGI IMG/M metagenome (GOLD analysis project Ga0335085, IMG submission 206712) | Soil microbial communities from Loxahatchee National Wildlife Refuge, Florida, United States - Lox_Sample_4.5 | ecosystem: Environmental > Terrestrial > Soil > Wetlands | place: USA...
TTGCCGGGATAGGGGGTCATCGGAAGCGTGAAAGCCAGTGAAATTACGACCGCGGCGGCGAGGATCACGAAATACACCGCCCTCACCCGATAAACCTTGGACGTTGCCGCGGCGGCTGGCTCGGTGGCGAAACGCGTGCGGCTGACGAACAGCGCGAGCGCAATGATCGCGAGCGTCAGCAGCAATGTTATTATGGCTGCATATGAAGCGGTCACGTCAGTCCCTCTCCGATTCCACCAACCTGCGCTCGACACAATCGTAGAAGAATTTACGCCCAATCCTGATTTGCATCAACGGGGCTTGAGGGAAGCTCTACGCAGCAGCCAGGGAGTTTCTCATCAATTCGCCCGGTAGCTAATTCGGTTATGCGGCGCATTCCAGACTCAACTCGAGCAACGACCGTGCGCTACGCTGGTATGCCTGCCTTTCGCAGGCCCTCGACACGGCGCTCGAAATCATCGGGATTCCGGTACGGCAGGATGCGCCGCTGCCGCTCAATTGAAAAATTCGGAGCGATTTTCATCACCTGCGCCCAGGCCGCTCGAGCCTCGTCAATCCTACCGAGGTGGCCGTAGCATGATGCAAGCAGAGCCAAAGACGTCGCTGAATCGGGGCTGCGCTCGAGACGCTGTTTGAGGGCGGTGACCGCCTCGTCGAACTGCCCCAGCGAGAATCGCGCCTCAGCCAGAAAATGGAGCGCCATGTCCGGATAGAGCGGATCAAGACGCATGTAGGCATCGAGTGTATTTACCGCTCCCGCAGGATCGCCGGTAAAGGTTAGCATGCGAGCGACCGTGTGATGCCCTGGCGCGAGATTAGGTGCCAAGGCGAGGCTGCGCCGCGCCTCGGCAAGAGCTCTGTCGACCTGTCGACTGAACCCGAGAGCAACCGAGAGGATGTAGTGGCATTGCGGTTCAGCTTCGTCCAGTTGGACCGCCCGCTCCGCGATTTCCAAGCCGATCCGGAGTGACCGCTCAGGGTCTTCGCCCCAACCATTCACGTAATCGTTCACGTGGGTGAAGCCGATGAACGCATGCGCCGCCGCAAAATCCGGGTTGATCGCGACCACGCGTCCGAGCAGGTTACGGGCCTCTACGTTGCCGGCCTTTGAATTTAGCCACGCTCGCTCGCGCCCGCGCAGGAAGAGATCGTACGTTTCTTGGTCAATTGTGTTCTTTCGGATTAGCCATTCTCTCTTTTCCGGCGTCAACTTGACCTTAAGCGCGGCAATGATCTCGCGCGTGAGCTCGTCCTGCACGGCGAAGATGTCGGTGAGGTCGCGATCGAACCGGTCGGCCCAGACATGCGCCCCGCTTGCGGCGTCAATGAGCTGGCCGGTAACGCGGACCCGGTTGCCAGCCTTGCGCACGCTGCCTTCCAACACGTAGCGCACGCCGAGGTCGCGACCGACCTGCTTTACGTCGACCGGCTTGCCCTTGTAGGTAAAGGTCGAGTTGCGGGCGATCACGTGCAGCTCCGACAGCTTCGAGAGATCGGTAATGATGTCTTCGCTGATGCCGTCGGAAAAATACTCCTGCTCCGGATCCCCGCTCATGTTGTTGAACGCAAGGACTGCGATGGAAGGCTTGTCGGACTGCACTGGCATTGGCCGGGGCGCTTCGGCGGCGGACGTGCCTTTCGGCGTCGGATCGAGCCGATAGATGCGCACGGGACGCGCAATATTCTTCAGGTTTTGCTCGCCAGCATCGACGAAATTGGCTGTCACCTTGCCTTGCACCTGCCGCCAGGCGTCCTCGGAAATCGAAATACCGCCGGGTTCGGCGGCGCCCTCGATCCGCGCCGCGATATTGACGCCGTCGCCAAGGATGTCCTGGCCCTCGATGATGATGTCGCCCACATTGATTCCGATTCGGAACCGGATCGGATTGGCTTCGGAGCCACCGGCTTCATGCTCCTGAACCTGTCTCTGAATCTCGATCGCACAGGTGACGGCGTCCACGGCGCTGGCGAATTCCACTAACGCGCCGTCGCCCATGAGCTTGACGATGCGGCCCGAATGGGCAGCAATCGCCGGGTCGATCAGCTTACGCCGCAAGGCATTCAGACGAGACAGTGTGCCGGCCTCGTCCATGCCCATGAGGCGCGAATATCCGACCACGTCGGCTGACAGGATTGCTGCGAGCCTCCGTTGGAGGCGCTCTTCGGCCATGCAGACCGCCTTCCTGGAAAGGGCCCAATGAAATGCAAGTTTATGGCCAGCAAACGCGTGTGTCTATCGAGGCGGCACTGTCCAAAGCGGGTCGTTAGCGTCGATTTTGCGGTGTCAGCACCGTATCGGTTAGGGAGCAATATCGCACCACACCTCATCGCGCTCGAGACTTGGTCGAACGGCTCTTCATTAAGATCAACCCGCGCTAGACGGCGACCGCCAGCGCGCGATCGAGATCGAAGTAGAGACCGTCGGCGTCTTCGAGCCCGACCGACAGCCGCAACAGGTCGCCGGGCCGATATCTGGATCGACGGGATGACCGCCCGTGTCACCGGCTCCTAAGCGTTTGCAGCGAAACCGGCTTGGTTCGCTCGTCCATCGGTCCCTCGACTGCGAACCCTCCGGCGGGCAAACAATGTTCGGGTCGCAGGGAGAAGCATATTTTCCGTTCGAATCCTCAAGGGCTGAAATTCCGGTGGCCGATGCGGCCTTGCCGGTCAGATTGTCGTGGGTATTGGACTAACCAATGCGGGCAGGGCCACGCAGCGTTCACGTCGTGCCGCCGCAGCCTGATCGCCTTACACATGCTGGCCGCCGTTGATGTGGATCTCGGCGCCGTTGACGTAAGAAGACGTGTCCGTGCACAGCACGTAGATGATTTTTGCCACTTCGTCGGGCGTGCCGAGGCGGTGCATCGGGATCATCTCGACGATCTTTTCGGTGCCAGGCGACAGCATGGCAGTGTCGATTTCGCCCGGCGCGATGGCGTTGACGCGCACGCCGAGCGCGCCGAAATCCGCCGCCATTTCCCGGGTGAGCGCGGCGAGCGCCGCTTTCGAGGTGGCATAGGCGGCGCCGGCGAACGGGTGCACGCGCGAGCCCGCAATCGAAGTGACGTTGACCACCGAGCCCTTGGCGGCCTTGAGTTCGTCGAGGAGGCCGCGCGCCAGCATGATCGGGGCGAAGAAATTCACCTGAAAAACCTGGTGCCAGTCCTCGCGTGAGGTGTCGATGGAGCCGAACCGCTTGCCGCCGGCGGCCTTGGGCGAGATGGCGGCATTGTTGACGAGCGCATGCAGTTCGCCGTTGAGCCGTTGCTTGATCTCGGCAATCGCGGCCTCGGTGCTTGCAGTCTCCGCCAGATCGACCTGGATGTGATCCTCAGGCCCCGCCTCCCACGGACAATTCTCCGGGAACGCGTGCCGCGAGCAGGTGATGACGCGCCAGCCGGCGGCGGAGAAGCGCTTGACGGTGGCGTGGCCGATGCCGCGGCTCGCTCCGGTGAGGAGCAGCGTGCGGCGCGGCTGGTTGCTCGTGGGCACCTTGTCGTCCTTTACGGATAAAGCCGCGTCTTGGTCCACGGCGCGCCGGCGCCGTCGCGCCGGAACGCGATCCGGTCGTGCAGGCGGAATGGTCGCTCGTGCCAGAACTCGATCTGCTGCGGCACGATGCGGTAGCCCGACCAATGCGGCGGCCGCGGCACCGCGCCGACTGCGAATTTCGCCGTGTAGCGCGCCACCGCCTTCTCGAAGGCGAGCCGGCTTTGCAGTGGCGCCGATTGTTGGCTCGCCCACGCGCCGATCTGCGCCATGCGCGAGCGCGTGGCGAAATAGGCGTCCGCCTCCTGTGCCGAGACCGGCTCGACGGCACCGCGCAGCCGCACCTGGCGCTGCAGCGTCTTCCAGTAGAACGTGGCGGCGGCTTTCGGCGCCGCGCTCAATTCCCGGCCCTTGACGCTGTCGAGATTGGTGTAGAAGACGAAGCCGCGTTCGTCGAAGCCCTTCAGCAGGACCATCCGGGCGTTGGGCATGCCGTCAGCGTCGACGGTGGCAAGCGCCATGGCATCGGGATTGACCGGCTCGGCGCGCTTGGCCTCGGCAAACCACGCCGCGAACAGCTGCAGCGGTTCGTCGGCAGCGGCGAAGTCACCGCCCGTTAACCATCCGGGGTGTTCAATCGGCGCGGTCTCGGACATTCCGCGGGAGTGCCCTTGTGCTTGCATGCGGCGATCGGAGAGCGGGCCGCCGCCCTTTATATAATGGAAGCGGACGGCTGCGCCTATCTTGGCCGTGTCGGCTTGCCGTCACTGCGGCCATGTTTGCTGCGCTTGCCGCCGGCGGCTGCTCGCTGCCCTTCGAGACGCTCCTCGCCAACAGCGATGCCGAGGTGGAGCAGACCGGTTCCACGCTGCGGCCAAGCGATCGCAGCGGCGCCGCCTCCAACGCGGCCTCGCCGGCCGAGGCCGACCTCGCTTACGCGCGTGCCGCCGCGGTCGAGGCGCTGGCGCACGGGCGCAAGGATGCCAGCATCCCCTGGGAGAATCCGCAAACCGGGGCGAGCGGCAACATCACGCCGATCGCCGTGTCCTATCCGGAAGGCTCATTCATCTGCCGCGACTTCCTGGCGAGCTATGTGCACGGGCCGTCGCAGGCTTGGCTTCAGGGCGAAGCCTGCCGCACCGCCCACGGCCAATGGCAGGTCAGGAGCCTGAAGCCCCTGCGGCAAGGCTGATCGCGCCATCGTTGCAGCCCAACCCGGGCTGTTGCATTGCGGGACCGGCGGCAAAGTCCCACATTGGAGACCACGGGCGGGCGGGGCCGGCCCCAAAATTGAACGGAGTCGACGGGGCATGCGCGACCCCTATGAGGTGCTGGGCGTGGATCGCAAGGCGAGTGCCGCCGAGATCAAGAGCGCGTTCCGGCGCCTGGCCAAGAAGCTGCATCCCGACGCCAACAAGAACGATCCGAACGCGGCGTCACGCTTTGCCGAGATCAACGCCGCGCACGAGATCATCGGCGACGAAGAGAAGCGCAAGGCTTATGACCGCGGCGAGATTGACGCCGAAGGCAAGCCGCGCTTTCAGGGCTTTCACGGCTTCGGCGGCGGCGGTCCGCGGCCCGGCGGTTTCGGACCCGAGACGGAATTCGAGACTTTCAGCTTCGGCCCGGAAGGCTTCACCCGCAGTGCGCGGCGAGGCCGCGCCGGCTCGGCCGGCGGCGGCTTTGAAGACATTCTGCGCGAAGCGTTCGGCGGGATGGGCGGCGCCGGCGCGCGCCGCGGCGGACCGGGCGGCGGATTCGAGGGCGAGGATTTCGGTACCGGCGCCAATGTCACGGCGGCGCTGACGATCACATTGACCGACGCCGCACACGGCGCGACCCAGCGCATCCATCTGCCGAACGGCAAGGACCTCGAAGTCAAGATTCCGGCCGGCATCGCCAACGGCCAGACCATCCGGTTGCGCGGCCAGGGCATGCCGGGCCCGGGTGGTGCCGGCGACGTGCTGATCACCGTCTCCATCGCGCCGCATCCGATCTTCACGCTCGACGGTGCCGACATAAGGCTCGACCTGCCGATCACGCTCTATGAAGCCGTGCTCGGCGCCAAGGTGCGCGTGCCGACGCTCGACAAGCCGGTGGAGATCACCGTTCCGGCCGGCACCAGCGGTGGCCGCACCTTCCGCCTGAAAGGCAAGGGCTATCCACTGAAGGAAGGCCGCGGCGATCTCCTTGCCACGGTGCGCATTGCCTTACCCGACGCCGGCGATTCCGAGCTCGAAGCGCTGATGAAGAAGTGGCGCGGCGATAAGCCTTACGACCCGCGCAAGGGCTTTTGACGCAGCGAGCGGAACCTGCCGCCGCAAGTCAGGTTTCGCGAGCTTTCGATCAGTCTTAACCCCGCCGGACCCGCGCGCTTGCTGGCCCCGGGCGGCCTATGCCATAGGAGGCCGCGGGGCCGAAATCGTGCTAGCGGGGTCGGAGAATGTCGGTAGTCTCGGGCCTCATGCGCGGCAAGCGCGGCCTGATCATGGGGGTTGCCAACCAGCGCTCGCTCGCTTGGGGCATCGCCAAGGCGTGCCACGCGCACGGCGCGGAACTGGCGTTCACCTATCAAGGCGATGCGCTGAAGAAGCGCGTCGAACCGCTGGCGCGCGACGTCGGCGGCATCGTCGTCGGCCATTGCGACGTCACCGCGCCCGCCACCATCGACGCGGCGTTCGGCGCAGTGCAATCGGCCTGGGGCGCGCTTGATTTCCTCGTCCACGCGATCGCGTTTTCCGACCGCACTCAGCTCGACGGGCGCTATGTGGACACCACGGCGGAGAATTTCAGCCAGACCTTGCTGGTGAGCTGCTATTCGTTCACCTCGATCGCCCAGCGCGCCGAAAAGATCATGCCGAACGGCGGCTCCATGCTCACGCTCACTTATTACGGGGCGGAGAAGTGGATGCCGCACTATAATGTCATGGGCGTCGCCAAGGCGGCGCTGCAAGCATCCGTGGTCTATCTCGCGGCCGATCTCGGCGTGAAGGGCATCCGCGTCAACGCCATCTCGTCGGGACCGATCAAGACGCTCGCTGCCTCCGGCATCGCCGACCTGCGCTATATCTTCAAATGGAATGAATACAATTCGCCGCTGCGCCGCAACGTCACCATCGAAGACGTCGGCGCAGCCGGCGTCTATCTTCTCTCCGACATGTCGCGGGGCGTCACCGGCGAGGTGCACCATGTGGATGCCGGCTATCACGTCGTCGGCATGAAGCACCCGGACGCGCCCGACATCACAGTTGGCAATAACGGCGGCCGTCAGGACGAGTGAGACGCGCCCGGCTTGGTCGTTGCCCCGCTGAATCTGAGAGCGGCCGATCACGGTTATTTCGTCGCCTTGCTGGCTTCCGTGATCGGCGAGTACGCGATCCGGTAGAGCACGAAACGGTCGCCGGTAAACATCTTGATCAGATGCCTCGGGTCCGGGTTGGCAAACTCGGGCTTGGTGAATAGCACGTAGAGATAGTCGTAATCCGCCGTCCAGCGCCGCCAATAATCGTTGCGGTTCGGATCGGGGTGATTGGCGAAACGCACGAGATCCCTGATATTTGGCGGGGTGCCGTCCTCCACGTCGACGCGGTCCTGATAATAAGGCCGGGCGTGGAGGATTTGCTTGCCGACCACGGTAAAGGCCGTGGTCGCCAGAGCCGAACGCTCGATGATGGCAAGGCAGTCGGCATGCATGAGGCCGAAATCGCGGACATCGTCGCCGCCATCAGCCGCGGCGTAGGCGACCAGTACCTTGGCGCCGCGATCGAGCAGCTGCACCGACTGGCGGAACGAATCGGTGCTTGCCGACAGCTGCCGCCATGCGCTCTCGACCTCGGCGGTACGAATGGCGGCAAGCAACAACAGCATGACGGCGAAACCGCGCCAGGCGAGGCGGTTGCGGTAGTCGACATCAACGCAGGCGATGAGGAGGAAAGCGAGCGATATCGGCAGCCGCTGGTCGACCATGTAGGTTTCGAGCAGGATGCGCGGCAATATGATGTAGGCGGCAATCCCGAAAGCCAGCAGCACCAGGCCGAAGGGGTGGAACGACAAGGCGCGTTGCCGCACCGCCCACCAAGCGGCGATCGCGGCGGCGGCGGTGAGCGCGATCGCGACGGCCGACGAATAGACGTCGACCACGTAGAGGATGCCGTCGAGCTTGCCGGCCAGCTGCCATTCGGGAGCAGTCCACAACCCCTTGGTCGGGCTCAACATCAACAGCGGCAGCACCGGCAAGAACGGCAGGCCAGTGATGAGGAAATCGACGACCAGCGCCGGCAGCGCGCGGCGGCCGGCGCCGGCGCCGGACCAACGGCGGCGTTCGCTATAAGCGGCCCAGAGCCGGTAGGTTTCAAAAGCCAGCAGACCGAGGCCGTAAACGCCAAGCGCAAACAGATGGCAGAAGAACAGCGCCACGACGAACAGCGCCGAAACCGCCAGCCGCAACGTCCGGCCGCGCTCGCGTAGTCCAATCCAGGCGGCCAACGCCCAGAGCGCGAGCCCGATGCCGAACACGTAATTCATCGTGCCGACGAGGAAGACGTGATTGTAGAGGAGCGGTGCGGCGATCAGCGGCAGCGCCGACCAGCGCCCGTAGAGCTGACGATGGAGCGCAACCGTCGCCGAAAGAATGAGGCCGAAGCTGAGGATCGTGTAGGTCTGCCCCGCCAGGTACACATTCATCACCCGTTCGAACAGCGGCACGATCAAGTCCATGGTCAGGTTCGGAATCACCTGCCAGTGGATTTCGTAGTAGCGGGAGAGATCGGGATCGTGGTTGATCGACGCGATCACATGCATGCGCGCCAGGTGATTGATGTAGTCCGAGATCGGCGGCACCGGATGCTGCAGGATCGGGATCGACAGGATCGCCAGGAGCGCCGCAAGCAGGAGGGCGATCTTGCCTATGCCGAAGCCCATCGCGCGCGGCACAGGCGCGGCTTTGCTGGCGATCCTGGGATGCGTCAAGCTCAGGAACTCTGTCAGGTCGACCATGGCAGCTCGGCGAGGCACATCGGAACGCGCCCCGACAAGGGCGAGAGAGCGGCCCGAACTTTCGGATGAGAAGGTCCTTTAGTTCATAAATGGCATGGAAGCCGCCGCGCCGCAATTGAAAAGTTCGAATAGTCATTGTTTTTCCGTAGCTTAACGGATGTTCAGGTTGTTATTAATCATTGTTCAGCGAGATAAATCCGACACAAACGCGAACGAGGTTTGGCGCCGCCCGGCCGATTTGACCGCCTAAACGGCGCGGGCTACCAAGCCGGTCACCCCTTTTCATTCTTCCGTTCGTTCGGCGCCATGTCGTTCAATACATTCGGCCATTCTTTCCGGGTGACGACCTTCGGCGAGAGCCATGGGCCGGCCATCGGCTGCGTCGTCGATGGCTGTCCGCCGCGCATTGCGCTGACCGAAAGCGACATCCAGCCCTACCTCGACCGGCGACGGCCGGGCCAATCGCGCTTTACCACCCAGCGCCAGGAGCCGGACGCGGTTAGAATCCTGTCCGGCGTGTTCGTCGACGAAGCCACCGGCCGGCAGGTGACCACCGGCACGCCGATCGCGCTCCTCATCGACAATGTCGACCAGCGCAGCAAGGATTATGCGGAGATCAAGGACAAGTATCGTCCCGGTCACGCCGATTACGCCTACGACATAAAGTACGGGTTGCGCGATTATCGCGGCGGCGGCCGCCAGTCGGCGCGCGAGACGGCGATGCGGGTGGCGGCCGGCGCGATCGCGCGCAAGGTCGTGCCGGCGCTGACGGTGCGCGGCGCCTTGGTGCAGATGGGTCCGCACCGCATCGATCGGAAGCGCTGGGACTGGGCCGAGGTCGAACGCAATCCGTTCTTTTGTCCGGATGCCGACCGGGCCGCCTTCTACGCCGACTATCTCGACGGCGTGCGCAAGAAGGGCTCATCCGTCGGCGCGGTCCTCGAGATCGTTGCCGAAGGCGTGCCGCCGGGCTTGGGTGCGCCGCTTTACGGTAAACTCGATGCGGATCTGGCCGCCGCGCTGATGAGCATCAACGCGGTGAAGGGCGTCGAGATCGGCGCCGGCTTCGGTGCCGCCGAGCTTTCCGGCGAGGAGAATGCCGACGAGATGCGCCTGGGCAAGGATGGCCAGCCGGTCTTTCTGTCCAACAATGCGGGCGGCATTCTCGGCGGCATTTCCACCGGCCAGCCGGTAGTGGCGCGCTTTGCCGTCAAACCCACGTCCTCGATTCTGACGCCGCGGCGTACCGTCGACCGCTACGGCCGCGAGACCGAAATCTCGACCACCGGACGTCACGACCCTTGCGTCGGCATCCGCGCCGTGCCGGTCGGCGAGGCCATGGTGGCATGCGTCATCGCCGATCACTATCTCCGCCATCGCGGGCAGGTCGGCGGCGCGCCGGCCTGGCCGTTTCCGCCGCCGCAGCGCTGATCCCAAGGGCGGCGAATTTCGAGGCAAGGCATAGCCGATGACAGCGAGCCGATTGCCCCATCCGTGCATTCCTGCGATCGCGGCGATCCAACCGGTCCGCCGCGGCGGCGCAGGCCGCATGGATTCCCGCATGCGCGGGTCCGCGCGGCAAATGTGCGCTCGATGAACGACGCCCAACAACGCATCCGCTCCGCCGTCGCCGCGTTCGCCCGCGGCGAGATCGTCATCGTCGTCGACGACGACGACCGCGAGAACGAGGGCGATCTGTTCGTCGCCGCTTCGCTGTGTACGCCGGAGAAGATGGCGTTCATCATCCGCCACACGTCCGGCATCGTCTGCGCGCCGCTGGCGCAGGACGAGGCGCGGCGGCTTCACCTCGACCCGATGGTGGCGCGCAACGACGCACCGCTCGGCACCGCATTCACCGTGTCGGTCGACGCGCGCCACGGGCTGACCACCGGCATCTCCGCCGAGGAGCGGACCAATACCGTGCGCGCGCTCGCCAACGGCAATAACGGCGCGGCCGACTTCGTGCGCCCCGGCCATGTCTTTCCCCTCGTCGCCAAGGAAGGCGGCGTGCTCATGCGCTCGGGCCACACCGAGGCCTGCGTCGATCTCTGCCGGCTCGCCGGCCTGCCGCCGGTCGGCGTGCTCGCCGAGCTGATGAATGACGACGGCACCGTCATGCGCGGGCCCGAAATTGCTGCGTTCGCCGCGCAGCACGACCTGCAGCGCGTGACCATCGCCGATCTGATCGCCTATCGGCAGGTCCGCGACAAGCTGATCGAGCGGGTCGGCGAGTTTCCGGTAGAGTCCGAGATCGGCACGCTGACCGGCTACGCGTTCCAGACGCCGTTCGATCCATTCTATCACATGGCTTTCGTGCACGGCCGGATCGGCGACGGCCGCAACGTGCTGACGCGGTTGCATCGCGCCAATCTCATTCTCGACGTGTTCGGCGGCGCCAAGGCGGTGCATCGCACGCTCGACCGCTTCAAGGCCGAGGGCAGGGGGGTGCTGGTGGTACTGCGCGACGGCGCCGCCGGCGTGCCGGTGATCGCGATCCCGAAATCGGAGGAAACCGCTTCCGGAGAGGCCCGCAGCCGGCAATGGCGCGAGGTTGGTCTCGGCGCGCAGATCCTCAAGGATCTCGGCGTCACCTCGATCCGGCTTTTGACCTTTTCGCGGCACATGACCTATGTCGGTCTTTCCGGCTTCGGCATCGAGATCGTCGGTACCGAGCCTGTCGACGTGTGATGGCAGCGCCGGCGCGGGCATCGGCAACAATCGAGGGGTAGTCATGAGCAGGATCATCGACTGGCTTGGCGGGCATAGGCTTGGCGGGCACAGGCTTGGCTTGCATCGGCTTGGCTTGGCGTTCGCGCTCGTCGGCATCGGGGTGACGCTGTCGGCTTGCGGCTACAACACCATTCCGACGCTGGAGGAGCAGGCCAAGGCGCGCTGGGCCGACGTGCAGAACCAGTATCAGCGCCGCGCCGACCTCGTCCCCAACCTCGTCGAGACGGTGAAAGGGTTTGCGGCGCAGGAGAAGAACGTGCTCACCGCCGTCATCGAAGCGCGCGCCAAGGCGACGCAGATCAAGATCGACGCGTCGCAGCTCACCGATCCCGAAAAGCTCAAGGCGTTCCAGGATGCGCAGAACCAATTGACCGGCGCGCTCGGCCGGCTGCTCGCGGTCTCGGAGAATTATCCCGAGCTCAAATCCAACGCCAATTTTCTCGCGCTGCAATCGCAGCTCGAAGGCACCGAGAACCGGATCGCGGTGGCGCGGCGCGACTACATCGAGGCGGTGCGCGCCTACAATACCGCGCTGCGCACCTTCCCGACCGTAATCTGGGCGAAGACGGTGTTTTCCGGCAACAAGCCGATGGCCGAATTCACCGCCACCGAAGGCTCGGAAAAGCCGCCGCAGGTGAAGTTCTGATGCTTTCTCGCGGCTCCGAGCGTGCAGGGCGAAACAATCGCGCATCCGGACGGATGTTGCCACGGCCTCGTCGCTTCGCGCTCCGCAATGGCGCCGTACTGCTCGCCGCCGCGCTCAGCCTGAGCGCGACGACGCTCGCCTTCGCGTTCAGTTTTCCGCCGCTGACCGGCCGCGTGGTCGATCAGGCCGGTCTCATGACGCCGCAAAGCCGCAGCAACGTCGAAGACAAGCTCAAGAACCTTGAGGACAAGTCCGGCATTCAGCTCGTCGTCGCCACGGTGAAATCGCTGCAAGGCGGCGACATCGAAACCTTTGCCAACGAACTGTTCCGCTTCTGGAAACTCGGCGAGGCCAAGAAGAACAACGGCGTGCTGCTTCTGGTGGCGCCGACCGAGCACAAGGTGCGCATCGAGGTCGGCTACGGCCTCGAAGGCACGCTCACCGACGCTCTCTCCTCGGTGATCATTCAGAGCGCGATGCTTCCGCGTTTTCGCGTCAACGATTATTCCGGCGGCATCGAGCGCGGCGTCGATGGCATCATCAGCGTGCTCACCAGCGATGCCAGCGAATGGCAGAAGAAGGCCAAAGTGCGCTCGGAAGATGCTTCGGGCGTTTTCAATGCGCTGTTTCCCATTTTGTTTTTCGCGCTGATGCTGTTCATCATCTGGTATCTGGTCAGGCACGCCGGCGGACCGGGCGGCGGTCGCCGCGGACGCGGCGGCGGCCCGGTGTTGTTCCCCTACGGCGGTTCTTGGGGCAGCGGCGGGGGCGGCGGTGATTTCGGCGGCGGCTTTTCCGGCGGCGGCGGCTCCTCCGGCGGCGGCGGCGCATCGGGGAGCTGGTGATGCGGTTCGCCGCCGAGGATTACGCCGCCATCGCCGCGGCCATTCGCGAGGCGGAGAAGCGCACCAGCGCCCAGATCGTCTGCGTGCTCGCGCGCGCGTCCTCGGACTACGGCCATATTCCGGTGCTGTGGGCTAGCGTGCTCGCGTTGCTCGCGCCGTGGCCGCTCATCTATTTCACCGCGTGGAGCGTGCAGCGAATCTTTCTGGTTCAGATCGCGGCGTTCATCGTCCTGGCGCTGGCGTTCTCCTGGATGCCGTTGCGCCTGGCGCTGGTGCCGCGCGCGGTGCGGCGCGCCCGCGCCCATCGCGCCGCGCTCGAGCAATTCGTGGTCCGCCGCGTCGCCCACACCAGGGACCGCACCGGGGTGCTTATCTTCGTCTCGCTTGCCGAGCGGTACGCACGCATCATTGCCGACGACGGACTTTCGCAGAAGATACCCGCAGCCGAATGGCAGGCGGCGATCGATGTTTTGGTCGACCATATGCGCGGGGGCCGCATCGCCGCGGGATTTGCCGCCGCGATCGATCGTTGCGCCAGCGTCTTGGCGGCGCACGCCCCGCCCGGCGGCTCAGCCAACGAACTGCCGGATCGTCTTTATGTGATGTAGCGTTTCGCGCGACGGCCGCTTCGCCCCGCTTCACGGCAGGAGGTCACCATGCTGGTTGGTGTGCCGAAGGAGATCAAGGACAACGAATACCGCGTCGGTATCGTGCCATCGACCGTTCGCGAACTGACCGACAAGGGCCATGAGGTACTGGTCGAGACCGGCGCCGGAGCCGGTGCCGGGCTATCCGACGCCGATTACCGCGCAGCCGGCGCCGAGATCGTCGCCGACGCCGGCGCCGTCTACAGCCGCGCCGAGCTGATCGTCAAAGTCAAGGAACCCCTGGCCGCGGAGCGCACGCAGTTGCGCCGCGGCCAGGTGGTGTTCGCCTATCTGCATCTGGCTCCCGACCGCGAGCAGACCGAAGATCTGCTGCAGGCCGGCGTCAGCGCCATCGCCTATGAGACGGTGACGAGCGCGCAAGGCGCCCTGCCGCTACTCACCCCGATGTCGGAAGTCGCCGGCCGCATGGCGGCGCATGTCGGCGCCCGCTGCCTGGAAAAGGAGAACGGTGGCCGCGGCGTCTTGCTCGCCGGCGTGCCCGGCGTGCCGCCGGCAAGCATGCTTATTCTCGGCGGCGGGGTCGCCGGCACCAATGCCGCGTTGATCGCCTCCGGCATGGGCGCCGAGGTCACCGTGCTTGACCGCAACCCGGAGGCGCTCCGCCGCGTCGACGCGGTTTTGGGCGGCCGCGTGCGGACGATTTTCTCCACCCGCGATGTGGTGGAAGTGCTGTGCCGGCGCGCCGATTTGGTCGTCGCCACGGTTCTCGTCCCCGGATCGACCGCCCCGAAGCTGATCTCGGCGGAAACGGTGAAGGCCATGAAGCCGGGTGCCGTCATCGTCGATGTCGCCATCGACCAGGGCGGCTGCGCGGCAACCTCGCGGCCGACGACCCATTCGCATCCGACCTTCATCGTCGACGACGTCGTACACTACTGCGTGACCAACATGCCGGGCGCCGTCGCCCGCACCTCGACCTTTGCGCTAAGCAATGTCACCACGTCCTTCGTGCTCGCGCTCGCCGACAAGGGCTTGCGGCGGGCCCTGACCGAGGATCCCCATTTGCGCGATGGGCTCAACGTCCACGACGGCCGCATCACTTACCGCGCCGTAGCCGATGCGCTCCGGCTGCCCTTCACGCCTGCCGACCAGGCGCTGGGCATCTGACCGCATATCGGCAGATGCGTATATGGCCTAGCTAGGAAGGCGCGACAAACGCATCAATGCCAGGAGGTTTCGATGCGCCAATCCCTCGATCAACAGCGCCGAGCGTTTCTCGGGGCCGGCGGTGCGCTGATCCTGAGTGCTGCTTTAGGATCCGGCCGGGCGGGCGCGCAATCCGACAAGCTCAAGATCGGCGTCATCGGTTCCGGTCATATCGGCGGCACCATCGGCGGATTGTGGGTCAAGGCCGGCCACCCGGTTAAGTTTTCCTCACGCCATCCGGAAGAGCTGAAGGAGCTGGTGGCGAGCCTCGGCCCGCTGGCGCAGACCGGCACGGTGGCGCAGGCGATCGTCTTTGGCGAGGTGGTCTTCGTCGCCGTGCCCTACAAGGCGCTGCCGCAGATCGGGCACGATTACGGCGCGGCGCTCAAGGGCAAGATCGTGATCGATGCCTGCAACGCGGTGGCCGCCCGCGACGGCGCCGCCATCACCGACGAGGTCAACAACAACGGCGTCGGCGTCACCTCGCAGAAATACCTTCCCGGCACGCGCCTCGTGCGCGCCTTCAACACGCTCAATTACAGGGTGTTCGCGCGCGACGCGCATCGAGCGGATCCGCAACTCGCCATCCCCATCGCCGGCGACGATGCGCAGGCGCTCAATGTCGCCTCCGGCCTCATCCGTGACGCCGGCTTCGATCCGGTCGTGGTCGGCAATCTTGCCGCCGCGAGCCGCTTCCAGATGGGCGCGGAAGGCTTCCACCAGGAGGTGAGCGCGGCGGAGCTTCGGCAGAAGCTGTCGCTCAAGCCATGATCCGACCCGCGTCGGTGTTGCAGCGCGCCATTGCCTGGGCGGTGCCGGCGACGCCGCAGGAGCGCTCGGCGGCGCTGTGGTCGTTCGCTTATTTCTTCACGCTCTTGGCCGGGTATTACGTGCTGCGGCCGTTGCGCGACCAGATGGGCATCGCCGGCGGGGTGAGAAACCTGCCGTGGATGTTCACCGCCACTTTCGTCACCCTCATCGCGGCGCAGCCGCTCTATGGGGAGCTGGTGGCGAAGCTGCCGCGAGCGCGCTTCATCCCTATCGTCTATCACTTCTTCGTCGCCAATATCCTTTTGTTCTGGCTCCTGCTGACGCTCAAGATCGGCTCTGTGATCGTGGCGCGCGTATTCTTCGTCTGGGTCAGCGTGTTCAGCCTGTTCGCGGTCACCGTGTTCTGGTCGTTCATGGCCGATCTCTTCACTCCCGAGCAGGGCA
>Ga0335085_10008429_pt1 | contig 15730 bp, 14 predicted proteins | sample Lox_Sample_45_FD_206712 | JGI IMG/M metagenome (GOLD analysis project Ga0335085, IMG submission 206712) | Soil microbial communities from Loxahatchee National Wildlife Refuge, Florida, United States - Lox_Sample_4.5 | ecosystem: Environmental > Terrestrial > Soil > Wetlands | place: USA...
CGGCCCCGCTGCGGAGGATCAGCTCCCGGGCGGCCGGCCAGTCCAGGCCCATGCCGCGCTGCGCGGTGTCCAGCGCGTCGGCCACGCCCAGGCCCAGCGACCAGATCCGGTGCCGGAACCGCAGCGTGGCGTCCCAGTCCAGCCGGGCCGGCGTGGCACCCGCGCCCACGCGCACATCCGCGACCACGTGCGCGGCGGCGAACACGATCCGTGAGCGCGCAGGCGTGGCCCGGTCCGGCCAGTCCCGCTGCGCGGGCACCTGATGCTCCCGCACGCCACCGCCCGGCCGCGGCAGCGCGACGACCGGCCCGGACGGCCCAGGCACACGCCCAGGCCCAGGCACATGCCCAGGCACATGCCCAGGGGACATCACAGACTCAGCTCCGGCACGGGCATCCGGCGCCCCTCCCGGGCCGAGGCCAGGCCCAGCTCGGCCAGCTGCACCCCGCGCGCCCCGGCCAGCAGGTCATAGGGGAACGGTGCGCCGCTGACCACATGGGCCAGGAACAGCTCCCACTCCGCCCGGAACCCGTTGCCGAGGCCGGCGTTGTCCGGCACCGGCTGCCACTGGTCACGAAAGCGCTCGGCATTCGGCTCGTCGGGGTTCCAGACCGGCTTGGGCGTGCCCGCCCGGTGCTGGAACACGCACTCGCGCAGCCCGGCCACCGCGCTGCCCTCGGTGCCGTCGATCTGGAACTCGACCAGCTCGTCCCGGTGCACCCGGACCGCCCAGGACGAGTTGATCTGCGCGACCACGCCGTCGTCAAGACCGAACACGGCGTAGGCGGCGTCGTCCGCGTCCGCCGCGTAAGGACGGCCCGACTCGTCCCAGCGCGACGGCAGGTGGGTGACCGCGTGCGCGTACACCGAGCGGACCGGGCCCACCAGCCGCTCCAGCACGTAGTGCCAGTGCGGGAACATGTCCAGCACGATCCCGCCGCCGTCGGCGGCCCGGTAGTTCCAGGACGGCCGCTGCGCCTGCTGCCAGTCGCCCTCGAACACCCAGTAGCCGAACTCGCCGCGCACCGACAGGATCCGGCCGAAGAACCCCGCATCCACCAGCCGCCGCAGCTTGATCAGCCCGGGCAGGAAGATCTTGTCCTGGACCACGCCGTTGCGCAGCCCGGCGTCGCGGGCCAGCCGGGCCAGTTCCAGCGCCTCCGGCAGCGTCGCCGCGGCCGGCTTTTCCACGTACACGTGCTTGCCCGCGGCCAGCGCCCGCCGGACGGCCGGGAAGCGCAGCTGGGTGAGCTGTGCGTCAAAGTAGATCTCGTTTCCCGGATCCCCCAGCGCGGAGTCCAGGTCGGTGGTCCAGCTGGGCAGCTGATGGCGTTCGGAAATCGTCTTGAGCTTTTCCGCGCTGCGGCCCACCAGCACCGGTTCCGGCCAGATCAGCGTGCCGTCCGCCAGCGGCAGGCCGCCCTGCTCGCGGACGGCCAGGATGGAGCGGACCAGGTGCTGGCGGTAGCCCATCCGGCCGGTGACGCCGTTCATGACGATCCCGACGGTTCTGCGCGCCATGGTCTGAGCTGTACCCGGCCGCCGGGGCCGCGGTCAAGCTGGGCGGTCAACCAGGGGCCTAGTCGGTGCCGGACTCCATGGCCGCGCGGTCCAGGAACTCGTCCTCGGTGTCCACCTCGCCACGGGACGCGATGGCCTCGGCGCCGCCGCGCGGCATCTCGCCGACCAGGCCGGTCCCGATCAGCTCGGCGTGCGCGGTGCCGACCATGCCCAGGCCCGCGTACTGCTCCAGCTTGGCCCGCGAGTCGGCGATGTCCAGGTTGCGCATGGTGAGCTGGCCGATCCGGTCCAGCGGGCCGAACGCGGAATCCCCGGTTCGCTCCATGGACAGCTTGTCCGGGTGGTAGCTGAACGCGGGGCCGGTGGTGTCCAGGATCGAGTAGTCCTCGCCGCGGCGCAGCCGCAGCGTGACCTGGCCGGTGACGGCGGCGCCGACCCAGCGCTGCAGCGACTCGCGGAGCATCAGCGCCTGCGGGTCGAGCCAGCGGCCCTCGTACATCAGGCGGCCCAGGCGGCGGCCTTCGGTGTGGTAATTGGCCAGCGTGTCCTCGTTGTGGATCGCGTTGACCAGCCGCTCGTAGGCGGCGTGCAGCAGCGCCATGCCGGGCGCCTCGTAGATGCCGCGGCTCTTGGCCTCGATGATCCGGTTCTCGATCTGGTCGGACATGCCCAGGCCGTGGCGGCCGCCGATCTCGTTGGCCCGCAGCACCAGGTCGGTGGGGCTGGCGAAACCGTCGCCGTTGATGGTCACCGGCCGGCCCCGCTCGAAGGCGATCGTGACGTCCTCGGGCTCGATGCCCACAGCCGGGTCCCAGAACGGCACGCCCATGATCGGCTCGACCGTCTCGATCCCGTTGCTCAGGTGCTCCAGGGTCTTGGCCTCGTGGGTGGCGCCCCAGATGTTGGCGTCGGTGGAGTAGGCCTTCTCCGCGCTGTCCCGGTAGGGCAGGTCGTGCTCGAGCAGCCAGGCGCTCATCTCCTGGCGGCCACCCAGCTCGCCGACGAACGCCGGGTCGAGCCACGGCTTGTAGATGCGCAGGTGGGGATTGGCCAGCAGCCCGTAGCGGTAGAACCGCTCGATGTCGTTGCCCTTGAACGTCGAGCCGTCGCCCCAGATCTGCACGTCGTCTTCGAGCATCGCCCGGACCAGCAGGGTGCCGGTGACGGCCCGGCCCAGCGGGGTGGTGTTGAAGTAGCTGCGGCCGCCGGACCGGATGTGGAACGCGCCGCAGGCCAGCGCGGCCAGCCCTTCCTCGACCAGGGCGGCGCGGCAGTCCACCAGGCGGGAGATCTCGGCGCCATATTCCTTGGCCCGGCCGGGCACCGAGCCGATGTCGTCCTCGTCGTATTGGCCCAGGTCGGCGGTGTAGGTGCAGGGCAGCGCGCCCTTGCCGCGCATCCACGCGACCGCGACCGAGGTGTCGAGACCGCCCGAGAACGCGATGCCGACCCGTTCGCCGATGGGCAGGGAAGTGATGACTTTGGACACCCGCAAAATTATGCCTCGTCATGCATGACTATGCAAGCGCATCCGGCCGGCGGGCCGGGTGGATGGCCGGGCGGATGGCGGGGCCGTCCCGGCGGGGGCACGCGGCCGGAATAACGTGGCGGCCGGGTTGTTGAAATACATGCAAACGCATATATCTCAGCAACGTTCGCGGCCGGCCGCCGCGGCGGCGGGCCGTTCAAGGAGCAGGAGCAGGCATGCAGTTCGGGATCTTCTCGGTCAGTGACATCACCCGGGACCCGGTGTCGGGGGAGACGCCCAGCGAGGCGGAGCGGATCGACGCGATCACGGCGATCGCGCAGAAGACCGAGGAAGTGGGCCTGGACGTGTTCGCGATCGGCGAGCACCACAACCCGCCGTTCTTCTCGTCGTCGCCGACCACGCTGCTGGCCTACATCGCCGCCACCACCAGGAAGCTGGTCGTGACCACCGCGACGACGCTGATCACCACGAACGACCCGGTGCGCATCGCCGAGGAGTACGCGATGCTGCAGCACCTGTCCAAGGGCCGGATGGACCTGATGCTCGGCCGGGGCAACACCGCCCCGGTGTACCCGTGGTTCGGCCAGGACATCCGGCAGGGCCTGCCGCTGGCGCTGGAGAACTACAACCTGCTGCACCGGCTGTGGCGCGAGGACGTGGTCGACTGGCAGGGCAAGTTCCGCACCCCGCTGCAGGGCTTCACCTCGATCCCGCGCCCGCTGGACGACGTGCCGCCGTTCGTCTGGCACGGCTCGATCCGCACCCCGGAGATCGCCGAGCAGGCCGCGTACTACGGCGACGGGTTCTTCGCCAACAACATCTTCTGGCCCAAGGAGCACTACCAGCGGCTGATCAGGTTCTACCGGCAGCGGTACGCGCACTACGGCCACGGCACCGAGCAGCAGGCCATCGTGGGCCTGGGCGGCCAGGCGTTCATCGCGCGGAACTCGCAGGACGCCGTGCGCGAGTTCCGGCCGTACTTCAGCGAGGCCCCGGTCTACGGGCACGGGCCGTCGATGGAGGACTTCATGAAGCTGACCCCGCTGTCGGTGGGCAGCCCGCAGGAGGTCATCGACAAGACCCTGACGTTCCGCGAGCACTTCGGCGACTACCAGCGCCAGCTGTTCCTGATGGACCACGCGGGCCTGCCGCTGAAGACCGTGCTCAACCAGCTTGACCTGCTCGGCGAGGAGGTCGTGCCGGTGCTGCGCAAGGAGATCGCGGCCCGCCAGGACCCGGCCACCCCGGAGGCGCCCACGCACGCCAGCCTGGTCCGGGCCAAGTACGGCGACCAGCCGGCCCGCCAGCCCCGCCCGAACGCGAACCGCGGCGACAACGTCACCGGCGGATCCCCGTACCAGGACTCCGCGGACGACGCCGAGGCCGAGTACCCGGAGCTGTGATGGCTGACCACCGGCACACCGCCAACGACGCGTGGGAAGCCCTGCTGAACGCCCACGCCGTGCTGATGAAGCAGTTCGCCGCCGAGGACATCTGGGCTGATGTCTCGATGCGCGAGTACGACGTGCTGTACACGCTGTCCAAGTGCGCCGGGCCGGCCCGGATCAGCGAGCTGAACCGGCACGTGCTGCTCAGCCAGCCGGCCCTGTCCCGGCTGGTGGACCGGCTGGCCGACCGGGGCCTGGTGCGGCGCGAGGCCGACCCGGCCGACGGGCGCGGCGTCCGGCTGGCGCTCACCGGGGCCGGCCGGGCGGTGCAGCGCCGGGTCGGCCGCCAGCACGCGCGCAGCGTGGCCCGGGCCATGACCGCCGGGCTGACCCCCGGCGAGCTCCGCCAGCTCGAAGCGCTCGGCCGCAAGCTGGCCAGCCAGGCCAGACTCACCACCATCGATACAACCGAGGACATCCACTCATGAACACCCCAGCCCAGCCCGAGGCGTTCCGGCTCGTGGTGATCAGCGCCGGGACCAGCGACCCCTCGTCGACCCGGCTGCTGGCCGACCGCACCGCGCAGCGCGCCACCGAGCTGGCCGCGCGGAACGGGAACACGGTGACGGTCCGCAACGTCGAGCTGCGCGAGATCGCCGCGGACATCACCACCGCGCTGGTCTCCCAGCTGATCACTCCCCGGCTGCAGGCGGCCAGCACCGCCCTGGGCGAAGCCGACGGGATCATCGCCGCCACCCCGGTCTACAAGGCCGGCCCGAGCGGCCTGTTCACGTCGTTCCTCGACGTCCTGGACAACGACCTGCTGATCGCCAAGCCGGTGGTGCTGGCCGCGACGGCGGGCACCGCCCGGCACGCGCTGGTGGCCGACGACCAGATGCGCCCGATGTTCGCCTACCTGCGCGCGATGACCGTGCCGACCTCGCTGTTCGCCGCGCCCGAGGACTGGGGCGACCCGGCGCTGAACACCCGCATCGACCGGGCCGCGCGCGAGCTGGTGCTGCTCATGGAGAGCGGTTTCGCGGGCCAGGTGCGGGACGAGTCGTGGCCGGCCTACCAGCACGAGCTGGGCAGCGCGGGCGGCACCGAGACCGCCATCGACCTGGACACCGATCTCATGCGGCTGGCCACCGGCGGCTCCGCCAGTTAACTCTTCTGAACGGCTATCAACCGCGACTCGACCACAAGTGGGTCAGGCGGCTGGCGGCAGCCGGGTCGAGATGTCGACCTCGATGCGCCAGCCGCCGTCCGGGTCACGCCGCCAGATGGTCGCGTCCCACACGGCAATGGTCGTCCCGGCGGCATCGGTGGCGCCGGCCGGCGCCGGGATGTGCACGGTCACCGTGCACAGCGCGTAGCCCAGGTCACCCGAGCAGTGTGCCTCGTGCAGCCGGATGGTCCGCCGGGCCCCGGCCGCCGTGGCCCGGCTGATGGCGGCCTGCCAGAACTCCGTGATGGCCACGCGGCCCTGGATGGGCCGCATCCCGTCCGCCATGAGCTGCGCCTGCTCGGTGTAATACGCGGTCATCGAGGCCGGGTCGGCGGCGTCGAAGAGGTCCTCGAACGCGTGGGTGAACCGCTCTACCGCGGCCGGATCAAAGGTGGCCAGTGACATGACGGCTGCTCCGTTCGGCCCGGGGACGCGGGCGGGCCGATGGTACCGCCAGCGGGCAGTCAGCTGGTGTGGCCCCAGGTGGCGCGGGCGGTGTCGGCGACCAGGCGGAGCTTGGCGAACTGCTCCTCGGGGGTGAGCTGGTTGCCGCCCTCGGCCACCGACGCGAACCCGCACTGCGGGCTCAGCGCCAGCCGGCCCAGGTCGATCACCGTGGCCGCCTCGCCGATCCGCCGGGCCAGCCCATCGGCCGGTTCCAGCATCGGGGACTTGCTGCTGACCAGGCCGAGCACCACCATCGCGCCGTCCGGCACGTAGCGCAGCGGCGCGAACCCGCCGGCCCGGTCGTCGTCGTACTCGAGCAGGAACCGGTCCACCGGCACCGTGCCGAACAGCCGTTCCGCGATCGGCAGGTAGTCACCCTCGCCGAGCCACATGCTCGACTGGTTGCCCCGGCACACGTGCAGCCCGATGGTCACCCCGGCCGGCCGGCGCACCCCTTCGACCGCCGCCCGGTCGGTGTCCACCATCAGCTCGAACGCGGCCTGGGCGCCCGGGCGCTCCTGCCCATGTGCCCCCAGGAACGCGCCGTAGCCAGGATTGTCCAACTGCACATACTTAACGCCAGCGCCGATCAGGGCCTCGATCTCCGACCGGGTGATCGCGGCGACCTCGGCGGCCAGTTCCTCCCGCGAGGAGTAGAACTGACCCGACTCGCCGTCCTGCCAGAACCGGTCGGCCAGGAATCCCGGTGCGATCAGCGTGATCTTGACCGGCGCCGGGGTCAGGCTCATGAGGTAAGCGGCCTCACCGCCGGCCAGCGGGCGGCGCTGCTTGAGCCGCCCGGTGACCGTGAACGACTTGCTGGGCAGCTTGGTCATTCCCGCGCTGGTGCGCCAGGGCATGTCGAACGTGCGCATGGTGATGCCGTCCACGGCCTCGACGAAGCCGGTGCGGAAGTCGCGGCGGCGGAACTCGCCGTCGGTCAGCACCGAGATCCCGGCGTCCTGCTGCGCGGCCACCGCGGCGGCGATGGCATCGTCCTCGATCGCCCGCAGTTCCTCGTCGCCGATCGCGCCGGCCTCGTGGCGCTGCCGCGCGCCGAGCAGGGCCGGCGGCCGGAGCAGGCTGCCGACGTGGTCGGCGCGGAACGTGGCTGAACTGGTCATCTCGCTGGCCGAGCCTACGCCGCGGGGGAGCGGCACTTTTGCAACCTATGATTGACCGCCCTCGGCAGATTGTCGCCAAGGCGTCCAGCTTCACCGGGCCGCTGACCGCCAGACGTCCCCGGCCGGATGCTCGTTCGTCCGGTGCACCCGGCCGGGGGACCCTAGCTCTTCGAGCTGGTCAGGTCGTACACGGTCATCCCTCCCACGGTCCGCGCGGTGAAGTGCTGCTTCACCCAGGTGGTGATCTGCGAGCCGTACCCGGTGCCGCCGCCGGGGCCGCCGGCCCCGCCCGCGCCGCCGCTGGACACGAAGTAGTGGATCTCGTGCTCCGCGACCAGCTTCTTGAACTCGGCCAGGGTGGGAGCCGGGTCGCTGCCGCTGAACCCGCCGATGGCCATCACCGGGACCCCGTTGCTGCCCAGCTCCAGCGAGGCCGCGCTGGTCGAGCCGACGGTGGCCGCGGCCCAGCGGTACCCGGACGCGCCCGACTCCAGCAGCTTGGACAGCGCGCTGCTGACGCTGCCGCCGCCCGGGCCGCCGCCGAACCCACTGGTTCCGCGCGAGCCGATTTCGGGCGAACTAGTCCCTGACGAACTAGTTCCTGGCCGGCTGGTGCCGGATGGGGCGGTGCCGGATGGGGCGGTGCCGGACTCACCCGTGCCGGACTTACCAGCGCCGGGAGCACCGGTTCCGGACTGGCTGCCGCTGGGACGGCCCGAGCCGCCCGTGAGACCGGATCCGCTGGAGGTGCCGGATCCGCTGGGGGCGCCGGACCCGCTGGGGAACCCGCCACCAGTGCCACCCGGGCCGCCGGAGGCGCTGGTCACGGTGGGGCCGGCCGTCGGGATCGACCCGGTGTGCGGGGTGGCCGCGGTGTCGATGCTGTAGGCCAGCGGCCCGGCCAGCCCGGCGATCAGGGCCAGCGACACCGGGGCGATGGCCAGCGCGGCCGCGCCCCGGGTGCGCACCCCCCAGGGGCTGGCGCCCCGCTGGCCCGGGTGGGCCAGGATCAGGCCCGCCCCGGCCGCGCCGGCCAGCGCGATGACCACCCGCAGCCATGGCATCCAGTCCGGGCTGCGGCCGAGCAGCACCCACGTCCAGCCCACGGTGACCAGCAGCGCGCCGGCCAGCAAGAGCCGGGCCGGCCAGCGCTCACGTATCCGCCACAGGGCGACCGCGCCGATGCCCACCAGCGCGCCAATGGCCGGGGCCAGCGCGACCGTGTAGTACGGGTGGATGATGCCGGACATGTAGCTGAACACCAGGCCGGTCAGCAGCAGCCAGCCGCCCCACAGCAGGGCCGCCGCGCGGGTGCGGTCGGTCCGCGGTGCGCGCCAGCTCAGCCACACCAGCGCGGCCAGCATGATCAGCGCGGCGGGCAGCAGCCAGCTGATCTGGCTGCCCATGTCGGACTGGAACAGCCGGGTGATCCCGGTGGCCCCGCCGAACAGGGAGTTCCCGCCGCCACCGCCACCCGAGGGCGGCCCGCCGGCCCGCGCGCCGGTGCCGCCCAGCCGGGCCACCTCGTCGCCGAGCCGCCGGAGCGCGCCGCCCCCGCCGCCCGGGTTGTTCTCGGTGCCGTCGAGCCGTCCGAGGCCGTTGTAGCCGAACGTGAGCTGGAGGATGTTGTTGTCGGTCGAGCCGCCGACGTAGGGCCGGCTGGCGGCCGGGGTGAGCAGGTCGATCACGACCCACCAGCCGGCCGCCACGATCAGCGCGCCCGCCCCGGCCAGCAGCTGCCAGATCCGCTTGCCCAGGGCCGCCTGGCCGGCCCACAGGTAGGCCAGCGCGAACGCGGGCAGCACCAGGAACGCCTGCAGCATCTTGGTCAGGTAGCCCAGGCCGAGCAGCGCGCCGGTGAGCAGCACCCAGCGGGTGCGGCCGGACTCGATGGCCCGGGTGATGGTGTACCCGGCCAGCGTCATGACCAGCGCCAGCAGCGCATCCGGGTTGTCGAAGCGGAACATCAGCGTGGCCACCGGGGTGATGGCCAGCACCGCCCCGGCGATCAGCGCGGCCGGCGCGCCGAACCAGCGGCGGACCGTGGCGTACAGCACGCCGACGGCGGCCACGCCTTCCAGCGCCTGCGGGATCAGCAGGCTCCAGGAGCTGAAGCCGAACAGCCGGCCGGACAGCTCCATCACCCACAGCGAGGCCGGGGTCTTGTCCACCGTGATGAAGTTGCTGGAGTCCAGCGAGCCGAACAGGAACGCCTTCCAGCTCTTCGTGCCGGCCTGCACGGCGGCGGCGTAGAACTCGTTGGCGTAGCCGCTGCGGCTCAGCCCGGCCAGGTACAGCACCGCCGTGGCCAGCAGCAGGCCGATCAGCGCGGGCCGGGCCCAGGCCGGGTCGCCGGGCCGCCCGCGCACCAGCCGGGCGGCCCAGCCCCGCTGGCCGCCGTCCCGTGCGTGCCGCCGGGCCGGCCTGGACTGGGTGGATATCGCGTTCACCGGGCACCTCCTGCGGCCCCGAACACCCAGCCCCGGTACAGCAGGAACCGGACCAGCGTGGCCGTGAGGTTGGCCGCGATCAGCACGGTCAGCTCGGCCGCCCGGCCTGGGTGGGCCACGCTGGCGTGCAGCGCGGCCAGCGCGCCCGAGGTGAGCGCGAGGCCGATGCCGAACGCGATCAGGCCGCGCACCTGGTGCCGGGCCGCGTGCTGGCGCCCCCGGATGCCGAACGTCACCCGCCGGTTCACCGCGGTGTTGGCCACCGCGGTGAGCAGCAGGCTGATCGCGTTGGCCGCCTGCGCGGGCACGGCCCCGCGCAGCAGCAGATACAGCAGCACGTAGGCCAGCGTGCTGGCCACCCCGATGACGATGAACCGGGCCAGCTGGTGGGTCAGCCGGCGGTCCGGCGCGGCGGTGCGCAATTCCGGGCTGCGCAGCGCCGGCACCTGGATCGCGCCGCGGGCCAGCCCGGTGCCGAGCCGCACGATGCCGCGCAGGTCAGCCACAGCGGTGCCGACCACGTTGACCCGGGAGTCGGGGTCGTCGATCCAGTCCACCGGGACCTCGTGGATGCGCAGCCCGGCCCGCTCGGCCAGGACCAGCAGTTCGGTGTCGAAGAACCAGCCGGTGTCCTCGGTCAGCGGCAGCAGCTCGCGGGCCGCGTCCGCGCGGATGGCCTTGAACCCGCACTGCGCGTCGGAAAACCGGGTGCCCAGCGTGGCGTGCAGCAGCAGGTTGTAGCAGCGGGAGATGATCTCGCGCTTGGGGCCGCGGATCACCCGGGCGCCGCGGGCCAGCCGGGTGCCGATGGCCACGTCGCTGTGCCCGGACAGCAGGGGCGCGACCAGCGGGAGCAGCGCGTTCAGGTCGGTGGACAGGTCCACGTCCATGTAGGCGTAGACGTCGGCCTCGCTGGCCGACCAGACCGAGCGCAGGGCGCCGCCCCGGCCCGGCCGCTCGATCTGGACCGCGCGCACCCCGCGGAGGCCGGCCGCCAGCGCGCGGGCCTGGGCCCAGGTGCCGTCGGTGCTCCCGTTGTCCGCGATGGTGATGCGGGTGGAGCAGGGAAACGCGTCATCCAGGTACCCGCGCAGCCGCCGGACGCTCGGCCCGAGGTCGCGCTCTTCGTTGCGGACCGGGACCACGATCTCAACCCTGGCCGTGCCGGGCAGGGGGCCGGCCCGGTCAGCCGGCCGGGTCACCGGTATGGACTCAGTAGTAGGCATGCTGTGGATCTTCGGTAACCAGGCTTTACTGTTGCTTAACTGTTTTTCTGTGCCGGCCATGAAAGCGTGCTGAGAGATTCCCCTCAGGCTGCTTTAAGGATTTTTGTGGCGGTGTAACTCCCGAGATTTCTGCAGTCCACTGAGAGATCTTTGAGAAATGAGGGCCATAGCTTCACTTTCCGTCAGCGCCACAGAGATGGCGAACGTTCGAAGGTGAGGAGTTTTGAATGCCGCTCAAGCTGCCTATCCCGACCCCGCCGCAGGCCGCGAAGAAGCCCCGCCCGGTGCCGCCGCCCCCGCACCGGCGGCACCGCAAGCCCTGCCAGCCTCCGGCCGGGGCCACCCCACCGCCCAGCAAGTGACCTGGTGAGGTCAGGGGCCAGGGCCGGGGCGACCCGGTCCTGGCCCCAGGCCGGGAGGGATAGGCATGCCGGTCACCGGCGTGTTCCGTGAGTTCTGGCCGTTTACCCGCGGTGACCGGTTCCGGCTGGTCGTGGGCGGCCTCCTCAGCCTGGTTCTGCTGGGCTGTGAACTGGCGTCGGTGGTTATCTTCGAGGCCATTGTCAGTAAAGTGCTTGAAAAGCATCACCTGGGCGGTTTCTGGCTGCTGGCCGGGCTGTGGCTGGGCGTGGCCGCGCTGGGCGCGGCGGCGATGGCCGGCAGTAGCTGGCTCAGCGGGCTGGCCGCGCAGCGCATCCAATTGCGGCTGCGCGACTCGGTGTTCTCGCACACCCAGCGGCTGCCGGTGGACTATTTCGACGAGCGGCGGCTGGGCGACCTGATGATCCGGCTCACCGACGACATCACGGTGGTCGAGGGCGCGGTCGCGTCCGGGCCGGTCAGCCTGGTCTCGTCGGGGGTCAGCATCGTGGTGTTCGCGGCCGCCGCCGTGGTCATCCGGTGGGACCTGGCCCTGCTGGCGTTCGCCGTGGCGCCCGCGTTCTGGCTGCTGGCCCGGGTGTTCTCCGGGCCGCTGAGCCGGGCGGCCAGCCAGGAGCGCTCCGCCAGCGGCTCGGTGACCAGCACGGTCGAGGAGAGCCTGGCCAACCAGGCGCTGATCCAGGCGTTCAACCGGCAGGAGATGGAATCCCGCCGGCTGCACCGGGAGGGCGTCTGGTGGCTGCGGGCCAAGATGGCCGAGACCAGGCTGGACTCGCTGTACGCGCCGCTGGTGTACTTCCTCGAGACGTGCTGCGTGCTGGCCGTGTTCGGGCTCGGCGCGTGGGACGTGGCCGGTGGCCGGCTGAGCCTGGCCGGGCTGCTCGCGTTCGCCGGCTGCCTGGCCTACCTGTACCCGCCGGTGCAGGGCCTGAGCGGGCTGCTGCTCACCGTGTCAGAGGCGACGGCCAGCGCGGCCCGGATCGACGACATCCTCAGCTTCCGGCCGCCGGTGGCCGAGCGCACGCTGGCGCTGAAAGGCCGGCTGCGCGGCCGGGGCCGGGTCGACTTCGAGAACGTCACGTTCGGCTACCCGCGCAGCGGCCGGCCGGTGCTGGACCGGCTCTCGTTCACCGCCGGGCCCGGCCGGCTGCTGGCCATCGCCGGGCCGAGCGGGACCGGGAAGTCCACCGTCACCCGGCTGCTGCTGCGCTTCTACGACCCGGACGCCGGGCGGATCCGGCTGGACGACATCGACATCCGCGACCTGTCCCTGCGCACGCTGCGGTACAACGTCACGCTGCTGCAGCAGGAGACGCTGCTGTTCCCGGGCACGGTGGCGGACAACATCCGCTACGGCCGGTCCGCTGCCTCCGGCCGCGAGGTGGTGGCCGCGGCCCACGCGGCCGGCGCTCACGGCTTCATCTCCGCGCTGCCGGACGGCTACAACACGGTGGTCGGGCAGCGCGGCCGGCTGCTGTCCGGCGGCCAGCGCCAGCGGATCAGCATCGCCCGGGCGTTCCTGCGGGACGCGCCGGTGCTGGTCCTGGACGAGCCGACCACCGGCCTGGACGCGGCCAGCACCGGCCGGCTGATGGCGGTGATCCGCCGGTTCGCGGCCGACCACACGGCCATCGTCATCACCCACGACCCCCGCGTCACCGCGGCCGCCGACGACGTGCTCCAGCTCGCCTCCACACCGGCTCCCCGCGGAACACACCGCCGCGTCAACGCGGCCGGATAGGCCTGTCTATGGTCTGTGTGTGCGTGGCGACGCGCCGTATCCGGAGCATGAGGGCGGCTGACGGCGTGACCTTGCCTGACATGTAGGTGGACAGGCGCGAGCGGGAGGTGCCAAGCCGGAGAGCGAAATCTTGATTCGACAGGCCTGACCGGGCGACGAGGTCGCGTATCTCGTCCGCTACCTGTTCACGCTCGGCTTCGGCGGCCTCCTGACGGGCGCGCTCGATGACAGTCGTCAGGAGTTCGCTGGTCCCGTAAGGCCGGGACATCTGGATCGCCTCAAGGACCTGCTGTGCGACGGGGCCCCAAGGGTCAGCGCGGATCGCCGCCGCCAGTCGCCGCCAGTCGGGCAGGGTACCGCGCTCGACCGCAGCGAGGATGCCCTCGAATGGCCAGGTCTCTACGGGGTCATCGACGGATGCGGTGATGTTCCGGAACTTCAGCGCGCTCATCGTGTCATCTCCGCGGCCAGGGACCGGCAAACGCCGGTGACGTTCCCCCAGTTAGTCCAGCGGGCATCAAGGTCTTTGTAGCTGCCTAGCTGCCTGATCGTCCGCTGGTCCGCCGGGCGCGGGTCGGCAAGCTGGCGGGCGAGTTGTGTCGCGACCCCCTCCGCGCCGGGGCCGCGCTGGTCGGCGTAATAGAGGTCGATGCGGGCGAGCACCTGGGCAGAGCGCGGGATCCCGTAGCGGTCAGACAGGGCCGCCACGTCCAGGTAGTCCCGGACCTGGTTGCGCCGGACGACCAGGTAGCCCTTGATTCGCAGGGTCTCCTCCGGCGTCGGCACGCGCAGCTTCTGCCCGGAGGGCAGCTCGATCTCGGTGACCTCGAGCGGCCTGCTCCGGATGAGCTGCCGGACACCGGACTCGACGTCGCCTAGCTCGCCGAGGATTACTTTCCCGGGCGTGACTCTGTTGGTGACCCACCCCTCGGTCGCCTCGATCGCGTCAAGGACGGCATCGAAGCGTGCGTTCAAGTCCGCCAGCACGTGATCGTGGTCGAACGACGTGCGGTGGCTGGCCCACAGCGCTGCAGCCGAGCCGCCCACCAGGACGGCGTCAGGGACAACCGCCTGAAGGCGCGCCGCCGACTCAAGCACACGCACCAGATCAGGACGACTCAGTCCCGGCGTTACATCCGCGTCCTCAGGCATCGGCATAGCCCTCCAGTCGCCCCGCAGGCAGTGTATCACATTTGATACGCTGGCTAGCGCGACTCTGGGCGCGTAGCGCCTCCACACGGCCTGCACGCGGATCGCACCGCCGCGCCAACGTCCCCGGATAGGCCTGTCCATGACAGAGCCACCTGCGGGGGAGGATGCATGATCGAGGTAACCGGCCTCAGCAAGCGTTACGGGGACAAGCTCGCCGTCGACCATCTCTCGTTCCGGGTGCAGCCCGGCCGGGTGACCGGGTTCCTCGGCCCGAACGGGGCCGGGAAGTCCACCACCATGCGGCTGGTGCTCGGTCTGGACCACGCCGACACCGGCTCGGCCACCATCGGCGGCCGGCGGTACGCCGACCTGGACCGGCCGCTGTGCGTGGCCGGCGCGCTGCTCGAGGCCAAGGCCATGCACCCGGGCCGCAGCGCCTACCAGCACCTGCGGTTCCTGGCCCAGACCCAGGGCCTGCCGCGCCGCCGGGTGGACGAGGCGCTGGCCCTGGTCGGGCTGACCGAGGTGGCCCACAAGCGCACCCGCGGCTACTCCCTTGGCATGAGCCAGCGGGTCGGCGTGGCCGCCGCCTTGCTCGGCGACCCGCAGGTGCTGCTGCTCGACGAGCCGGTCAACGGCCTCGACCCCGAGGGCATCCAGTGGGTCAGGAACCTGATGAAGCAGCTGGCCGCCGAGGGCCGCACCGTGCTGGTGTCCAGCCACCTGATGAGCGAGGTGTCGGTCACCGCGGACCACCTGATCGTGATCGGCGCGGGCCGGCTGATCGCCGACTGCGGCACCCGGGAGTTCATCGAGCGCAGCTCGGAGCGGTCGGTGCTGGTCCGCTCCCCGGACGTGGCCCAGCTCGCGCCCCTGGTCACCGCGGCCGGCGGGCAGCTGTCCAACGGCGAGCCCGGCGTGCTGAGCGTCACCGGGCTGGCCGCACCGCGGATCGGCGAGCTGGCCGCCCAGGCCGGGGTGGTGCTGCACGAGCTGACACCCCAGCTGGCCTCGCTGGAGGAGGCATTCCTGGAACGGACCTCGCACAGCCTGGAGTACCAGGGGGCCGGGCGATGACCAGCGCCAGCGCACCGGTGCGCACCAGCCCGCCCGCCGTGACCCGGTTCGGCCAGCTGCTGCTGGCCGAGTGGACGAAACTGCGCTCGGTCCGGTCCACGCTCTGGTCGGTCGGCACGTTCGTCGTGGTCACAGTGGGTTTCACCACGCTGATCACCGGCCTGATCGCGGCCAACTGGAGCCAGGCCAGCCCGTCGGACCGGGCCGCCACCGTGGCCGACCCGGTGGCCACCATCCTGGGCACGGGCCTGTACTTCGGCCAGCTGGTCATCTGCGTGCTCGGCGTGCTGACCATCTCGGCCGAGTACTCCACCGGCACGATCCGCGCCTCGCTGCTGGCCGTGCCCCGGCGGCTGCCCATGCTGGCCGCCAAGGGCGTGGTGTTCGCGCTGCTGGTGCTCATCGTGGGCGAGCTGGCCGCGTTCGGCTCGTTCTTCGCCGGGTCGGCCATGCTGCACGACCACGCCCCGGTCGCGCTGAGCGACCCCGGGGTGGCCCGGGCGGTC
>Ga0335085_10008430_pt1 | contig 15728 bp, 18 predicted proteins | sample Lox_Sample_45_FD_206712 | JGI IMG/M metagenome (GOLD analysis project Ga0335085, IMG submission 206712) | Soil microbial communities from Loxahatchee National Wildlife Refuge, Florida, United States - Lox_Sample_4.5 | ecosystem: Environmental > Terrestrial > Soil > Wetlands | place: USA...
GGTGCGGATGCTCGCGGTCGAGATGGTCGCCTCGACCGAGGCCGTCTCCGGATGGCCGGGGTCGATGTCGGCGGTCGTGCTGACCTCGTCGAAATAGCCCCGCACCGTCATCATCCCCAAGTGCTTTGCGGAGAATTCGACCTGCGTGTGGTACGGATCGAGCTGCCAGCTGCCCATAGAACTCTCCTTTGTCTTGCCCCGCCCCCACCAGTCCTGGCGGCAGCGCCGCCGCAGGCGCCGCTTGTGTCCTGATCTGCACCCTAGCCGACGCGCCGATGCATCTGGAGGACACCCTCCAGATAAGTTCACGTCCTGGCCGGGCTCGCCGCCGCCGTGAACCCAAAAGGCCCGCGTCTTCCCAGGCTGCGGTCAGCAGAGCAGCAAATACCCCGGTCGCCTGGCAGCCCGGGCACGGCCAGCCTGCCATCGGCAACGAAGGAGGGGACACCAGTAATACCCATGTCATGACCACGGCGCCCGCCCGCCCGCACATTCCGGCCAAAGGCATCACCGGCCAGGACCTGACGGGGCCTCACCGGGATCCAGCCCGGTACCGGCGGCAATGGCGATCATCCTCGCGGCGTCGAAGATGGAGCGCTCGCCACCGAAACGCGCCCGGCAAAAGGCTTCCAGCACCGCCTGCTGGCAGCCGCCATCGCCCACGAAATGCAGCAGCCGGTGCACGCCGAAAGTGTTCCCGCGCAGCCGGGGCGCACCGAACGGGCAGGCCCTCGGCCGCGGCCAAACCCGCTACCCGCGAGCCGACTGCGGCCGCCTGATCGCGGATGGCTCCGTACTTGCGGGTGAGTATCGCAAGCACGCCGATGGGAATCGCCGCCAGGTGTGTGGGGCGCCGGCGCGGGTGATGTGTACGACGGCGGCGTTAGCGATCAGCAGCATGTCCTCGCCGGTGAAGTCCTTGTGCGGCGGGCCGGCGGGCTTGGCGTGCTCGGCGAACTCCACGACCTGGTTGCTGGCCTGCCTGCGGAGCTGCCCGAGGTGCTCACCGGCTGGCAGTGCCATGCACAGCTGGTCGGGCAGGCCGCGGCCGGCTGCCGGCAGTTCGCACGTGCATTCTGCGAAGCTGCTGAAGCCAGCCCCGGGGTCCGGGAAGGCCAGGGCCTGACTGGCAGCCGCACCGTACCGGGCGATCTTCCCGGCGAGCGCGGCGGCGATGAGCTGCTGGCGGGCCGGGAACCGGCGCTACAGCGTGGCGATACGGCCCCTGCGCGCGCGGCTGTCTCCAGGGGAGCTTCCAGCAGTTGCCCGGCGAACACGTCCCGGGCAGCGGCGAGGGCCGCGGCCCGGTTGCGCTTGGTGCCGGCCAGCTGCCGCCGCGGTGTCCCTGGTGTGCCGGCCGGGGTTTCTGGGCTGGCCTGCGGGCGAGCACTCATTGGCTCATCGCAGGTCGGCTTCCGGAACCTGCTAACGTGTTCCGGAGGCTGCCCTCCATATAGCAGTGACCTGGCAGAGGCGGGAGAAAGCCGTGAGCGAACGTCGTGACCGCATGGGGGCCCTCGCGGAGGCAGACGCCGGCGCGTTGCTGGATGACGGGACGGTGGCCGGCCGCTGGGTGCTCGACCCGGCGGGATCGCGGGCCGAGTTCCACGTTAAGCATTTCTGGGGGGCCGTCACGGTCCACGGCTGGTTCGGCCAGATCACTGGCGAGGGCAGTGTCGGGCCGGATGGGACGGTGACCGGCCGGGTGTGCATCGAGGCGTCCTCGCTGGGCACCGGGAACAAGAAGCGGGATGAGCATTTGCGTTCGGCGGACTTCTTCGACGCCGGGCGCCACCCCCAGGTGGTGGTGACCGTGACCGCCGCCACCCCGGCCGGCCGGGCGGCCCTGGCGTGCCAGGGAAGCCTTGAGGCAGCTGGCCATGCTGAGCCGGTCGAGTTCACCGCGCAGGTGGAGGAGGCCAGCGCGGAAACCGTCGTAGTGCGCGCCGGCCTTGTGGTTGACCGCACCCGGTTCGCCATGACGTGGAGCCCGCTGGGCATGGCATCCGCCATGGCGCACGGCACTGTGGTGGCCCGGTTCGTGCGCCCGTGAGGCAGGCCGGTACCCCTGGGCCGAGCCGGTAATCCGGTAGAACGGAGAGCCAGCGTGGAGACCAGCCCCGCCCCATGGATCCAGGCCCTGCGGCACTCCCACGACAGGCTGCGGGCTGTTGCCGGGCCGCTCGGCCCCGGGCAGCTGCAACGGCCTTCGTACGCGGCGGCGTGGCCGATCGCCCAGGTGCTGTCCCACCTGGGGTCCCAGGCGGAGGTGTTCGGCCTGTTCCTGGACGCGGGCCTGACCGGCCAGGACCCGCCAGGACCGGACACGTTCACCCCGATCTGGCAGGCGTGGGATGCCAAGAGCGCGCAGGCCCAGGCCGGCGACGCGCTGCGCGCCGACCAGGCGGTGACCGAGCGGTTCGAATCCCTTGACGCCGGGCAGCGGAAGCGGCTGCGGCTGAAGGTTTTCGGGATGGACCTCGGCACTGCTGGGCTGGCGCGGATGCGCCTGGGTGAGCATGCCATCCACACCTGGGACATCGCGGTGGCGCTGGACCCGGCGGCGACGGTGGCCCCCGACGCGGTTGCCCTGCTCATCGACGCTCTCGGCCAGCTCGTGACCAGGACAGCCAAGCCCGGCGGGGCAGACCGGCGCTGGCACGTGTCAACTACCAGCCCGGTACGGCATTTCACCCTGGCGGCGGGTCAGGCCGTGACGCTTGCCGCCGCCGACGGCCACGAGGGCCTGCCAGAGGTGGCCATGCCCGCCGAGGCCTTGGTCCGCCTGGTCTACGGTCGCCTCGACCCTGCCCACACACCGCCTATCGAGACCCGCCGGGCTAATCTCGGCGAACTGCGGCAGCTCTTCCCCGGCTTTTGACGAGCGATCCGGAAGCGAAAGGACGCTGCAGCCGCTGGCCGGGACCGGCGCAACGTCAGACCAGCAGGCAAGCAACGGAAAGGACACGTGATGCGGAGCACACTGCTGCTCGGGGCCCGGGTGGTCGTGGGGGGGTACCTGGCCGTCCACGGCGCTCAGAAGCTGTTCGGGGCCTTCGGCGGTCCCGGGCTGGCCAAAGCGGCAGCCGGGTTCGAGCGGATCGGGCTGGCACCGGGCAGGCAGATGGCCGCCCTCGCTGGCGCGGCCGAGCTGGGTGGTGGCCTGCTCACCGTGACTGGCGCGGCTGATCCCGCCGGGCCGCTGGCGATCATCGGGACGATGGCGGTTGCGTCGGCCACGCACCGGGCGAACGGCCCGCTGGCACGCGACGGCGGGTTCGAGCTCCCGCTGACCAACCTGGCCGCAGCTTCGGCGCTCGCCGCGGCCGGGCCGGGCCGGTTCAGACTCGGCCCGGCGCTGCCCCGGCCGCTGGCGGCGGCTGGTGCCGTCATCGGCGGGCTACTGGCAGCGGGCTCGCTGGCCAAGATGATCGGGGCGGCGCGGACCGCCGGTGCCGCTCCAGCCAGCACGCCCGCCGCGGAGGCTGACGACGCGGCCGGGCCCGCCCCGGCGGTGGGCGACGGCCAGGCCAGCGCCGGGCGGTGACCTGCGGATATCCCAGCCCGGTACGCGAAGGCGCCGAAGGCAGAGCGGGCCCGGCGGCGCGGGTGCCAGCTGGGGCGGATGCTCCTGGCAGGCGACATATGCGCTTAGCGATTCTTGAGTGGGGCTATCGTCGGTGGCGCCCATATCGGCCAGGTCTGCGTCCTTCAGAGGAGGGCCGCACGGGCTGGCTCGTGATCAGAGTGCTGCGGTCCCGGCTTCGAGGAAGCGCATGGCGGCGGCGACTGCCTGCTCGCGTTCTGCGCCCGGTTCGGTGTCTATGATCTCCATCGCGATCGCGGCGGCTGCGGCCGCTGCTAGCCGGGGGCCGATGGCGTCAGGGGCGCTGCCGGTGTCGGCCGCGATCATGGCCGCGCCTTCGCGTACTGCGGCGGCCATCCGCGCTGTGCGCAGGGCCCCGAGGTCGGGATTGGCCGCGAACATGCGGCGCGCGAGCCGGTAGAGTTCGCGGTCCTCGGGTTCGGCCTGGCTGGTCAGCAGCCAGCGGCCGAAGGCGTCGTGGACCGTCTCACCGGGCCGGCGGTCGCGTATCGCGTCGGTGAGGCTGGCCACCCCGTCGCTGAACCGGGAGAGCGCGATGTCCTGCTTGGCTGGGAAGTACATCGCGACGGTCCGGGGCGATACCTCGGCTGCCTCGGCGATGTCGGCGACCGTGGTGGCGTGGTAGCCGCGTTCGGCGAACAGTTCGTAGGCGGCGCGGATGATCGCCGCCCGGCGGCGTGCCTTGCTGCGCTCTCTCAGTTGTGGGTGCCGAAAACCTGTGCCACCTGGCGGGATGCTCCGTTGAACGTCGGCTGCTCAGCTCCGCGCCGCCTGCCAGGGCGTGGGATGATCTTCGGCTTGTGGGTTCGAAGCTGATCTTCCTGGTTGTCACCCGCGCCGTGTCGCTGCTGCGCTTGTCGCGGCGGGAGCGGTGGCGGAAGGACGCCGAGATTCTTATGCTGCGCCATCAGCTCGCTGTGGCTGAACGCGAGCGGCCTCGCGCCCATTCGCGTTTGACGTGGCCGGACCGGGCGTGGCTGGCGCTGCTTGCCGGGACGGTGCCGGCGGAACGCCTGGCGGCGATGCGGCTGATCGTCACTCCGGGCACGATTGTGCGCTGGCAGCGCGACATCGTCCACCGCCGATGGGCGCGCCTATCGCGCCGGGGCCGTTCCGGGCGTCCTGCCACGCACCGCAAGGTGCGGTCAGTGGTGCTGCGGCTGGCCCGGGAGAACGAGTCGTGGGGATACCGGCGGATCCACGGCGAGCTCGCGGGGCTCGGCATCACGGTGGCGCCGTCCACGGTCTGGCAGATCCTCAAGAGTGCCGGGATCAACCGGGCTCCGCGCCGGGATGGCCCGAGCTGGGCGGAGTTCCTCCGGTCCCAGGCGCAGGGGATCCTGGCGCTGGACTTCTTCACCGCCGACCTGCTCAACGGCACGAAGATCTATGTCCTGGCCGTCATCGAGACGGCACCCGCCGGATCCGGATCCTTGGAGCCACCGAGCATCCGGTCCAGGCGTGGGTAGTACAGCAGGCCCGGAACCTGCTCATGGATCTGGAAGATGCACGAATGACCGTGAAGTTCGTCCTGCATGACCGGGACGCCAGCTTCACCGCCGCGTTCGGCGCCGTTTTCCAGGCCGCTGGCGTCAGGGTTGTCCGCTCCGCTATTCGGGCGCCGCGAATGAACTCGATCATGGAACGCTGGATCGGCAGCTGCCGACGTGAGCTGCTGGACCGGACCCTGGTGTGGAATCAGCGGCATCTGATGACCGTCCTGCGCGAGTACGAGGACTTCTACAACACGCACCGGCCACACCGCACCCTGAACCAGGCCGCGCCGCTCCGCCCGCTGCCAGAAGGCGTCACCGACCTGGACTGCTTCCGCATCCGGAGGCGTGACTGCGCTGGAGGCGTGATTCATGAATATCGCCTGGTGGCATAGGTTCTCGGCACCCACAGGTTCCGCGCAGATCACCCGGTCCACCGCCGCGGGTATGCCGCCAACCAGCAGGTGCGCCCCATGGGCGCCGGGCTGGACCTGCGTGGTTTGCGCCGCGACGGGAGCGAGTTCCCGGTCGAGATCAGCCTCAGCCCGCTGCAGACCAGCGACGGACTGCTGGTCTCCGCAGCAGTGCGCGACGTCAGCGACCGCAAGGCAGCCGAGGAGCGTATCAACGAGCTCGCGCTGATCGTGGAGTCCTCCCAGGACGCGATCTTGACCAAGACCCTCGGCGGGGTGATCACTTTCTGGAACGCGGCGGCGGCCAGCCGTGCCTCCACCGAGCCGACGCGGCCCGGCAGCTCTGCTGCCAGCCCGGGTTCGGCCCGGCCGGCCTCCACACCGTGCAGCAGCTCGCTCACTTGCTGGCGGGCCCGGCTCAGGTCGGCGGCCAGCCGCATCAGCACCTGGGCGGCCGCGGCCTGCCCATCGCGGGGCAAGCTCGCCGACATGGGCCCGGCACCGATGTGATCGTCGGCTTTTTGCAGCGCCTCGCGCAGCGCGGGCGGCGGCATCGTGCGGGGCCACGGCGGGACCGGGACAGGGCCAGCGGGCGCTTGCTGGGCCCAGCTGGTCACCTCCTTGATCAGCCTGAGCTGCCAGCGGGCCGCCTCCACGCTGACCCCCAGCGCCCACAGCGCCCCGTCTGCTACGGCGGCGCCCCCACGGATGACCCCAGCCATGATGTCGCCGGTGCCGTAGTTACCGCCGTGCGTACTGGCCTCGTCCTGAGCCAGCACGGGCCGGCCCGCTCCCGAATGTGCACGCCTGCCTCCTCTGCGATGATGCGCAGATCTCCTACCATGCGCTCACTCCCGGCCTTCCCGCCAGGGGCTTTCGTCCCCGACCCTCGACTGGCTGGCCATAGGCAGATCCGAGCAATCTCGGGGATTCTCATTGACCCGGCCCGTGTCGTCCTTAAGGTCGCTTCCTGGCGTAGCGTTGGCTGTGAGAGGCCCGCTGTTCCGGGCCTGAAAGGGCGTTGAGTCCGGTCCCTGCCGACGCTCCTTTTCTTGGGCGAAGGAGGCAGCCGGTGACCGGTTTCCCCCGCGCGATGCGCGGTGCGCGGGGTTTGTGCTTGGGGCCGTACTGCTGACATGGCAGGTGACAGGCTTCAGCGGATCCTGGCCGAGCTGTCCGGCGGGGAAGCAGACGTGTGGTCCTCGGCCCGGCTGTGCCGGGGGTGCGTGAAGATCACCGGGGTGGACGGCGCCGGGATCATGCTCATGTCGGGTGACATACCACGCGGGTCGTTGTGCACCACCAACGCGGTGAGCCACCGGATCGAGGAACTGCAGTACACCCTCGGCGAGGGCCCGTGCGTGGACGCCTACCAGCAGGACCAGGTGGTGGCCGAGCCCGACCTGGCCGATCCGGTGACCCCCCGGTGGTTCGCCTTCACCCCGCCGGCGCTGGAGGCGGGCGTGCGGGCGGTGTTCGGGTTCCCGGTACGCTCTGGCACGGTGCGGCTGGGGGCGCTCAACCTCTACCGGGACTGGCCCGGCCCGCTGAGCGGCGGCCAGCATGCCGACGCGCTGGTGCTGGCGGATGTGGCCGCCCGCTGGGTGCTGGAGGCCCAGGCCGGGGCGCCCCCCGACGCGGTGGCCGAGGAGCTGGAGGCCGGTGCCGACTTCCACTTCGCCGTGCACAATGCGGCCGGCATCGTCTCGGTCCAGCAGGACATCAGCATCACTGAGGCGCTCATCCGGCTCCGGGCCTACGCCTTCAGCAACGACCGCCTGCTCACCGACGTGGCCGAGGACGTCATCACCCGCAGGCTGCGGCTGGAATGAACCCCTCTCGCGGGCGCGCGGGCGCGCCGGCGGGCCGCTACTACGATGGATACCAGGCCCGGGCGGGAGCCTACCCTGGCCGGCCTTGACGGGCCGCCGGGCTCAGGAGGTGAGTGGCGATGACCCGGGAAGCTGACGTGGTCCGGTCGCTGGTCGAGATGGCCGACACCCTGGTGGACGACTACGACGTGGTGGACCTGCTGACCGGCCTGGCTGACCGGTGCGTGGACCTGCTCGGCGTGTCCGCCGCCGGGGTGATGCTGGCCTCTCCCGAAGGCAGCCTGGGGCTGGTGGCCTCCTCCAGTGAGGCGATGCGGCTGCTGGAGCTGTTCGAGCTGCAGGCCCAGGAAGGCCCCTGCCTGGATGCCTTCCGCACCGGCGAGCGCGTCGAACACGAGGACCTGGACGCCGGGTCCGGCCGGTGGCCCTCGTTCGCCACCGCCGCCCTCCAGGCCGGCTTCCGGTCGGCGCTCGCCCTGCCGCTGCGGCTGCGGGAGCTGACGCTGGGCGCGCTGAACCTGCTCAGCGTCACCCGCACCCCGATGGATGAGGCCGATGTCATCGTCGCCCGCGCCTTCGCTGACCTGGCCACCCTCAGCATCGTGCAGCATCGCGCCGCCGCCGAGGCCCAGCGGCTGAACCAGCAGCTGTCCGCCGCCTTGGCCAGCCGGGTGGTGATCGAGCAGGCCAAGGGCGTGATCTCCGAACGCGCCAGCATCGACCTGGCCGAGGCCTTTTCCCGGTTGCGGGCCCACGCCCGCAACCACAACCTGCGCCTCACCGCCGTCGCCCAGGCCGCCATCGACGGCACCCTCGACCCACAGGCATGGGCCGCGTCGGCCCGCCCGCTTCCCTGACCATCCTCGCTTTCTAAGGAGTTGCCCTCAGGGCGGTCACGCTGGGAGCCGGGCGGGCGGAGGGCTTTGTGTGCTGTGCGAACGAATCCCGGGCCAGCAATGGGCGATCACGCCAGTTCGCGAACCGACCCGGACAACGCTGAATGCCACGCAGGTCTGAACGGACCAGCGGGCTGGGGCCCTGCAGCGACGGAGAGTCCGGCTCTGCCCGCCGCGTGCCCTTCCGGAGGGTCGTCTACGGTAATTCACGGTCACGGGGCAACCTGTAGTGCGCTTGACCTGTACAGCCGCAGTCCTCTGGTCGCTGCCACCTCCTTTGTGAACAGGTGGCCGGCAGCGCGACTGGCCAGGCATCGGCCCGGCCCACGCGTAGTGTCGGCGGATAGAAGGATCAGCACAGTTTGCGCTTGGCTAAAGCGCGACTGCACTGATCGCGCCGCTCCGGACCCTGGCGGCACGCCCAGTGATGGCCGTTAGGAGCATGGTGTTCCGGCGATGCGCCAACCTCACGCCCGCGCGGCAGCAGCGCGGCGAGCGCGATGACCACCGGGCCGGGTCGCGATCCTCCGGCTGGAAGGATCGCCGATTCAGCAGAAACGGCCCGGCGGCTGATGGAAGATCGCGACCGCATCGCCAGCCAGATCAACGACGTCGTGGTGCGCCGCCTGTTCTCAGCGGGCCTGGCCCTCAAGAGCGCTCTGGGACTGATGGACGGGCACCGGCGGGCGAGAACACCCAGGATGCCCTGGCCGAAACTGGACCAGGCCATCATCAACCTCAGGGACACCGTGTTCGACACCCGCTCAACAGACTCCCAGACGGCGGCACGCCCGGCTGGGCGCTCCAGCCGCTGTGGTCCGCCGACCCCGCCGTAACCCTGCCTGATGCCTGCTGGCCGCCTTTATTCCCTATTCCCCCGTCGGCGTTTCGGCCACCCCTGTCGGCGTTTCGGCCGCGGGAGGAGCCTGGGCGATGGCATCGGCGATGCGGCGGATGAAGACCCAGATCCTTGCCGCCGCCACCTGGTGCAGGATGACCCGGTCAATCCCGGCCCCCAGCGGGCCAAGGGGCGGCCGGTAGGCCCCGGCGAGCCGGAGCAGCGTGGCGCTCTCCAGGGCCGGGGTCAGCGTGATGTCAGCATCCAGCGCCGAGAACAGCCGCCCCCAGGGCTGATGGCTTCCCACCCGCAGCGTGAGCACCGTGGTCTCATCGCGGATCACCAGGTCCCGGAATTGCACCTCAACCAGCCGGGACATGCCTCGCACCGAACCCAGTGGACCTACCCGGGCCAGGCCAGTAAGCCTCTCGCGTAGGCTTCGGCGCAGGCTGTGGTGAGCGAGCCGCCACGCCAGCTCCGCCAGCCCGGCCTGGGCGGCATTGAAGCCGACGTTCAGCTGCATCTCGTCGCCGGAAAACACCGCCCCCAAGTGAAATCTGCGCAAACGATCACGGGATAGGGTCCAAGATCCCAGGCCGCCAAGGTGTGCCAGCGCCCGCCGCCGCGTGGGACGCTAAGCCTTCAAGATCGGCGTTCCTATGAGTCTTGGCATGTCGGTACCGGGCGTGAGGGCTGGGTCGGCCAAGGTTGGTGGCCAGTGGCGCCAGGTGACTCTCGCCGTGCCCGGCCGCCTGGTGGCGTGTCTTTCTTAAGGACCTGTCCTGGTGCTGCCAGCACCGGCCTGGCCGCCCCGCTGGCCTGATCACGAGCTTGCTCGGCCCATGGGCGGTGACTCATCACAAGATTGCCGCGGGCGTTTCCCTCCAGGCCGTGCCGCCCGTCCAGGACCGCACCGAAGCAGGACAGGCAATGACCGTTGCCGGGGACGCCGATCTGGTCGTGGCCGCGCCCGCCGGCCCGGCTAGGCGGGGGCTCAAGCCGCGCCTCAAGGTCCTGACGTGCGGGGTTCAGCGGGCTGCCCGGCATATGTTCCGTTGTGGTACGAGCCCGGGGTGGCAGCTGTCGCGGCTGGACTGAGATGACGGGCTGTCAGATAATGGCCTGGTCAGGGCGGTCGGCTGGGACCTCAGCCCGGAAGTCTGGCTGTCGCCAGTGGGCGCTCTGCGGAATCGCTGGCTCCAGACCCCGGCCGGAGGTTCGAAGTGGATAACAACGCCCGCAACGCTACGGCAAAGCCGCTCGTTCTCCCGGAGATCGTCACTTTGCCGGGCGAGATCGACGTCACCAACGCCCACAGCGTCGGCGATGAGCTGCTGGCGGCCTGCGGGCCGGGTGTGGCTGTGGTGATCGCCGATATGACCGGGACGGCCTTCCTGGACTCCTCCGGCGTCCGCAGCCTCCTGCTGGCCAGCGAGCACGCCGCACAGGCCAACGCAGAGCTGAGGCTCGTCACCGAGTCTGCCGCCGTGCTTCGTGTCCTGGCGATCACCGGAGTCGACCGGCTGCTCAAGATTTATCCCAACTTGCAGGCCGCGCTGACCAATCCAGGCCTGGCCGGCGCCCAGGAAGCTCCCGGCGACGGCTAGCGATCCTAATGGGGATATGCCAAGCCACCGCCGATCCGCTCCGGGGGCCTTGATCTCTCCGGGCAGACCGCGGGGCTTGCCCGCAGCCAGGTCCATGCCTGTAGCGATCCGGGCGGGTGACGTCTTGACCAAGACCGGCAGGACCTGGCTGGTGCGGCTGGTGCCGGGTGATCCGCTGACATCACCGGGGCAGGACCCCTGGTCGAAGACCCGGGTCCCGGCACCAGCCGTGCTTGCCGGGCTGGCGGGCGACACGCCGGGCCGGTTCCGCCAGAATTTCCGCTCGTGCAGGTATGGGTGGTCGTGGCCTGAGCCACCTGCTGGAGCAACCCCTCATCAGCGCCGGGAGCCGCCGAGCCCTGGCCAGGACCGGGGCCAGCGGGCTGCCGGGGTCACGAACGGCCAATCGGATGGCGGTGCCCTTGAGCCCTTCCATTAGGGAGCGCGCGTACCCTGCACGGCCTGGCCAGAGCGAACTACGGCTGACCACGGAAAGGAGGATCTAGTTGAACGCATTCTGCGGGATCGACTGGGCGGAGGACCACCACGATATCGCGGTCGTGGACCGGGACGGCGGGCTGCTGGCCCGGGCGCGGATCAGCGATGACGCGGCCGGGCTCGCCCGGCTGCTGGAACTGCTCGCCGGACACGGCGACAGCGCCGGCGACCCGATCCCGGTCGCGATCGAGACGCCGCGCGGGCTGCTCGTGGCGTGCCTGCGCGCAGGCCGCGACGTCTACCCGGTCAACCCGATGGCGGTGGCCCGCTACCGGGACCGGCACTCGGTCGCGGGCCGCAAATCCGACCACGGCGACGCGGTCGTCCTGGCCAACATCTTGCGCACCGACCTGCACGCCCACCGGCCGCTGCCCGCCGACAGCGAGCTCGCCCAGGCCATCGCCGTGCTGGCCCGCGCCCAGCAGGACGCAGTCTGGGACCGCGTCGCCGCCCACAACAAGCTCCGCTCGCACCTGCGCGAGTACTACCCCGGCTTCCTGGCCGCCTTCGCCGCCGCCAAGGGCGGCATCACGCGCCCCGAGGCCCGCGCCATCCTGGCCGCCGCCCCCGCCCCGGGCGACGCCGCGAAGCTGACCCCGGCCCAGCTCCGCGCCTTGCTCAGGAAGGCCGGGCGCAGCCGCGGCATCGACGCCGAGGCGCAGCGGCTGCGCGAGGCATTCCGCGCCGGGCAGATGCGCCAGCCGCCCCTTGTCGAGCAGGCCATGGGCCGCCAGGCGCTCGCCCTGCTCCGCCAGCTCGGCGCCGCCTGCGCCAGCGCGGACGACCTCGAGGCCGCCGCCATCGAGTCTTTTAACCAGCACCCGGACGCCGGGATCATCACCAGCTTCCCAGGGCTCGGCCCGCTCACCGGCGCCCGGGTACTCGCCGAGATCGGAGACGACCGGTCCCGCTTCACCGATGCTAAAGGACTGAAGGCCTACGCCGGGGCAGCGCCGATCACCCGGGCCAGCGGCAAGACCAGATCCGTCACCCGCAGGCACGTCAAGAACAACCGGCTCGCCCAGGCCGGCTACATCTGGGCGTTCTCCGCCCTGACCGCATCACCCGGCGCCCGCGCCCACTACGACCGCCGCCGCGACGCCGGCGACCGGCACGCCGCGGCCGAGCGCAACCTCTTCGGCCGCCTCCTCGGCTGCCTCCACCACTGCCTCGCCACCGGCCACCACTACGACGAGACCGTCGTGTTCCCCGCCCGCGCCGCCACCCCCGCCGCGGCCTGACAGCAAAATCTCACCAGCTACTTGACAACTAAAGAGCATCGGATGTCTTGGTCGTTAGCTTCTGGTACTGCGGCACATTTGCTGGCCGGGGCACTGGCCGCAGTGCCGCACCAGCGTCCAGCAGGGAGCACACCAGTGGTGGCCGATATCTGGGACTGTGAGCAGTGCGGCACCTCTCTTGTGCCGCGCCGCGAGCACGCCCGGTTCTGCAGTGTCGGCTGCCGGGCCGTATGGAACCACGCAGCTGCGAAGTGAGCAATCGGCACCTAAATTGCGGTCTGAACTGACGGCCCGAGACCGGGCGTGGCGGCCGATGCCATCGCTGCGCGTCCCGGTGGGACGGCTCAGGCAGAGCCTGACCCCGGCTCAGGTTTACGGTGATTGAGAACCGGCACGGCAGCCCAGCAGTGCTGATCATTCAGCGAAGACCGGGCCGTCGCCCTCCTAACTGGAGAGGATGAGCATGGGTGAGTTTTACGGGATTAAACCAGGCACGATTCCCGGCTTCGCCGAGGCTGGAGCCGGAAAGTTCATCGGTGTGGAGGGCTTGCCCAACCGCACGGTGACGAACATGGTGGCATTCATGGAGAAGCTGCGCCGAATGCACGACGATGATGCCCTCGCGTTCGAAGTGTGCGTGCGGCATGTCGCTTCCGCCATCGAAGACCAGCGCAGGGGCGAAGGCAAGGCCGATCCCCGGGACACCGCCTCTTAACTCGGTATGAGCGGTGTGGCACCACGAGCCGCGACTGCCGGCCGGGACTGGTGCCGTGCCGGTTTCTGCGCGTCAGTTGCCAGATGGCCACGATGGCACCGGGTGCGACATCGCCGCGGACGACGGCAAGAGCGAGTTCGGTGAGCTTTAGATGGTGGTTACGGGCGTATTGCCGCAGCGCTTCGAACACAGCGTTCATGTCCACGGCGTTGCGCTCAGCGAGGATACCCTTTGCCTGCTCGATGATGACCCGGCTGTTGAGCGCGCGCTGGAGATGCTCGGCCAGCGTCGCGCTACGGCGGGCGGAGCGTTGCTGCAGGATGCCGATGGTGCCGACATCCGCCAGCGCCTGGGCTATGCGCCGGTCGGCTACGGGCACCCGAGTCGGTATTCCCGTCGAACAAGTTCAGCCCGCCGATCGTCTGGTCGCGCAGCCGCAGCGGCAGCGCCGCGACGGATGTGAAACCGGCCGCCACTGCCACGGGGACGAACAGCGGCCAGCGCGCCTGGTCCGCGCTGAGGTCGGCGCTGATGACAGCTGAGCCGGTGTGGACACAGTCCAGGCACGGCCCTTGGTTGTTCTGCAGCTGGAAGATCTCCAGCAGCCGGGTTTCCTCACTAGAGGACGCAACGACGGCCAGGTTGCCCTTCTGGTCATCCAGCAGCAGCCCGGCCGCGGTGACGCCAAGCAGGCCGAGACAGGCTGCGACCAGCCGGTCGAGTAGGTCGACGATGTCGTAGTCCTCCACGAGGGTGTCTGCGAGCATGACGAAGGTCTTGGCGAGCGCCCGCTCGCGGCCGGGGCCCTGGGCGGCACGGCCGCCGGTGGCGTCGGCGTCACTCATCGGTCCTCCGTTGAGAAGCGCAGGCGCCGCTCGATCGCGTCTTTCGCGATCTCAGCGACCGGCGGGCCAGCCGCGAACGCGTGAGCGCGCAACACCAGGAATGCCTCCTCGATCGTAACGCCGAGCTGGACTTTGACCATGCATGTTGCCTGGTGCACGTGCATCTGGTGCGCCGCGTGGCCGTCCATGTCATCGGCGAACGCCCGTGGCCGACGGAGCCGAGGTACAGCAGCGCGAGGGCGGCCTCATCCGCGCCAACAGGGCGGTGGCGAGCTGCCCGGCGGTGAGGTCCCCGGGCCGGTCGCGATATAGGTCGAGAACGCCAACGGTGATGGCGCCGATGTGCAGCCGGAAGCACGAATCATCGTCGGCCGCGGGCACAGCATCGTGGTTTGCAGCGGCAGCGACTGTCCCGGCTGCCGCTGCCGTGGGTGCTGTCCGCCCGGTCTGCCGTGACTGGGCGGCGGCCAGCCAGGCGCCCCCGCAGCCTGGCTGGCCACCCGTGCCGTGCCGGGAACCCTGCATGCCAGCGTGGCCGCATAAACCGCGGTCAGGAACCGCTGGTCATCGGTCAGCCAGTCCGGCAGCGCCTGGTTCCTGGCAACGATGATTACGCTGGGCCGGGTCTCCCTATATGTCCCCGCGCGCGTGCTGGCAGAGCGGGTCGTCCTGGAGGAGAAACGTTTGCTAGGTACGGTGACTGGCGCCCGCGGTGTATCCGGGACCATTGCGCCAGCCGCACCAGACGTCCGACAGGCTCCTCCGCCAAGGCGCCCAGCGGGCCGCCCCGCCGGCCGGCGGCGGACCCAGGCGGCGCTGGGCTCCTCACCGGGACGGGCCAGGCTAGCGCCCAAACCGGGGCATTGCCGGGGACCTCCATGCTGCTGCTCCCGCTGAGTGGTGACGTCGCTGCCGACGTCCCGGGGAGCGAGGTCCAGGCTCCGAGGCTCAATTCAATCAAAGAGCGCGCTGGTGGCGTCCGTCGCGGGCTGAGTTCCGGTTCCCCTGCCCCCGTCGGCTCGGACGGCCGGCTCGCCGCCGGCCCTCGATGAAGCCGAGGTGCCGGGGCAGGCCGCCCTGCCGACGCTGTTGAGGTGGCGCAGTGCTTGGGCATAGGAGCCGACCAGGCTGCTCTGGCAGTAGGGCAGGTCCCGCTGCTGGCAGAATTCCCTGATCAGGGCCTGGGAGTGCCGCAGGTTGGGCCTGGGCATGGAGGGGAACAGGTGGTGTTCGATCTGGTAGTTCAGGCCGCCCAGGACGATGTCGGTGATCCGGCCGCCCCGCACGTTACGCGAGGTGAGCACCTGCCGGTGAAGGAAGCCGCTGCGGTCGGAGGCATCCAGGATGTGCATGCCCTTGTGATTGGGCGCGAACGAGGAACCCAGATAGAGGCCGAAAAGGCCCTGCTGCACCAGGATGAACACCACTGCCCGCAGCGGTGAAAGTACCACGAATACCGCGGTGAGGTAGCCCACCACATGGACGGAGAGCAGCCCGGTTTCCCACGCTCTGTAACGGGGGGCCCGGCTGGTCAGGGCGCGGATGCTCGCCACATGCAGGCTGGCCGCTTCCAGGAGCAGCATCGGGAAGAACAGGTATGCCTGGAAGCGGACGGCCAGCCGGGACAGGCCCCGGCCACTGTACGCCTGGGACTCGGTGAAGGCCAGCGCGCTGATCGAGATATCAGGGTCCGCGCCTTGCTGGTTGGGGTGGGCGTGGTGCCGGTTGTGCTTGCTGACCCAC
>Ga0335085_10008431_pt1 | contig 15727 bp, 12 predicted proteins | sample Lox_Sample_45_FD_206712 | JGI IMG/M metagenome (GOLD analysis project Ga0335085, IMG submission 206712) | Soil microbial communities from Loxahatchee National Wildlife Refuge, Florida, United States - Lox_Sample_4.5 | ecosystem: Environmental > Terrestrial > Soil > Wetlands | place: USA...
TATCGTTCCCTTCAAAAACAATATCTAATGGAGGGGCATCAGCTGAAAGATTCGTCGCGGCCAAAAAAGATTTATTTGAAGACGAATTGATACTTTTATTGCAGGCGGCAACGACTGATATAAACATTATCGCTATGAAAAAAAAATTCCTTCCCGATATTACGGAACGACCCATATCATTTATCATATTTTAACCTGAATTTTGCCAGGTTAGGCATATGCGCCCTGTTTCTTTTTGTTTCGAAATCATAAATCACCCTTCCCAGTTGCTTCATAAAAGGCAAACCTACCGTATCAAAATCATATTTTTCATCATTTAAAATCTCATCGCTGTTACAATAGATAGTTGCGCTCAACATGAATTCAATGTGCTTGTCGAAATCAACAAAATAAGAGATATCAGTCAGGAATCCGTATGCATCTCCTTCCTTATCAAAAATGCGGATGTTTTTCGGAAGATTTCCTTTTTCCGAGCCCCAATATAAAAATTTACTGTAAGCGTCCCAATATTCTGCAGAATCATAAGATGGGTATCTTGTTTCCGGCGGAAATTGAGACATATACTGATAAACAAAATTATAATCTTCATCATTGAGATTAAAGCGTTGTTTTTTGGGAACAGAGTTAGGGAAAATAACACTGCGAAGAATATTATGTAAGTCGGACAAACTGATTCTGTTTTTCCGGGAAAAATCCATCGGGTGATTAATCAACTGTCCCTGGCCGTTATAGTATGCTTTTGCAACAGAATCTGTTTTTGCAGGATAAGGCTGCTGGTTAAACTGCATAGGTTGCTGATATAATTTTTTGCCCGATGGATTATAAAACCGAACAGGATTGGTATGACGATTTTCATCTTCTGTCATTGAAACTTCCAGGTGATGCACAATCCGGACATCGTTATAACCCATTTTGTGAAGAGTTTCATTGATATATTGTTGTCCGAGGAATTCATATAACCGATTGAAAGCATCATTATCGCTTACCAAAAAAATTTTCCTGATGTATTGAGCGACGGTAGGTCTTCCATCAGGAGTCGTAGGATCATTCAGTACGATCGTTTGTCCGCTATATGCTTTGTCTGTGATCATCGAGCTGTTTTTATTCAGCCCGGGTAATCTCAACTCGTGTAATTTTTGCAAAGCAAGCAAAGCGATCGGCATTTTCACTGTAGAAGCGGGATAAAAATATTTATCCGGATTCACATTGAAATAATAATTTTTGAAGGAAGGATTATTATTGGCATCTCTGTCAATCCGTGTATAGATGATTTGCACTTTTAAAGAATCCCTTTTCTCCAATATATTGCTGAAGTACTCGGGATATTGTTTCATTAAGTTTTCCAGAAAACCATCATTGAGGGTAGTGTCTTTTTGCTGAATAATTACTGAAGAAGAAGAATAGACCGAAGATGAGTGAGCTGGATCAATAAAAAAACAAAAGCAAAAAAATAGAATAACCGGGAAGCAGAATTTCATCAGCGCGAATTTAAAAATGTGAAAATAAACAGATATGCGGATGTTCAAATCCGCAGACAGAGTATTTATGATTTTTTTGAAAACAGGGGTTTTCTGAATTCAGCCTGCCGGATTCCTTTGACTGATGGTTACGAAAGCTGGCATCCTCTCATTATCAGGCTATTAGATTTAGAAATATTTGACTTTGTTAATATTTAATTATCAATTCTAAAACTTATCTTTGCCGCTCTAAAAAAATAAAAATACCAAATGAGAGCCCTGGTTAGCATTTTTGCTGCTTTATTGATTGTTATTTCTCTCTATCAGCTGTCTTTTACATGGTTTGTGAATAAGCATGAATCAGCCATGCAGGATAAGGCAAAACGTTACGTAAATAATTTATATACAACTGCGGAAAGAAAATATCCCGGAGATAAAGAAGCTCAGGCAGCTTATCAGGATACGCTTGATGAGATCTATAAAGGAAGACTAAAAAAATTACTCGACAGTACAAAAGATACAAAGATCACCTGGTGGGGGTCCAGTTACCAGAAATCAAAAGAAAGTGAATTATTACTAGGCCTCGATTTGCAGGGAGGTATCAGCGTTACACTGGATATTGCCCTGGATGGATTGATCAAGGGATTATCAAATAATCCGCGCGATCCGATTTTATTAAAATCCATCGCGCTGGCTCAACAAAAAAAATTAACGAGCGGTGGTGCAAATTTCATTGACCTCTTTGCACAATCTTTTAAAGAAATAAATCCATCTGGAAGTCTTGCGCCTCTTTTTGCCAATAGCAATCGCAATAAATTAAAATTTGAATCTTCCGACGCCAGCGTGATCAGCTATTTAAAAGAACAGGCTTCAGCAGGCATGAAACAAACCTTCCAGGTGCTGAATAAACGAATCGATAAATTCGGAGTTGCACAACCGAGTATTAACCTGGATGAAAATAAAAATATTATTACCGTTGAACTCGCCGGCGCTACTGACCCCGACAGAGTCAGGAATTATTTACAATCTACCGCCAATCTTCAGTTCTGGGAAGTATATAATATCGGGCAACTCCAGGCCTCATTGCAAAATGCCGACAAAGTTTTGCAGGATTATCTGAATGGAATAAAGGATACTGCTTCTATTGATTCTACAAAAAAAGATACAACCCGGAGTGCATTGAATCAATATCCGCTTAGAATTCTGAGATTGATTCAACCCACCCAGGATGCAAAAGGACAGATCAGGTATTCAGCGCCGATTGCTCAGCCTTTATTAAAAGATACTTCCACTATCAATACTTATCTTAACAATCCTATTGTTCGTAACCAGTTCCCTTCCGATGTTAAATTCTTATGGGGCAAACAGCAAAGGGATGAAAATGATAAACCAGTCAATTATCTGGAATTGTATGCTATCAAGACGGTGCCCAACAGCGATCATGCAAAAATCGAGGGAGATGTGGTAACAGATGCACGCCAGGATTATGATCCTGTTACCGGTGGTGTGGTTGTCGAAATGAGTATGAACAAACATGGAGCAGATATCTGGGCGAAGATGACCACGGATAATGTAGGTAACCCGATTGCTATCGTGCTTGATGATATCGTGTATTCGGCACCGTATGTAAACGGGCCTATCACTGGTGGAAATTCGCAAATCACTATGGGCAGCGGAAAAAGTTCATCGGTGGAAGAAGCGCAGGACCTTGCGAATATTCTCAAATCAGGTAAATTGAATGCTCCTGCTAAAATTGTTCAGGAACAGGTTGTAGGTCCGACCCTGGGTAAAGAGGCTGTACATGGAGGTGCGATGGCATTCCTGATTTCTTTCCTTGTGATCTTTACGCTTATGCTGGTTTATTACAATACCGCAGGATGGGTAGCAAATATTGCTTTGATTCTAAACCTTCTTTTCACCATTGGGGTGTTGAGCGCACTGCATGCAACACTAACGGCGCCGGGTATCGCCGGATTGGTATTAACGATTGGTATGGCCGTGGACACCAACGTAATTATTTTTGAACGCATCAAGGAAGAATTGACAAGGGGCAAAAGCTACCAGTTAGCAGTAAGTGATGGTTATAAACGCTCGCTCGCGCCGGTATTGGATGCGCACGTCACTACATTCCTGACAGCAGCTATATTGGCTTATTTCGGACTCGGTCCGGTATTAGGTTTCGCTACTACGCAAATGCTGGGTATTACACTCTCCTTATTTTGCGGTATCCTGGTATCAAGGCTGATTACAGATTTCTATACCAATAAAAATCGTCACTTTAAATATTTCACTTCCATTTCGCGTCGTGTCTTCAAGCACGCGAGCTTTAAATTCATTGAATACAGAAAAGTCGCTTACGGTATTTCTGTTGTTGTGCTCATATTGGGAGTATCTTCCTTCTTCCATGGCTTCAAAAAAGGAGTTGAATTCCTCGGAGGACGCAGTTACATTGTCAAATTTACAAAGACAGTACGCGAGCAATCAGTAAAAGATGAATTGCATAAAGTTTTTAATAAATATCCTGAAGTAAAAACTTATGGATCCCCACAGGAACTGGAAATCACTACAGATTTTCTCGTTGAACAAACCGGACAGGTGGCAGATTCTATTGTGATCAATAAGCTGTATGATGGATTAAAAACTTTCCTGCCAGCGACAGCAACGCAGCAGGAGTTTACCAAAACCAATAAATATATTCAGCAATCAAAGAAAGTCACTGCTTCTATTTCAGATGATCTGAAAGCAGGCGCTTTCAAAGCAACTATTTTTGCTTTGATCGTGATCTTCCTTTATATATTCATCCGGTTCCGCGACTGGAGATATTCATTGGGTACCATCATCGCCTTACTGCATGACGTATTCGTAATATTAGCTGTCTTTTCATTCCTTCAGAATGCAGTTCCATTCCCGATGGAAATAGATCAGCATTTTATTGCAGCCATCCTGACCGTGATTGGTTTTTCAATGAATGATACGGTTATTGTGTTTGACAGGATACGCGAAGACAGCAGGATCATGAAAGGTGCGACCAAGTCTGAAATAATTAATAAAGCTGTGAATGATACACTGAGTCGTACGATTATGACATCATTGACGGTTTTTCTCACGATACTGATCCTTTTCCTGGTAGGAAGTGAAGTAACCAGGGGTTTTGCATTTGCGATGCTGATTGGTGTCATCACGGGAACCTATTCTTCCATTTTCGTTGCTGCTCCTGTACTGGTTGACCTTGCAAAAAGCAAACCTCTTGGAAAAGCAGATACTGTTGTAACCAGTCCTTCACAGAAAAACAAAGCGGTATTGTCTAAATAAGACTTTTCCAAAGTTTAAAACTTTGGAAAAGTTTCATATAAAAAGACCGGTTGAAATTCAACCGGTCTTTTTTATGTTCTGGGAACAAATTTTAATGATGTGGATGCGGGTGGTGTTTCTTATGATGCGGGTGATGATGATAGTGCTTTTTTACAGGGTGCTTTTTGGGAGCATTGGCTGCCATGGCAAATCCTCCAACTACAAATAATAACAGCAGAGATAATAGATACTTTTTCATACTTATGGATTTATGTTTTAAAAATAAGATTGCTTTAAATTAATAATTATTTTTCGTCCATTATAACGGTCGGGGTATATCCGAAGTTGTATTATTCCTAAATTTTACAAAATTGCCACAAAGACAGGAAAACCCTTAGTTCCCGACTTTGTGGCAATTACTAATTGTGCGAGCAGCCTGATCTTCAAAGCATTACTTGGAAGGCGTTTTATTTTCTTTATATCTCTTATCCGGAGTTCCATCCTTCTTCACATGAGTGGTCGTTGTCTGAGCTTTTGCAGCATCTTTATTTGCTTTATAGCGCATATCAGCAGTTCCGTCCTTCTTAGTTGGTCCTGCAGCAGTTGTAGTTGTTTTAGCTGTCGTGGCAGTGGTTTTCGCCGCAGTTCCCGTTTTTTTTGTTGTACTCGCTGGAGTTGTTTGAGCAATTGTGAAGCCGGCAAATGCAAACATCAGGCTGGCAACGAGGATGATTTTTTTCATAATAACTATATTTTTAACAAAATTAGACCAGAATCCTATTCAAGGCCTTAACCACTTGTTAACAAGTGGTGAATGGTGAAACGTCAAAGGTGAAACGTAATTGATTTAATACCAAAACAGCAAATAGATTAAAAGTATAGAATCAGATACGCATGCGCCACCTTTCACGTTTGACATTTCAACTTTCAAGTCGGATGATTCACTATTCACCACTCACCATTCCGATTTTGAATTTTCATTAACCACCACTTAACCATTTTCATAACTTACAGTATATGAAGTATAGCAATTTTGCAGTTTTAGTAGTTTTTTAATATGCGTTCCTCGACTTTAAGATGGCTTGTATTAGTTACCACAGTGCTGATTGCGCTGCTGGTAACTGTGCAATTATACTGGCTTTGGAAAGTCTATTCCTATGAAGAAAAGCAGTTCAACAATAATGTTGTAAAAAGTATCCGGGCCGTGTTTGAAGACCTTGAAATGAATGATAACCCAAAACTGAATCTTCAGCAACTGATCGACAATCCACAAACAAATTATTTTCTTTTTAAAGCAGATACAATTCCTCAAAAAGATTCCCTGACCTTTTATCTGCAACGTGAATTTTCTGATTTTGATGTTTTAACCGACGTTAAACTGGGTGCTTATAGCGCCGCCGACAAAAAATACATTTACGAAGAATATATACCCACTCCAGCAACCCGGTACAACGTACAAACTGTAAGTGATCTTCCCATTATTGCGGAGAATTTTGATCATATCCTCATTTATTTTCCACACAGGTATAAATACATATTGAGTGAAATGAATTTCTGGATTATCAGCAGTGTGGTACTTTTTCTGGCTTTGCTGGGGCTGGCAGTCAGCCTCTTTTATTTTTACAGGCAGAAATTTTTGGCGGAAATACAAAAGGATTTTGTAAATAATTTTACACATGAATTCAAAACACCATTAGCAGTGATGAAAATAGCAGGCGATGTTTTGGCGCAGGAAAATATCTTATATCAGCCTGAACGCATGAGAAGATATGCTTCCATCATTAATAACCAGACTGAACATTTACAAGGCCAGGTAGAAAGGCTCCTGAAAGCATCTGCTATTGAAAATAGAAGGCTGCCTATCGAAAAAGAAACCATCAATCCATATCAACTGATCGAACAGGCGCTCAATAAAGTCCAGCCTCTTGTTGAAGAAAAAAATGCAAGGGTCGAATTAAAAGTAGAAGACGAGAAGGCACAAATAGTAGCTGACGAGGCTCATTTGGAATTAGCCGTGGTAAACCTCCTGGAGAATGCACTCAAATATTCTGATGATCCGCATATTGTTGTTGAAACCGGGAAATATGAATCGGATTTTTTTATCTCGGTAAAAGACAATGGTATCGGCATAGAAAAAAAATATTTAAAAAATATTTTCAAAAAATTTTACAGGGTTCCAACGGGAAATGTACATAATGTAAAAGGTTTTGGAATGGGCTTAAATTTTGTAAAACGCATTATTGACGCTCACGACGGAAAGATAAAAGTGAATAGCCTGCCCGGCATTGGAACAGAATTCAGATTACTCATCCCATACAATTAAAGATCCATGCAAAACCAAAAACCAAGAGTATTGCTGGCAGAAGATGATCTTTCATTAGGATATGTTATAAAAGACAACCTTGCAGACGCCGGGTATGAAGTCATATTATGTCCCGATGGTCAGGCAGCGATCGACAAATTCGGGAAAGATGAATTTGATATCTGCCTGCTTGACATCATGATGCCCAATAAAGACGGGTTCGCAGTCGCCAAAAAAATCCGTCAGCAAAGCGATATGATACCCATTCTTTTTCTCACGGCAAAATCACTGGAAGAAGATAAGATCAAAGGATTTGAAGCAGGCGCCGACGATTATATCACAAAACCATTCAGCATGCAGGAATTATTGATGCGCATGGAAGTCTTTATGAGAAGAACAAGGAAAATGTATTCTGAGAAATCGGTGTCGTTCACAATCGGCAAGCTTCAGTTTTCATACACCGATCTGAAATTATCTATTGGCAAGAGTATTTTCAACCTGACTCAAAAAGAAGCCGACCTGCTGAAATTTCTATGTGAGCATCCCAATTGCATTTTAAAAAGAGAAGAAGTTTTGCTCAATGTCTGGGGCAAAGACGATTATTTTTTAGGAAGGAGCATGGACGTTTTTATTACAAAGCTCAGAAAGTATTTTAAGATTGATCCTGCTGTGAACCTCGAAACGATCCATGGTGTTGGATTTCGCTTCAATGCAATGGTTGATCATTATTCATAGACAGACCGTGATACTGCCTAAAATATGACAACTTTACACAATAAATTTGCCATCAATCTGTTATGATTCCCTTTCGGCAAAGCAGTCAACGAGATTTAACTGCTGATTAACCCGGTTTAAATGACTTATTAAAAAAGCAAACAATAATTTCGCAATCCAAATTTTACTGAATTTCCACCAGATGAAAGATCCCTGCAAATACAATAATTACCGATTGATCCTCTCCTTTCCATTAAAAATTACTTCTATCAACAGACCTAACGATATTACCTATGCAAAAAAGAATTAGTCTCTTATTTTTTGGGTGTTTATTTTGTTGTTCTGTGATGAATGCTCAGGTGATGCCCGATACCCTTCATATTAATCTCGACAGTGCCGAAGCCATCTTTCTAAGACAAAATTTTGCTTTACTTGCCCAGAAATACAATATCGATGCGCAGAAAGCACAAATTATTCAGGCCCGGTTGTACAGTAATCCGAACCTTGCTTTCGCTTTCAGTCTATACAATCCTCAAACAAAAACATTTTTTCCTACCGGTAGCGGCGAGACAGGCGGGAACTTTGCAGCACAGCTCTCGCAATTAATTTATTTAGCAGGTAAACGCAATAAGCAGATAAAAATAGCTGAAGAAAATGCAAAGCTCGCGGAATACCAGTTTTATGATCTGATCAGGACTTTAAAATATACTTTAAGGACGGATTTTTTTAATATTTATTACCTGATGCATTCGGCAACCGCTTATGATGAAGAGATCAACTCATTGCAAGAAGTAGTGACTGCTTTTAATGAACAGCAGGGAAAAGGATATATCGCCGAAAAGGAAGTGGTCCGTGTGAAAGGGCAATTATATAGTCTGCAAGCCGAATACAACGATCTCGTCAATCAGATCAATGATATTGAAAGCGAATTAAGATTAGTATTGCAGGTCAAAAATTCATTTATTGATCCCATTGTAGATTCAAATGCTATTGCAGCACTCAACCCATCTAAATATGCTTTGCCCACCCTCATCGATTCTGCGTATAAAAACCGTACTGATCTGATGATCGCCCGATCAAATACCGAAGTGAGCAAGTTGAATTATAATTATCAAAAATCGCTGGCCGTTCCTGATCTCACATTAGCTCTTGCATATGATCAGCAAGGCAGCTATGTTAACAATTTCAATTCCATCGGTGCAGCCATCGACCTGCCATTCTTCAACAGAAACCAGGGAAATATCAAATCCGCAAAAGCTTTCATTGAATACAGTAACGCTTCGCAAAAAAGTACTGAGGCTACGGTAGAAGAAAATGTATACCGGGCTCTGCAAAAAGCATATGCCAATGATAAATTGTACAAGAATATAGATACAAAATTTCTGAATGATTTCAACCGCCTTTTACACGAAGTGCTGTTGAACTATCAGAAAAGAAATCTGACTCTTTTGGATTTTCTTGATTTTTATGCTTCCTATAAGCAAAATATCCTGCAGGCAAATGCGGTCGGATATAACCGGGTGAGCGCTTTTGAAGATTTGAATTTTTATACCGGCACGAATTTCTTTAATAACTAAAAAAATTAAGATGATATATAAATACATTCAATACGGTGTAAAAAAAATACTTCTTCTGCTCACATTGGGTTGTTTTATTGTTGAAAGTTGCCAGACAACAAACAGCAAGAATGTTGATGACAAGCCAAAATATATTCTCCCGGATTCATTACTGAAGACAATAGAAATAGATAGTGTATGTAATTCAAAAGTGGTCAATTCGATTACACTCACCGGCAAGGTGGATTTTAATGAAGACAATGTTATTAAAATTTATCCTCCGATCAGCGGAGTAGTCCAGGATGTAAAAGTAATATTAGGTGATTATGTAAAAAGCGGACAGATTCTCGCAGTTGTGAGAAGTGCTGAAATGGCCGGTTATAGCAATGATTTAATTACGGCCGAAACAAATCTGCAGGTCGCAAAAAAAACACTGGATGCAACCAACGATATGTACAAAAGCGGACTGGCTTCACAGCGGGATCAATTGGCTGCAGAAGCCGGCTATAACCAGGCAGAAGCAGCCCTGGAAAAAGCAAAGCGGGTGCTCGAGGTCAATGGCGGAAATAAAAATGGAGAATATCTTGCAAAAACTCCCATCAATGGTTTTATCGTTGAGAAATTTGTCAATAATAATATGATCATTCGTCCTGATAATGCGACTGGCCTTTTTACAATTTCAGATTTAAAAAATGTGTGGATTATTGCGAATGTATATGAATCGAATATCCCGTACATAAAAGCAGGAGACAGCGTGAATGTAACCACGCTTTCTTATCCGAATAAAATTTTTAAAGGAAAAGTTGATAAAATCATGAATGTACTGGATCCCACGAATAAGGTGATGAAGGTTCGCATCGTCCTGTCCAATCCGGGTTACCTTTTAAAACCGGAAATGTTTGCTAACGTAACAGTGAATTCAACTGAGAACAAAAGAATGCTCAGCATACCAGCAAAAGCATTGATTTTTGATCATAGCCAGTATTATGTACTCGTTTACAAAACTCCTTCTGATATTTCTATAAGACCGGTACAGGTGCCCAATATCGTCGGTGACAGGGCTTATATTTCCGATGGAGTTTCCGAAGGCGAAAGAATTATTGCGACACAATCATTATTAATCTATCAGGAATTAAATAGCTAGACCGCAAACTCATTGTCTGATGAACAAGCTCCTTAAAAACATACTGGCTTTTTCTCTAAAAAATAAATATTTCATTTTTTTCGCTACCGGCATCCTGGTGGTATACGGCATCATTACTTTTAATAATATGCCTATCGAGGCATTCCCCGATGTAACAAATACAGAAATAACGATAATTACACAGTGGCCGGGAAGAAGCGCTGAAGAAGTTGAGAAATTTGTCACCATCCCGATCGAAATTGAATTAAATCCGGTCCAGAGAAAAACCAGTCTGCGTTCAACCAGCATCTTCGGCCTCTCTGTTGTCAAACTTATTTTTGAAGACGGAGTGCATGATATTGATGCACGGATGCAGGTGAATAATCTTCTCGCCAATGTAACTCTTCCTGAAAATATCAATCCCCAGGTTCAGCCACCAACAGGACCTACAGGTGAAATTTTCCGATATACACTGGAGAGTTCATTTCGTGATCCGAGAGAATTAAAAACAATTCAGGACTGGACGGTCGACAGAGAATTGAGATCTGTTCCGGGAGTAGCAGATGTAGTAAGTTTTGGTGGTATGGTGAAAACTTATGAAATCGGTGTGAATCCTCAAAAACTCGCCGATCTTGGCATCACACCGCTGGATGTATTCAATGCAGTCGCAAAAAGTAATATCAATATCGGAGGAGATGTGATTAAAAAGAACTCGCAGGCGTATATAGTCCGCGGAATTGGCTTATTGAACGATATCAATGAAATCAGGAATATCATTGTTACTAATATCAATGGAATTCCGGTGCTTGTAAAAGATGTGGCTGATGTACAGATTTCCAATCTTCCCCGATTGGGTGAGGTAGGCAGAACGGATGCGATTGACAGTACTGGTTCAAGGAAACTGGTCAACAAAAGAGATGCAGTTGAAGCCATTGTCTTAATGCGCAAAGGAGAAAATCCAAACCAGGTTATCAATGCACTCAAACAAAAAATAAATAAATTAAATGATCGCGTACTTCCTCCCGATACAAGAATTATTCCTTTCTATAATCGCGAAGACCTGATTCATTATGCCACACATACAGTGATGCATAACCTTGTGGAAGGTATCCTGCTTGTAACCCTGATCGTTTCCTTATTTATGTTCAACTGGAGAACGACATTGATTGTTTCAATGATTATTCCATTATCACTCCTGTTTGCATTTATCTGTCTCCATCTGATGGGGATGTCGGCTAACCTGCTTTCACTCGGTGCGATCGATTTTGGGATCATTATTGACGGTGCGGTTGTCATGGTAGAAGGTCTTTTCGTGTTGCTGGATCATAAGGCCAAGGAAATAGGAATGGAAAGATTCAATAAGCTGGCCAAAATGGGGATGATCAAAAAAAAAGGTGCTGAACTGGCCAAAGCTATTTTCTTTTCTAAAGTAATTATCATCACTGCATTGCTTCCCATTTTTTCATTTCAGAAAGTGGAAGGAAAAATGTTTTCTCCACTCGCATACACTTTGGGTTTTGCATTGCTGGGTGCATTGATTTTTACATTGACCCTTGTACCCGTACTTGTAAATACGCTGCTCAGAAAAAATGTGAGGGAAAAGCATAATCCCTTTGTTCAGTTTTGTACGTCCAGAATCATGCGGGGATATCGTTTTGTTTTCCGCAACAAAAAATCTTCATTGCTGGTAGCTGCTATGGTGATTGTTGTCGGTTTGTATTCATTTAAATTTCTGGGTTCTGAATTCCTCCCGGAATTAAATGAAGGTTCGATTTGGGTGCGCGCAACAATGCCATATAGCATTTCATTGGATAAATCTGTACAGATTGCCGAACAGATGAGAGGTATCATGATGGGCTTCCCTCAGGTGAAAAGAGTTTTGTCGCAAACAGGACGTCCTGATGATGGGACTGATGTGACAGGTTTTTACAATAATGAATTCAATGTATCGCTATATCCCGAAGATGAATGGAAACCAAAAATTACTAAGGATGAACTGATAGAAGACATGCGAAAGAAATTATCAGTGATTCCCGGAGCTGATCTGAATTTCTCCCAGCCGATTATGGATAATGTGGAAGAAGCCGTATCTGGTGTGAAAGGATCTATTTGCGTAAAAATCTTTGGAGATTCTTTGGATTATATGGAAGCAAAATCAGACGAAGTAGAAAATATTTTAAAAACAGTCCGTGGTATTGAAGACCTGGGAGTCATTAAAAATATTGGGCAACCTGAATTGGATATCGACCTGGATCAAAGTCGTATGGCGCTCTATGGCGTTTCAACTGCAGATGCAAATGCCGTGATTGAAATGGCAATTGGTGGTAAAGCTGCAACACAATTGTATGAAGACTTCAAAAAATTCGATATCCGCATTCGCTTTCCCGAAGAATTTCGTGCTTCCGATTTAGATATCGGCAACCTGCTCGTGCCTACACAAAGCGGATCAAAAGTGCCCATCAGAGAAATTGCAAACATCAGGCAAAAAACAGGACCATGCCTGATCTTCAGAGACGATAACGAACGTTATTCGGCGATAAAATTTTCTGTGCGCGGCCGTGATATGGGTAGCACGATTGCTGAAGCTCAGGAAAAAGTAGATGCAAAAGTGAGACTGAAAAAAGGATATATTATGGTGTGGCAGGGAGATTTCGAAAACCAGCAGCGCGCATCCAAGAGACTTGCCGAAGTCGTTCCCATCAGCCTTTTATTGATTTTCTTATTGCTCTTTATCATGTTCGGTAATCTGAAAGATGCAGGACTGGTATTCCTGAACGTTCCATTCGCGGTAGTCGGCGGCATATTCGCTTTATTAATTACAGGAACCAATTTCAGTATTTCGGCAGGAATTGGATTTATCGCATTATTCGGGATATGTATCCTGGAAGGAGTCCTGTTGATATCCGCATTCAAACAGAACCTGGAAAGAATCAAAGGAGAAAATCCTTTGTATACTGCTGTCAAAAGAGGTGTCAATTCATTGATACGGCCTGTATTGATGACAGCACTGATGGCTACAATCGGTTTACTCCCTGCAGCACTATCAATGGGAATCGGTTCAGAAAGTTCACGTCCATTAGCAAGAGTTGTAATCGGAGGATTGATATGTGCCACAATATTTTCATTGCTGATTTTCCCGGTTGTATTCTTCCTTGCTTATAGAAAAGTTGATACCAAGCACCAGGGTGAAAATGATGAAAGGGCTTAGGAATTTCGAGTTTTCAGTCTGCAGTTTTGAGTTTATAGTTTTAATAAATTTATTGATGAATATTTTAAACTCAAAACTCGAAATTAAAAACTCGAAACTGATTTATACTGCAAAAGAAGTTCCGCATCCGCAGGTTTTGGATGCATTGGGATTTTTAAAAGTGAAGCCACGTGCATTCAATCCATTTTCCCAGTCAATCTGCATTCCTGACAAATAAATACCATGGGCTTTATTCATGATAAATGGTAAGCCATCAAATTCATAAGAATCATCGTTCTCTAGCATTTGATCAAATCCAAGAATATAAGACAGTCCGGAACAACCTCCTCCTTTGACGCCCACTCTCAGCAAAGAGGAACTATCAAATCCTTCTTGCGCCATCAGTCTTTTGATTTCATTGACTGCCTGCTCTGTGAAAGTGACCGGGGATGATATTAAAGCTTCCATGCCTGCAAAAGTACAAACAAAAGGCCAAGGGGCAAAGGTCAATGGCCAAAGGATATTAAGGGCTCAATTGTATTGTAAAAGATGAAGGATTTCACTTCATGCTCTAACATTTACTGTTTCACATTTGACAATCTACACTTTGACCCTTGCCCCTTGGCCTTTGTCCTTTCCTCATATTCCTTACATTTGTTTTTATTAAAACACTATTATGGGATCAGTTTCACAAAGTGAATTATATTGGGCTATAGCAATTGCAGTAGTACTTGCGGGCAGCCTTGCATTCCTGTTCTGGAAGCAAAGAAAAGAAGCCAAGCAATTGCAGAAAGAAAATGGAAATAAAAAAAGCAGCGTCAATATCGCACAACTGCAATTGCAGGCTTATGAAAGATTAATATTACTCGCTGACAGAATCGCCCTTCCCAATCTCATAAACAGGATCAACCAACCCGGATTGAGTGCAAAAGAAATGCAATTATTATTGACTCAGACCATCAAACAGGAATTCGAACATAATATCACACAGCAAATGTATGTTTCACCGCAAGCCTGGGATGCGATCCGCAATTTCAAAGAACAAAATATGCTGGTTATTAATCAGGTTTCTTCCTTTTTACCAGAAGGCGCTACAGGACATGATTTAAACAAAAGCCTGTTGGAACTGCTCATGCAGAATCCAAAAGCATCTTTACAGGAAGTTGTCACTGATGCCCTGAGTTTTGAAGCAAAAAAAATAATGAAATAGAATTATGATTATTTGGTGAGATTGCGGATACTCTGAGAGAAGTGTTGGAGAATATACAGCATGGATCGGTTTGATGGTTCTTTGTTTCTTTCTACTCAATTTTCCGATGGTTTTTTGAAGTTGTTGCAACCAGAAATATTTTGAACCGCTGTATTCATAACAGATGAGAGACGATATAGAAAAGCAATTCATAAAAAACTATGTTTTTAAGCAAGGTTTTCCAGCATATCTTTTGTTATTTTTTCAAGATTGAATTCATTTTTCCATCCCCAGTCAGAACGAGCTACGCTGTCATCGATGCTCTGCGGCCAGCTGTCAGCAATGGCCTGTCGGTAATCGGGTTGATAGCTGACCTGGAATTCAGGAATATATTTTTTAATTTCAGCGCTAATTTCGCCCGGCGAAAAGCTGATGCCCGATATGTTGTAAGAAGTTCTGACCGAAATTTTATCTGCAGGGGCTTCCATTAATTCGATAGTAGCCCTGATCGCATCAGGCATATACATCATCGGCATATAGGTATCTTCCTTTAAAAAGCATTTATATTTTTTATGTTCGATCGCCTCATAAAAAATTTCCACCGCATAATCTGTAGTTCCCCCGCCGGGAGCAGATTTATAACTAATCAATCCCGGATACCGGACGCTCCTCACATCCACACCGAAACGACGATGAAAATAATTACACCAGAATTCGCCGGCATATTTACTGATCCCATAAACCGTGATCGGTTCGATAATAGTTTGCTGCGGACAATTTTGTTTGGGTGAAGTAGGGCCAAAAACAGCAATGCTGCTGGGCCAGTATACTTTTTGTAATTTCTCTTCGCGCGCAATGTCTAATACATTTAAAAGCCCCTGCATATTCAGGTGCCAGGCCAGTCCGGG
>Ga0335085_10008432_pt1 | contig 15725 bp, 12 predicted proteins | sample Lox_Sample_45_FD_206712 | JGI IMG/M metagenome (GOLD analysis project Ga0335085, IMG submission 206712) | Soil microbial communities from Loxahatchee National Wildlife Refuge, Florida, United States - Lox_Sample_4.5 | ecosystem: Environmental > Terrestrial > Soil > Wetlands | place: USA...
AACCGTGCTGGGCCAGCGCGGCGGCCAGGTTGACCGCCGTGGTGGTCTTGCCCACGCCACCCTTCTGGTTCGCGATCGTGATTACCCGGCAGGCGGCCGGCCGGGGCCAGGCCCGCTCCCGGGCACTGCCCGCTCCCGGGGCACGGGCCGGATCCACACCGGGCGGGCCATCTGATTGGCGCGCCGCGGGAACCACCATCTCCGGGTAGCCGCCGCCTACGGCGACGTTCCCCGCCATGCTGCTGCCCTCACTCACCACGTCTCCCTGCTCGCCAGTGTCCCGAGCGGCCGGTCCCCGGCGCCGTCCCATATCCCCCCCGATTCCGTTGGCATGCGCACCGTCTTCCGGCGATGCGGGCCATCCCGTGTCGTCCGGGATCGCCGCCGACGGTGGCTGGACCGCTGGCCCGGCCGGCGCTTCGTCCACAGCCGGTCCGGCCCCGTCTACTGGCCAGCCGAGACCGGGTGCGGGCTCTGCGGGCTGGCCTGACCGGGCCGGCTGCGGCGCGCCGGCGCCCGCCGCGGCTTCGTCGGGCCAACCCAGGCCGCCTGCGGAAGCCATCGCCGCGCTCCTCCCTGCTCCACGCAGTCCGGTCCGCTAGCGGCCAGCGATCAGCCGCACGACTGTCGCAGCGCGATCGACCTTACCGTCCCCGGCCCGCACTACGGCCACCTCTCGCATACCCAGCCGGCGGAGCACCGGCCTGGCCTCGGCGACCTCCTGGTCCGCGGTCGCTCCCTTGATAGCTAGTATCAGTCCGCCGGGCCGCACCAGGCCCGCCGCCAGGCCGGCCAGCCGGTCCAGTGGCGCCACCGCGCGGGCCGTCACCACGTCCGCTTGCAGCTGGCCAGCCACTTCCTCGGCCGTGGCCCGCAGGACCCGGGTGCTGCCCAGGTTCAGTCCGGCTACGCACTGGGTGAGGAACTTCGCCCGGCGCTCCATCCGCTCCAGCAAGGTCACCTGGACCTCCGGCATGAGCAGCGCCAGCACGATGCCCGGGAGCCCGGCGCCGGAGCCCAGGTCCACCAGGGTGGCCGGGCTGGGCACCAGATCGGTGAGGGCGGCGCAGTTCAGCACGTGCCGGGTCCACAGCCGGGGCACCTCGCGGGGGCCCAGCAATCCCCAGTCCACCCCGGGCCCGGCCAGCATCCGCACGTATTGCTCGGCGGCGGGCAGCGCGGCCCCGAACACCGTGACCGCCTCGGCCGGCGTAGGCGGCACCCCGGCGGCAGTAACCCCGTCCATCAGCTCAGCTGACGGGGAACACGACCACCCTGCGGTTCGGCTCCTCGCCCTCGGACTCGCTGCGCAGGCCGGCGGCCGCGACCGCATCATGCACGACCTTCCGCTCGAACGGGGTCATGGCCTCGAGACGCCGTGGCACCCCGCTGGCCCGGACCTCGTCCGCGGCGTCCGTGCCCAGCTCGGTCAGCTCGGTCCGCCGCTGGGCCCGGTAGCCGCCCACATCGAGCATGATCCGGGTGCGGTTGCCGGTCTGCCGGTGCACGGCCAGCCGGGTCAGCTCCTGCAGCGCCTCGAGGACCTCGCCGCGCGGGCCGATGAGCTCGTCCAGCGTCGCGCCGACCACAGAGACCAGGGCGCGGTCGCCCTCCACATCCATGTCGATGTCGCCATCGAGGTCGGCCACGTCGAGCAGGCCTTCCACGTAGTCGGCGGCGATCTCGCTCTCCTGCTCCAGGTCGGCCAGGTTCACCGCGGGCTCGGCCGGGGCCTCGTCTTCCGCCTCACCGTCGGCCGCGGCTTCGTCCACGGCCTCGTCGGCCCCGTCCACGAGCCCGTCAGCGTCGTGATCCGGACCCTGGTCTACCCGGGCAGCATCGTCCGCTTCGTCCCCCGCCAATGCCTGGCCTGCGATATCACCGCTGGTAACGGTGCCCGCATTGTCCGCTTGGCTCACGACCGGGTCCCTCCTCGTTCCGGGTCGGTGCATCCTGGCACGGGACGTGCTCGGATCTCGCCGGCCTACGCTCTAACGCTTGCCCGAACGCCGGCTGCGTGACTGGCGGGCCGGCTGCCGCCTGACGATCTTAGTCTCGGGCTGGGCCTCTGGAGCCGGCTCCGGCTCGGCCTTGCTGCCCTTCACGAACCGGAGCAGGCCACCGCCGCCGCTACTGCCGTTCGGGCCAGATTCCTTGGCCGTGCCCGGCCCGGACGCCGCTCTCGCTGGCTTCGCTGGCTTGGCTGGCGCTGGCTTGGGCGCTGGCTTGGCCGACCCGCTGGACGGCTGCTTGGCGGCGGGCTTGCGCAGCTGGTTGATCGGCTGTTTGGCCGCCTGCCCAGACGGCGACGAGGCCCGCGTCTTGGGCGACTGGCCACCAGTTGGCGTTCGGCTGGATGATCCGGTATTGGACTGGCCGGAAGCGGCCGGCGCGGCCTTAGCCGAGGCCCCGCCCTTGGCCTGCTGCTGACGCGCGGCAGCCCGCCCGGAAGCGGTCACGCTGCTGCCGGTCTTGGCCGCGGGCGCGGCGCCGGACTGCTTGCCCCCCGCCCCGGCCGCGGCGCCGGCCGGGGCCGGCGGCGGGAACCGCTTGAACAGCACGTACTGCTGGCCGAGCGTCCACAGGTTGGTGGTGACCCAGTACATGACCAGGCCGTACTGCCAGTACAGGCCGGACAGCGCGAACACCGGCACGATGTACTGCATCATCTTCTGCGACGACGCCATCGGGTTGTCCGGGTCCATCTGCGGGGTCATCCCGCGCTTCATGCTCTGCCGCACGGTCATGAACGTGGTGGTGGCACTGACCACCACGGTGAGCAGGATGACGATGCGCTGCTCGGTGCCGAGCGGGAAGAACGTGGGCGGGAACAGCTTGGACAGCAGCCGGTCGGCCACGGTCACCCCGAAGATGTGCGCGTTCTGCGCGCTGTGCACCACGGCCGGGGTGAGGCCGTACTTGGGTTCGTCCAGCGCGATCGCGCGGAGCACGCCGAACAGCGCGAAGAACACCGGGAGCTGGGCCACCACCGGGAGGCACCCGGCCAGCGGGTTGGCCCCGTTCTCCCGGTACAGCTTCATCGTTTCTTCGTTGAGCTTCTGCTTGTCGCCCTTGTATTTCTTCTTCAGCTCGGCGACCTGCGGGGCCAGCGCGGTCATCTTCCTGGTCGCGTGCATCTGCTTGATGAACAGCGGCACCATGATCAGCCGCATGAGGATCACCAGGAAGATGATCGCCAGAGCCCAGGCCCAGCCGCTGGACGGGCCGAAGATCGCGCCGAACAGCGAGTGCAGGCGCATGATCACCCAGGCGACCGCTTCGTAGAGCGGATCAAGCAGCGGGATACTCACGAACTAGCTCCTTGCGATGGGGGCGACAGCCTGCCTCGCCGTGGCGGTACCGGGTCGTAACCGCCAGGGTGGAACGGATGACAGCGGCCGATCCGGCAAACCGCCAGCCAGGCGCCGCGCAGGGCGCCGTGCTCGCGCACCGCCTCCAGCGCGTAGGCGCTGCAGGACGGGGCGAACCGGCACCGGGCGCCCAGCAGTGGGCTGATGAACCGGCGGTACCCGCCGATCAGCCCGAGCAGGACCGACGCGGCCGGCGACGGTGCCCGCCGCCCGGCTACGCTCATCCTGTCTGAGCTGGTCATCGGCTCAGTGCCCCCGCCTGCCGCCGGAGCAACGTATCGATCACCAAGTCGAGTTCGGCGGCGAGTTCCGACTGGCGCGCGGTCGCGGCCCGCGGATTCGCGCGGACCACAAGAAGGCTACCTGCCGGCAGCGAGTTGAACCGACTTCGGACCAGTTCGCGCAGCCGCCTGCGCACCTTGTTCCGTACCACCGCGCCGCCCACCGCGCGGCTGACCACGAAGCCCACCCGGGGCGGGGCAGTGCCCGGCTCGATCAGCAGGTGCCCGGTCAGCAGCGTGCGGCCGGTCCGGCTGCCACCCCGGATGGCGGCGGAGAAATCGTCGCGCCGCCGGATCCGGGCCGCTGCGGGAAGCAAGGCTGACCTCGCGTCGGCCCGGGCTGATCAGACACTGATCCGCGCGCGGCCCTTACGCCGCCGCGCGGCCAGGACGGCGCGGCCAGCCCGGGTCCGCATGCGCAGCCGGAACCCGTGCGTCTTGGCACGCCGTCGGTTGTTCGGCTGAAACGTACGCTTACTCACGAGAACTCCAGGTACCGGTCTGGGCTTGGCTGCGCTCGCTCAACTGCACAGAGACGCTCAACTGCACAGAGACGGGGCGAGCGATAAGCACGCATGCGGGCGTGACCACTGCACGAGTGGCTAGGTCTGTTCACGTTACGCGCACCGCCGGGCACGGTCAAACCAGGGGTCACCCGGAACCGACGTTTGCGCAGCGCCGGCCGGCCGAGGAGCCTAGGCTGTGGAAAACTAATCCGGCAGGGGGAAGCCGGCACGCGGGAGACCGCCCCTTCGGGGAGCGCCAGATTCCGCGCGATCCGTGCACACCGCGATATCCGGCGTGCACAAGCTGTGGACAAAGCTGTTGATCAGATGTGGGGGGCGCGAGGGGTGAACAACAAGTGAGCGAAACAGACCTCGCGGAGGTATGGGCCCGGTCGCTGGAAGAACTGGCCACCATGCAGATCGAGCCGCACCAGCGGGCGTGGCTCAAGCTGACCCGGCCGCTCGGGCTGGTGGAGAACACCGCGCTGATCGCCACGCCCAACGAGTTCGTCAAGGAACAGCTGGAGACCCGGCTGCGCGCGCTGATCACCCACGCGCTCTCCCGGGAGCTGGGCCGCAGCATCCAGCTGGCGGTGACGGTCGATCCGACCGCGATTTCGTCCGCGACCTCGTTCCCGCCCGCGGGCGGGCCGGCCGACGGGATGCCCGCGCCCGGCCAGGGTGCTGACGGCCCCGTGGTGGGTGGGCACGCGGTGGGTGGGCACGCGGACCCGCACCCGGCTGTGCCACGGCAGGCGGGCGACCCCGTTGCGGGCCACGGCCTGCCCGGCAACGGCACGCTCGGCGCCGGGCCGATCGACCCGCTCGCCGACCGGCGGCAGCACACGGGCCCGATCAACATGACGGGCCCGATCACTGGCCCGCAGCCGGTGATCGGGACGCCACGGCCGACCCAGGCCCGGCTCAACCCGAAGTACACGTTCGAGACGTTCGTGATCGGCTCCAGCAACAGGTTCGCGCACGCGGCCGCGGTGGCGGTGGCCGAGGCGCCGGCCAAGGCCTACAACCCGCTGTTCGTCTACGGCGACTCCGGGCTGGGCAAGACCCACCTGCTGCACGCGATCGGGCACTACGCGCAGAGCCTGTACCAGGGGGTGAAGGTCCGCTACGTGAGCTCGGAAGAGTTCACCAACGACTTCATCAACATGATCCGGGACGGCAAGCAGGACGGGTTCCGCCGCCGGTACCGGGATGTCGACGTGCTGCTCGTGGACGACATCCAGTTCCTGGAGAACAAGGAAGGCACCCAGGAGGAGTTCTTCCACACCTTCAACACGCTGCACAACGCCAGCAAGCAGATCGTGATCTCCAGCGACCGCGCGCCCAAGCGGCTGGTCACTCTGGAAGACCGGTTGCGGAGCCGGTTCGAGTGGGGCCTGATCACCGACGTGCAGCCGCCGGAACTGGAGACCCGGATCGCGATCCTGCGCAAGAAGGCGGTCCAGGAGGGCCTGAACGCGCCGCCCGAGGCGCTCGAGTACATCGCCTCGCGGATTTCCACCAACATCCGGGAGCTGGAAGGCGCGCTGATCCGGGTGACCGCGTTCGCCAGCCTGAACCGGCAGTCGGTGGACCTGCAACTGGCCGAGATCGTGCTCAAGGACCTGATCCCGGAAGCCCAGGGCCCGGAGATCACGGCCGCCACCATCATGGGCCAGACCGCGTCCTATTTCGGGCTGTCCATCGACGACCTGTGCGGCACTTCCCGGTCCCGGGTGCTGGTCACCGCCCGGCAGATCGCCATGTACCTGTGCCGCGAGCTGACCGACCTGTCGCTGCCCAAGATCGGCCAGCAGTTCGGCGGCCGCGACCACACCACGGTCATGCACGCGGACCGGAAGATCCGGAATCTGATGGCCGAACGCCGGTCCATCTACAACCAGGTAACCGAACTCACTAACCGAATCAAACAGCAGGCGCGGTCCGGGTGAACAAGCACAGAACAGCGTCGGCTGTAACAATGGGTACACACAGGCTGTGGAAATCCCTGTGGACAGGCTTGGGACTATCAGGGGACAACGCACCTAAAGCGGTGGGCGCCGACTCGGGTATCCGGTGGAATCGGCTGACCGCCCACAGCGCACCCACCGGAACACGGGTGTGCCACACAGCCCCTGTGGACTCACATTCGCAGTCTGAGCTGGGAATACACCCGCTATCCCCAACGTCCACCGACCCTATTGCGACTACGTTCTTGTATCTCAAAGAGAAATCAACTACGCAACAGGCAGGCCGTGGGACCGGCACACCAGGAAGCCTGCTGTGCGATACCCACTCCCGGGATACCCATCCGGTAGGCAGCTTGAAACCGGTCCGGTCGCCGGAGCGCACATTCATCAGAAGCGGAGGCAGGTTCCTGTGAAGATCCAGGTGGAACGCGACGTGCTGGCCGAGGCCGTGGCCTGGACCGCCCGGGCGCTGCCGGCCCGGCCCGCGGTCCCGGTGCTGGCGGGCATCCGGCTGCAGGCGGCCGGGGACCTGACCCTGTCCAGCTTCGACTACGACGTGTCCGCCCAGGCGACGGTGCCGGTCGCCGCGGAGGAGGAAGGCGACCTGCTGGTCTCCGGGCGACTGCTGGCCGAGATCACCCGTAGCCTGCCGGCCCGGCCGGTGGAGATCAGCTCGGATGGCGCGCGGGCCACGCTGACCTGCGGAAGCGCCACGTTCACCCTGCTCACCATGCCGTCAGAGGACTACCCGTCGCTGCCCGCGATGCCGCCGGCCGCCGGGTCCATCGGCAGCGACGCGTTCGCGTCCGCGGTCAACCAGTCGGCCACCGCGGCCGGCCGGGACGACACGCTGCCCGCGCTGACCGGCGTGCGGATCGAGATCGACGGCGAGACGCTCACCCTGGTGTCCACCGACCGCTACCGGCTGGCCGTCCGCGAGCTGCGCTGGACCCCGGCCCGGCCGGACCTGGCCGCCGCGGTGCTGGTGCCGGCCCGGGCGCTGGCCGAGACCGCGCGGGCGCTCACCGCGGGCGCCGAGGTGTCGATCGCGCTGGCCCTGCCCGGCGAGGAAGGGGCGGGCGGCGAGGGGATGATCGGCTTCGAGGGGGCCGGGCGGCGTACCACCACCCGGCTGCTCGGCGGCGACTTCCCGCGCTACCAGTCGCTGCTGCCGAACCAGGTCAACTCGGTGGCCGAGCTGACCGCCGGGCCGTTCGCCGAGGCGGTCAAGCGGGTCGCCCTGGTGGCCGAGCGCAACACCGCGGTGCGGCTGTCGTTCACCACGGGCCAGCTGGTGCTGGAGGCCGGGACCGGGGACGAGGCCCAGGCGGTCGAGGTCATCGAGGCCAGCTTCGAGGGCGACGACATCCAGATCGCGTTCAACCCGCAGTACCTGCTGGACGGGCTGAGCGCGCTGGACTCCGACGTGGCCCGGATCGCGTTCACCGAGTCGGGCAAGCCCGCGCTGATCACCGGCAAGCCGGCTACGGACGAGCAGCCCGACTACCGCTACCTGCTGATGCCGATCCGCCTCGGTTCTTAGCTAGCCTGCTCGTGTGCACCTGACCCGCCTCGCGCTCACCGACTTCCGCTGCTACGCGGCGGTGGACCTGAGCCTCGAGCCCGGGGTGAGCACGCTGATCGGGCAGAACGGGCAGGGCAAGACCAACCTGGTCGAGGCGGCGGGGTACGTGGCCACGCTGGGCAGTCACCGGGTCAGCAGCGACGCGCCGCTGGTACGGCAGGGCGCGGAACGGGCCATCCTGCGCGCCGCGATCACCTCGGCGGAGCGGGATTCGCTGGTCGAGATCGAGATCAACCCGGGCCGGGCCAACCGGGCCCGGGTCAACCGGGTCGTGGTCCCGCGGCCGCGCCAGGTGCTCGGCGTGCTGCGCACCGTGCTGTTCGCCCCTGAGGACCTGGCGCTGGTCAAGGGCGATCCGGACCAGCGCCGGCGGTACCTGGACGAGTTGCTGGTCGCGGCCGCGCCCCGGTACGCGGGGGTGCGGTCCGACTACGAGCGGGTGGTCAGGCAGCGCACCGCGCTGCTGAAGTCGGGCCGGGCCCGCCGGCTGCCCGATGGGGCGCTGGAGACCTGGGATGAGCACCTGGTCCGCACCGGGGTGGAGCTGCTGGCCGGGCGGCTGGGGCTGACCGGGACGCTGCGCCCGCTGGTGGCCAAGGCCTACGCGGCGGTGTCCGGCGAGGACGGTGCGGCCGGGATTAATTACCGTCAACGAAGCGTTGAAGACAGTGGAGAATCCACAGACCGTGACGTGCTCGCGGCCCGGCTGCGGGACGCGCTGGCCGAGGCCCGGTCCGAAGAGCTGGACCGGGGTGTCTGCCTGGTCGGCCCGCACCGCGACGACCTGGATCTGACCATCGGCTCGCTGCCCGCGCGCGGTTACGCCAGCCACGGCGAGTCCTGGTCGATGGCGCTGGCTCTCCGGCTGGCCGCCTACGAGCTGCTGCGGGCCGACGGGGGCGATCCGGTGCTGCTGCTCGACGACGTGTTCGCCGAACTCGACACCGCCCGCCGCGACCGGCTGGCCCGGCTGGTGGCCGGGGCCGAGCAGGTGCTGGTCACCGCGGCGGTGCCGGCCGACGTGCCGGCCAGCCTGACCGGCGCCCGGTTCGACGTGGCTGAGGGGACGGTCCGACGTGCCGGCTGACGAGGACCGGGCCCAGCTGGCCCGGGAGGCATTGGCTCAGGCCAAGGCGGACGCTAAGGCACGCGGCGAGGCCCCTGGCCCGCCCTCGGCCGGCGCGGCCCGGAAGGCCGGCCCAGGCCCCCGCCCGCGCCGGCCGAGGCGGGACGACCCGCAGCCGCTCGGCACCGCGATCCAGGGTTTGCTTAACGACCAGGGCTGGCAGGCGGCCGCCAAGGTGGGCTCGGTGTTCGGCCGGTGGCCGGAAATCGTGGGCGCCGAGATGGCCGCGCACACCAAGCCGGACCGGCTGGACGGCGGCGAACTGGTGGTCATAGCGGACTCGACCGCGTGGGCCACCCAGGTCCGCTGGCTGGCCAGGGACCTGATCCGCGCGCTCAACGCGGAACTCGGCAGCGGCACCGTGGCCACGGTGAAAATTCGCGGTCCGGAGCAGCCGCGGCGGCCTGGTGAATGGCGGGTTCGCGGCAGTCGCGGGCCACGCGACACGTACGGCTGAGACTGAGGGTTCTCCCAGGTAAAATGGGACTGCGCCCGGGGGCTGCTATGGCCACACAGGCCGCTCAGTCCTGCAGCGCATTATCTATGCCAAGAGGAGCTTGCTCTTGTCGTCCTACGACGCACGTTCGATCACTGTCTTGGAGGGCCTTGAGGCGGTACGCAAGCGTCCCGGTATGTATATCGGCTCTACCGGTGAGCGCGGCCTGCACCATCTCGTCCAAGAGGTAGTGGACAACGCGGTTGACGAAGCCCTGGCCGGGTTCTGTGACCGCATTGACGTCACGCTGCTGGCCGATGGCGGGGTGCGGGTGGCCGACAACGGCCGCGGCATCCCCGTCGATGAGCACCCGGTGGAAAAGCGCCCCGCGGTCGAGGTGGTGCTGACCACGCTGCACGCGGGTGGCAAGTTCGACAGCCAGTCCTACGCGGTGTCCGGCGGCCTGCACGGCGTGGGCGTGTCGGTGGTGAACGCGCTGGCCACCCGGTTCGAGGTGGAGGTGCGCCGGGACGGTTTCGTGTGGCGGCAGACCTACCAGGCCAGTGAGCCGGTCACCCCGCTGACCCGCGGTGAGCCGACCGGGGAGACCGGCACGATCATCACGTTCTGGCCGGACGGCGACATCTTCGAGACCACCGACTGGGACTACGAGACGCTGCGGCGGCGGCTGCAGGAAATGGCGTTCCTGAACCGCGGCCTGGAGATCAACCTGACCGACGAGCGCCCCGAGCACGAGGAGACCGGCAACGGTGAGCCGGGCCAGCCGCGGTCGGTGCGCTACTGCTACGAGGGCGGCATCGCCGACTTCGTCCGGTACCTGAACGCGTCCAAGGAGCCGGTGCACGCCAGCGTCATCGATTTCGGCGAAGAAGGCGACGGGATCTCGGCCGAGATCGCCATGCAGTGGAACAGCAGCTACGCGGAGTCGGTGCACACGTTCGCCAACACGATCAACACGGCCGAGGGCGGCACCCACGAGGAAGGCTTCCGGGCCGCGCTGACCACGATCGTGAACAACTACGCCCGGGACCAGAAGCTGGTACGGGAGAAGGACGAGCGGCTGAGCGGCGAGGACGTGCGCGAGGGACTCGCCGCGATCATCCACGTCAAGCTGTCCAACCCGCAGTTCGAGGGCCAGACCAAGACCAAGCTGGGCAACACCGAGGCCAAGTCGTTCGTGCAGAAGGCGGTTAACGATCACCTGCGGGACTGGTTCGACCGCAACCCGGGCGAGGCCAAGGACATCATCACCAAGGCCAGCCAGGCGGCCCGGGCCCGGATCGCGGCCCGGCAGGCCCGTGACCTGACCCGGCGCAAGGGCCTGCTGGAGAGCAGTTCGCTGCCCGGCAAGCTGGCCGACTGCCAGTCCGGGGATCCGGAGCTGTCCGAGATCTTCGTGGTCGAGGGCGACTCGGCTGGCGGCTCGGCCAAGCAGGGCCGTAACCCCGAATTCCAGGCCATCCTGCCGATCCGGGGCAAGATCCTGAACGTGGAGAAGGCCCGCATCGACCGGGTGCTCAAGAACAACGAGGTGCAGGCGCTGATCACCGCGCTGGGCACCGGCATCCACGACGACTTCGACATCACCAAGCTGCGGTACCACAAGATCATCCCGATGGCGGACGCGGACGTGGATGGGCAGCACATCACCACACTGCTGCTCACTCTGCTGTTCCGGTTCATGAAGCCGCTGATCGAAGCGGGGCATGTGTACCTGGCCCAGCCGCCGCTGTACAAGATCAAGTGGGAGGGCCGCGGAGTCAAATCCGAGTACGCCTACTCGGACCGGGAGCGGGACGCGCTCATCGAAGCCGGTATCGCCGAGGGGCGCCGGGATCCACGGAGCCGTGATGGCGTGCAGCGCTTCAAGGGTCTGGGTGAGATGAACGCCACCGAGCTGTGGGACACCACCATGAACCCGGAGAACCGGGTGCTCAAGCAGGTGACGGTGGATGACGCCGCGCAGGCGGACGAGCTGTTCACCGTGCTGATGGGCGAGGACGTGGAAGCGCGCCGGGCGTTCATTCAGCGCAACGCCAAGGACGTCAGGTTCCTGGACATCTGACGGACCACACCGGCACGGCCGCGGGGTACCCCCGTGGCTACAGGAGAGGTTGTTACACGTGACTGAGCTGGACACCACCGGGGGCGGCCGGGACCGGACCGAGCCCGTCGACATCCAGGTGGAGATGCAGCGCAGCTACATCGACTATGCGATGTCGGTCATCGTCGGCCGGGCCCTGCCTGACGTGCGCGACGGCCTCAAGCCGGTGCACGTGCGCATCCTGTGGGCCATGTACGACGGGGGCTACCGGCCGGACCGGGGCTACTTCAAGTGCTCCCGGGTGGTCGGCGACGTGATGGGCCAGTACCACCCGCACGGCGACTCGGCCATCTACGACGCGCTGGTCCGGATGGCCCAGCCGTGGTCCATGCGGATGCCGCTGATCGACAGCCAGGGCAACTTCGGCTCCCCGGGCAACGACCCGCCGGCCGCCATGCGGTACACCGAGTGCCGCCTGGCCCCGCTGGCCATGGAGATGCTCCGGGACATCGACAAGGACACCGTCGACTTCCGGCCCAACTACGACGGCCGGACTCCCGAGCCCACCGTGCTGCCCGCCCGGTTCCCCAACCTGCTGGTCAACGGGTCGCAGGGCATCGCGGTCGGGATGGCCACCAACATCCCCACGCACAACCTGCGCGAAGTGGCCGCCGGGGTGCGGTGGTACCTGGACAACTTCGAGGCCACCGACGAAGAGCTGCTCGAAGCGCTGATCGAGCGGGTCAAGGGGCCGGACTTCCCGACCCGCGGGCTGATCGTCGGCCGCCGTGGCATCGAGGACGCCTACCGGACCGGGCGCGGCTCGATCACCATGCGCGCCGTGGTGGACATCGACGAGGACGCCCGCGGCCGGGCCTGCCTGATCGTCACCGAGCTGCCCTACCAGGTCAACCCGGACAACCTCGCGATCAAGATTGGCGAGCTGGTCCGGGACAGCAAGGTCAGCGGCATCGCCGACGTCCGCGACGAGAGCAGCGGCCGCACCGGTCAGCGGCTGGTCATCGTGCTGAAGCGGGACGCGGTAGCCAAGGTCGTGCTGAACAACCTGTACAAGCACACCCAGCTGCAGGACACGTTCGGCGCCAACATGCTCGCCCTGGTCGACGGCGTGCCGCGCACGCTGCGGCTGGACCAGATGATCCGGTACTGGGTCGCGCACCAGATCGAGGTCATCGTCCGGCGCACCCGCCACCTGCTGCGCCAGGCCCAGGAGCGGGCCCACATCGTCCGCGCCCTGCTCAAGGCGATCGACCGGATCGACGAGGTCATCGCGCTGATCCGGGGCAGTGAGTCGGCCGCGGTCGCGCAGCAGGGCCTGATGGACCTGCTGGAGATCGACGAGGTTCAGGCCCGGGCCATCCTGGACATGCAGCTGCGCCGGCTGGCCGCCCTGGAGCGGCAGGCGCTGGCCGACGAGTACGAAGAGCTGATGGCGAAGATCGCCGACTACGAGGCCATCCTGGCCTCGCCGGAACGGCAGCGGCAGATCGTCGGCGACGAGCTCGGCGAGATTGTGGACCGGTACGGCGACGAGCGGCGCACCCGGATCATCCCGTTCGACGGCGACGTGACCGACGAGGACCTGATCGCCGAGGAGGACGTGGTCGTCACGATCACGCGCGGCGGCTACGCCAAGCGGACCAAGACCGACCTGTACCGGGCGCAGCGGCGCGGCGGCAAGGGGGTGCGCGGCGCCCAGCTGCGCACCGACGACATCGTCGATCACTTCTTTGTCACCACCACGCACCGGTGGATCCTGTTCTTCACCAACAAGGGCCGGGTGTACCGGGCCAAGGCCTACGAGCTGCCGGACACGGCCCGGGATGCCCGCGGCCAGCATGTGGCCAACCTGCTGGCGTTCCAGCCCGACGAGCGGATCGCCGAGGTGCTCGCGATCCCGGACTACACGGTGGCGCCGTACCTGGTCATCGCGACCCGCACCGGGATGGTGAAGAAGTCGGTGCTGACCGCGTTCGACTCGGCCCGGTCCGGCGGCATCATCGCCATCAACCTGCGCGACGAGGACGAGGTCATCGCGGCCCGGCTGGTCGCTCCCGAGGATGACCTGCTGCTGGTCAGCCGCAAGGCCCAGAGCATCCGGTTCCACGCCACCGATGACGCGCTGCGGCCGATGGGCCGGGACACCTCGGGTGTCATCGGCATGCGGTTCACCGACGGTGACGAACTGCTCGACATGCACGTGCTGCGGAACGGGGCCGACGTCATGGTGGCCACCGGCGGCGGTTACGCCAAGCGGACCCCGGCCGACCAGTATCCGGTGCAGGGCCGTGGCGGCCGTGGCGTGCTCACGGCCAGGATCACCGACTCGCGCGGTGAGCTCGTGGGCGCGCTGATGGTGCACCCGGAGGACGAGGTGTTCGCGATCACCTCCTCGGGTGGCGTCATCCGCACCTCGGCCGGCGAGGTCAAGCTGTCCGGCCGGCAGACCATGGGCGTGCGGCTGATGAACCTGGCCCCTGGGGACAGCGTGGTGGCCATCGCCCGGAACGCCGAGTCCCTGGCCGAGGCGGAAGCCGACGAAGCCTCGGAAGCCGAAGAAGCTGAGGGGACAGAAGCTGACGTGCCCGAGGGTGAGGCGGGGCCTGAGCAGGGTAGCTAAGGTCACGGTGCGGTGACGGGACGGGCATCACCGCCATTCGGAGATAACCTCGTAGGAAAGCTGCTCGAGGAGGACGGGGTGGATCAACGCGCGGAACCGCCGTCGTGGCTGCCTGAGGGAGGGTCGCCGACGACGGGAACCGGTGCTGACGTGCGCAGCCCCGATGCCGATAAGGCTGGTGAGGCAGCGTCCGGCGGTGCGACTGAGTACAGCTTTGACGGGGATTCGTCTTATTCGAACGGCGCGGACTACGCGGACCCGGCGACCCAGGTGCCGCCGTACCCGGCGCAGCTATCCGAGCCCGCATCCAGCGCCCGGCCGGACGAGACCAGCGGCCGGACCAGCACGTTCAGCGCGATCCCCCGGAGCCGGTATCTGTCCGGCGCGGCGGCCGCGCTGCCCGGGAAGGCCAAGGTCAAGCAGGCCAAGCCGGGTAAGGCGGCGGCCGGCTCGGCGGCGGGGCGCCGGGCCGACCTGGTCGTGGCCCGGCTGGAGCCCTGGTCGGTGATGAAGTTCAGCTTCCTCATGTCGCTGGTGGCCTGGGTGGTGCTGTTCGTCGCCGTGGCGTTCCTGTATTTCACGCTGTCCAGCCTGGGTGTGTTCACCTCCATTGAGCACACGCTGACCAGCGTCACCTCAAGTAACAGTTCGTCCGGGATGAACCTGAGCCACTGGTTCTCCGCGTCCCGGATCCTCGGCTACACGATGCTGCTCGGCGCGGTGAACATCATCCTGATCACGGCGCTGTGCACCGTCGGTTCCATGATCTACAACCTGGTCACCCACCTGGGCGGCGGGATCGAGGTCACCCTGCGGGAGACCGACTGAACGGGTCACCCGCAGAATGCGATAACCTATCCCGGCGGTGTCCGCCATGAGGGCGTATAGCTCAGTCGGTTAGAGCGCTTCCCTGATAAGGAAGAGGTCCGTGGTTCAAGTCCACGTACGCCCACCCACGTCAAAGCCCTAGCTCCCATCACCCGCCCAGCCGGCCTCTGAACCAAACTCAGCGGCATGGCGCTCAGGACGCCATGGTGATCAAGGCCACGACCACGGTGGTGTGCCCGATCTTGACCTTGTCGCCCTTTTTCAGCCGCTGCGGTGCGTGGATCCGGCGGCCATTCAACCAGGTGCCGTTCTTCGAGCCGAGGTCCTCGACGTACCAGAACCCGTGGGCCACCTGGAACCGGGCGTGGTGGCCGGAGGCAAAGTCGTCGGTGATCAGCAGCGTGCCCTGCCGCCCGGCGGTGAAGTTGGTGTGGAAGACGTGCCGGTCCTTGCCCACCTCGACGTGCAGCGACTGGCTCGGGGTGGCGTCGGCCAGCGTCATCCCGGTCTGCCCGGCCACCGCGGACACCGCTACCCGCCACGCCTGCCGCTCGGCGTCCGGCGCTTCGTCCCACGGTGGCAGCGATCCGGGGTGGGCACTGCGATGGGCCTCATAAGCGGTTTGCGCCAGGCTGTCCAGTCCAGGGCTGCTCACCCTTTGATAATGCCAGAGGACGGATGGTAGGCGACCACTGAAACATCACCATGATTGAGCCGCTGGGTTCACCAGCCGAGTTCCCTGAGCCGTTCGTCGCCGATGCCGAAATAGTGCCCGACCTCGTGGATCACGGTGCGCCGCACCTGCTCGACGACCTCTTCCGGCGTCTGGCAGATCGCGCAGATGGCCAGCCGGTAGATGGTGATCCGGTCCGGCAGCACCCCGGCGTACTGGGTGGTCCGGCTGGTCAGCGGCACC
>Ga0335085_10008433_pt1 | contig 15724 bp, 12 predicted proteins | sample Lox_Sample_45_FD_206712 | JGI IMG/M metagenome (GOLD analysis project Ga0335085, IMG submission 206712) | Soil microbial communities from Loxahatchee National Wildlife Refuge, Florida, United States - Lox_Sample_4.5 | ecosystem: Environmental > Terrestrial > Soil > Wetlands | place: USA...
GCTGCACCTCGATGGCGAAGCGCGGGTCGAGCTCGGAGACGAGTCATGTCCGCTCGGCGGCGCGACCGTGCAGATCCTCAACCGCTGGCTCGCCGCCCGGGCAGAGATCATCGCCGAGCTCGAGGGGACCGACCCGGGCCACCTGTGGATCCCGACCAAGCCCGGGCGACCGCGGGGCGGCCGCCCGCCGGTCAAGCCGGGCCTCAACCGCGCGGCTGTCCGCACCCTCCACGCCGCCCACCGCACCCTCGTCAGCCAGGTGCTCGGCACCCCGCTCCGGCCCGGCGCCTTCCGCGTGTCGGCACAGGCGCGGCCCTGTGAGGGAACCGGCTGACGCCACGAGAGCCACCCGGTGGCGCGGCAGTTACCGCGCTGGCAGGGTGAAGACAGCCGCCCGCAGGCTCAGTGCCGGGGAGACCGGCCCGATGCCCGTCACGGCGCCCTGCGATACCCCGAGCGCGGTGATCTCCGGCGTCTTTCCCGTCCCGGGACCGGTGATGCCGCTCACCTTCGCCTGAGCCCACGTGCTCGTCCCGGACGCCAGCTTCCACACGACGACCCGCGGCCGGTCAGGCGTGCCGTACCGCCCGGCCGCGACCCACCCCTGCTTCCCGCTGGCAAGCGCGGTGACGACAGTGCCGGGCGCTGGCAGCGTGAGGTCCGCCTGCTGCCAGGTGGCGCCGCCGTCAGGGGAGGACACGGCGAAAGCCGCCGCGCCGGTGCCCTGCCCGTCCGAGCCGCCGGTGGCGACCACCCGCGTCCCGATGACCGCTATCTGGTTGAGCTGGGCGTTCGCCGGGCCGGACAGGAAGATGGTCCGCCAGGTGGTGCCGTCCGAGGTGACCCACGCCGCCGGCTTGCCATTGTGCGAGCCCACCGAGACGAAGCCGCCCGTCAGCGCGGCCACCGCGAGCGTCTGGCTGGAGCCGTCGGTGCCGTTGACGTCATGGGCTTGCTTCCAGCTCGTCAGGTCCGGCGACCACCAGACGTCCGCCACGCAGCCGCCTCCCGAGACTGCCAGCCTGCCGAGGATGACGTACCCGCGCGGCCCGGCCGCGGCCGAAACGGAGGTGACCTTCCCCAGGTCAGCCTCGATGTTCCCGGTTGCCGCCCGCCACGTGGTGCCGTCCGCCGAGGTGAGGACCACAGGGCCAGGCACGCCGACGGCGAGCCATCCCGCCGGGCCGTGAGTCACGGTGGTCAGCGTCTCAGGGGCCGACTGCGCGGGGAGGTCACCCGGCTTGGTGACCAGGGTCCAGGACCCGCCGGAGGACTGCCGCCAGATCGCCGGATAGCCGTCGGCGCTGCCGACCGCGAGCCGCACGCCACCCGCTGAGGCGATGGCCTTGACCGCCAGCCTGGATGCCCCCGGCAGGGCCGGGCGGCCGCCGTACCCGGCGAACGACGTCATGGCCAGAGCAGGCGGTGACGCCTTGACGCTGCCTGCGGGCCGGGCGGGCTGGGCGGTGGTTCCGGAGTTGGCTATGAGCGGGATCGTGACACCGGCGACGGCCAGGAGTATCACCGCGATCACCAGGAAGCGGACCCTGGTGCCGAGCCAGCCGGTCTGCGTACGTTCGAGCTGCATGTCTACCTGCCTTTCATGCGGTCGTTCGGTCAGGCGGCGCTCAGGGTTCCCGGCGATATTACCATGTGTCATCGTATAACTACTAGATGTCATGAAGGGCTGGTCTGTCCGTATCGTGAGACCAGCCAGGCCAGGGGAGAAGCGGCAGGAGCACGCCCGTGATCCGGGCGGACGGGTCGCGGGCGTTAGTAGGCGGGACAGCCGGGGCCGGCACGCCCGGTGAGGGGCCCGGGAACGGCCGCGTGCCCGCCGACCGGCAGGCTGCCACGGCACCGGCCGCAAAGCTGCCGAGCTGAGCTGGTGACGGCCGGGGCAGAGTGAGAGGCGGCAAGCAGGGCGAGAGTCAGAGGAGTGCCAGAAACTCTTACTTTACATAATGTACATTATCGGCACTGAATGAGAACGAGTTACAGCTGATGCGTGGACCCGGTTGAGATGCGTGGCAACACCGCCGGGCCATCCGGCATGATTCCGGCATTCGCGCGGCGCGGGCGCAGTAGCGTGCTTTGGTCCGCGATCCGCTCGACCTGGCAGTCGTCGCCGCTTCGGTTCTCGGTTCTTGCATCGGTTTCCTGTGATGGAACGCGCCCCCGGCCAAGATCTTCATGGGCGACACCGGCTCGCTGGCTCTGGGCGGAACCCTGGCCGGGCTCGCCATCTGCACCAAGACACAGCTGCTGCTGGTCATCCTCGGAGGCCTGTTCGTGGCCGTGACGATGTCCGACGTGATCCAGATAGGCAGCTATAAGCTCACGCAGCGGCGCGTGTTCAAAATGGCGCCGCTGCAGCACCACTTCGAGCTCGTCGGCTGGACAGAAACGACGATCACGATCAGGTTCTGGATCATTTCCGGCGTCTGTGTCGGAGTCGGCCTCGGCATATTCTACGCGTCCTGGATGTCCCCCTGATGCCCGTCTCCCCTGGCTGACCGAACGGCTCACAGGATGGATGGCATGGGAGAATGAGGAAGCAGATCTTTCGGATTACCGGGGGGTGCACTCGGTTGGCTCCGCTTCCCGGCTTTCCTGAGGTAAGGATCAGCACGGATCGGCTCGATATCCGGGAGTTCAGTCCTGCCGACGCAGGCCTTGTCCGCGAGGTCCTGCAGTGCGGCGAGTGGCTTCCGCTATCGACCGCGCTGCTGGAAACAGCCGAGTACCCAGCGGATGTGAACTGGTGGCTTGCTGAAGCCGTGCACGAGCCCCGCCGCGACCGAACCGGGCTCAATCTCATGATGCTTGACCGGAAAACCGACCGGATCGTCGGCTGGATCTACCTCACCGATGTCGATGAGTACGCACGGTCGGCCGAGATCGGCTATGGCGTCCGTCCGCATGCCCAGGGCCAGGGCTTCGCGACGGAGGCCCTGGTTGCCGTCAGCAGGTGGGCGCTGACCGCTGGCGGCCTGCAGCGCACTTGGCTGAGCATCAACATCGACAATCTCGCGTCTCTGCAGGTCGCGCAGAAAGCCGCCTTCACCCTGGAAGGCACCTTGCGCCGCGCTTCCCTGAAGGAAGACGGCCTGCACGATGTCGCCGTTCTCGCGCTGCTCGACGACGAGATCTAGCGCCGAACTGCCGAGGCCCCTGTTGATGCTCATGCGCCGTCCTGGCGCCCTCAGCAAGGAGGCACCGCTCCCCCGGCCTCGGCAACGACCACAGGGGTAATCTTGTCGCTCTCAGTTGTCAGTCGATTACAAATCGATCCATCGCGCTGCTACATTTATCGGGTATGAACCAAGACGAGCTTTTTGACGCGGTGATGCGGGCAAACGGGGTTCCCGAGGCGTTGCAGGAACTGAGGTACAGCAGCGTGGTCGAAGTGATCGACGAGGTTATCGCCGTCAATCCCGCCGCGACCGTGGCTGACGTACGCCAGTACGCGGCTACCCGGCGTGCAGCGGTCGGGGCGCAGCTCGATGAGGCGGAAGCCCGGAAAGAACGTGCCGTCTGCCAGCATTGCCAGGTTGCGATCGTCCGCGGAGCCGACGGTACGTGGTACCACGGGCACTCCCCCTCGTGGGGGTCACGGGGATGCCGCGCCTACAGCATGCATCGCCTGGGTACCTGGGACGACACGCTGGACCGAAAGTGGACGGCCACTCCAGCCTGAGCGTTTTCTCATGTCAGTTTCAGGCGACGAGCAGGCGGAGGCCGAGTTCCGCCGTGCCGAGGTCGATGACGTCGTGGTTGCGCTCGGCCCACCGGCCTGAGTCGAGGTCGTCGCGGAGGCTGCGCACCGCCCGCCGCTCGGCGTCCGGCCCGACCCTCGTCCACGTCGACACCGCCCGGCGCACGTGGTCCTCCAGGTAAGCCTCGGGCCGACGCCAGTAGGCCTCGAAATGGTCCGCAAACGGCAGGTGTTCCTCCACGTCACCGACTATCCGGCATGACGTCACGTGAGGGTCAAGCGGTTTCGCTCCCGGCCCTGGCCCGCAAGGCCGTGATACCGGCGTGTTGCCGTGGTGAAGCCGCTCCCCCGTAGCGTGCTGATCATGCCCGACGTGCCAAGGGAAGTGATGAGATGACAGCGACAGCCGCTATTGACGCCACCGGCCTGGTCAAGAACTTCGGCCAGCTCCGGGCGGTCGACGGGATCGACCTCGAGGTGCGCCAGGGCGAGATCTTCGGCGTGCTCGGCCCGAACGGGGCGGGCAAGACGACAGCCATCCGGATGCTCGCGACGCTGCTGCCGATCGACGCGGGCCGGGCCCGGGTGTTCGGGGTGGACGTGGTCCGCGAGCCGCACCGGGTCCGCCAACTGGTCGGTGTCACCGGCCAGTACGCGTCGGTCGACGAGGAGCTGACGGCCACCGAGAACCTGTGGATGTTCGGCCGGCTCCAGGGCCTGCGCTCGGCGGACGCCCGCGCCTCGGCCGGGCGCCTGCTGGAGCAGTTCGACCTGACCGCCGCCGCGAGCAAGCCCATCTCGCAGTTCTCCGGCGGGATGCGGCGGCGGCTGGACCTGGCGGCGAGCCTGATCACCAGGCCGCCGCTGATCTTCCTCGACGAGCCGACCACCGGCCTGGACCCGCGTACCCGCGGGCAGATGTGGGACACGATCCGCGGGCTGGTCACCGAGGGCTGCACCGTGCTGCTCACGACCCAGTACCTGGACGAGGCGGATCAGCTCGCCGACCGGATCGCCGTGATCGACCATGGCCGCAAGGTCGCCGAGGGAACGCCCGATGAGCTGAAATCCTCGGCGGGCCGCTCGACCCTCCAGCTCCAGCTGGCTCCCGGCGCCGACGCCGACCTCGCCCGGCAGGTCGTCTGGCGCGTCGCGGGGGCCGAGCCGGTCCTGACGCCCGAATCGGGGCGGATGAACGTCCCGCTCGACACCGCCGACCGGGCCGCCGACGTCCTCATCGGGTTCCGCCAGGCGGGCTTGTCGATCATCTCGGTGAGCGTCTCCAAGCCGACCCTCGACGAGGTCTTCCTCGCGATCACTGGGCACGACACCGGCCCGGACGGCGATCAGGACGCTGCCGGCCCGCAAGAGACTGTCCTGGAGGAGGTCAAGTGAGTACCGTGATCGCAGCCCCGGCGCTTGCTGACAGCAGGCCGCGCGTCATCGACCCGGCCGCCGCGGTGGCCCGCACCCGCCCGCGGACCGGCATCGCCGAGACCGCCGGCCAGACGCTGATCATGGCCTGGCGCGCGCTGAAGAAGATGCGGCGTAACCCGGAGCAGTTCTTCGACGTCACGATCCAGCCGCTGCTGTTCACCGCGATGTTCGCCTACATCTTCGGCGGCGCGATCTCCGGCAACGTGCAGCGCTACCTGCCGCTGCTGATCCCCGGCATCGTCGCCCAGACCGTCCTGACGACCTGCATGTCGACCGGCGTGCAGCTGCGCGAGGACATGGAGAAGGGGGTCTTCGACCGGTTCAAGTCGCTGCCGATAGCCCGGGTCGCCCCGCTGGCGGGCCCGATGGTGGCCGACCTGGTGCGTTACCTGATCGCGGCCGGGCTGACCTTCGTGATGGGCCTGATTCTCGGCTACCGGCCCGGCGGCGGCGTGCTCGGCGTGCTGGGCGCGATCGTGCTGGCCATGTTCACGGGCTGGGCGCTGGCCTGGATCTTCACCTGGATCGGCACGATCGCCCGCAGCGCCCGGGCCGTGCAGGGCATCTCGATGATGATCCTGTTCCCGCTGACCTTCCTGTCCAATGCCTTCGTGCCGGTGACCACCCTGCCCGGCTGGCTGGCCGCGTTCGTGAAGGTCAACCCGGTCTCGCACCTGGTGTCGGCCACGCGCGACCTGGCCAACAACGGCGTCGTCAGCAGCCAGGCGGGCTGGACGCTGGTCGCGGGGCTGGTAGTGATCGCGGTCTTCGCGCCGCTGTCGATCCGCAGCTACCGGCGGCACCTGTAGCGGCCGGTCAGGCCGGAAGCCGCTCCGCCAGCTGCCGGGCCTCCCCCAGCAGGTCCGGCGGGCGGTGCCCGGCGTACTCGGCCTGGAATCCGGCCAGTGCGCCGGGCTGCGCCTCCTCGGCCGGCCGCAGGATCCGCTCCCACGCCATGGTGGGGATCGTGCGGTTGTAGGCGAACCGGTCGGCCAGCGCGAGCAGCCGCAGCGCCTCGGGGGCCGCTGCGGCCTCGCGCAGCAGGCCCCACGCGCCGAGGGCGAACAGCAGCAGCCCGGTAGCCGGGTAGTCGAGGCGGTGGTTCGCCGGGCTGGCCGCCCTGAGCACGCCGGTCCGGCAGGCCGAGAACAGCGCCCGCCCGTGTGCCTCGTCCTCTCCCCCGGCGTACCAGGCGTGCGCGCTCAGGGCCATCGCGTCACCGAAAAGCGCCCACGGCTCCGTCCCGGTCCACTCCATTCCGGGGATCTTCAGCTCGCGCATCCTGGTGACGCACTCCCGGTAGCTGCGCAGGCCGCCGGCCGGATCGCCGGCCGCGAGCATCAGCTCGGCCCGGCAGATGTACCGGAAGATGCCTCCGCCGAAGGCGGTCGTGCGCTCGTCGAGCCGGTCAATGCCGGCTAGCTCGCCTTCGGCGTCCGCGAGCCGCCCGGTGGCGATGGCGCAGAGCACCAGCAGCGCGCGAAGCTGGATCTCGTCGTCGACGGCGCCGATCCGGCGCATCACCGGCAGGGCGGCCCGGGCGTGCCCGGTCGCCGCGGCGCGGTCGCCCATGTGCATGGTCAGCTCGGCCAGCAGGGCATGCGACATCGCCCGCGACCACGGGCCGTCGTCGTCGCTGATCAGCGTCAGCGCGCGCTCAGCGGCCCGGATGGCGCCTGCTGGGTCACCGGAGTTCTCCCGTTCGTGGCTGAGCCACTGGCAGGCGGCGACGGCTGTCCGCCGGTCCGGGTCGGCGGCCAGCTTCTCGAGCCAGTCAGGAATCATGCCGGCGTCGTCCGGGGCGACCGCGAGCAGCACCCGGACCAGGCCGGACAGGGAGATGTCCTCACCGGAGCTGGGGCCGAGCCGGCGCAACAGGTCCCGCAGCGGGCCGCTGTCCTGGCCGCCGGCCATCATCAGGTTGTTCAGTGTGATCGCCACCGCGGCCCGGGTGGCGTCCTCCAGGTCCGGCGGCGGGCACCAGTCGCCGATCGCGCCGGCGACCGCCTGTGCCAGGACGAGCAGGCGCACGTGCTCACCGCGCATGGTCCAGAACATCCCGAGCGCGGCGAGCAGCTGGACGAGGGTGTCCCGGTCACCGTCGGCGATCGCGCCGCGCAGTTCGTCGGCCAGGTTGGTCTCCTCGGCGGCCAGCGCGTCGATGGCCGCGAGCTGGCTCGCGCCTGCCGTGTGCGCGACCTGGGCGCCCGCGTAGGCGGCCGCCCAGCGGCGTTGCGCGGCCTGGGCCTCCGCCGCCTCCCTCGCGGCGGCCAGCTTCATCCGGCCGAACTCGCGCACCGTCTCGAGCATCCGGTACCGGACCCCGGCCGGAGTCTCCCTGACGCTGAGCAGCGACTGGTCGACCAGGCCGAGGACCGCGTCGACGGCGCCGGGCCCGAGGACCGCCTCGGCCGCCTCGAGCGTGAACCCGTCGTGGAACAGCGCCAGGCGGCGCAGCGCCCGCTGCTCGCCGGCGTCGAGGAGGTTCCATGACCACTCGATGACCGTGAGCAGCGCCCGGTGGCGGTCGGGCGCGCTGCGGTCACCGCCGCGCAGCAGCGCGAACCGGTCCTCGAGCCGCCGGTCGATCTCCTCGACTGCCATGACGCGCACCTTGGCGGCGGCCAGCTCGATCGCCAGCGGCAGTCCGTCGAGCCGACGGATGATGCTCGCCACGACCGGCCCGGGGAGGCGGGCGCCTGGCCGCGCGGCGGTGGCCCGCTCCCGGAACAGCTCGATCGCGTCGTCGTCGGCCAGCTCGCCGAGCAGGTAGACGCGCTCGGCGGCGATCGCGAGCGGCGCGCGGCTCGTGGAGAGCACGTGCAGGTCGGGCGTGACCGAGATCAGGAACGCCACGAGCTCGGCTGCCGCCTCGATCAGGTGCTCGCAGTTGTCCAGGACCAGCAGGCCTGGTGCCTGTCCGAGCCGCTGGGCGATGCGGGCCCTGATGTCGGCCCGCTGCTCGGCTGTCAGGGTCCGGCGGCCGCTGACGGAGTCGCGGACGCCGAGGACAGACCCGACCTCGACCGCGACGTCCTCGGCCGCGGTGACGCCCACCAACTCGACCACGTGGACCGCGGGCTGGGCCGCGTCACGGGCGAGCGCGTGCGCCAGCCGCGTCTTGCCCAGGCCGCCCGTTCCGATGATGGAGACCACGCGGGAGCTGGCCATCAGGGCCCGCAGCCGGTCCAGGTCGCCGTCGCGGCCGATGAGCTCGGTGGCGTCGTACCGCACCCCGCGGCGGACCGGGCGGTCGAGTGCGAGCAGGGCGCGATGCACGCGCTGCAGCGGCTCGCCGGGATCCGTGCCCAGCCGTTCGCGCAGGTCGCGACGGTAGCTCTCGAAGCGGTCGAGGGCCACGGCCGGGCCGCGCACCGCGGCTTCGCTGTGCAGCAGGTCGGCCAGCAGCGATTCGTCATGCGGCGTCCGGGCCAGCGCCGCCTCGAGCACCGGGAGCGCGGCGGCGTGCGCGCCCGCCCGGCTGGACGCCCGGGCCAGGATCACCTGGGCGGCGGCCGCGTCCGCCGAGGCGGTCCGGCGGACCTCCGCGAGCGGCCCGGCCTCGCCGTCGCTGACCTCGAGCAGGCCGCCTGTCAGCGCGAGGGCCTCCCGCGCCTGCCGCGCGGCGGCGGCCGCGTCCTGGTCGAGCGCCGCCGCGGCGTTCCTGACCAGCCCGGAGAGCTTGGCGCTGTCGACCTCACCAGGCGCGGCCCCGAGCCGGTACCCGGCGCCGTCACGGACGATCGCGTCCGCGCCGCACGCGTTCCGCGCGCGCGACACCAGCACCTGCAGGCTCTTCAGGCCGTTGACCGGCGCGTCGTCGCCCCAGACGAGCTCGATCAGGTCCTCGGCCCGGACCGGACGGCAGTCACGCGCCGCAAGCGCCGCGAGCAGCGCCTGCGGGCGGTCGCCGGCGACCGGCCTGCCCCGCCAGCGCACGTCCTCCAGCAGGGTCAGGGCGATGCTCACCGGGTCAGTCTAAAGCGGGCCGCCTGGTCATCCCACGGGACAGCGTCGACGACATGGCTGCCAGCTCAGGCCGCGCGGGCAGGAGCAGCGTGGTGATGCCCAGGGCGTCGTTCATGGCCGCCAGCGAGTATTCGTGTCCCAGGTCGAACCGGTTTTGTACCTTATAGAGGGGGGCGGGCTCATTTTCCCCGCGTTCCGGGCACCTTCCTAGCTGATTGCATTATCGTGGGCCGCTACCCCCGGTATAGGGGCGGGTGTCACATGTGAAAATACGAGCCAGCCTCGCCGCCTGGACATCGAGGCAGCGATCGAGCTTCCCCGCACGCTCGCCGTGGCGCGGACCTCCGGCGACTCGCCATTCCCGCCCGCATCACGCAGACCGGAACCGGCCGGCCGAAGACTCATGATCGGCTTATCGTGTGGACTTGCCACCCATTTTCCGGGGGGTAACTCAACACGATAACGGCGCGACGTTTCAAAAGCCGCACCTGCCCCACAGATTAGGATATCGGAGTGGTCGCGGATCTGAAGCCGCGGGAACGCGTGGGTAAAGGCCCACGATAACCGGAGTCGTTAAAGCAGTGACACATGATGCGAGCGGCCGCGGCGGAAACCTCCAGGTTATTCTCCGGTGCGTCCTAACCACCGGCACGTTGCCGCATCGCGCCGGTCCCGCGGGCCAGCTGAGTGACTGCATGAGACAGGTGGTGACAAGCACGCCCCCGGTCGCGCGAGGGCCTACAGCGATTCCCCTGCGCCGCGGACCTCAGTCCAGCAGTTCCCGGACGGTGCGGGCCAGGCGGTCGTAGTCGTCTCCGGTGTTGTAGGGTGCCGCCGCGATCCGCAGGTAGCCGGCTCCGCCGAAACAGACCGGCGCGACCTCGATCCGCCGCTGCGACAGGGCCTCGTAAAAAGAGTCGACCTGATCGGGTGCGGTGAGGACGCCGCCGGGCAGCGGGACCAGGCGCATCGCGGGCGCCGGCGTGCCCGGGAGCTGCTCGAGGGTGACCCCCAGCGCCTCGGCCACTCGCCGCTGGCCGTCGGCTGCCAGCGCGGAAAGCCGGGCAACGGCGTCCCAGCCGCCCAGGGCGGCCCAGTAGGCCAGGCCGTCCCCGGCCGCCAGCCAGCCGGCATAATCCCAGGTACCCGGGTAATCGAACGACGCGGCGTACCCGTCGTCCTGCTGCCAGCTGAGCACGGCGGGCGTCACGTCGGCACCCGGGCGGCTCCACAGGATGGCGCTGCCGCGCGGGGTGTACGCCCACTTGTGCAGGTTGCCGATCCAGTGGTCGGCGCCGAGCGCCGCGATGTCGTCCTGGAGCTGGCCGGGCGCGTGGGCGGCGTCGACCAGCACTGGGGCCCCGGCGGCGGCCGCCACCGCCGCGACCGGGACGACGGTGGCGGTCGGCGAGGTGATCCGGTCGACGACGACCAGCCGGGTGCGGCGCGAGCAGGCGGCGGCGTACGCCGACACGATCACGTCATCCGCGGCCCCGACAGGATAGGCCGCGTCGATGACCCGCGCCCCGGCCCGGGCCGCGTGATGGCCGAGCGCCTTGCGGACCGCGCCGTAGCCGTGCGTGCTGATCACCAGTTCGTCGCCCGGGTGCAGCTCCAGCGACCCGAGGACCGCGGACACCCCCTCGGACACGTTGCGGACCCACGCCGTACGGGCCGGGTCGACGCCGAGGAACTCGGCCGCGCGCTCCCTGGCCGCCGCCACCAGGCCGCTGACCTCGACGCGGTTGAAGCGGTGCGGATTGCGCTCGGCGCGGTCCCGCCAGGCGGCGGCCGCCCGCCGCACGACGACCGGCGCGACACCGAACGCGCCGTGGTTGAGATGGAGAACGTCGGGGTCGAGGCCGAAGGCATCCAGCATGGCAGCGTCCACGAGCCGATTGTGCCAGCCGCGGATCGCGGCGATCATGCGGAAGGAATGCCCGGCCCCGGCGGATGGGCCATGATCGGGGCATGACCGTGCGGTGGGGTGTCGCCGGGCCGGGGCCGGTCGCCGGCAAGGTGCTGAGGGACCTCGAATACGTGCCGGACGCGGTGCTGACCGCCGTCGGCTCGCGCTCGGCCGGCCGCGCGGCGGCGTTCGCGGCCGCGCTCGCCGGGCCGGCCGGCCGTGGGCAGGTGCCGACGGCGCACGGCTCCTACCGGGCGCTGCTCGGCGATCCGGACGTGGACGTGGTCTACGTGGCCACCCCGCACCCGCATCACCGCGCGCTGGCCCTGGCCGCGCTGGCCGCGGGCAAGGCGGTCCTGGCGGTGGCCCGGCTGCGCGAGCTGGTGGCCGACGGGGCGATCGGCGAGGTGCGCACGGTGACCGCGGACCTCGGGGTGCGCCATCCCGTGGACCCGGCGGCCGAGTCCTACGATCCCGGGCAGGGCGACGGCCTGCTGTTCCACCTGGGCGTCTACCCGGTCTCGTTCGCCCAGATGCTCCTGGGCACCCCCGAGGCGGTCGTCGCGCACGGCACCGTGCATCCCAGCGGAGCCGACGTGGAGGAGTCGGTGCTGCTGCGGTACCCGGGCGGCCGCTCGGCGCTGCTGTTCGCCTCGCTGCGCAGCCCGGCCCCCGGCGAGGCCCGGGTGCTGGGCACGGCCGGGTGGATCGGCGTGCCGCCGCGCTTCCACTACCCCAGCCGGATCGTGCTGCACCGCCGCGGGCACGACCCGGAGATCATCGACGCCCCGCTGACCGGCGCCGGCTACACCCACGAGCTGGCCGAGGTCACCGCGCGGATGGCCGGCGGGCACGCCGAGAGCGAGATCATGCCGCTGGCGGACACCGTGGCCGTGCAGGACGTGATGGCTGAGATCGCCGGGCAGCTCGGCATGCGGGTGGTCGAGGGGCCCGGCAGCCTGGCGTGAACGCCGCCCCGTTCGTTAGGTATCTGCCGGTGGCTCCCCCGCGCCGGCTTCTGAGGTGGCCGTCTCCAGCGAGGGGGTGTCGGCGAGCAGCTGGCGCGTGTAGGGCTGCTGCGGGTCGGCCAGCACCTGGCTGGTCTCGCCGAGCTCGACGACGCTGCCCTGGCTCAGCACGGCGACCCGCTGCGCGATAGACCGCACCAGCGGCAGGTTGTGGGTGATGAAGAGCATCGAGAGCCCCAGGTCGCGCTGGAGGCTGCCGAGGAGCTCCACGATCGCGGCCTGGACGCTGACGTCCAGCGCGGAGGTGACCTCGTCGCAGATCAGCACGGCGGGGTCGCAGACCAGGGCACGGGCGATCGCCACCCGCTGCCGCTCGCCGCCGGAGAGCTGGTCGGGGTAGCGCCGGGCGTACGCCGCGGTCAGCGACACCCGCTCGAGCATCTCGCCGATCAGGCGGTCGGCCTCGCGGCCGCTGGCGGTGCCGAAGACCTTGAGCGGCTGCGCGATGATCTGGCCGATCGTCTGCCGGGGGTTCAGCGAGCCGTACGGGTTCTGGAAGATGTACTGGATCCGCCGCCGCGCGTCGCCGCTGCGCTGGCGGGCGGCGGGGGGCAGCTTGGTGCCGTCCAGCACGATGCTGCCGGTCCAGCTGCGGTGCAGGCCCGCGATCGCCCGGGCGATCGTCGTCTTGCCCGAGCCTGACTCCCCGACCAGCGCCAGGCATTCGTGGGCGGCCACGCTCAGGCTCACCGCGTGGACGACTTCGTGCCGTCCGTAGGTGGCGGTGATGTTCTCCAGGCGCAGGGCCGGCTGCTCGGCTTCGTCCGCGGCCGGCATCTCGATCGGGTCCCCGGCCCGGCCCTGCGGCGCGGACAGGACGAGCTCGGACCGGATGCAGCGGACGGCGTGGCCGGGGCCGACCGGCTGGAGCGGCGGCATGGCCGTCTCGCACTCGTCGGTGCGCAGGGTGCAGCGTGGCGCGAAGCTGCAGCCGGGCGGACGGCGGCCGGGCGACGCCGCCTGGCCGGGGATGCCGGCCAGCGAACGGCCGCCGGTCAGCCGCGGGATCGCGCCGACCAGCCGCCTGGTGTAGGGGTGGGCGGCGGCGGTGAACAGCTCGTCCGCGCCGCCGATCTCGACCACCCGCCCGGCGTACATGACCGCGACCTGCCGGGCCAGGGTCGCCACCACGGCCAGGTCGTGGCTCACGTACAGGGCGGCGACGTCGTGCAGCGCGGCGAGCTCGCGGACGGTCGACAGCACGTGCGCCTGGGTCGTGACGTCCAGGCCGGTGGTCGGCTCGTCGAGGACGATGAGGCGGGGGCGGTTCGCGAAGGCCATCGCGAGCCCGACCCGCTGCTGCTGGCCGCCGGAGAGCTCGTGCGGGTACCGCTTGAGGAAGGCCCGGTCGTCGGGCAGCGCGACTTCCCGCATCATCTCCGCGACGCGCTCGGCGACGGCGCCGTCCGGCTGGCTGCCGTGCGCCTCGATGACCTCCCGGAGCTGGATGCCGATCCGCAGCGCCGGGTTCAGCGACGAGGCGGGGTCCTGCGGGACGTAGGAGATGAGCGAGCCGCGCAGCCGCCGCAGCTGCTCGTCGCCGAGCGCGAGGATGTCGTGGCCGCCGAGCAGCACCTCCCCGCCGGCGATCCGCAGGCCGCGGCGGGCGTGGCCGAGCAGCGCCAGGCCGACCGTGGTCTTGCCGGATCCGGACTCCCCCACTACCCCGAAGATCTCGCCGCGCGCGATGTCGAACGACACCTCGCTGACGACCGGCGTGCCGGTGCTCTCGATCGCGACCTGCAGGTCGCGGACGGCGACCGCGGTCACCGCCGGCTCGGCCGTCTGCCCGGCCAGCTCGGCCGTGCTCATTCTTCGCCCCGGGCCCGGTCGATGCCGGCCGCGGTCCGCGCGATGCCGTCGCCGATCAGGCCGGTGCCCATGGTGAGCAGGGCGATGGCGATGATCGGGGCGGCCGCGCCCCAGGGCTGGACGGCCAGCACGATCTCGTTCTGCTGGATCATGGTGCCCCAGTTCGCGCCGTTGGGATTGGTCGAGAGCCCGAGGAAGGCCAGCGCGGCGATGATGGCGATGTTGTAGGTCACCCGCAGGCTGGCCTCCACCATGAGCGGCCCGAGGGTGTTCGGCAGCAGCTCGCCGGAGACGATACGCCAGCGCGGCACCCCCATCGCCTCCGAGGCCGCGATGAAGTCGCGCTCGACGACGGGCTGGGCGGCGCCGCGCGCCACCCGCGCTATCCGCGGCACGGTGGTGAGGGCGATGGCGGTCACGATGACCCAGGCGTGCGGGCCGACGATGGCCACGGCGACCAACCCCAGCAGGATCGACGGGAGGGCCAGGATCACGTCCATGCCGCGCATCAGGACATCGTCGAGCGCGTTGCGCGAATACGCCGCCACCAGGCCGATCGCCGTGCCGACGATCAGCCCGAGCACGGTCGCGATGACGGCTATCACCAGGATGCTGCCGCCGCCGTACAGGACCCGGCTGAGCACGTCCTGTCCTAGGTAGTCCGTGCCGAGCACGGCCTTGCCACCGGGACCGGAGTTGGGTGCCCCGACCGGGGTGCTCGGGCCGTAGGGGGCGACGTACGGTCCCACAATCGCCAGCAGGACGATCAGGCCGACCAGCGCGACGCCGATGCGCGTCCGCCACAGCCGCAGTGACCGGCGCAGCAGGGACGTGCCCCGGATTCCGACCGGCGGCGTCAGCTCCGAGCCCATCATCACCGGGCTGCTCATCTGGCTCATAGCCGGGTCCTCAGTCTCGGCGTGACCAGGATGGTGGCCACGTCGGCTAGCAGGTTGAGTACCACGTACACCGCCGCGATCAGCATGGCGAGCGCCTGGACGACAGGCAGGTCATGGTTGACCACGGCCTCTACTGTCGCGCCGCCGATGCCGGAGTAGTTGAAGACGAACTCGACGACGATGATGCCGCCGGCCAGGTAGGCCAGGTTCAGCGCGATCACCTGGAACACAGGACCGAGCGCGTTCGGCAGGGCGTGCCGGACCAGGACGGTGCGCTCGGACAGGCCCTTGAGCCTGGCCATCTCGATGTAGTCGCTCTCCAGGACCTCGATCATCGAGGCCCGCATGATCCGGGCGACGTACGGCGCGACGGCGATCACCAGGGTGAGGGTAGGCAGGACCAGCGCCTCCCAGTTGTTCCACGGCCGGGACCCGGGCGGGACCGTGCTGATGGCGGGCAGGACGTGGGACACCGTCGTCGCGAACAGGATGACCAGCACCAAGGCGACGACGAACTCCGGCAGCGCCGCCAGGAGCAGCAGCAGGTTGGAACTCGCCGTGTCGAAGACCTTTTCCCGCCTGAACGCCGCCCACGCGCCGATCGCGATCGCCAGCGGTATCGACAGCACCGCGGCGAGCGCCACCAGGACAGCAGAGTTCACCAGCTTGGGCGACAGCAGCGTGCTGACCGGCTCCTGGGCCGCCAGCGACCGCCCGAGGTCGCCGTGCAGCAGGCCGGTGACCCAGGTCAGGTACTGCTCGAGCACGGGCTGGTCGAGGTGCAGCTGGCGGCGCAGGGCGGCCAGGCTGGCCGGGGTGGCCGAGCGGCCGAGGATGGCGCGGGCGGGGTCCCCGGGCAGCGCCTGGGTCGCCAGGAATACCAGGATCGAGACCAGGATGAGGACGAGGATGCCCAGCAGCAGCCTGCGGAGGATGAACCCCCACACCCCGC